>Ga0181574_10001199_pt1 | contig 24152 bp, 19 predicted proteins | sample 101ome_24_FD_145600 | JGI IMG/M metagenome (GOLD analysis project Ga0181574, IMG submission 145600) | Coastal salt marsh microbial communities from the Groves Creek Marsh, Skidaway Island, Georgia - 101410AT metaG (spades assembly) | ecosystem: Environmental > Aquatic > Marine > Intertidal zone... | reverse complement strand
ACGGTGTTGGCGAACGGGCAGGGAACACCGCTCTTGAGGAAGTGGTTATGGTCATGAAACAGCACCCAAACATGAATCTGTTTACCAACATTCAAACCCAACAACTGTATCGCACCAGCCAACTGGTTTCGGAACATATGGGGGTCAATACACAACCCAACAAAGCCATTGTGGGGGCCAATGCTTTTGCCCATAGTTCAGGAATTCATCAAGACGGTGTTATCAAAAACCGACAGACCTACGAAATTATCGACCCAAAAGATGTCGGTGTGACCGAATCTGCCATTGTCCTTACTGCCCGCAGTGGGCGGGCGGCATTAGCTTATCGCGCAAAATTAGTCGGATACGAACTAACCAAGCTCCAGTTGGATGAGGTTTATCAATCTTTTTTGACCTTTGCAGACCGACAAAAAGAAGTCCATGATGACGACATTCATCGAATCATCGAAGCGTCAAAAGTTTACTCTGAAATTGTGATTAACTGATGGCAAAAACACTATTTGATAAGGTATGGGACGCCCATGTTGTCGAACAAATGGCTCAAGGACCCAGTGTTTTATATATTGATAAACATCTGATACACGAGGTCACCAGCCCTCAAGCATTTCAGGAACTCGAGGATCGCAACATCGAATTGTTTCGGCCTGAACAAGTCGTGGCTACAGCGGACCACAATACGCCAACCATTAATCAGGACCAACCCGTTAAAGATCCACTGAGCAGAAAACAGCTCCAACAGTTGACAGAGAATTGCGCCAAACACGGGATCACCCTATATGGACTCGGACATGAGTACAACGGAATTGTCCATGTGATGGCTCCTGAACTCGGCATTACTCAACCAGGCATGACCATGGTTTGTGGGGACAGTCACACCTCCACACACGGGGCTTTTGGAAGTATCGCTTTCGGTATAGGGACCAGTCAAGTCGCTCAGGTATTCGCCAGTCAGAGTTTACTTCTGACTCGACCTAAAACCATGCGCATCACCGTAAATGGATCCTTAAACAAAGGGGTTTTACCCAAAGACGTTATTCTGTATATCATTGCACAAATTGGCACCAACGCAGGAACCGGTTATTTCTGTGAATACGCTGGTGAGGTGTTTGAGCAAATGAGTATGGAAGGGCGCATGACCGTTTGCAACATGAGTATTGAAATGGGCGCCAGAGGAGGAATGATTGCCCCAGACCATACCACTTTTGATTATTTAAAAGGTCGTCCATATGCGCCAAAGGGTGAAGAATGGAGCAAAAAGTTAGCCTATTGGCAGTCCCTTCCCTCCGATTCTGATGCTGAGTTTGACAAAGAATTTATTTTTGACGCGAGGGACATTCAGCCCATGGTGACCTACGGAACCAATCCAGGCATGGGCATTAAAATCGGTGATGTGATTCCTCAATCCGATGATGCTTCATTTGCTAAATCCCTGAATTATATGGGACTGAGTCCAGGGCAAACTTTAATGGACCACCCGATCGATTACGTCTTTATCGGGAGTTGCACAAACTCACGTATCGAAGATTTCCGAGTGGCTGCCAATGCGGTAAAAGGAAAAAAGAAGGCAGATCACGTTGTGGCTTGGTTGGTGCCAGGAAGCAAACAGGTCGAATCACAAATTGAAGAAGAAGGCTTGAAAACGATATTCGAACAAGCTGGTTTTAAACTCAGACAACCGGGTTGCTCAGCCTGTTTGGCCATGAATGAGGATAAAGTTCCTGAGGGTGCCTATTGTGTTTCCACTTCTAATCGAAACTTCGAAGGCCGTCAGGGTCAGGGAGCCAGAACCTTACTGGCCAGTCCACTTGTGGCTGCCATATCCGCGATTGAAGGAAAAATAACCGCTGTTGAGTCTTATTTGAATTAAACCATGGAAGCATTAAAAACTTTAGTGAGTCGCGCCATTCCACTGCCCATTGAGCACATTGATACCGATCAAATTATTCCAGCTCGATTTTTGAAAGCAACCGACAAAAAAGGCTTCGGCGATAACTTATTTCGCGATTGGCGTTACGACAAAACGGATCAGCCCAACCCGGATTTTGTTTTAAATCAAGCCCATTACCAAGGTCAAATTTTAGTAGCCGGTACTAATTTTGGCTGCGGCTCATCCAGAGAACACGCCGCCTGGGCACTTGCGGGCTATGGATTCAAAGTCGTTGTTTCCAGTTTTTTCGCCGATATATTCAAAGGCAATGCCTTAAACAATGGGTTGTTGCCAATACAAGTTACCGAAGAGTTCTTGCAACAGCTGTTTGTCCTTTTGGAAAGAGAGCCAAAGACTCAATTTGAGGTTAATCTTAACGATCAATCGTTTAAAGTGCTGGGGCATGACTTGGCAACTCAATTCAATATCGACCCTTACAAAAAGACCTGTTTGCTCAACGGCTATGACGACATCGATTATCTAGTGAGTAAACGCGAAGCCATAGCCGCCTTCGAGACCAATCCTAATCATTATTCAGTTTAAAACCCTCCCAAATGAAGTTAAATATTGCTGTATTGGCCGGTGATGGTATCGGCCCTGAAGTTACGCAACAAGCCATAAAAGCACTCAATGCTGTGGCCATAGAATTCAATCATAAGTTTTACTTCAAAACGGCCGATGTGGGTGCTGTAGCAATCGACAACACAGGAAACCCGCTTCCAGATTCGACCTTGGATTTGTGTAAAAATACCGATGCCATTTTATTTGGATCCATTGGACATCCAAAGTACGACAATGACCCAAAAGCCAAAGTAAGACCGGAACAAGGACTATTAGCACTGCGCAAATCCTTGGGACTTTACGCAAACATACGTCCGGTCAAGGCCTACGAGACTTTATTGGAACAATCCCCGTTAAAAAAGGACATCATCAGTGGTACGGACATTCTGATGTTTCGCGAACTCACTGGGGGCATCTACTTTGGCAAAAAAGAACTCAGCCAAGACGGCAATACGGCATCCGATTTATGTGTGTATCACAAAAAAGAAATAGAACGAATCACCCATCTTGCGTTTAAAGCTGCCATGAATCGACGCAAAAAAGTCACGCTGGTGGATAAAGCGAATGTTTTGGAAAGCTCAAGACTGTGGCGTCGGGTTGTACAAGAGATTGCACCGCAATATCCAGAAGTGATCTTTGAGGTCCTGTTTGTCGACAATGCTGCCATGCAGCTAATTTTGAATCCAAGCGGATTTGACGTCTTGCTTACCGAAAACATGTTCGGTGATATTTTAAGCGACGAAGCGAGTGTCATCGGGGGCTCAATCGGACTGCTGGCTTCGGCTTCGGTGGGGGAACAATTTGCCCTATTTGAACCCATTCACGGCTCTTACCCACAAGCTACAGGCAAAGGCATTGCCAATCCTATTGCCTCTATCCTATCAGCAGCCATGCTCTTGTCGCATTTTGATCTTCACAAGGAGGCACAATTGATTGAAGAGGCCGTTGAAAAAGCCCTGGAACTCGATGTCGTAACTCCAGATTTAAATCCAAACAATACTCAGGTGACGACCAATGTCGTGGGTGATTTCATCCACGATTACATTTTACATCCAGAGGATCGACATCGCAATCACAGTAATTCTTACCTGGGACAGTCAACCATCATATAAGGTCATGGCTGACTGACTTAACGATAAAAGAAAAGCCCCGCGTTTGCGGGGCTTTTCTGCATTAACCATAAACAGAAATGAGTCATTCAAAAATATAAATCACCCGTTTATTTTGTATTCAAGGTTTTCATATCGGTCATAGCACCTCTTAATCGCCTTCCTACAGACTCAATGGGGTGTTGCGCAATGGCCTGGTTTACCTTGATTAATGTCTTGTTTTCTACACTTTGGCCATAACCCCCTAAACCAACATCCTTAGGACCGACTTGCTGCTTCATAAAATCAACCAGCATGGGTTTAGCCGCATGATCGAACAAATAACACCCATACTCTGCCGTATCTGAAATGATTCGATTCATTTCATAGAGTTTTTTTCGGGCAACAGTATTGGCAATTAAGGGCAACTCATGCAGGGATTCGTAGTAAGCAGAATCTTCGATGATGCCTGCTGATACCATAGTGTCGAAAGCCAATTCTACACCTGCCTTGACAAAAGCCATCATCAATACCCCTTTGTCGAAATAATCCTGTTCATCCCATGGACCCTCGGCCGCCTGCGACTGCTCAAAGGCAGTTTCGGCCGTAGCCGCCCTCCATGTCAATAGATCGTGATCATCTTTAGCCCAATCCGCCATCATACCGCTTGAAAAAGCACCACTAATGATGTCATCCATGTGTTTTTGGAATAAGGGTGTCCAAATGGCTTTAAGCGACTCAGCCAACTCATAAACTCGAACTTTCGCCTGATTACTCATTCGATTCATCATGTGAGTAATGCCCCCGTGTTTCAAAGCCTCTGTCTGTACTTCCCAACCATATTGGACCTGACGAGCCGCCTCTTGTGGATCGATGCCTTGTGCCACCATATAGTCAAAGGTCAGAATAGAGCCCGTTTGCAATACACCGCACAAAATCGTTTGCTCACCCATCAAATCACTCTTCACCTCAGCCACAAAAGACGAGGCTAAAACTCCAGCCCTGTGCCCCCCAGTTGCGTAAGCATAAGCCTTGGCTTGAGCCCAGCCCTTTCCTTCGGGATCGTTTTGTGGATGGACCGCAATCAGTGTGGGAACACCAAAGCCTCGTTTGTATTCTTCTCGAACCTCTGATCCGGGGCATTTAGGAGCCACCATGATCACAGTCAGGTCTTCACGTACTTGCATGCCCTCTTCTACGATGTTGAATCCGTGCGAGTACGATAAGGTAGCACCATTTTTCATCAAGGGCATGACCTTTTCTACCACTCCGGTATGCTGCTTATCTGGGGTTAAATTACACACTAAATCCGCCTGTGGAATGAGGGACTCAAAAGTGCCTACCTCAAATCCATGAGCTGTTGCGTTTTCAAAAGAGGCTCTTTTTTGATCAATGGCTTCCTGACGCAAAGCGTAAGCTACATCCAGTCCAGAGTCCCTCATATTCAGCCCTTGATTCAGTCCTTGGGCACCACACCCCAGTATGACTACTTTCTTTCCGGAAAGTGGACCGATCCCATCGGCAAATTCATTTGCCTCCATAAATCGACATTGTCCAAGTTGAGCGAGTTGTTCTCTTAGATTTAGTGTGTTAAAGTAATTTTTCATTTGTTTTGGTTAAGCCTGGGCAAATTCAGCCAACAGGTCGGTTATATTCATTTTTTGTTTGGTTACAGCGATTCGCCCCGAACGAACAAATTGCATGATGCCAAAAGGCTTTAATTCGCGATACAACAAATCCACTTCATGACGTCGGCCTGATTTTTCTAAAACGAAAAAATCTCGATTCACCGTCACAATACGGGCATTGCTGTCCTTTATGATGTTTTGAATCTGGCGCTCTTCAAAAAGCAAATCGCTTTGAATTTTGAACAGACATGACTCTTGGTATATGGTTTCTTCATCGGTGTGGTAATAGGCCTTGATGACTTCCACTTGTTTTTCAATTTGCCCAATGATTTTGCGCATTTGTGCCTCACTGACCTGAACCAAGACAGTGAATCTCGAGACACCTTCAATTTCTGAAACCGAGGAACTCAGGCTGTCAATGTTGATATGACGTCGTTGGAAAATGGCCGAAATTCTGTTGAGTAGTCCCACATTATCTTCGGTGTAAATCGATACGGTATACAGGTTTTTTTGCTCGTTCATTTTATGATGTATCAATACAATTAAGACTCTTGTTTAGATCGGGATAGATTAGCTTAGACGAATTTCTGAAACTGAAGCGCCGGAGGGAATCATTGGAAAAACATTGGCCTCGGGTTCAACCACGACTTCTAGGAAATACGGGCCATCATGAGCCAACATCTCACCAACAGCCTCATTCAGGGAATCGCGTTGGGTCACTTTACGCGCTGGAATATGATAGGCGCTAGCAATCAGGCCAAACTCTGGATTGATGAGTTCGGTGGACGCATAACGCTTATCGAAGAACAATTGCTGCCACTGTCTAACCATACCCAAAAAATTGTTGTTTAACAGCACAATTTTTACGGCCGCTTTGGTTTGAAAAATCGTGCCGAGTTCTTGTATGTTCATTTGGTAGCCCCCATCACCAATGATGGCAACCACAGCGCGCTCAGGTGCAGCCATTTTGGCCCCGATGGCCGCTGGAAGGGCAAATCCCATGGTTCCTAATCCACCAGAAGTAATGTTGCTTTTGGTTTGTTTAAAAGCCGCATAGCGACAAGCGATCATCTGATGTTGGCCTACATCGGTCACGATCGCCGCTTCAGCCTTGGTGTGCTCGTTAATGCAGCGTATGACCTCACCCATGGTCAACCCATCTTTAGTCGGAAAGAGATCTTTTTGAATGATTTTTTCATCCTCAATTTGATGCAATTCTTCAAAACGACGGCGCCAAGTGTCATGGGTTTTATTTTCAAGCAGCGGTGTTAAGGCCGTAAGTGCTTTTTTAGCGTCGCCAACAATGGCCACATCGGTCTTCACATTTTTATCTACCTCAGCAGGGTCAATTTCAATATGAATGATTTTGGCCTGTTTGGCATAGGTTTCTAATTTTCCCGTGACACGATCGTCAAAACGCATGCCTATGGCCAAAAGTACATCGCACTCGTTGGTCAAAATATTTGGTGCATAATTACCGTGCATGCCGACCATACCGACATTCAAAGGATGATCGGTGTCTATGGCCGATGCCCCTAAAATGGTCCATGCCGCTGGTATTCCCGTATGTTCGATAAAGGTCTTTAAAGCCTTTTCTGCCTGCGACAATATCACGCCTTGACCCCAAACGATAAAGGGGCGTTTGGCCTGATTGAGCAAGCTTGCTGCCGCCTGCAAATCCTCAATTTTGATTTGTGGCTCCGGAGCATAACTTCTGATGCCAGTGCACGGCTTATACTGATAATCCAGCATTTCAAACTGGGCGTTTTTTGTAATGTCGATCAAAACAGGACCTGGACGCCCACTTTTTGCGATGTAAAAGGCCTTAGCCAACACCTCAGGAATCTCTTCAGCAGTGGTTATTTGGTGATTCCATTTGGTCACTGGGGTAGAAATACCGACAATGTCCGTCTCTTGAAAAGCATCGCTGCCTAAAAGATGAGCCCCAACCTGTCCCGTAATGCAAACCAGTGGTGTCGAATCAATCTGAGCATCAGCGATTCCCGTAACCAAATTGGTCGCCCCAGGTCCCGAAGTCGCAATGGCCACGCCGACACGACCGGAAATCCTCGCAAACCCCTGGGCCGCATGTGCAGCGCCCTGTTCATGTCGAGTTAAAACATGATGAATTTGGTCGCGAAACTTATAGAGTTCATCGTAGACTGGCATAATCGCTCCTCCAGGATATCCGTATAGAACATCGACACCTTCAGCAATTAAACTTCGAACAACGGCTTCGCTTCCGGTAATTCGGAGGCTTTGGGTTTTTTGGCTGGTTGGTTTTGTTAATGTTTGAACAGACATAATATGCATTTAAAATTCATCAGTTACACAACCTTTGGCGGCAGAGGCCACTGTTTTTGCGTATTTATATAGGACTCCTCTTTTAAATTTCAAATCCGGAGCAGCCCATTGGTCTTTGCGCTGTTGTAATTCTTGGTCCGAGATGTCCAGACTGATGCTGTTTTGATCAGCATCTATGACAATTCGATCACCATCTTGGACTAGGGCAATAGCCCCGCCGTCTTGCGCCTCAGGAGTGATGTGTCCGACGACAAACCCATGAGTACCCCCTGAGAAGCGTCCATCGGTGATTAGAGCGACTTCTTTACCCAGTCCAGCTCCAATGATGGCAGCGGTTGGCTTTAACATCTCTGGCATTCCTGGACCACCCTTAGGACCTTCATACCGGATGACCACAACATCCCCACTTTTAACTTCTCCTGCCCCAATGCCGGCATTCGCAGCATATTCGCCATCATACACTTTAGCACAACCCTCAAAGCGATGACCTTCTTTACCTGTAATTTTGGCTACACTGCCCTCTGGAGCCAAATTCCCAAAGAGCATCTGCAAATGTCCTGTGGCTTTTATGGGTTGATTTAATGGGCGAATCACCTTTTGATCTGTGGGTAAATTCTTTACTTCGGCCAGGTTTTCGGCCAAGGTTTTTCCGGTAACGGTAAGACAATCTCCGTGAATTAAACCTTGACCCAAGAGGTATTTCAAGACGGCTGGAATTCCACCGATGGCATGAACATCCTCCATGAGATATTGTCCGCTGGGTTTTAAATCAGCCAAAAAAGGCGTTTGATCGCTGATGTCCTGAAAATCTTTGAGACTAAAGTCAATGTTTGCGGCTCTGGCAATGGCCAAAAAGTGCAAAACTGCATTGGTTGATCCTCCCAGTACCGTGACCAAACGTATGGCATTCTCAAGAGATTTACGCGTGATGATGTCACTGGGTTTGATGTCTTTCTCAATTAATTGATACAGTGCAGCACCTGCAGCCTCTGCTTCCTCTTGCTTGTCTCGACTCAGGGCCGGATTTGATGAGTTATAAGGTAGACTCATGCCTAAAGCCTCTATGGCGGCCGCCATGGTATTGGCGGTATACATGCCTCCACAAGCTCCCGCACCTGGACAAGCCTTTTCAATGACGCTTTGATAGTCTTGATCGGAAATTGTGCCCGCCACCTTGCTGCCCCAGGCTTCAAAGGCCGATACCACATCTAATTTTTTCCCATTGTGACAGCCAGAATCAATGGTCCCACCATAGACCAACACTGAAGGACGATCTAGGCGAATCATAGCCATTAGGGCACCAGGCATGTTTTTATCACAACCCACCACGGTCACCAACCCATCGTAGCTCATGGCCTGAACTACCGTCTCCATTGAATCCGCAATGATGTCACGTGATGGTAAGGAATATCGCATGCCCGGAGTCCCCATAGAAATGCCGTCACTCACACCTATGGTATTGAAAATAAGTCCCACGGAACCAGTTCGCTGAGTTCCTGCCTTGACCTTGAGGGCTAAGTCATTCAAATGCATGTTGCACGGATTTCCTTCGTAACCCGTACTGGCAATACCAACTAAAGGCTTGTAAAAATCTTCAGGGGTAAACCCAATTGCGTAAAGCATAGCCTGAGCTGCAGGTTGAGAAGGATCTTGGGTTACCGTCTTACTGTATTTCGTGAGGTTTGATTTCATGGCAATTTTTAACCTTTCAAAGCTAAAAATCCAAGACCAATGGGCAGAGTAGCACATCAGGAGTTTTCAGAAATTCAATCGCATTAATTATATTTTAACTATCTGAAAATCATTAATTTATATTTTTATTTCTACGAAAGTCAAAAATTCTGCACCACACTTTGTCCCCAGAATATGCCTTATTATTTTAACGAATCAAGCGGACATTACTTTCGGTTTTTGTCCTAAATGGCTACATTTGCCAAAATTAAGAGGACAGATTTGACTGATTGCAACCTCGCAAAAAAATGCTAAAGGCAGTATCTCGCCCGGTTGACGCATTTCGGTCCTTTATTTAAAGCTTTATCTATGGCCTATTTGTTTACCTCTGAAAGTGTGTCGGAAGGGCATCCCGACAAAGTTGCTGACCAAATCAGTGACGCACTAATCGATCATTTTCTAGCCTTTGATCCAGAAGCCAAAGTGGCTTGTGAAACCTTGGTCACCACGGGTCAGGTGGTTTTGGCCGGTGAGGTCAAGTCTCAAGTTTATCTCGATGTTCAAAAAATCGCCCGTGATGTCATTAACAAAATTGGCTACACAAAAGGCGCTTATCAATTTGATGGAAACTCGTGTGGGGTATTTTCAGCCATACATGAACAAAGCGAAGACATCAACCGCGGAGTGGATCGTGCCAGCAAACAAGAACAGGGGGCAGGTGACCAGGGTATGATGTTTGGTTATGCCAGCAAAGAGACCGCGAATTATATGCCCCTTGGTTTAGAAATTGCACACAACATACTGATCGAACTTGCCGCTATGCGCCGTGAGGGCAATGAAATCAATTATTTAAGGCCAGATTCCAAAAGTCAGGTCACTATAGAATACGACGACAAGCATCGGCCTAAACGCATCGATAGTATCGTGATCTCCACCCAACACGATGATTTTGACCCCGATGAGAACGCCATGCTCGAGCGCATCAAACACGATTTAAAGCATCTCTTAATGCCTCGTGTCAAAGGCTTAATGACCCCTGAGGTCCAGGCATTATTTGATGAGGACATCACCTACCACATTAACCCGACTGGCAAGTTTGTCATTGGGGGTCCCCATGGTGATACAGGCCTTACTGGGAGAAAAATTATCGTGGACACCTACGGTGGAAAGGGTGCTCACGGAGGCGGTGCCTTCTCAGGAAAAGACCCGAGTAAAGTCGATCGATCCGCAGCATACGCCACCCGACACATCGCAAAAAATATGGTGGCCGCAGGAGCCTGTAAAGAAATTTTGGTCCAAGTGAGTTATGCCATTGGTGTTGCGGAACCTGTGGGACTATTTGTCAATTGTTACGGCACGAATCGCACAGGACTCAGTGACGGCGAAGTGGCCCAAAAGCTCCTCCAAATTTTCGACATGAAACCCGCCGCCATTGAAGAGCGACTGAAATTGCGTCAACCCATTTACTTCGAAACGGCAGCCTACGGTCATATGGGGCGAATGCCAGAAACCATTACCAAGGTATTTGAGCGACCTGACGGCAGTCAGAAAAGCGTCGAAGTCGAGTTATTTACATGGGAAAAATTGGATTTCGTCGACCAAATTAAAGAAACATTTGGCCTGAGCTAGAGGCTCTAGTCCAGCATTTTACGCGCGGCACTTAGAGCGGCCTCGAGTCCATCGGGGTTCTTTCCACCCGCAGTGGCAAAAAACGCTTGGCCTCCACCGCCCCCTTGAATGAGCTTGCCTAATTCTCGTACGACCTGACCCGCATTAAGCGACTTTTCTTTGACCAGGTCCTCAGAAATATAGCAGGTGAGCAGAGCCTTCTCATTGTGTTGACTGCCAAAAATCAAAAATAAGCGCTCGATTTTTTGACCCATGTTAAAGGCCAAATCCTTTTGCGCCGCAGCGTCGATGTCGACCATCGCTCCGATGAAATTAACGCCATTGATTGATTCCATAGACTGCTTGAGTTGGTCTCCAAGTTGGCCCGCCTTTTCGCGAATCAACTGCTGATTCTGTTTGCTGAGAGCGGCCACATCGCTTTGGAGTTTTTCGATGGCCGCAATAGGGTCTTGGGCTTGATGCAGCAATCGCTGTACCTGTTTAAAGGCAGCGGCGCGCTCCTCAAAGAACGCTTTGGCTGCATGCCCAGTTATGGCCTCAACACGTCTAATTCCACTGGCTACCGCCGATTCACCGGTGATGATAAAATGCCAAACATCTGTGGTATTGGCTACGTGTGTCCCGCCACACAGCTCCATGGATTTTCCGAATTTGATCATGCGCACTTGATCGCCGTATTTCTCACCAAACAACGCCATGGCACCCATTTCAATGGCCTGGTCATAAGGTAAATCACGATATTCCTCGAGGGGTAAACCATCTCGAATACGGGCATTGACATAATCTTCAACCTGTTGCACTTCCTCATCACTGAGTTTGGAAAAATGCGAAAAATCAAAGCGCAAATAACCGCTGTGGACCATAGATCCTTTTTGAGTCACGTGGTCTCCCAGCACATGGCGCAAGGCCTCGTGAAGTAAATGCGTTGCAGTGTGGTTTGAGGCAGCACGCAAACGCTGCTGCTTATCCACCACTGCAGTGTGTATTTCCTCAGGGTGTCGCGGCAAGTTTTTTGAGATATGGACGATCTGATTGTTTTCCTTTTTAGTATCGATGATGTAAACCACCTCCCCGTTATCAGCCTCCAAATAACCCTTATCCCCAACCTGACCACCGCTTTCAGGATAAAAAGGTGTCTTGTCAAAGACCAATTGATAGCGCAACCCTTCTTTTTTAGTTTCCACCTTACGGTAACTGGTTAATTGTACTTTTTGACTCAAAGAATCATACCCCAAAAATTCCTGTCCTTCACTTTCTTTTAAAACAACCCAATCACCCGCATCAATTTTAGTGGCGGCTCGAGACCTCGTTTTTTGTTTTTCAAGCGCTTGATCAAAACCCGCTTGATCAAGCTCAAAGCCACGCTCTCGCAAGATTAAGGCTGTAAGATCGATCGGAAAGCCGTAAGTGTCGTAAAGCTCAAATGCCTTGGCTCCTGAAATGATTTTTTCCTGACTTGAATCGATGACTTGATCCAAAAGGTTGAGGCCCTGGGCCAAGGTGCGCAAAAAGGAAATTTCCTCTTCTTTAATGACGTTGTGAATCAAATTTTCCTCGCGGACCAACTCTGGAAAAGATTCACCCATCATTTTGGTCAAAGTGGCTACTAATTTGTAGATAAAGGGCTCCTCTGTCCCTAAAAAGGTGTACCCGTAGCGTATGGCACGTCTTAAAATCCGCCGAATTACATAACCCGCTCCCGAATTACTGGGAAGCTGACCATCTGCAATAGAAAACGCTACAGCGCGCACATGATCTGCGATGACCCTGATGGCCACATCGGTTTTTTCATCCTGACCGTACCGCTGATCGGTAATGGATTCTATGGTCTCGATCAGTGGGGTAAAAACATCGGTATCGTAGTTGCTTGTTTTTTGTTGGAGGACCATGCACAGGCGCTCAAAGCCCATGCCGGTATCCACGTGTTGCGCCGGGAGTTTTTCTAAAGAACCATCCGCCAGTCGATTGAATTGCATGAACACCAAATTCCATATCTCAACCACCAGAGGGTGATCCTGATTCACCAGTGCGGCACCGGGACTCTGATCCCGCTCTTTCTTGGGCCTGAGATCAACGTGAATTTCACTGCAAGGGCCGCAGGGACCCTGCTCACCCATTTCCCAAAAATTATCTTTTTTATTGCCATCGATGATCTGGGATTCATCCACTAGAGTGCGCCAAATCTCATAGGCATCAGTGTCCTTCTCTAATCCCTCTGCGGCATCACCCTCAAAAATGGTGACATAGAGGGTAGATTTATCGATGTTGTATACTTCGGTCAGCAATTCCCAAGCCCATTCTATGGCTTCTTTTTTAAAATAATCCCCAAAACTCCAGTTGCCCAGCATTTCGAACATCGTGTGGTGGTAGGTGTCCATACCCACCTCTTCTAAATCATTGTGCTTGCCGCTAACCCTGAGGCATTTTTGAGTATCTGCGACTCTGGGATTTTTCGCCGTTTTATTGCCGAGAAAATAAGCTTTAAATTGATTCATCCCCGCATTGGTGAACATCAAAGTGGGGTCTCCTTGAATGACCATTGGTGCCGACGCAACAATTTCATGGCCTTTGTCCTTGAAATAGTCCAAAAATTTTTGTCGGATTACTGAAGATGTCATAATTCTAGCTTCTGGTGGACAACAGGTGGAGTCTGGTAAACAATTTTTATCTTTGCCCTGCGTTAAACTCAGAAATTCCCTGTTTTCATCGCAAAAATAGGACTTTTTAAATTATGTCTCAGGTAAAATATTACTACGACCCTCAAACACTTTCCTACCGCAAAATTAAACCAAAGCGGGGTCGGAACATTGGCTTGTTTTTCTTGAGCCTAATCGGGATTTTTCTGAGTGGATTCCTATTGCTTTTAGCCTACATCAACATCCCAAACCTGGAAACCCCAAAAGAACGGGAACTCCGTCGTGAAATCGCACAACTCGAGCTCCAGTACGGCTTGTTGAACAAAAAAATGGGGGAAGCAGAGGTCGTTTTAGAACAATTGGCCCAAAGGGACAACAATTTATACCGGACTTATTTCGAGACAAATCCCATTCCAGAGGAACAACGTAAAGCCGGTTTTGGTGGGGTTAATCGCTATCGTAACTTGGAGGGTTTTGATCATTCAGAATTGCTGCGTAGCACCAGCGAACGCCTTGATGTTTTAACCAAGCAAATTGTCGTTCAATCGAGATCTCTGGACGAAATTGCGCGAATGGCCAGCGATAAAGAAAAGTTGCTTGAAGCCATCCCGGCCATTCAACCTGTCAACAATGAAGACCTTACGCGCATGGCCTCAGGATTTGGTTATCGAAGAGACCCATTTACAAAGGCTAGAAAGTTTCATTATGGCATGGATTTTACGGCACCCAGAGGGACACCCATTTACGCCACAGGGGATGGGGTCGTTAAACGGGCCGATAACCGTTCATCGGGTTTTGGCAAACACATCAGGATTGATCACGGTTTCGGTTATGTCAGCATTTATGCGCACTTGTTCAAGTATAATGTCCGTCGTGGACAAAAAGTAAAAAGAGGAGACCTGATCGGATTTGTCGGCAGCACTGGGCGAAGTGAAGCACCTCATTTGCACTACGAAATCCACAAGGACGGTCGCCGCATCAACCCCATCAATTTTTACTACGGCAACCTAACTCCAGAGGAATACGCCAAAATGTTGACCTTATCCCAACAAGAAAATCAATCCCTGGATTAATGCACCTTAACCTTCCCGAAAAACGTTATTACGGCATTGGCGAATTGGCCAAGGCCTTTGGCGTGAATCCTTCTTTAATTCGGTTCTGGGAGAAAGAATTCGACCTGTTACGCCCCAAAAAAAATGCCAAGGGCAACAGAAAATTCACTCCTGAAGATGTAAAAAATCTATCGATGATTTATCACTTGGTTAAAGAGCGTGGATTCACCTTGGAGGGGGCGAAAACTCAAATTAAAGAGGGCAAGCACAAAACCCAGGATTTTGAACTGATTCAAAAACTCGAATCAATTAAGGCCCAACTCTTGCGCATCAAAGAGCAGCTCTAAGGTAATTTCCTTGATGTAAGTCTCTGACATTGAATTAAGCTTTATCATAATTAAACAGAGCGTGCCTTCTGCGTGAAAAGTGAATATTGATCAAGGATCGCAGCATTTAATCAAAAAAACTTTGAATATTCTTTATTTCTTTCTGATGTAAACCGTTATCGGAACTCCATTAAAATCGAAATGTTCGCGCAGCTGGTTTTCCAAAAATCGCTTGTATGGATCCTTTACATATTGGGGCAAGTTGGCGAAAAAAGCAAAGCTTGGATAAGGCGTCGGCAATTGGGTACAGAATTTTATTTTCACGTACTTTCCCTTGGTTGCTGGCGGTGGAGTGGCTTGAATAATGGGCAGCATCACATCATTTAACTGACTGGTTTTAACCTTTTTACTTCGGTTCTCATAAACGGTTACGGCTGTCTCTATGGCCTTGTAAATCCGTTGTTTCGACAAGGCGCTCATAAAGACAATGGGGACGTCCACAAAGGGCTCACACTGTTGCCGAATGTACTGCTCCATGGCTTTGGTTGTCTTGTGGTCCTTATCCACAAGGTCCCACTTGTTGGCCAAAATCACCACGCCCTTATTGTTGCGTTGAGCCAACCAAAAAATATTCTGTACCTGTCCATCAAATCCACGCATGGCATCGAACACTAAAAGCACCACATCACAATGCTCAATAGCCCTTACGCTGCGCATGACACTGTAGAATTCTAAGTCTTCTTTGACCTTACTTTTCTTGCGGATTCCTGCCGTATCCACAAGATTGAAATCAAAACCAAACCGGTTGTATTGAGTGTCGATGCTGTCCCGGGTGGTTCCTGCGATATCGGTCACCACAAATCGATCTTCACCGATTAGGGCATTGATGAATGAGGATTTACCTGCGTTTGGTCGCCCGACAACAGCAAACCTCGGGAGCTCTGAGGTGTTTTCTTCTTTGGCCTCGGGCAAGGCCGTGACAACAGCATCCAATAAGTCACCAGTTCCACTTCCATTAATGCTGGAAATGGTGAAGTAGCGATCCACACCAAGACCGTAAAACTCTACAGCATCTTGTTCCCGATTGGCATTATCCACCTTGTTAACGGCTAAAAAATAGGGCTTTTTACTGCGACGTAGGAGTTGAGCCACTTCTTGATCCATACCCGTGATGCCATGGGTAACATCCACCATAAAAATGATCACGTCTGCTTCACCGATGGCCAACTCAACCTGTTTATCTATTTCTGCTTCAAAAATATCATCACTGCCCACGACATATCCACCGGTATCAATCAACGAAAAAGTTTTACCATTCCAATCGCTTTTGCCGTAGTGTCGGTCACGAGTCACCCCACTTACGGCATCGACAATGGCTTCGCGCCTTTGAATTAATCGATTGAAAAACGTCGATTTTCCCACATTCGGACGACCGACAATAGCAACTATACTCATGACCTCAATTTCATGGGCAAAGTTAAGGTTTAAATGATAAACAAAACTTGGATAACGGGCATTTTAATGTGGTGAGGCCAGAACCAGAGTCTATTTGGCGTCATAACCAAAGCGCTTGAGTTGTTTGGGGTTACTCCGCCAATTTTTATTGACTTTTACCACAAGTTTTATAAAAATTTGCTTGCCAAAAAAACGTTCTAGATCCTTTCTCGCTTCGATTCCCACCCACTTTAAGGGCTGACCTTTATGGCCAATAATAATGCCTTTTTGGGTTTCTCGCTCAACCATGATGACCGATCGAATCCGAATAATCGTCTCATCCTCAAAAAATTCTTCGGTATCGATCTCAACCGAATAAGGAATTTCCTTTTTGTATTGAAGCAAGATTTTTTCGCGAATGATTTCATTGACAAAAAAGCGTTCGGGCTTATCGGTAAGCTGATCTTTTGGATAAAATGCGGGCGACTCTGGTAAAAGTGCAATTATGCGTTCAAAAACTTCCTTAATCCCAAAATTTTCCGTGGCAGAAACGCCAAAAACCTCAGCCTTGGGCACTTTCTCTTGCCAATAAATGAAGGCTTCTTTTAACTTGTCTTCATTGCCCAAGTCGATTTTGTTGAGCAGGAGCAAAACGGGAATCTCAGCCTGATTTATGCGCTCAAAAAAAGCATCGTCCTTCAAATCTTTTTCGCCGAGTTCGACCATATAAATCAGCACATCAGCGTCGTCAAAGGCCGATTTAACGAACTCCATCATATGAGATTGTAAGGCATAGGCGGGCTTGATGATACCTGGAGTATCGCTAAACACTGCCTGAAAATCATCGCCATTAACAATCCCTAGTATTCGGTGACGCGTGGTTTGCGCTTTACTGGTAATGATGGACAAGCGCTCCCCTACAAAGGCGTTCATTAGCGTGCTTTTACCCACATTTGGATTCCCGATGATGTTCACAAAACCTGCACGATGTGCCATAAAAGAAATTTTAACAAAGGTACACCAAGTTTGCTTATGGCTTGTAGCCACCTTTTGTCAAAGCTCTTTTTGGCATTCGATCAACGGTGTAAAGCCCCCAATGCTTTTCTGGTTCATCCGGGTCCTCAGAGCCCTTCCACGGTTCGTCAAAGGCCTCAAACCAAAACACCAAAACTTCCTGTTTTTTGGCCCAACGACTGATGGCTTGAAAATAAGTTTTTTGCGCCATCGGATGGGCAAAATTGACCGGTATGCCCTTGCCATTGGCACGTGTTGGCCAGCCAGCCTCTGTAATGACTACCGGTTTATTTGGGTATTTAGCGGTGACTTTCTCCAAATCACTTTGAGTCAGTGAGAGCGCCTGATCTAAATCAGTGTATTCCCATGCGGGATAAGAATGGATGGCAATAAAATCTACATAGGCCACAAGAGGCTCCATCGGGCCGAGCCAAGGCACGTAATTATCGCAAACAGTCACGGGTTGATGACAATGGTTTTTAACCTGTGTCAAATACTTGATTATTTGCTCAACTGGCACCAAATGATCGGTCCATGAGACACAGGCCTCATTGCCAACGGCCAATGCAAAGATTAAGTCTGAATATTGCTCGGCGACACGAATCAAAGCCTGAACCTGATGCTGGTTTTTATCGCGATTTGCCAAGAGAACCTCCTCAGAATAAACCCCTGAGTCCCATCCGCAATGCGGGTTATTAACCTCTGCCTCCAAATACGCGCCAATCATGACTTTTAAGTCAATTTGATTTTCAGACAGAATATCGAGAACCATTTCAGTATGGCCATCAATGCTGTACAATCTGATGTAATCAAAATGCTGAGCAACCAAAACCAGATCCTCTAAAACCTCAGCGCGACTGGGAATGGCCTCCCCTGGTCTTTGACCACGACGATAACCTGAGTAGCATACGGCCTGGCCGGCCTTAACGCCAAAAAAAGACGGGTAATTCAACATACTTGGATTCGACTGTATCGCCTAATATACGACGCTAAAACTTCAATTGCTCATTTTGATCCCACAGTCCCCAATAGGCGCCTACACTTCCCTCAGCGTCAACCTTCCACGACTCATCAAAAGCAGAGAAATAAAACATCTCTATATCTTCACTTTGAGACCAATTCTGAGCATTAATAAAATATTTAAGGGCATTTTCATAGCCAGGCATGGCAGCCCCAAGAGCCTCTCCCTCGCTCGGCCACCCGGTCTCTGTAATGATGACTCGTTTACCCGAAGCGGCTTGTTGAGCTTGATAGTACATTTGCTTCATGTAAAGCAATGAATAATCAATGCCACAGCCCTCCCAATAGGGATAGCAATTGGCTAGGATTACATCACAAGCCTGTGTAATTTTTAGGCGATTGGTAAACTCGTAATAGGCATCGACATAGCCCACAGGCACCTCAGGCAACTGGGCTTTAACCGAATCGATGTAGGCGATCAACACCTCCTCTTCAAGTTCTTTGCGATACATGACCTCATTACCTACACCAGCAACATCGACATAACCAGCCTTAGCTAATTCAACAAGAGCGCTAATTTCTTGTTCATTCTTTTGTAAATCTTCCCCAAGCCAAGCCCCAACAAGGGTTTTAAACCCGTATTCCTTGGCAAGTCTGGGAATGATTTCATTACCCTGAGTACAGGAAAAAGTTCGAATCCACTTTGTGTAAGGCTGCAACAGGGCTAATTTTCTCCTGACTTGCTCCTCACTAATTGGATCCCCCGGCTTTTGCGCCCCCTCATAGGGACTGAAACAAATACCGTGCATTTTTTCATTGAGCAAGTTTTTACTCTGCTCTTTTAAACCATCTCGACTCATTGCATTGACCTCAACCCCGGTCAATGACATCATTTTTTCCTTTCTGTAAGACATGAACGTGTATTTAAAATTAAATTGATTTAATTCTTTTTCCTTTCGGCCAGTTGTGCTTTAATCTGTTGTGCTTTTTCCTCAGTGATATCGTAGTTACGCATGATGAGAATGGCCCCAATCACACCCGCAATCGGTAAAAATGTATAGAACAAGCGCATCCCTGTTACAGCAGATTCCGTCACATTTTCAGCATCGAATCCTACCACCGACAAAATAAATCCTCCTAAAAGAGCGGCAATTCCAAAGCCCAATTTGACCATCCACCAATAGACCGCCCCTAAAACGCCCTCTCTTCGCTTACCTGTTTGTAATTCATCCAAATCACAAACGTCAGCGGTCATGCTCATCATGATGGTGAACAAGCTCCCGATTCCAAAAGAGTGAAACGGCAAGGCAAATAAGAACAAGTAAGGCTTGCCAGGGACAAACAAAAACCAGAACAACACATAACCGATGATAGAAATAAGCTGAGATACGATAAACGCCTTTTTCTTGCCGAATACTTTTGACATTTTAGTGATGATTGGAATCACCAAAAAAGTGGTAATAAGCGCACCAACCGATCCATGCATGGCCGGCCAATTTCCTGCACTGGCTGGATCGCTATTGAACAAATAATGCACAATAATTAAAAAGGTGTAAGCCGCAATGACATTAAAGGAATTGAAAATCAGAAAGGTCGCTCCTGCGATTTGTCTAAACTGAGGAATTTTGAAGGCCTCGAAGGCTGAGGCAAAAATACCGCGTACACTGCGCAAAATATGCTGAGCACTAATGGGTAGAAATTCACTCCGATCGAGCGTGGACTTGCTCTTGATGAACAAGGCAGGAATCAAAGCAAATAACGTACAGGGAATTGCCACCCAAATCGATAATTCACGAACCCCCTGATCTGCACCGTCAGGAAACCAAGCAGGATCGTATAAAATCACCCAAAACCAGGGCGCTATGACCCACGCCCATTGACCGATGAACTGAGCAACGGCCATGATTTCTGTTCGCTCGTGAAAATCCTCACTAATTTCATAACCCATGGCGACATAGGGTACACTAAAAATCGTTAGTCCGAGATAAAACAACAAGGACCAACTCAAAAAGTAAATGAAATTATACACCACACCATCGTCCTTGTGCAACTGCCACATCGCGACATAAGCCAAGCCCATGATCAAGGCGCCGATAAAGACATACTGTCTTCGGCGACCCCATTTTGACTTAGTATTGTCTGAAATGAATCCCATAATTGGATCGGTAATCGCATCGAATATTCTGGGCACAAATTGTATAATTCCCCAAAGTATGGCTGCAAAACCCAAATCTTGCACCAATACGATGATAAATACCCCCAGAGCTGCCGGGAACATTTGATTGGCCAACATGCCAAAACCAAAAGCTATTTTTTGGCCGGCTGAAACCTTGTTCTTAGTCATCATTTTCGAATCCTCCATAGTCGTAGTTATTAGTTATTGTTGTTAGTTGTTTATAGTTATCGTCTGTATGGCCTGGGCATCAATAATTTGGTCGAAGGATGACCCTAAGCCGTTAATGTTCAATTTTAAGGGCATTGAGGTTGGATTAAACATCACCATAACTACCTCACCATCAGAGCCTTCTGTTACTGTCAACATCAGTTCTTTGTGATCACATGAATGGCCCAATACCACATGACCTGGTCGAATGAACTTACTGAAGTGGCTCATCACATAGTATATCGGGGTGTAGTAGACCTGGTCACGATCTGGATCCACAATGACCGGGGCAATACACCAGTTTTCGAACCAGTTTGGCCCCCCTTCTCTATCGAGTACCATATTCCAATCGATCCAGCCATCAACCCAATGATTCAAACAACCGATAATGTCCCGAGCGTAACGATGTACCGGGGCGTATTTGGGGTGCAAATATTTTTTCTCAGGCTCACGCCAAGTATATCCCCAATCTGTAGCTTCTTCTCGCCAGTACCAATCATCGTCTTGCCAAACAGGCTTTTGAGCATCACAACAGGCCTCTGTTTGAATTAAATACTTTTCGGGTGCAGCCGCATGAGCCCGCTCAAGTGCCTCAGGAAAATAATCCCAGGTACTCTCATACCAATGCACTGCAGTCCCGTCAAAATAACGGGCACTTTGAACATCCCGATACATGACCGACACCCAATGATCTAGGCCCTCACGATTTTGGTCATACCCCAGCAGCTTAACATGAGACAGTCCTCTATGTTCCAAAGTTGGACCCAAATGATGGCGAACGAAGTCTGTCATTTGCTCAGGAGTAAAATGCATGCTCTCCCAATTCTCCCCATTACCATGGGGCTCATTCTCAACAGTAAAACCCCATATGGGGATACCCTCTAGTTCGTAGGCCTCGACATATTTTGCGAAAAATTCAGCCCAAGTGGTATAATGTTCTTTCAAAAGTTCCCCTCCGACCCATGAATTGTTGTCTTTCATCCATGGAGGCGCAGTCCAGGGCGAAGCGATCAATCTGAACCCGTCTCGGGATACTTTTTGAGCCATTTTGATCATGGGAATCAAATAATCCCGATCGTGATCAATGTTGAAATGGGTCAAGGTCACGTCTCCTGCTACTGGTGCGTAAGCGTATTGCCTACGCGAGAAATCACAGGAATTCATATGCGTTCTGGTCAAGGTATAATTCGCGCCGTCACAAGAGAAATAAGCCTTTATGATGTTTTGTCTTTGGGCCAGACTCATCTGGTTTACTAAATAAGCTGAAGCGTCTGTAAAAGATCCGCCAAAACCAGTGATGGTCTGTCTTTTATGCGTTCGATCCACAAAAACCTCAACCTCAGCTATGGAACCGTCATGAGTAATTTGACCGCATGAATCGGCCTTTATCGCGCTTAATTTACGTCCCGTCCGATCGGTTTGATAAGTCCTTACCTTAATGTCTGTTTTCTCGATATGTATCATTCCTTCATGCATGCAAAAATCATTTTGCTTTCCTCAGTGTTCCAGCTTTTACCTTAAAATTGATTCATCTTATCATTTGACTTTTAATGGTCTTATTTTGACTTTTATATAGCAAATTGAATTACTTGGATTGAGGTTTAACCTTTGGGCCAGAATAATCCTTGAAAATTTCTTGGATCACCCCATAAACCAATTTTTTCTTACGATCGATATCGACAATCCCCCAATATTCCTCATTAGCTGTCGCATCATAAGGCACTCCGCTGCTTCCCGGTGCCCATCCACCGACATCTTGTCGTTCAGGATGCCCCGCTTTCCACCAACCATCGGTAAATGAAAAAACCGCGACACCCGCACTTCGTGATTCTGGTATCATAATGGCCTTTAAAATTTTTTCGGTGGCATCAGCTTGCGCCCTTTGGTTGGGTCCCTTAGCATAACCCAATCGCTCGTTTGTCATGTAACTATCCGCCCCTAATTCAGAAAAATAAACCGGTTTATCGCTTCGCTTGCTGAACGCCTCCAAGGCTTTATACGACTCATCCCAACGATATACGTTCATGCCCCATAAATCAATCGCGTCGAGTTTCTCAAATACCTCAGGTTCCGGTACTTCACCGTGAGCAGAGGCCACAGGATGATTCGGGTCTTCACCATGGATGGCATCAACAGCATTGGCCAGTGTGTCATACCATAAATCAAGGGTCCCGCCGAACCACTGTGGGTTAAAATTGTATTCATTACCCAATTCCCAAAACAGAATCGCAGGATGATCTTTAAAGCGTTTGACATAGTCTAAATACGTTCCAGAACGTAAATCATAATAACCGTTTTGATCGTAACCAAAACCCATAATTACCTTAATGCCCGACTGATAAATAGTATCTAGGACCGATAAATCATCAATAGGTTCATAAACTCTGATGGCATTAATGCCGGCTTGCTTCATCAACACCAGGTCCTCATTCAATCGTTCAAAAGATCTCGTTTTACCCCCGACTGCTACAGGGTGATAACACACCCCTTTAATGTAAAACAGTCCTGATTGATCAAACAAATAACCTTGTTCTATACGGGTCCCTACCTGTGAAGTTTGACCCAACAAACCATGCGCCACACAAAGCGCCAAACTCGTAAAGACTATTTTAATATGTCGCTGAGTCAATGTCATTCCAGACTTGATTTATTTTGGGTTTTCACAGGCAAAAGCATCTCTGAGATGAGTTGTTCTGCATCACCTGAATAGGTCGAGGCTACAGGCTTTCCATCTCTGGTAAGCCCCTTAAAAACCCCCTGATTTACTAGAGGCCATATGGCATATTTGGCCTGCCCCTGTTCATTGAATAAACCAAAATGATTTTCAGAATCATTCGGATTTAAAGCGCTTTTCCAGGGCTCATTAAAGGCCTCAAAAAAGAAACAAGTGATGCCCTGTTCCTGAGTCCAGCGCATCACCTTATTGTAATATAGGGCCTGCTTGTATTCATCTGCTGCCCTAGAGCCCTGTGCTCCATAAAAACCATCAGAATGACTGGCCCAACCCGTTTCTCCAATATGAATTGGCTTGTCAATACCCAAACTCTTAACATAGCTTAAAACGCTGAGGTATTGTTGCTGACTGTAGGTCAGTGCACGCTCCATGAGCCGGTTGATTTCATCGATTTTAAAGGCCTGTTGATCATCAGATTTTAACGCGCTTTGAGCATCAGAAGAATTGTCCTCTGCTTGCCAAAAAGAGGGGTTGTAATGCGTGTCGTGAAATGGATACGTGTGCACAGAAACATAATCTACAGCCCGAATCAGGGCAATCAGCGCGTCGTTGTGATATTCAGAACCACCTCCACCCCAAGAGGCAAAATTGTCAGAGCTGGTAATCCATAAATCCTTTGGCAAATTGCCCTTGGATTTTAAATCTTGTAAATGATTAACCCAATTTAAGATAACCGCCGGAGAGACAAAATAAGGACTGGCCCAGTGAACCATCGCCTCATTGCCCACAGCAATTACTTTAATGATGTCCGGATACTCTACGGTTAGGGCTACGGCCCGATCAATCTCGCCTAAATTGGCCTCAT
>Ga0181574_10001196_pt1 | contig 24173 bp, 34 predicted proteins | sample 101ome_24_FD_145600 | JGI IMG/M metagenome (GOLD analysis project Ga0181574, IMG submission 145600) | Coastal salt marsh microbial communities from the Groves Creek Marsh, Skidaway Island, Georgia - 101410AT metaG (spades assembly) | ecosystem: Environmental > Aquatic > Marine > Intertidal zone... | reverse complement strand
ACCTCCTCCCCCACCGGGTATGAACCCGAGAGCTGCCCTCATGGCCGATCTCAAGGCAAACCTAAAGAAGCGTGGTTTAGCTAACAATTAGACAAATTTAATTCCAAATCTCTTTGTCATAAACTTACGAACATCTCCAAAATTTGGTTGACTCCAGAGGTACCAGCGTGACCAGAAACCCGCCCCACCGATACCACTCAACTTCCAATCTTCTTTGTCACTCTTGTCAATATTACGCATCATTCTGTGTATCTTTTTTGGATCTCTCTCAGCTATGATACGTCTTGGAATTTGTCCACCATGTCTCAAAACATATGAACGCATACGCGAAGGATTCTTGTGTTTGGTGTAGTCGGAATACCCACTGGCACCAAAGTCAACAGTCCTGCCGTCACCGAGGATTGCCCTGAACTTCTTTTTACGATCAGGGCTACGAACGATTTTGACGTGCATACTTACAATTTACAACTAATTTATTTCTGGCACATGCTGCAATAACCTTCCTTCTTTTCCTTTGGAAGGAAGAAAAGGTGTTCGCCACCACGTTGAACGCGGTACAAGTGATCATACATGTGGAGGAGACCAATCGCAAGAGCCGCAGTTGGGATGACAGCCTTGTTCATCTTACGCACCGACCAGGCGTACACAAGGACAAGGACAACAATGGACCATTGGACAAAAGTGAGCGCTGGCAAACTTGGAGTCACAAATCGCTTTTCCAATTTTGGAGTTTCTTCAGTTGGTTCTGGGGTAAATCGTTCCATCTTCGCGCCGTAACCTGGCATTTTATTTTATACTGAGAAATTAATGTGGCGCGTCCTGTTGTTACCCATGGTGTTAGTTCTTCACGACTATTTGAAGTCTCCCATAGATAGGTTGTACTTTCAAAGGCCACTAAGACCAATCGTTGGTATGAGAAACGCTATCATCGATTTATTATTTCACAAAGTGGAATACGATGTACTTGATTATCCAAATTTATGGTTTGTAAAATCAAATTACAAGAAGATTTTGCAAGAATATGAGAAAGGTGTCGCACACGCAAAGAAGAGATACTTTCATAAACTCGATCCATGGTTCAGGAAAAATGAGAAGTATTACTATTACAAAGTTAAAGACTTTCCAGAAGTTCAGAAGATAATTGATCAAATTCCATGCATCGATAAAAGCACTGCAAAATTTGCCGTCATAGATGCACCCATGAGTATACCAGCTCATAGAGCCGAAAGTAATTTAATGTTGAGATATCATCTCACAATAAAAAGTGGTACAGATTGTGTTTTGTACACAGAGTATGGTCCTCATAGACACCGTCCAGGGCAGGATTTCTTATTTGATCACTCGAGATTTCATCGCCTTGTTAAACGCGGATTTCAAAAAAGAGTCGTTCTTATCTTGGACATTCATCGTTTCTAGATGTTTACGACACACAGCCTTATAAGAATCTTTACCACCTACAAGTTCGAGTTCATCACTTTCAACAATTCTTTTTGTAAATGGCCCCGGCGTTCCATTTTTACAATCCATACAAAGTGCTGAAAGTTTTATGACATCACTCGCCATAGGAATACAATCAAGAACTTCACCAAATTTTCTTTGTCTATAATCTCCATCTAAACCAGCTATAATGACAGACTTCTTCAAAAAGAGACACATTTGAACAAAGTCTCTAAGATTTGTGAAAAATTGAGCTTCGTCGATGGCCACAATTTCTGCGTCACAGAATTCTTGTTTGATTATACAATGTGATATATGTTCAACTTTGAGACAAGGAAATTCAATACCGTCGTGCGTTTTTAACATATCATCAGGAGATCGAATGTCTTTTGTAGAATTAATCACAACAATTTTTTTACCTATGATCCTATAACGCTTAAGTCGGCGTATGAGTTCGGAAGTTTTACCAGAAAACATATTTCCCATAATAATTGTGAGACCCATCTTACTAACCCTTCTATAAAATAATCTCATATTTTTATAATGGTTGATATCCAAAGGTGTTATTATAACGGTCATAAGGGGTGGGTGTCAGCCAAGTCGGGTCGAGTAAGATTTGGTAACAAAATCTTCAGGAACATTCTTGAAGCTGTCAAATATTTCAATCACAAATAATTTGCATAATACATCTTCAACATGACACCCGTACCAATCATTCCCAAAACCAGTGTCATCAAACAACAATTACATCTTGTGTTTGCTGGTACTTCATCTGGGTGCAGAAGTTCTTCCCTGTGCCAACCCATTGAAATAAATATACATAATAATTAAGATGCCCCTGACAGATCAGGAGATTGCTAAAAAGGTTCGAGAGCTGCGTAGAACTGAGGGTAAGATCTATGCTCCACTCAAGTACTTCCGGGGTCTAAGAACCCTCAAGTCGGTGGAGACTCGCTACAAGAAGATGCTCAAGAAGGACTACAAAGATTTCAAGACTGATGAGGGTGTAAAGACTCGCACATCTTCATACACCCAAAAGTTCAGAAAGAAGTATGGATCGGAAGTGAAATCACTTCCCGAAATAGCGAAGGCTACGAAGATTCCACTGAAGACTCTTCAAACCGTGTATAACAGAGGTCTTGCTGCGTGGAGAACCGGGCATCGTCCGGGAGCTTCTCCACAAGCATGGGGTTATGCTCGCGTCCATAGTTTTGTAATGAAAGGGAAGACATATTACACAGCGGATAAAGATTTACGTAAATAAGTATATATGACTTCAAGGATTTCTTGGAATGAGTATTTCATGAAGACCGCGGAACTCGCGTCAGTCCGATCTCCGTGTGATAGACTCAATGTAGGATGCGTACTCGTAAAGAACAATCGGCTCATAAGTATGGGCTACAACGGTTTCCTTGGTGGTTGTAAGCACACATCAATTGTGAGGGACGGACACGAACAAGCCACAATTCACGCAGAAATTAATGCCATCACCGACGCAGCCAAAAGGGGTGTCTCCATTGATGGTACGGAAGCCTATATTACACACTACCCATGTCTAAATTGCTACAAAGCTCTCGCGAGTAGTGGAGTCAAGAAGATTCACTACAAAAATGATTACAAAAATAATCCACTTGTAGAAGAATTGGGTTATGGAATACCTATAATTAAATCTGATACCTAAGTCAGTTGTATCGACTACAAAAGTTACACAATCAAAAACACTCAACCATGAACTCCGAATCTATTGCCACTTACATTGCCAACCTTGAAAAGGAAAACGCCGATCTCAAGAAGCGCCTTCAACAATGCGAGGAAGAAAAAGCCCTTCTTGAGTACGAAACTATGCTTCAATATGCGGAAGTAAGCGACGATGAATCCATTGCATCCACGGATAGTGATGATGACGACGAAGACTTCTTTGTTTCTTACAACACGGAACTCACAGATGCTTTTGACAAGCTTGCCTATGAAGAAGAAAATGAATTCAAGCAAGCCGTCTATGAAAAGGCTGCCAACACCATTTACCGCCTTGACTTCAAGGTGAAGTATGGCGAACAACTTACCCACCTACCGGGTATTGGCAAGGGTGTCATTAGAAAAGTCAATGAGTTCCTTGAAACTGGTGAAATTAAAAGAAAACAAACTTTTGACACGAACGAAGATATCGCCGATCAATTGGAGACGCTTGCGTGTTTGGAAGCCGAACCACACGGATCACAAGATGTTCACAAGATCAATGCTTACCAAAAAGCAGCCGAAGCTATTCGAAAGCTCAAATTTGAAGTCACGAACGGCACCGAACTTTGGAAAGGACCTTTGAAAGTCCCGGGTATCGGTAAGGGTATTGCGAATAAGATTGATGAATATATTGTGACCGGAAAGATTGGGAGAATTGAAAAATTAAATATTTAATCACCCTCTTCTTCGAGTGCTGAATCAAATGAATCTAGAGGTGAAATCCACTTCCTGGTATCTGGTTCTGTAACGATCATCATATGCGCAACTTCTTCATAAATGACTGTAAGAAGAGCCAGTTTATAAGCTAAAAAGCCGACGAAAGTTGCTCCAAAATCAAAGTCAAAACCAAATGGTGCGTTATTCCACATGGTTTCAAAAACTGCGGTTCCGATCGGGGCTAACAATTGCTTTTGAAATGGTGAACGTTCAATATTATCCACGTGATTCTCGAGAAGACTAATGTAGGCTAGGGAAGTCGCAACACCTAGTGTAGCGGATACACCCTCCGGGGCACCTTGAGAGATGAAATATGTTGATGTAAGCGCTGTGCCATATGCGAGAGTCGTTCGATTAATTTTGGTTTTGAGTTTTTCGTAGTCACTTTTTGGTGCACTCGCTCTGACAACATGATTATGAATAGCCCAGGCAATGCCCATTTATATTACAATAATTCTAATCTTTAAAAGTGTAATAAAGATTGCAAACTTATCTAAAATAGAAATGAGCCTTCGTGTTAAGAAACTTACCCAAGATGCTACTATTCCAACTCGTGGTTCTGGTGGTGCTGTTGGATACGATCTTTACAGCACTGACGAAGTTGTTATCCCTCCGACACATCGGGCACTGGTCGGGTCAGGTGTAGCCGTGGTTTTACCACCGGGTGTGTATGGTCGCGTCGCTCCTCGTTCAGGACTTGCAGTGAAGCATGGTATCCAAGTGGGTGCGGGTGTTGTTGACCCGGATTACACGGGAGAAATTAAGGTTGTACTTTTCAACCACGGTGACAAGGATTTTAAAGTTCAAAAGGGTGACCGTATCGCGCAACTCGTGCTCGAAAGATGTGAAACCCCACCGGTTGAAGAAGTTGGCGCTCTAGAAGAAACTGATAGAGGTGCTGGTGGTTTTGGTTCCACTGGGGCCTAAGTCACCTCTAGTATTTTAATAAGTAAAGTAAAAACATGGATCGTCACCACCTACTGACCCTCTTGGACAAGATACAAGAAAAGTATGAAATCCAAGATGGAGAGTACAAAGAATTCGCGGAAGCCATTGGAGGCACAAAGAAACCCGTTGAAGTCAGAGAAGGCGACATCGTAAAAGTCAGTTACGATCACATTGAAACGGAGGTAGATTTCTGCGATGACGAGTTTTATCCAAAACTTACCGTGACAGAAAAATGCTCTCGTATTTGGAAAGTTATTGCCAATGAGAGTACCTACCATGGGGGTGACATGCTTACATCTAGATACTTAAACAGGGCTGACATGCATTTGGATGCGATGAATAAAATTGTGAAAGACCACTCACAGGGTAATTTCACAATGATATCGATAAATTCTGATGTGAATCGTAAATATTGTTTTCGTGTTTCGGAAATAGAAGTAATCAATTAAAACTTTTTGTAATTATCACAGAACCACAAGTTCTCTTCAGTTGGCATAAACAAAATACCCTTGCGCATAGTCATGAAAAGCTTGGCGTGGTTGATATCGGCATAGGACCACAAAAGCCATCTTTCCCAGTAACCCGCGCGAAATTCGTCGTCCCAGTCTTCTTCTGTACTGGTATCAACGTGTAACATGCCTCGTTGTATCTCCTGTGGATCAGTTTCAATTCGCAACTCCTTTGGGATGATAGCCCCCTTTCTAAGGAGATGCGCTCGCATGAGTTTTGGATTTCTGTGTTCGGTAAAGTCCGGGGATCCGAGTGTGCCAAAATCGACAGCCCTTTTGTTTGGTAACATTACCCTATACTTATGGGTAACTGATGGACTGGGTTTGAGAACAACGTGCATATATTTTAATTCACTTTTTAGTTTTAATCTTTTTTAACACAACAAACTTGAGGTCATTCTTTTTAACATTTGCCCTAGTCAAAGGATTTTTGAAGAGAACCATATTTCCATTTGAGTTGATAGCCTTTGTCATAGACATACGCGCCAATTTACGGAACGAGTTTGGTGTGAGATAAAGTTTGTTAATCTTCACAGCTTTTTCACCAGACTTGAAATTTTCAGTCGAAATTACATCAGTGGGAAGGTTCTTCACACCCATTTTCTTCCATTGAATCTTTTTAGTCTTGTTATTTTCATTGGCATTCTTATTCATTCTCTTTTCATTTTTAATGTAGTTAGACGCACTTGGTCTGTTACCACCGTTTCCAAAGTTAAGTCGACGACGCACTGGACTTGTATTTACAAAACTCATACGCATTCTTCGCATACGTCTGAGATTGTTTGGATCTATGACACGAGTTCTAATTTGTCCGATATTGTTTTCGTTGGTGTTTGAGTTTGTGTAGGTATAGTTTCTGACCAACGCACGAGCACCATTGTAGTTTCTGCGATTGTACCGCCTATTTGGTGAGGTGTTGAAAGTGGCACGCGCCCGTGGGCTCGCCCCTGGGCTACCGATCATAACGTCGTCGTTATTGTTCATCTTATAGTTTATAAAGATTTAAATCGTTATGAACCCATGAAGACATACACATCATTTGATGGTATCAAAATTAAAGTGGGTGAGACCGCCAAAGAGAATGATGACCTGACCCTCTCAAGTTACCCAAATGAATGGTGGTTACATGTAGATGGTGGCCCTGGTGCACACGTTGTTGTGTGTCATGAAGAAGATACACTCCCCAAGGAAACAAAAAGGGACGCGGCATTCTTAGCGGTACATCATAGCAAACCAGGTAACACAAAAATGGTCAGGGTCAATCTTGTACGAATTGGTCAAGTGATAAAAGATGACCGTATAAAAAATCATGGTCAGGTGTACCTGGATGGTCAAGTCATGCAACTTAACATTTTCCCAAATAAGGAAAAGGAGAGACTAGATAGACTGTTAAAAAATAGACACAATAACTAAGAAAGATGGATCATCAAGATTGGAATCCGGTTATCATTCATGGTAAGGGAACACTTGGCAAACGAACCACTGTCAATGTTCCCCACCGAGAAGTGACAAAGGAACAAAAGCTTGACCGGACCGAACTCGGAACGCATGAAAAGGTTAGTCTTTCCCTTGCCAAAACAATTCAACAAGCTCGGATTGGCAAAGGTTTTAAAACACAAAAGGACTTGGCGGTAGCAATCGGAGTTCCAGCAAACATAATCAATTCATATGAATCCGGAAAGGCTATTCCAGATAATCAAATTCTTCAAAAGCTGCGGAGAGTTTTGGGTGTCAAGCTGAAATAATATATTGACACAAAGTAAATATGAATACTCTCTTAAAACTTTACGAACTCAAGGAAAGACGGATGCTGCTCAACCAAACAGTTGCCAAGGCTACTAAGAAGCAAGAAAAACTCAACGAGTTGTTAAACAAGCAAGCGGCTGCTTACAAAAAGTATGACCTTAAGACTGTCCGAAAACTCGAGGACAAGATTGAGAAACTTTCTAAGGAAATCAAGAGTATCTGGAACAAGGTCAGAGCGTAAGTTATCCATATGTAATTTTTCTACTAACATACACAAGTATAATTGGAATTACGACCAAAATTGCAATTATAGTTAATGTTACAAACATACCTTATAATAGACTGACATAAAGATATGACGCGTGTGTAAGACAAAATGTCTCTCAAGAAGGCTGATGAATCACTTTCTCGCGAAACCCCTGAGGCCATGCAAAAACGCATGTTTGAAGCCAAGCTCGCCGCGATGGAGAAGGCTATGAAAGGTGAAAAGGTTCGTTACAAGTCCAATCGAGATCCCGAGAGATTCTTGGAATTCTTGGAGTATCGATTGAAGATTTGGGAACAACTCAAGGATGAGAAGTTCTATGCGAAGCGAATGTATGAAAAGACGAGTGAGGTCATCCAAGGTCTCACTGCAGCGTAGAGTAGTGACCAGCAATGTAATAAACATCTTCAAAACCTAATTCAATAAGTTTCTCTGCTGCAAATCTGGCCCGTTGTCCAGTGTTGCAATAGACGAGTAACCCCTTCTTTGGAAGTTCCGTGGTAGTCTTCTTATTAATCTTATTCACTGGAATGTGGAGAGCACCTTTGTAGTGACCAGCTCTGTACTCGGTCACTGTGCGAACATCGATGACCTTCTTTATCTTTCCTGAGCGAATCATCTCCTTAGCCTTGGCGGCACTGACAAGGTTTGCACCCAAAAATGTATAAGTCGCAGCGGCTGCGAGCGTTCCGACAACTAGAGCTGGAAACATTTATTATAAGCTCACATTTTACTCCCCGCCCAATTCATAATTTGTGTGAGTGACCATGAACTATTGATACTATTTGGGACTTTAATTTTCATCAAACTTTTTTTAACTTTTTCAACATTCGTGCCATTCACAACTTTAGGAACTTGTGCGATATGATTCAATCTAAATCTTCGACCATTTGCATCCATAATTTTGATAAAGTATGGAAAGTTCTTTTCAAAGTATTTCCATTTGAGTGAAGTTCTGTTTGATGGCGGAGTATATTTATGTACAAGCGCCCACACAACCTTCTTCACAAATTGAAGGCGAACTCTTGGATCCTTTGGACCAATGGGTGTTCCCAATGTGTCGTGCATCATGGCGATGAATGCTTCAATGTAACAAAAGTGATGTTGTGACAACTCATCATATTGCGAAATCTCAAAAGACTTTTCCAAAACTTTTTTGTTCCGAATGTTAATTTTTGTAATTTTTAAAAGTTTTTTGTAATTTTTTTCGTTTGTCGTGACAAAACCACCAGTTGGTTGGAAAGAAGATTGTTTGTTGCTTATTGTGTAGTTATTTCCATAGACTGTACGAAGTTCCTTCTTGAATTCTGCACGACCCGCACCCATTGAATTGAACAACTTGATATTCTTGGTTGTGTGATTAATTTTTGCGAGAGCGTAGTGACCATCACCACTTGGATAGGTGTGGGCGATATGAAGATACTCGGTACCGTTACGATTTTTTGTGAGTTTAGTCATATTCGATGTCCTGCGACACTTAAACTTGAAATCGTACCCAGCTTCCTTCTTGATGTCCTTCCCAATTTGTTCAAAAATACCCGGTCTCTGGAGGAGTTGCTTAGCCATTTCCGCGGCATCTTCAATAGCCATGAGATATCTCGCAGCAGTAATGGTATTCATTTTACTCTCAATGTAGTCAGAGGTGTCAATTTCGGCAGTCTCGCCTTTGACTCTTAAGAGGGTGTTACGAACATCTTTGTTCTTTATGAGTTTAATTGGGACAAGGTCCATCCTAACTTACATATCATTGATATTTTTAAACCAATCGTATCTAAGTTTTGTTTATAAAATTGGGAATAAAATTAGTTACCGAAGGCAACACCAGCCATACCATCCTTAATACGAAGGACATTATAGTTGACTGCATACACTCTGTGAAGAGCGTTACCACCAGTTGGACCGACGAGGGTCATCTTCGCGTTGTCGATACGGCTAAAGTTAAGAGTACCAGTTGGTTGCGTCTTGCTCATAGTGAGGCAGAATGGCCAGCTGAAAGTTGGGAGATCGTCGAGAACATTGTCTGGAAGATCGGTGCAGTGCATTTCTGGAACAACGTTGTGGTGGTAGACGTTAGAAGTTTCCTCGAAAAGGGCAACACCGTTAATGTAAAGGGAAGACTTTTCGAAGGTGAACTCACTGTCCCAGTTATTACCAGTGGCCAAACCAGAAACAAGATGGAGAGACTTCACTGGGTGGTTGAAGTAGCTGAGGTCAAGGTCGGTATCGACTGGAGTCGCTGGTTGGTATTGGGTTTGGGTAATCAACAATTCGTGTTCACGGTCAGTGAAGAACTTGCGTTCATCGGTGTCAAGGTAGATGTAGTTCGCGTACACCTTTGGTGCAGTTGGTGGGGTGAAACCGCCGTCGCGGCACTTGACACGGATTTCGACGTCGTGGTACTGGAGAGCCACAAGTGGGAGAGCCTTTGTCCAATCCTCACCGAAGAAGAATGGAATCATGTAATAGTTTCCTGAGTGGTTATCCTTCTTGACATTGGTGGTTATCGCACAAGACGCCTTTGCGGTGTTGTCGCGCAAGAGTGGGTTGTGAACACCCTGAATGAAGAGAGAATCGAGTTCGGTAACCTTTTGACCACCAATCCAAAGTTGGAAGGTCGTTGGGTTCATGGAACCGGTGGAAAAAAAGCCCGTGGCGTTTGTACCAGTGGAGGCGATGTCCGTGCTTTCAATCCAGACATAGCTCAAAAGATCACCCTTGGAACGAATTGGAATAGTGATTTCATTTCCATCACCGAAGGTGCCGATATAGTCCATGCGCTCTGGCTTCATCGCGAAGTTGGTGTGTCGCTTGTAATTTTGACGGAAAAAACTGACTTCTGGTTGGCCAGTGATGTACACATCCTGAGCCCCTTTAGATACAAGGTCAATCAAGGCGGCTGACATTTTTACTAATATAGTATATTAAAATTTTCGGTCGATGATTACACAATGGTAACCTTCCAAGCATTAACCTGGGAGGCTCGAGACAGTGATGACGAACACCTGATTAGTATCTTTGGTAAGACTGAAGATGGGAAATCGGTTTGTCTCACTACAGCATTCACGCCGTATTTTTTTATAAAACTTCCGGCCGACATTGACAATCAAAAAATCAAAAGAATATATCAAATCTTGGATAACAACTGCAAAGATTCCTTGATTTCTTATTCAGTCATGAAGTCAAAAGATGTTTGGGGATTTCAAAACAATGAAGAGTTTCCATTCATGAAAGTGAACTTTAAGAATCTTCAAGCAAGAAGGTTGACCGATTCATTCCTGAGAAAACCTCTCGACAAGACACCAGACCTTTTTAATATTTTTGGTGTAAGAAATGTTAAAGTATATGAATCAAACTTGGACCCGGTTTTACGCCTGATGCATCGCACGGGTATTCAATCTACCGGCTGGCTCGATACGGGCGATAAGTGTATCCGTTCTCATCTGGCTAATGTAGACATTGATTTGTTCTGCAATGACTGGACGACTCTTAAACCCGTGGCACGGGATGACATTGCTCCATTTGTTGTAGCTTCGGTAGATATTGAATGTAACAGTTCTACGGGTAAGTTTCCTGATGCAAACATCCCCGGTGATGCGTGTTTCCAAATTGCAATCTCACTTTGTAAGTTTGGGTCTGATGAACCATATGATAAGACTTGCCTCTGTTACAAGAAGACTGATCCAAACTTGGATGGCTCTACTATTTTGAGCTACCCAACTGAAAGGGAAATGCTAGAAGCTTTCCAAAAGTATCTTCACAAACAAGATGTTGACATCATAACTGGTTGGAACATTTTTGGTTTTGATATGGAGTACATATATAAGCGTGCTCAAATCAATAGATGCCACTACGATTTCTTCAATTTGGGTAAGTTGAAGGATACCGAATCTGAACTTGTGATTAAGAAGCTTTCATCGAGTGCTCTTGGTGACAATCTTCTGAAGCTTCTTCCGATGCCTGGTCGATTTATTTTCGATTTGTTCCACGAAATTAAAAAGGGTTACAAGCTTGATAGCTATAAATTGGATAATGTATCTAAGTTGTACTTGGGTGACCAAAAAATTGATATGCCACCAAAGGAAATGTTTGCTAGATTTGTTGAAGAAGATCCAGTGAAATTGCGGGAAGTTGCCGAGTATTGTATCAAGGATACACTACTTCCCCATAGGCTTATGAAGAAGTTGTGTACACTTCTAAATTTGGTGGAGATGGCGAAGGCAACGTGGGTACCAGTTCCATTCCTTGTAGAGCGTGGACAGCAAATCAAGGTATTTTCCCAGTTGACAAAGAAAGCGAGAGAGCTGGGATTTATGGTCCCGACGATTCGCTACGGCGCAATTCCCGAAGAACCATATGAAGGTGCGACAGTTTTGGAGGCGCAAAAGGGTGCATACTACACACCAATTACAGCCCTTGATTTCGAATCACTGTATCCATCGATTATGATGGCACATAATTTGTGTTATTCTTCGTATGTTATGGATGAGAAGAAGTATGGCGCAGTTCCGGGGATTACTTATGAAACTTTTAAGATTGCTGATCGGACATATAAGTTTGCTCAAGATGTCCCGAGTCTTTTACCCGCGATTCTTTTAGAATTGAAGCAGTTCCGTAAGCAAGCCAAAAAGGATATGGCTGCATCAACTGGATTTATGAAAGAGGTCTACAACGGTAAGCAGCTTGCCTATAAGATCAGTATGAACTCAGTCTACGGTTTCACTGGTGCTGGTAAAGGTATTCTTCCGTGTGTTCCGATCGCTTCTACTACGACCTCAAAGGGCCGTGCAATGATTGAAGAGACGAAGAACTATGTTGAAAAGAACTTTCCAGGTTCAAAGGTAAGGTATGGGGACACCGATTCAGTAATGGTTGAGTTTGATGTAGGCGAACGCAAGGGTGAAGAAGCTATTGCCTACAGTTGGGAGGTTGGTGAGCGAGCTGCCGAAGAGTGTAGTGCTCTCTTCAAGAAGCCCAATAATTTGGAACTCGAGAAGGTTTATTGGCCGTATTTCCTCTATAGTAAGAAGCGTTACGCTGCCAAACTTTGGACAAAGGGTAAAGACGGGAATATGCATATGGACTATATAGATGTAAAGGGTCTTCAGCTCGTTCGAAGAGACAATACACCACACGTCCGCGAAGTATGCAAGGAACTCTTAGATGTAGTTTTAACATCAAGTGACCCTGGACCACCCAAAGAACTTGCCAAGGAACGAGCGATTGAGCTTTTGTCCGGGGATGTTCCCAACCAAAAATTGGTGTTGAGTCAGTCTCTTGCGGACACGTACAAGGTTGCTGGTAAAAATGTGTCTGTGACGAGTCCTGAGAGTGTCAATATTAACCAATCGCACGTGCAAGTTGTTACGAAGATGCGCCAAAGAAAGCCGGGGTCTGAGCCACAATCTGGTGATCGGGTTCCCTATCTTCTCACAAAGACTCAAGATCCCAAAGCCAAAGCGTACGAAAAAGCCGAAGATCCAAAATATGTAGAGGAGCATGGCATTCCTGTAGATTATCACTATTATTTCCTTAACAAATTCTTGAACCCCGTGTGTGACCTTTTGGATCCACTATATGAGAATGTCAAGGAAGAAATCTTTGGGGAAATCATCAATAAACATAAGCCACCGAAACCGAAGCGAGAACCGGCTTTGAGTTCTATGAAGAAAGATGATTTGATTGCCGAGTGTAAAAGATTGGGTATTGAGGACACGGGTACTGCAACTGTTTTAAGGGAAAGAATTAAAACAGAACGCACAAAACAAAATTCGCTCGACGAGGTATTTAAAAATTACGAGCTAAGTACTAATAAGTAAAATGACTGTATACGAAAAAATAGCGTCACTCGTTGATGATGAGGTAAATGATAGAGTTAATCAAACCATCAGCGAGTTTGCATTGATCATTTCGAAGAAACATGGGATTTCATTAGATTTGTTATTGAGGGATATCCCCAAGACATATTCAAGTACCTTATGTAAGGGTGTAAAGGGTAACGGTGAACGATGTGGATTTAAGGCGATAGACGAAGGATACTGTCGCCACCACCAGAGTCAGAGATCTAAAATTTGTCAAAGGGCGTTATCAAGTGAAAGTCTTCATAACCACGGTCCGGGGCAGATGTTTGTAAGGGGGTGTCCGGGTTGTCAATCTTCAAACGGGCTTATAGATTTAGTGCCCATTATTAATAATGAACAAAAGTGATATTCTACTAACATCGATTAACAATTTTTACAATGAAGAAAAGAATAGAACTAAACTCCTTACTATATTGGACAAAACAAGCGGTATTTCTCTCAGAAACTTAGAATGGTTTATTACGAACTATTCGAAGAAGAATCACACTTCCTACACGACCAGCGATGGAAAATTATTTACAGTTCACTGTGCATACAAATCATCACTTGATGGTTACAGTAAGAAATTGTTTGACCCATTTTGTAGATCACAAAAGTTTTCTTACATCATACCCGGGACATCTCATGAAATTCAAACGACTTTGGCACAATTAAATTTCATCAAATGGTGTATCAAAAATAAGATTATTGATTTCATCAAAGAAAATCGTGAAGAATTGTTTAGTAAGCAATCGACATGAATCCCCGGTCAAAGACAAATGTTTGATATCCGGTATAATACATATGTAATGTAAATCTATCTTGGTTTATATTTACCAGTGTTTTATCTAGTTTTACTTCAAATGCAGTTTTGTCAGATTGTATTTGACTAAAGTCCAAGCTCCCCGATGGTTCCACATTTATCGGATTCATCGAGAAGCTATATGTATAGATATTCCTAATAGGTCTCGCCAATCTTTTTTGTGATGGGATGAGATACTTGTAATATGTGTGAGTGGTGTTTGACACATTTGGCATTTTAGTTCCATTAATATAGAAACTCGCAGATTCCATCACTGGCGAAAAGAATGTAAATGTTTGATCAAAGTTTACATTCGAAGAAAAGTTAAATCTATTGTGAATGTTATATTCTTCTGGATCGGTTGGAACTGGGTTACCCTTAGCTTCATCTTCATTCTCAACATTTACATTTCTCAAAAACCAGTGAATACATTTGACCGGAATATTTGGTACAAGATTATTTCGAACGACATCTTTTCCAAGGTCTGTCACAATTGATGGATGCTTTCTCACCAAGTCTGTGACGAGTGTCTGTCTCTCTTTCATCATGAATACACGTTCTTCTCCACTCACCGTAATCTCTTCCGTAATAATATCAAATGATGGAAGTTCAATCAATGCAGTTCTATCCGTAAAGAAAGATTGTTTGTGAAACTCGAGTTCAAATTCAATCTTTTGTTTGTATATCGCACACAATGGGAAATATGGTCTGTTTGGACTGTTCGATGAGTGTTCATCACTTGCATACTTTCTAGAAAAGAAGAAATGAATTGGAATCATCAAATCGGAGTCATATTTTGCATATGATGGCAAAGCGGATGATGCATCATAACCCAAATTTCTATTGACAAGAAATCTATTTGCAACTTTTTCTGAAATTTCTAAATAAAGTTCATCATAAATAATTCCCCAATCATCATGAATTTTCTCAACTTCGATGTCATCCACATACATTGTAACACTCTTAAGAATGTGTCGTCCAAGTTGATCCGCGTAATTTTCACTACCTTGTAATTTAGGCATTTTTATGCTCAACCACATATTACTCAAAAGATCGCCCATATTTTGTGGTTCATATTTGACTTTTATAGTTTGATTAAAAGGCCAATTATCTACTTGTCCAGGATTAATTACATGTTTACTTCTATGATATTTCCTAAATTCGGAATGTCTCTTATCGGTGGTATAATTAAAGAATGACTCGTCTGGTTCTTTGGAAAGTAAGTAAGTGTCTTGCTTCCCAATAGCCTTGAGCGAAATTTTCGCAGCTTCACCCATACCTATCTATTGCCTACATATTTTTAATATCCATTTTCCACATGTCAATGTGTGAAGTTTTCTTCATAATTTCAAGTTCCTCTCTAGCTTGCTTGGACTCCTTGAGTAATTCGCGCACACACTCTTCGGTGTACTGAACAGTTTTGATATTGAGAAGGTAGTCATACGTGCCATTGATTTTGGGGAAAATTTGAGAAAGTTGGCGTTCAAGGTCATCCTTCTTACGCTTGAAGACTACTATTTGCCCTTCGATGACCATAGTGACAAATTTTGATTTATACCCACACATCTTGGATCTGACTTCAAGTACCTTGATGAGATGCTCCTTTCTCTTGATGTAATGGTCAAGTCGAAGATCCACAAAGTCCTTGAGAATTTCTTCGGGGCTCGAGTATTTGTAAATGCCCTTGATTGGATGGAAGAGGTGCATATTTGACGTATGGAAAGACTTTCTCAGTTTGAGATCCTTAATCATATCTTTCCCCGAATAGCCAAAGATTTCAAAGTCAACATCTTCAGTTGTTGAATTGTTTGTAAAACTTGTAATGACTTTCTTTTCAACGAGGGTGTCGAGATACTCTTTGTAATCTTGAGTCCATCGCCCGGGTGGCAACTCGGTAATCTTGAGACGGGAGCCGGTATCTCTCCAAACACCTTCGGTAATCCAAGTACCATCTTCTTTGAATACTTTACCCTTGAATCCCCGGAACCAAGGTGTCATTTCTTTGAAAGACATACCACTGAGAGCTCTTCCAATGTTTTCCTTGATGTCCTTGGGGTTGAAAGGTGGGACATAGCAACTGAAACCTGTACCAATACCTTCCGTTCCATTGACAAGAACCATTGGGAGAGTTGGCATATAGAAATCCGGTTCAATTGGCCGACCATCATCGTCGAGATAGTTGAGGATCGGGTCATCTCGGGGGTCAAAGATCTTCCGAGTCTCCTTGGAGAGTTTTGTAAAGATGTACCTCGTTTGGGAAGCGTCTTTGCCACCCATAAGACGAGTACCAAATTGACCACATGGCACGAGAAGATTGATATTGTTTGACCCGGTGTAGTCATTTGCCAATTTGACAATTGTATCTGCCAGGGATACTTCACCGTGGTGGTATGCAGACTTGTCAGCTACATATGCCGCCAACTGTGCAACTTTCATTTCATCTTTGAGATTCTTATGAAAGCATGCAAAGAGAACCTTTCTCTGCGAAGGCTTGAGACCATCTGCCATATGGGCAATGGAACGCTTCAAGTCCGCCAAGCTGAAATTGACAAGATCCTTATGGACAAAGTTTGAGATACTCAAATTTTTGACATTACCGTATGGAACTTCCAATTCTTTTGGATTTTTAGCGGTACTTTCGAGGAGCCAAGACTTTCTATCGTCCGCCTTCTTTTTGTCAAAGGCAAGAACAATTGATTTGTCTGTCATGATATCCACGTCAAACTTGACTGTGAGGTCTTGAATCTTCTTGAAATATTCTCGGGCCTCGGCACTCGTGCTGGTACCCAAACCCTTGTAGTACTTGATCTTCCAACCGGGTTGACCATTACCATACCAAGCTCTGAAGGTAGAGTCTGTGTAGAAAGACTTTGTTTGTCCACCCTTGGAAGCCTTGATAATTGGTGTCACCATTGAGACTACAAACCCCAACTTGAGGAGACTGGGCCAGAAATAATGAATCATATTGAGAATGAGACCCTTGATATGGGAACCATCATTATCCGCATCGGTCATAATCATAAGACGACCATAGCGAAGTTCCGAAACATCTGTGTATTCTTTGCCTTGTTGAAGACCCAAAATCTTCTTGAGATCATTGAACTCTTGGTTTGATGTGAGTTGTGCCACCGAAGCATCTCGAACATTCTTACACTTACCACGAAGTGGAAAGACACCGTAGTGATCTCGACCAACGACTGAAAGACCTGCGACCGCCAAAGTCTTTGCCGAATCACCTTCAGTCACAATGAGAGTGCACTTACCAGATTGTGCTGTACCGGCCTTGTTTGCGTCGTCCAACTTGGGAATACCGGTAATTTTGGACTTTCTGGCACCATCGGTCTTTTTGAGTTCTTTCATCTCCTTGAACTTTGAGAGTGCCGTGAGTTCATCACTGATGCCAGTCTTGAGAGCATTCTTCACAAAGTTCTTCGGTGGATCAAACTTACTTCCAAAGTCCTGAGCCTTTGAAGTGCATTCAGACTTGACCTGACTTGAGAAAGTTGGATTTTCAAGGGTCGCCTTCACAAAGATATTGAAAGTATTCTTGACTTGTTGTGGCTTCAACTTGATCTTCTTTGCCATCTCATCAATGATACCCGAAGCGAGGTACGACGCTACGTGATCCACGTGGGTGCCACCCTTTGTGGTACAGATACCATTTACAAAGGAGACTTGTTCAAGTCCATTTTCAGATGGACCAATACACACCGACCAGCGATCGGTAGTCACCGAACAGACATCAGTCACACCTTCGTGCATCTTGGCATAAGCTTCAAAAGAAGTCTTGGGAAGAGCTTCACCTTGAAACTTGACCTTGCAGTTGGGGGTTGTACAAATGTTTGCATCCCAAACTCTCTTTTCAAAAATCTTGTAAATGTTTGTATCCATCTTTTTCATACCAAATCTTTTCCAATCTGGAACAAAAGTAATTGAAACTGAAGAAGTTGAACCAGAATGTTTTGTAACTTTCGGAGGGTGACAAACAGTCATATTATTTTCCCACTTTTGGGAATAAGTCTTCTTATTCTCATGATCTTTGATAATCACTGAAAACTCCGAAGAGTAGATGTTTGTCAATTTGGCGCCATAGCCATTGCGACCACCAACAATTCTCTTCTTGGTGTCATCGTAGTTTGTACTTGTGAGGAGGTGACCAAAAGTAAGTTCAGGATTCCAAACACCTTCCTTCTCATGCATTTTGACCGCGATACCACCCAAAGGTCCATTGTTCTCAATAGTTACAGCACCAGTCTCCTTGTCTATCCCCGCCGAGATGCTCGAAACACCCTTCGGATAGAGTGAGTTTCTGTCAATTGCATTGACCAATATTTCATCAAAAATTTTGAGCAAAGCCGGTGAATAATTGACGCTCTTCTTTTTGAATTTGTTATCAGTCTTGTGATGAAGCCAGTACGGTTCAGAACTGAGGTCCACTGGACCAACATATGAATCCGGTCTTTTAAGGACATGTTCGATGTGGGTGAGTTTTTGAACGCTTTCTCCCATTTTTCTTGCTTTTTAAGAAACGAGGCTCTCACTTAAGCCGTTTTTGTTAAAAAACAGAGGATTTGTCATCTTTGAGGATTTGGTAGAAATCTTTCCTCCACTGTTTAGTCGTAGGTCTATCAACGGATTGTCTCTTTGGTATAATATTCCTTAGTACCCCAATTCTCCGAAGGTGATCCATTTGTGGATTAAACTTCAAACCACCTTTAAGGTGGCACGCTTTACAAACTTTCGTACCTTTCCATCCACAAGTATCGTTGTAGTGAAATGGTAGATTTGTTTTGATTAGATATTCATCAAATAGGTATTTTTCTCTAATCGTAGCATTGATATAATATGGGTCAAGTGGTGCCCAACATATGACGCATACCTGTTTCCATTTTATTTTCATACTTATATGTAGAAGATGGCTTATCTTTATCTCATAGCTATAATTTTTGTACTTTATCTCATGATGCAAAATAAGACCAGGGGTATGAACAAAGCGATTGAGAAGCTTGTCAGACAGTCAGCCCGATACGCGGTGGCGGCACAGCAGGATGCTTCACCAGTCATAGCTATACTTCATGCTAACTACGCTGCTGCTTATTTCTACGCTCTCAAGGACATAGCTTCCGAGTCACAAATCCACAATGCAACGGGTATCGATGTAAAGAAGTTCAAGGAACATATTACAAATGTTCAAGATATGGTAACTCGTCGAACTTCTGAAAAATGCCCAGAATTTGTTGGGGAAGTTGACATATACCTGGCACAAATTGGTGGAGAGGCTCCTTAAAATAAAAGTGGTAGATTAATTTATGGATGACTATGTGGTGGTTAGACAGCCAAACAACCATATAGTTTTAGGTGTAAATGATGATAGACCGGAATGTGTATATGTAGTACAGTTTGATGAAAGGTACGAATCTTGTTATCCAAGTGGAAATCAAATTATGGCAATTGTAACCATAGTTTTGCTTCTGTTAACGGCTGCATCCATACATGTTTAATGCCTAAGTCGAGGTGGCTATTCCAAATTTTCATATATAAAAATGGAAGTCATTCGCGATTCTATGTGGAAATCCTGCCTCTCTGATGCGACGAAAATGTATCGCCTCAGAGAGCCAAATGAAAAATGTTATCGATTGGCCGACGCAACTTGGAAGTGTAAGATGGCCTACATCAAGCATGACAATAGTAAGAAGAATCGAGCGATTGTGATACTCGATGGAATCCCCAAAACAAATACACCCGATCAGCGCACCAATCACAAAATATGCTGCGCGACAACTATGTCCGGGAAGCCTTGTAAATTTAAGGCTGTGTGTGGAGATTACTGTCGTAAGCACCGAGTTGCTACGACCAGTCTTGGTAGTAAGACAAATGTCAGCGACTTGTTAAGCAAGTTAGACGGAATTAAAATCCAGTAGTATTATAAATGTTCTTGGATCAGGAAAGCCTTAGACCTGTAATCATAGCAATGGCCCTTTACATAACAATCGCTACACTTATCCCTCGTATAATAAAGAAGCCAACCGGTATCAAATTCCTTGATGACATTGTGATGACCCTCATCGCCCAAAAGGGATCATTGATGAGTGGAACCATTATTATCGGTCTCGTTGTTCTCGGTACCAATTATATTCAAGATGAACTCTTGTAAAACATTTTGTTTACCAACAAGATTTCTAGTATAATCATGATTCATTTCTCGTAAGTTTTTATCGCTCACATCTTTCATGAATTCTAAGAGTTGAGTAGGATTTGGTTTACCCCAAACCATACCTTTCTGGAATAGAAAATCATCAAATTTCAATTCTTCGAGTTCACAATCAATTGTATATGGGGTCTTAATATATTCCGGTGCACCACCATAGTTTGTTATGATCACCGGTTTATTTCGCATAGCTGCTTCAACTGCACCCATACCAACTCCTTCGGAAGATGAAAAGCTCACGTAACAGTCACCCCTGTCATGGATTTTATTCATCTCTTCATCTGAAATTAAACCATTTATGATTTCTACATTTGGTAAATTTATTTGAACATTTTTTAGACAAGTAGCCTTTACAAGTAATCTCGTATTTGGATTATTTAATCTGACAAACGCTTCCAATATACTTTTGAAATTTTTACGTGGATCCATAATATTTCCTATGTGATAAAATGTAAAGGGTTTTGGTTTTGGTTGTGGAATGTGTGCATGAATGACATAGAATTCATTTTCCGGAAATTGCCTAGAAAGAACACGCTTACAAAATTCACTTGGAACTGCAACCTTCTTAAATTCTTTCATAATGAGCCCGTAATCTTTATGAACAGTTTCAGTTTCGCACACAGTCATACAGGCTAAATTTTTTACCCTCTTTCTCACGTATGATAGGTGATTTATGTGATCTTGTATGGGTAACATGAAAATGAGTCCATTCTCCGATTCGGGTAATTCGTGACCAATCTCGTAGTATTTTGTTCCAGGAAATAACTCAACATACTTAATTGCATGTTGACCCATTCCAGTCAGTAGATGGGGTCCGATGATGATCATTTAGTATAAAGATAATGTTGCTTTTATATATATTACAATGAATCCATTGCAACTACGCAGAGAGATCGAAGATGAAATGAAGCGCACTCGCCTCGACAAGGATCGTCTTTTCAACCTTCTTTTGAAGATTGTTGACGCCGGTGTCGGGGGTGGTGAAGGTGTTCAAGGTCCAGCCGGTCCAGCAGGTCCAGCAGGTCCAGCCGGTCCAGCCGGTCCAGCCGGTCCAGAGGGTGAGTGCAAGTGCAAATGCACTAAGGAAGCTCCCGCTGCGACTCCAAAGAAGACCACCACCAAGAAGACCACTACCAAGAAGGCTAGCACCACCGGTTCCTCCACCTCCGCTTAAGCTTTTCCCAGTGGTCGTCTGTTACAGATGGATATTTTTCGACGAGTAGCTTTGTAAGCTTAAATTCAACCTCAGTTAATATCTTTTCGTTAAAAATATCATCAGAAAAAGACGCTTTTATCTCTTCTTGAGTTGGAAGCTCTTGGATATTTTTGAAATTTTCCAAAATATATTCAATCATTTACTAAAATAAACGACTACTTTTTATACTAGTAAATGAAACACATTGACTTTTCCAGACCGGTACGTTTAATTAACCCACACATTAAGAAGGAAAGTATCTATAAAAAACCTCCTCATGAACGTATCTTATTTACGAGAAAGATTACATGGCCGAAGGACCCGAAGAACCCGAACGGTTTACCCACCAAACGAATCCTCCAAAAATGAGCATCAGAATAAAGACCAAAAGACCAAATGGATATTTTGGTTTAGCATCCTCGGGTGGTTTTTCGGGTAACTTTTCCACGTTACGATTAAGTGTATCTATTTTACCAAGCAGCTTTTGTAATGCTTCTAGAATTTGCAGCTCGCGATCTTTAGGTTTTTCTTTTACATTTACTGTTGTAATTTCAAGTACCATGTACCAACTTGCATCTGGTTGAAGTGGTAAATAGTCTCCGTCGTCTTGTTGCTCATATATATTGAATGTAAGTTTCTTAATGGAAATTGGATTGAAAAAATTTGTTTGTCTATTAAAACTTTTCCATTGTTTGTCCCTCAATACCACATCATTACTCCCTGAAAAATGTCTTTCAAGTGGGACACGCGCTAATATTTGTCCGTGTCTTTCATCCAACATTTGTGCAACTTTTGGAATTTCTGGACAGACAATATCAACAAACTTTGCAATATTTGTATTCAAGTTTGAACTATTTTCACCAATTTGTGTGACATAAAAGTCAACCATTTTGATACCCAAAACTCGACTCATATCTTCCACGTGTGTATTTGACTCTAATGTGAGATCAAGTGAAAATGAATTATTCGTGCCATTCACAAAGTGTGAATCCAGTACAACATATTGAACCTTTTTGGGTATGTCGTCAAGTGAGACCGGCATTCTGAAGTATACTGACATAAAAAATAAAGTGTGATAAATACAAATGTACGCCAAGGCTATTTATAGAACAGTCATGACTATGTCATCTTTTTATGTCGAAAACTTCTGTCTGTGGGTAAAGACTGCTGTGTGGGATGCTCCACGTCGTATTTATTTGGACATTGACCTAGAAAAGCAAAAGATTGAAAGAGAAAATGCACGCCTAAGCAGGGTTGGTTCTCAAGGATCTTCAAGTGAATAAATGGATTATATTCCACTCGTGACAGACGACTTCCGATTTGCATTTTGCAGGGCTACACAACCCTTGTGCCCAGACGTACAACGTATTATCTGGAAAAAACTTCTTTACGAAGATATAGAGTTGGAACCTCCGCCGACGCCACAAAAATGTCGTATAACATACTCAAGAGTTTCTGGGAGCTTCTTGCCCCCATCCCTACTGGCTCACCTGAACCAAAATCAGAACCATATCAAGACTATGATATTATCGTCGCCACAAACGAGGCCGGTGAACAAGTGATATTACATTTACCTAAGAAATATAGCCTAAGTTATAGATAAACTTTTAATAATTACAAGAAAAGTATGGAACCACCTCGTCGCCAAGAACTCCAAAAATTTCTGTTGAAGTGTCAGGATGCTCTCACACACTTCAAGAAAAAACGAAAAGATGTCTTTGTTCAATATGGTGATACTCAATATGACACTCATATCAAGCGTCTTCTCTCCCTTACTCACAGAGTTGAAGACGAGCTTCGTGGAATCGATGCGGTGGAAGACAATAAGACAATCAATAGTCTCTTCACTGAGTATGAAACAATCGGAAAAGATACCCGTCAAGAGTTGATAGAATCTCTTCAAAAAGAGTTTGAAAATATTGACAAAGAAATTTGGTACAGTGAAAACTTTGACAATTGGGTGAAGTTACCAGAAAGACAGGAATGTGAATCCTACCCAATTGCTCAGCGATTGCGTTATTCCAAGTGTCGCCATGTAATGTTTGATCACATTGAGAAGGAGTGGAAGAAGAAGACATTTCCAACGCTTCACAATAGACTAGAATTTTTCTGATATGTAATGATAAGATGAAATGGAGAATTGTTAAATGTTTTTACATTCAAATGAGACAACATCTCACATTTTCGGTTCTGACCGATGGTCTCGGAACTTTCGTAAGAAATATGATTAAAGAACTCTTCCACGGAAAGTTAAATAAGGAGTTGCCCCGATGCAAAGATAGATAAGATGGTTGCCCGTCCACGTAAGATTGTGAGAACCGAGTACTACTACGAATCGGATTCTGAGTACGATTCGGAACTCGATGTTGATTATGACCCAGCACGAGACTCCGAATCCGATACGGAATCGGATGATGATGAAGAAGTTTCCGATTCCGAAGATGGAACTGACTATGAATCAGAAACTGAACCAGAATCTGATTCCGAAGAACTTGATGAACCAAAGCCATACTACGGTAAGGGATTCCGAGTCTATTTTGACAGCACTGCGGACAAGAAGTTCTTCATGCAAGCTTTTGGTTTCCTAGACGCCTAAGTAAAATAAGGATTAGAGTTTTAATAATATCAAATAAAATGCTCTCTCAATTTGAATGGATCGTTGCCCTTGGTGGTATTTTCGCCTTTTGTGCCGCATACGGAATTGGTGCAAATGATGTTGCCAATGCTTTTGCAACATCAGTTGGATCTGGTGCTCTCAAAATAAAGCACGCA
>Ga0181574_10001186_pt1 | contig 24306 bp, 14 predicted proteins | sample 101ome_24_FD_145600 | JGI IMG/M metagenome (GOLD analysis project Ga0181574, IMG submission 145600) | Coastal salt marsh microbial communities from the Groves Creek Marsh, Skidaway Island, Georgia - 101410AT metaG (spades assembly) | ecosystem: Environmental > Aquatic > Marine > Intertidal zone... | reverse complement strand
GCGAACGGACGCTCGGACGGGGAGTCGGCGCCGATGATGCGGGGGAGCGGGATCGGGGCGCGCGCGAGAGGAACGTCGACGGTGACGTACGCGTCGTCGTCGCGAGGGACGGCGATGCGAGCGCTCGGTGGGGATGACGAAGACGCGGACGGATTGGTGTCGAAACCGCTGGACGCGGGCGAGGCGCTGAGACGCGCGTATTTTCCGGTCCTCGTCGCCGCGTTCGGGGCGTTTTCGTTCGGGTATCACTGCGGAGTGGTGAATCCGGCGTTGGAAACGCTGGCGAGGGATATCGGGATCGTTTCGGACGTCGCGGCGAAGGGCGCCGTGGTGAGCTCGATGCTCTTTGGCGCCGCGGCGGGGAGTTTCATCGCCGGTGGATTGGCGGATAAGATTGGGCGCAAGTCATCTCTGTCTGTGGCTGGCGTCGCGCTCGCCATTGGGAGCGTCGCGTGCGCGACGGCGATGGGGTTGAGCTCTATGCTCGCGGGTCGAGCCTTTGCGGGTCTCGGCGTCGGTTTGGTGTCGATTCTCGTTCCCATGTACATCAGCGAACTCGCGCCTCCCGCGCATCGAGGCATCTTGGGAGCCGGCCCGCAGCTCTCCATCGGTCTCGGTATTCTCATTTCCGTTCTTCTCGGGCTCCCGCTGCAGGATCCGCTCGTCGATCCGTCTTGGTGGAGGACGATGTTTTGGATCGCGCTCGCTCCGGCGGCGGCGCTCGCCGTGTTCGCGAAGCGGATTCCGGAGAGCCCGTCGTGGTTGCGATCAAAGGGACGATTCGAGGAGGCTGATGGCATTGAGATCAAACAGTTTGGCGACGTCAACGCGGAAAACCCGGATGGAAACGCGCCGACAAAGGTGGCGACCTGGAGAGAAGTCTTGCAAGCAAAGACGAACCGTCGCGCGTTGCTCACGGGACCCACACTCTTTTTCATTCAACAGTTTGCGGGGATCAACGCCATCATTTACTTTTCAACGAGCATCTTCCAGTCGGCTGGCATCGAATCGGGCGTCCTCGCCTCTGTCGTCGTCTGTATCGTCAACATTCTCGGTAGCGTCATCGCCACCGGATTGCTCGACAAGATGGGTCGAAAACCGCTTTTGTCCTACTCGTTCCTCGGCATGTCGTTCTGCTGCGTGGGCTTGGCGGCCGCTGCCGCGTTCCCCGTCATGGCCATGGCTCCGACGCTTTCTCTCGTCTCTGTCATCGCATACGTGTTCATCTTTGGCATGGGCGCCGGTCCGGTGCCAGGACTCTTGTCTTCCGAGATTTTCGCGCCGGCGGTGCGCTCGCGAGGCATGGCGCTCTGCTTCCTTTCACACTGGTTCTTTAACTTTTGCATCGGTCAAGGATTCTTGCCCGCCGTGGAATTTTACGGCGCAAGCACCGTCTATCTCGCGTTCGGGGCGTTTTCCCTCTTGGGCTACATCTTTACCCAATCCTACATCATCGAGACAAAGGGCAAGAGCCTCGACCAAATCAGCGCGGAACTCAGCGGTAAGTAATCGTTGAATTTCATTTGTAATTCGCACTTGCACTACGTTTGCAAACACAACGACGAAACATTCTTTTACTAATACTTACAATTGTCCATCTAAGCGCCGCGAGCGGGCTGAAACATGCCGTGCAAGCCGTGCGGGATTCTATTCTGGAGCGGAAACTGCGCGACGGGTCCCGCCGACAAGTTGGCGCAATCGAGGACGACGAGTCTCGACACACCAGATTCGTTCTCAACAGAGTGGTCCGCAATCAGTCCCAGTAGCCATGCGTCGTCTTCGTTGACGCCGTTCTTCTTCGGCACGATGACTGGCTCTTCACAAAACGAACGATTGGACGCGTACCACTTTTGCAATTCTCCAGTCTTCAAATCGATTCGCACGTATCCAAGAGGAGGACCACTCACTCGCATCTCATTGCTTAAAGATGCGTAGACGTATCTGCACTCGCGTTTTCCCTCGTAAAGCGGAGAAACGTGCGGATGGTCGATGCACAAGTCTTCGCATCCTGGAGCAGGTTGGCGCTTCACCTCTCCAGTTGTCGCGTTGATTTCGTACATCCAGAGCAGCGTGCGCGGAATGTTGTTGAAATCTGGAGTGAGCTTCGTCGGCACTTCAAATGGCCAAGGATCGCTCGAGCCCCATTCCCCGAGGAAAACGCCAGGTGAAAGTTTATCCCATCCGGCTGTGTACGCGGTGACCCATTCATCCTCGTCTTCGTTCTCTTCGCCTCGACACAAAGCTCTGCCGTCGTGAGCAAACGCAACGTGAATTTCAAACGACTCCTTCGGACCGGTAGCAACCACAGGGGATGGCGCCGTCGACGTCGAACTCAGCGCGGTGGATCTCGGGATCAAATGCACGAGCAACGGTTCCTCTGGTTGCGAAATGAGGCATTCGCCCGCACCTTTCACCCCGGCGAGGAACGGCAACGGATCGATACCAAGCCTGTTTTGAATCATCACGTACCACTTAGCCGTCACGCCAAAATCGTGCGGCGCCGCTTCGCATCCTTCCATGACGTAATCGCGACGTCCGCGCTCGTTCCAATCTTTATCCCACTCCCACAGCGAAATCTCGACAGCCTTTTGCGTCACGCGCGATCGCCATCCCCATCCGCACAGAAACCCGGTGTTCGGATCGATGTGAGGATGAGCCGTGAACGCCCGGCCGCCAAGACCAGACGAGCGCTCAATAATCGATCCTATGGGCTCTGGAAGCCCGAGCGTAAAGTACTCTCCGGGCTCCAAACGTCCTTCTAAACTGTCCACGCCCGAGCTCTTGAGCGTTTCGCCATCGAGCGAGATGGGCTGTCCCGCCTCGTAGAGCGCCAGCACTCGCCCACCCCACGAGATAATGTTCGTGTTGGCGAGATTTTTCGTGTGCAAATCAAACCAATTCGCGGGAACGCCGCCGTCTCTCATCGTGCCGAAAGTCCCTCGGTACAACACGCTGTCGCTCGCCTCTTCCTTACGAAACTCTTCGGTTCGCACAAACTGCGAAGTGAACCGCATCGATTTCCCGCTCTCATCGAACGCGAACCGAAGTGCGAGCCCATCACCATCGAGCATATGCGCGTAATCCTTCCCACCGCGCTTGAATAATCCCGGACCAATGCGATAGAGCGTCCCGCCTCTCAACTCTTCTGGCGCTGAACCGCTCTCTGCCGACGCCTCGCACGCGTAATCGTGCTCGCCGTCCGCCGTCACGTACGCGTGCGCCCAATCCGCGTGAGAGTAAACGCAATATCCGTGCGTGTTCGGGTTCGCGAGCAACTCAGCACCGGCTCTTGGGTCGATGGCGCCGCGTTTCACGCCCCAACCGAGCGTGTTTGGCGCGTACTCGAACGCCTTATCCGTCGATCCCGACGTCGACGCGGCACGGCATCGCGCGCGACGTCGCGCGTGCGTCATCTCGGAGCATTTTACGTCGTGCGTGACGCTCGCGCGCGGCGTCGACGTCGCAGACATCCTTCCACGCGTCGCCAGCCAGAGTGTGACGTCAGCTCGCACTCTTGTGCACTTTTTGAGATGCGCAAACTTCAATCAGCGACGCGCGCGTCGTTCGGTGAATCTGCGACAGACATGGCGAACGATGCGCTGTGCAAGGCGAAGAAACGGTATCGGACGCTCACGTCCGGGACTAAGGCTCCGAAAGCCGGCGATGAACCCTCGGCCAAGGCGCCGGTCATCTACTGGATGAGTCGAGACCAACGCGTGCGGGATAACTGGGCCTTGCTGCGCGCGATCGATATCGCGCGCGCCAACGATGCGCCGGTGGTGATTGCGTTCAATCTGCTCACAAAGTACCTCGGCGCAGGGGCTAGACAGTTCGGGTTCATGCTCAGAGGTCTTCGCGAGCTCGAGGGCGAGGCAAAGTCGCGCGGTTTGCACTTTACGATGACGTTCGGCGATGATCCAGCGGTGGCGATCGATCAGCTGGCGGAGAAGATTGGAGCCAAGGCAATCGTGTGCGACTTTTCGCCGCTTCGCGATGGATTAGCTTGGCGAAAGTCGCTTGCGAGCAGGTGCGAGTCTCGCGGCGTGCACGTGGAGGAGTGCGACGCGCACAACGTGGTGCCGTGCTGGGAAGCGAGCGACAAGCTCGAGGTTGGCGCGAGAACGCTGCGCGGGCGCCTGGCTAAAAGGTACCACGAGTTTTTACACGAGTTTCCAGAGATCCCTGATGGACTGGCGGCTTACGAGGGGCCGAAGCTCGACGATATTGAATGGGATAAAATCATCGCCGAGGCGCTCGAGCGCGGCCAAGCGGTGCCAGAGGTGACTTGGGCCATTCCGGGCGAGACGGCTGCCGCCGCCATCCTGGACGACTTTGTGAACGTGCGCATGCGACTTTACGAATCGAGAAACGATCCGGTGAAGCCGCAAGCGTTGAGCGGTTTGTCTCCGTGGTTGCACTTTGGCCAAATTTCTGGCCAACGCTGCGCCTTGGACGCCAAAAAGGCGTGCGGCAAGGCGTCCCCGAAAGCGTACGAGTCCTTTTTCGAAGAGCTCGTCGTTCGCCGCGAGCTTTCGGATAACTTTTGCTACTACAGCCCAAAGTACGATTCCATCGAAGGGCAAAAGTACGATTGGGCCAAGGATACTCTGCGCATTCACGCGGGCGACAAGCGCCCGTACGTGTACACACTCGAGGAATTCGAGCGCGCCAAGACGCACGATGATTTGTGGAACGCGGCGCAGCGCGAACTTCGATACGGTGGTAAGATGCACGGTTTTTTGCGCATGTACTGGGCGAAGAAGATCCTCGAGTGGACGGCGTCTCCGGAACAAGCGCTCGAGTTTGCCATTTTCCTCAACGACAAGTACTCTCTCGACGGCCGAGATCCGAGTGGTTACGTCGGTTGCATGTGGTCGATCGTCGGCGTGCACGACCAAGGGTGGAAAGAGCGCGATGTTTTCGGTAAGATTCGTTACATGGCGTACGACGGCTGCGCGAAGAAGTTTAGAATTCCAGATTACATAGCTCGCGTCAACGCGCTCGTCAAGGCGGCGAAATCCGATTTCAAGTCGGGTGAAAAGTCGCCCGCAGCCAACCCGGGGTTGTTTAAGATCAACGTAGGATCGAAGCGCAAAGCGGGAGAAGCTTAGGCACCAGCGATGAGCGAGCTCTACACATAGTACATTACAATGAATAACGACGACGTCTTTCGTCACTTGACGCATTCCTTCTTCACACGATATCTGTGGTGACAAACGTATTCCAAAACCATCTCGTCACTGCGTGAGACATCAAGCCGAGCGGACCGAACATGCAACACAACACCAATGAGTGACGCACCGGTATTCTCGCCACCAAATCCCCCACGCTCGCGCTCCATCGCGCGCTATCCATGTACACGAAACGCGCGACAAACAAATCCAACGCGAGCAAATGCACCCACGCGCTCGACGCCGTCTCCGCCGTCGCTAAAAACCCCGAGAGCAAGCTCACCGATTTATTCAACATCCCTTCACCCGGGTTCATAATCACCCGTCGCACCGCTTCGAAGACATCCGTCGACGTGAAGGACGCGTACGCCGCCGCCAGATAACACGCGCCGAGCAACCAAAACGTGCTCTTGCTCGACACCAGCTTGAACACCTTTTCCGAGCGTGGAAACGCAATCATCGCCGCGTACAGCGGCATCACGCTCGTCGTCGCGATGGTAAACGCCGCTTCCGGTATCACCGCCACCGCATTCACCGCCACGACGCCTCTCTGTCTCTGTCGTCGTGCTTCCCGAGGCGTTCGTTGCGTCGTAATCATCATCATCTTCTTCTTCTTTTCGACACCGTCCACGCGTCGTCCACCGAACGTCGCCGCCGTCGCGACCGATCGCGAGCGTCCGATGCATCGTCCATCACCACCGCGCGTCGTCGTCGTCTTCAAAAACGACGGCGTCAGCGGTGACGCGCGCCCCATTTTCTTCGTTATCCAACAGCGCGCGCCATTGAGTGAAGCGTCGAAATCCGAACCGATGTCGATGTCGACGCCCTCCGAGTGGGCGCCGGCGCCGGCGCCGTCGCTCGCGGACGCATCCCGGTCGTCGTCGACGTCGGTGTTCGTCGACGTCGACCAGCGATCGGTGACACCGGTGGATAAACGCGCGAGCGCGAGCGAGGAGGCGAAGGCGCTGTTCGACACCGCGTTGAGTCAGCGGCAGAGCGCCGACGCGCCGCCGACGCGCGTCGTGACGTGCGCGGCGCCGCTGGACGCATTCATCGTCCGCGGGTGCGTCGGAGACGACGAGTGCGAGGCGTTGATGCGGGCGGCGGAGCGAGCGGGGTATAGTTTTTGGAGCGCAGAGGAGGAGGCGCTTCGAGCGACGGCTGGAACGTCCGAGTCGGCCGACGCCGCGAACGATTATGATCGACGCGGATCGGATTTTAGAAACGCAGACACGGTCGAAGTACACTCGACGACGATTGCAGATGAACTGTGGAGACGATTGCGAGCGCACGTGGAGGAGGAGGTGATCGTGGATGCGTCGCATCCGCTCGCCGAGCCGGGAACGGAGGGCAAATGGGTCGCGTGCGGCGTGAACGATCATCTATTGTTCAATCGATACGACGCCTCGGGGCACTTTTCCCCGCACACGGACGGGGCGACGATTCGTGATTTCAACTGTCGATCGTTGTACAGCGTGCTCGTTTATCTGAACGATTGCGAACGGGGAGGTGAGACGTCTCTGTTCGTTCCGCCGTCCGACGCGGCGCCAAACAAATTCATCCTCGACGATCTCAACCGTTACCGCTGGCCCAAGGAGTGGATCGTCGACGCCGCACCGGTTGAGCGAGGCTCCGTCCTCGTTTTCCGTCAGGACATCCCTCACGAGGGCGCTCCCGTCGGTGAGGGTCATCTCAAGCGCATCATTCGCACCGACGTAATGTATCGACGCGAGCCGCCCCTCTTCGACGACGCCGTAGGTCTCGAGGCGTATCGTTTACACCAGGACGCCATGCGCGCCGAAGCTTCTGGTGACGCCATGTCCGCCATGCGTCTTTTTCGTCACTGTCGTCGCCTCTGTCCAGACTACGCCAATCTCGTCGGCATTCATTAATATTGTATCATTTTCGACGCGACGCGCGTCTGTTGTAAAAAGGTTTGTTCAAAAAGTCATCATCTTGTCTTTCCCACACATGTCAACACGCGAGTCGGAAGACACGAGCGAAGTCGATCGTTCGAGCGATCGTTCGAGCGAGCGAGCGAGACACACACACGCGTGATATATATATAGCTAGATAGACGCATCGTCGTGCGAACGAGTGAACGAGTTCGCCATGTTTCTTAAAGCGATTCGGCGGTCGCGACTTGACCTTCTCACGCTCGGTGGACACGACGGATCGAAGGAAGACGCCAAGTGCCACGCACACGAAGAACGCGCACACGTTGGTGCGCATAAGCGCACGTGTTCGCAAGTGCATTCGTACAAGTATACGTCGCCGACGCCGTCGTTGTTTGAAAAGATTTTCCTGGAAAAGTGGTGGACGTACGTCGTGGAACGTTGGTGTCCGATGTGGATCGCGCCGAACGCGCTCACCTTTGGTGGGTTGATGTTGGTTTTGATTGCTTACGTCATGACTTGGGGGTTCTCTCCGGGTCTGGCACACGAAGCGCCAGCTTGGGTGTACGTGACGTGCGCGGCGTTGATGTTTGCGTATCAGACGGCGGATGGCATCGATGGGAAACAGGCGAGAAGGACAAAGAGCGGATCGCCGTTGGGTGAGGTTGTCGATCACGGATGCGACGCGGTATGCACGTGCGTGTACGGCGTGATGTTTGTCGACATGCTCGGTTTTGGATTCGCGAATCCGATGACGAGGTTGATGTCCGTCGTGACGATGACTTCGGGTAGGATTTTCTTTGTCGTGGACACGGTTTCGAGCACGTACACGGGTCGGCTTCCAGTCAACTCGCTCTTCGACGTGCAAGAGATGCAAATTTGTCTGCAACTAATGATAATCACCCTGGCTTTCACGGGCGTGGACGCTCTGAATGCCGTCACGATGACGCTTCCAGTGTTGGGCGAGAGAGGCGCGATGTCGCTCGCTGTCGGCTTTGGCGCCCTCTTTGGCGCGCTCTCGCGAGGGAAGACCTTTTACAAAACCATCATGGATCCCAAGCAAGCCTCCGATCACTGGCCTGAGCACAGAAACCCGATTTTCATCGCCGTGCTTTGCATCGCAAACGAAATCTTCCACGGCGTTTGCCTCTATTTCGCTCCGAATCTTGCGCTTGCGCACGCCACGAGCGTGTTGCTCTTCGCCGAAGCCGAGACGAGCGTTATGCGTCTTCGCGTCTCTGATCCGGATTTCCCGCTCTTCAACTGGTTGAGCGCATTGATCATGATTCTCACCACGCTCATTCCCACCGGTCACGCCTTTTTGAGCGGTACCCTTCTCGGCGCGGCGCTCTTCATGTTGCTTCATCGCGCCACGACGTTGTGCGCTCAAATCACTGGATGTCTCGGCATGCATTCCAATATTTTCATTCTCAAGAAAGATTAGCAGTTGTCAATTTAATATTAACCCCCTCCTAGTGCTCACTAATTCGTCTACGGTACTTCTTCTAAGTCGCTACTGCTCGTCTGTCACCTTCTGGAGAAGACTGCAAAGGTTTCGATGTGATTTGTCGCCGGAAAGAACACAAAAGATTCGTGATGCGCGAGACGCCACTTTTTGGAATCCATGAGCTCATCCGCGTCCCTCATGAATGAATTTAAATCGCACGAAACGTAAATGAGCGTTTGTAAATCATCACTCAAACTATCGCTCGTGAGAAGGGCGCGAAGTTTCGCATCCAATCCTTTCCGCGGCGGGTCGACGACTAAGACGTCGCAATCCGTCGTGGATTCCTCAGCCACGCGCTCCGCCTTGGCCACGCGTAGGCTCACTTTCGCCCGCATTTCCTCAGGAAGTTCATCGCGCGTACGCTCCCACGCTTCGGCGACGGCGGACGAGGATTCGACGAAACGCACGCTGCGCACGTCCAGGTTTTCGTTCGTCACCAAACTGTATCCAATCGAGCCGACGCCGGCGAACATTTCGACCACGCGCGAACCCTTCGGCACGTGCGACGGTAAGCGCTTCAAGAGTTCCCCGTAGGCCTCAGTGTTCGCCTGCATGAAGGAGCCCGGGAGGTAATATACCCTCTGCTCGTTTTGGGGAGTCTCGAGAAACGTCATGCGTTCGCCGAGGACATGTGTCCATCCCACCGGATCAAAAATGGAATTCGTCTTGGCGTTTTGCAAATTGACCCACATCCCGCGAATCCTACCGTGGCTCCTCGACGCAATCTCCTCGCACACCGCGCGCATTCGATCCGTTAACCCGTTCGCCACCGGTGCGTTCCACACCAATGCGACGCACGTAGATGCGTCGACATCCGTCGAGACGTTCCAAGCCCCACGCGTCTCGCTATACGCTACAATTTGGACGTAACGCAACTCCCCGCTTCCATCCCCTTCGTCGTACGGCTCCACGCCAACATCCACGCACACGTCCCGAACAATCCTTGCCGCATCATTTATAGCTGGATGCGACACCGCGCACGTCTCTATCGGTTCCAACTCGTGCGTTCCGCGACGAAACAATCCCAACGCCAACGCAGCCGTCGGCGACGTTCTCACCGCCAACTTTGCCTTGCACCGCCACCCCGTCGACGCCCCTCTAAACGTCGTGTGCGTCGTCCCGCACGTCCTCGACGTCGACGGCACGTTCGCAAAGTACTCGACCGCCCGTTCGAGCACCTCTGGCGTCGTCGGATCGGTCACGTTCGCGCACCCAGCGCAGGCTGGAAAGTGTCCACACTCGAACGACCCACCTTCCGCGCGGACGACCCGGACACCGCGACGAGACGACCCGCGAGCGACGCGTCTTTCGCGTCGCACCCGTCGTCGGAGCGCCCTCTCATCGGGACGTCGTTCGACGGTGCCGCACCGAAGAAGCGTCGACATGCCGCACTTCACTTCGTGACGCCTCGCAATGCCGACAACGCTCTCGGCATCCACGCGCGTCGTCGTCGTCGACGCATCCGCGACCCGATGCGCGCGCGTCACGCGCGCGTCGGCGTCGGCGTGTCCGGCGTCATCGTCCGTCTCGACGTCGCGCGCGATTCGTCGACGCGCCGCATCCACGACGACGCCGACGAACCGAACGCGACACCGACGACACCTTCACAGAGCGTTGAGCTCGGACGACCTCGTCGTCGTCACCGGCGCCATGGAACGCCTCGCGCAGTCCTCGGCGACGCTGTTGCGCGAAAACGATAAGTCCATCGACGCCCGCGTGGCGTGCGCGATGCCGGCGGAAGCGTTTGAAGGGGTGAAGAACCCGCGAGACGTGCGCGCGAAGGAGTTGGTGTATCCGCACGCGGATAAGCTCGCAATGTTGAAGGACGCCGGGGCGGCGACGGTGTCGACGCGAGACGACGACGCGATGCGCGCGTTGCTCGCAGAGACGACGTGCGTGGTGTTCGCCGAAGAGACGCCGAAAAAATTGAGAGAAAGCGTGGAGAGGGTGATGCGAGCGGTGGACGCGGGCGAGTGTAAAAAATTGAGACGGGTGGTTGTGTTGAGCCGAGTGGGCGTCGAACGAAGAGACGTGGATCCGTGGAAGTACATGAATCGCAAGACGTTCCGCGGTGGGGCGCCGTTGGATGACGCGTGGGAAGCGGAGGAGATGATTCGGGCGAGGGCAGCGAAGGAGGTGAAGCCCGGGGGTGTCGCGGATGGATGGACGTACACGGTGGTGCGAACGGGTGAGTTGCGAGGCAACGGACCGACGAATGTCGTATACGGAGACTACGCGCTCACGCTCGTCGATAACGCCTTTGACGTTCGCATGCAAGACATTGATGTCGCCAGAGGTGATACAATGGGGAACGATTACACCAAGAGACTCAGCGCCGCCGCTTTCGCCAATCGCATGCTCACCACGTCGAGATACGACGTCCTCAACGCCGAATTTAGCGTCGTTTCGGTGGGTCCGGTGCCTCGCGAGCGCAGAAAAGGCTACGATGTCGCCAAGGGGAAGAGTCCACCGCCCGTATCCGATCGCGAAATTGACGAAGAGCTCGCACCGAACGACGGCGACGTTGAATCCGCGCCGGATGCCGTGCCTCAACCGGTCTAATCTCGCTCTCGCTTTCGCTTCACGCGCGGTTGTTCTCCGCGTCGGTTCGATCCATCCATCGATTGTTCGATCTTCACACTGTTAGATGCCTAATTTTATAAACACCGTATGAATAATGATGTGCATCCCATGGGTTCATTTTCCTCCTTGTGTCGGAAACGCATCGCACCGTCGAGGTTGTCTGAGTGAGTCAGTCGGTTCGCGTCCGAGTGAGTCAGCCACCCAACAATCCACCAAAATTCTGCATTGACGTCACACCGCCCCGGTGCACGCGCGCGCGGGGGACGGGAACGCACACCGGGGACGCGACAGAGAGGGACGAACCGTCATGATTGGGTTACACACCGTCCTCGCCCCGATCCTCGCGCGTTTGTTGCGACGATACGTCTCGAGTGGATTGGACGCGTCCAACGTGCGGGTGCGTTCGTTGTTCTTTTCGCGACGGCTGACGCTGGGTAAACTCACGTTTCGCGGTAAAGTCATCGCGGAGGAGCTACGATTACCGTTTGAGATTGATGCTCTCGAGGTGGATGGAGTGGAGGTGGCGCACGCGCCGAGCGTGGGGTCGTTGTTTCGGTCGACGGTCGTTGGCGGCGGCCAGAAGGAATCCGCGCGTTGCGCATTGGGAAAAGTGACGATACGCGCGTCGGGGATGACGGATGAGGACGCAGCGAGGCGTGGGGTGGATGTGGAGGAGTTACGTAGGTTACGGGACGCGAGGGAACGGGCGGTGGAGGTGATGGTGGACGTGATGAGGGAGCGGGCGGAAGGCGAATTGGCCAACAACGCGTCGGCTTCGTCATGGAAAGAAGCCATTCTTGGGGCGATTCTGGAGCGGTTACGATTGGATATCGGACGCGTGGAGGTTTCGTACGAGTACGGGGTGACGATGATCGAGGGTGGTGGTGGTGACGGTGCTGTGGCGGTGGCGGTGCGCGCATCGATGGATGGAATCAGAGTGACTACGGCGAGCGAGTCGACGGAGGAGGACGTCGCAGAGAATGTTACGGAGGACATAGCGCGAGAGACAATCTCACCGTCACCGTCGACGTCGAGTTTGAGCGAAGATGACGTAGGGTCGGGGATGACGCCGCGAAAACGCGCGCGACTCGCGGCAGAAGAGGACGATTTGTCGTTTAGTGGAGACACGAAGAAGCGCGTGGAAATCATCGGCTTGGCGTTGAGCGTGAACGATGGTTCGCTACCGGAGGCGCACGTCTTGGGACCGTACGGACGTTTGCGAATCGATGTTCGATTGCGACGGCGCGCTCGCGCGACGCGGCGATCGCATCCAGACGTAAGCGCGTACACGATGCAGGTGGACGTCGTAGACGACGTGGGCGTCAAGCTGTGTGCGTCTCAACTGTCAATGCTGAGCCGAGTGGTCGATGACCTAGTAATGTGGAGCAAGCGGCTCGAACACGGCGAGAGAAGACCGACGACGAATGCTCAACCGATTGATTGGTGGCGATACGCCGTTAGAGCGTGCGCACCGAGAGGAGAGAGACACCGTCAGCGTACGCTGAAGAATCTTCGTCACCACCGCGCCATGGTGGAGTCGTATGTCGATGTCCTCGTCGAGCGCGTGCGAGGTGGCGTCGCTCGGATGCCTAGCCACCTGTCAGATTTCGAAAGTAGACTCTCGGATGATGATGTGAGCGTGCTCAACGCGATCGCGAGGAGTAGAGTCGAGAGAGAGAGAGAGGAAGAAGGTGAATTGGATGGAATGTTCCCAGAATACCGAGCGTCGTACACGGCGTCTGAATTGTTTGATGACGGCACACAGACGAAAGGGTTCGCTGAACCTCGCCCGGTGCAGACGTTGAAGCGCAGAAACACTGGTAGTGTGTTTACGAAGAGCTCTAGTTACATATCGCGAGCGTACAAATACGTGATGAGACCAAAGGAAAAAGTCGCAAAGATTGAGAGCGCTGCAGACGTCAGCCGTGGTGCCACTCTATCGTTGGCAATCCCTGCGATTGACTTGCAGCTGCGAGACAGGCACGAGAATAAGCTCAAAATTCGCGTATGCGATATCATAGCTTCGCAAGGCTTGCTCCACAGCGACGATCATGGCGTGTTGAGCGATGCGGTTGTCACTGTTGGCAGCGTCTTCGCTTGGGACTTTACCAGTGGCGACGCGCAGGAGGCGGTGCGTTACAATTGGGAGAACGACGAACCATTCGTGACGGCGAAGATCAACCCGAGTTATTGTCACGTCTTGAACGTCCAGACATTTTCGCACATTAAGATTAGCCCGATGCATTTGTCGATGAGAGCATCCTCGGCGCAGTTGCTGGTGAGTTTTGCAAACGCGAGTCAAACTCCATTCATCACCGCCTTATCCAAAGCTGCGACCGCTCTCAACACAAGCTCGCCTCAATGTAGACTCAAAGTCATCAGTCAGCTTGGGGAGAGCGTGAGCGCTGCACCGATGGTCTTGGAGGCGTCGTCAATCAGAGTGAATTTCTCAGACGAGAAGGGTGCTCTGTTGCTCGTCGCGGGTTGCGAAAAGTTTGTAATGTGCGTCGAGAATGGCGCGCGGACTCGCACTTTGGATGTCACACAGCTGATAAACGATGCGACGACAGAAATGGAACACGCCTACACCTTAGATGACGCATGGCGAGCGTTGGAGAAGCTCACAAAGTCTGCTCTTCTGTGTCGTACTTTTGTGAGCGTCGACGGAGCATGGATGTGTGCGCCCGGGAGCGCGTCGCCAATATTTTCGGGTGCCAAACTCACGGTGACCAACGAACTCAAAAGATTCGATTCGGATTTGACAATCGTTAATCTCAATCCGTTATCGATCAACATTAGTTATCAGTGTTTGGCAGCGCTCAACGCTATGCAGTCTCGTTTTCAATGCGTCATACAAGAGGCTGCGGCGGGCGCGTCGACGCCATCGGCGGTTGAATCTGGCATTCGGTTTGGAGCTGACTTGGTGGAGCTTGTCGTCCAGGCTGACGCAAGTCGACTGCAATACAAGGTTAGTGGAATCGACGTGGCTATGAAAGGTTCGTCCAGCGCGTGGAAACTCAAGTCAACCATCGACACCATCAGCGGTACCCACAGCGATTCGCAACACGGCGACGTGAACGTTTTAGAATGCTCTCACGGTGTACCGTTTTTGAAGACGCACGTGTGCTCTCGGATCGCTGGTACGGTGAAAATGAGTGCGGTGAATGCTCGAGTGACCAAGCAGATGATTAAAATGCTCGAAAAGGTCGTCAATGCTTCTCGGAAAGTGGAAGCGTGTTCGACAGAAATCTCTTCCATTCCAAAACATCAACTCAGGCCGATCCAACACGATTTTGACAGCGCTTGGGAATGTGTGGAGACTTTTGAAATTGAGCCATCCAACTCTTTGTTCTTGCACGGCTCCATAGCTCCACTGTCAATCAAGTTATTTGAAGAGTCGGTCGCTTCACCGTGGGACGACATCATCATGTTGTCCACCCAAGTGATGGACATGCGAGGCAACGCCGGTCACGTCGAGGCAGAGTTTCAGCAAATGTCCTTAGATCTGGTGAGCAGAGAAGCGACGCATTCATTAATCTCGCTGAGACATGTCCACGCTATCCATACATTCAGTGCAGAGACGATGCTTAACATAGAAGTTGGGTCCTCAATCATCGATGTTACTCCGACCGAGTCTCGACGGTTGGCAAAGGTGATTGATCTTCTGCCTCATTTCGTAGAGAATGGCGTAGAACCTGGTCCATCTTCAGGGTCGAAACTACCTAGCATTGAGTTCGTGATGAAAGAGACGCAATTGCTCGTGAGAGAAGATTCAGATGTGGTGTCCCTAGAGATTCACGATGCGCGTGTGAGAGCGCATGGGGAGGGTTCGGCAATCGTCGCCAACTCTTCCATAGACAATATTCGGCTGTATGTCAACTCCGAAAAAGTGAGCAAAGAGGCTGTGCGGATAGTAGAATTCCAAAGTCCAGCGCTCGTGGTGGAGACGACGTACGCTATGGTTCAATCGGAGCGAGATGCGCTCGAGTTTCAAGTTCAAGTAGGCGGCGGCGTCTTTGATTTGAACGCCCCTGGCATCATAATCGGTGCACAGCTCGCGCAGGATGTGCGGCGAGCTTTTACGGAAGGCACTCCTGCTCGAGAGACACCGCTGGTTTCTACGGCCTCGTCGTCCATACCACGTGTGTCTGGTAGCGTCGACACCGGAGAATGGAACCTCAACTTGCCTTGGCGTTCTGAAGCTGAATCATTGGCGCCTTTCCGCGTGTTGCGCTTGAAGACTCGGCAATCGCTTACACTTAACGAATATGTGCAAGACTCTAACGCAAACGTATCATTTGCGTTGCACGAGTTTATCCTGGAGACTGGTTATTACAAGGACGAAGATGCCTTTGAGGACGCCGGCGTCATGTTTACGATTCTCGACGTCGTCGGGCTCAGTTCTGATGTATTCGTGCCTTTGGCTTCACAAGCGTACATGATGCGCCCAGAGGTTTTGAAAGTGACCACATCGGTGCGCGAAGTTCACGCTTGCGCGAATGAGATTGCAATTCATCTCCTCCGCGAAATATCTGAGCTCGTGATAAGCCAGCCCGTCACCATGGAAGCCATCACGGCGTACGAACAGAGACCAAAGACAAAGTACACGCCGTTCGATGCCTCGTTATCTGTCGATTCTTTCACCTCCAAGCTCGAACACGTCCAGATTAACACTGCAGTACCGGTCATTCAAGCGATATGTTCTAACATTGACTGCCGCGTTCAACACGGCTCAAAGAGCTGCGTCGACGCGAAAATGGACTTTGAGATTGACTATCTGCACCCAGTCAAGACAGCATGGGAACCCATCCTAGAACCCATCCTCGTCGGATTGCACTGCAAGCTCTCTGATAACATGTCCCCGACTTCCATCAGCGTAGCGGTCTCAGAAGGCATCGAGTTCACGTTGTCTCACAGCGTATATGAGGCTTTCCTCAAGGCGACAGTCGTAGTGGACGCGGCTAAAAAGCCAATCTCAGATCTCGAGACTGTCACGACGTTTGGGCCTTGCACATATCAAATGACGAACGCTACTGGGTTTGATGTAGACTACACGCTTTCTCTCGTTCACAACGGTACGCCCAAACCGGCTGGTGAAGGCAGCACGGCAGCCGGTGAAACTCGCGTCATGCATTTTCAACGGCGACGGGCAGTTCCAAAGCTTGAACAGAATCGAGTCGTGGAACACGGCGCTTTTTACTGGGCCTCACCAATCGCTCAGAATGTTGACGAAGAGAGCCAAAAGACCATGAGCGAACCGGTGCCTCACATTTCTCTCGATATGGACGATGTCGCGATCGATTTTGGCGATCCAATATCGCTGGAGAACGTCGACGAAGAAAAAATGCATTTGGAGTTTGATGCCGTGTTGGAAGATGGTTCACATGCGCGCGTAATCGCAGAAATCGGGCCCTGCGAAGGCATCGTCAACCGGTACGAAGTTCTGCTGCGGTCAGACGTATCAATCGTCAACGGCACTGGGAGTCCAATCGTGCTATGCTTCCAAAAGAGCGTCGCCTTGCCGGCGACAATTTTTGGTCCAATCTTACCTGGTGATCTGGCTTGGTTACCAATCCCGCTCTGCCGCGCGCGAGCTGTCCAATGGCGCGCAGTGACACCTGGCGAAGATTTGGCGCAAATACATTTCGAAGATGGAAGTACGTGGGAGGCGTTTGAGCCTGGCTCACCTTTCCTCAGCCCGCTGCATCGCTCTCGATCCACAGCGCCGGCGCTTACAAAGAGTCGGTCTTCCAGAGAGACTGGTTTCAACTGGAGCACCCCCGTGTTGTTCCACAACCTGATCTCACGTGATGGAGCTATCGAGTCTTCGCTCTGCTCGTCGGTGACTCGAAATGGGCGACCGTACACGTGCGCAATCTCCGTGAAACACGACGCGGCTGGAAAGAATCGCCAGCTTGCTCTGTGCGCTCCTCTACAATTCGTAAACACTTTACCGCATCCGATTGTCGTGAGCGCTCGAACGCATAGCAACGTGAGTTCTGACTCACAACTGGAAGCACAGGTTGTCGACCCTGGTGAATCGGTCCTCTTTACGACTCCTCATCCGACGTGGTCAATCTCCATATCGGCGCAGATCATTGGGTACAGCGAGTGTGAAGACTTGATTGTTCCCGAGTACACGCTGGATCTCAAGAATACAAAAGCGAGGGAGAATGGAGAAATTTATCACGTGAACAGAGATATCTATCCATTCGAAGGCGGTGAACAGGCGTCAACGCAGGCTGTCTCTCTTCGTTTCTCGTTTTACATTGATGAACATACGCAAGCGCGCACTCTGCATTGCGCCGTTCCGCTCATCGTGCACAATACGACGTCGTGCGCGCTCGTCATTGAGGACATGTTGTACGGTAGCGAGTCAGACGATACGGTAGGAAAGCGAATGGATCATGTCATCGAGCCTCCCGAGCTGCGCATCGACGAGATTGCGTCACCCATCGCCACAAAGTTATTCGAGGAGGACGCTGAAAATTTTGAGACTCCCGTGGCAGCATCTCCACTCGCGCGTTTGGCTCAGAACCAGTCGCAGCCAACCATGAAGAGAATACGTTCATCGTCGAAGATTCATACCGGTGATACTCCACTGATCGCTCGTCAATCGTCTCTGCGTCTGACGGCTGACGCAGTGAACGTAGTAACGCCGTCGACACCCGGCCAGCGTCCGGCTTTCGGCACTCCGTTACAGTCGCCACAGGCAGATGAGATCGACGAAGGGCTCGAAAAACGGACGAGTATACTTGGGAGCGCGGCGCACTGGCGACGCTCGATCCATCGACGTCCGCGTATGCGCGTTAGATTGACGTCGTCCGGTCAATGGAGCGATGCCTTCAGAATTGACTTGTCTGGATCGCCTAGCGAAATTCGAGTGCCGTCAGGCGCGGGCGTTGACGTTTGTGAACATTTGTTCATCGTGACTTCTGCAGCGTACTCTACAGACAAACTGTGCAACACGGTGACGATCGACATTAAACCAAAGTTTATTTTGAAGAGTTCTATCAATGAAACGTTGCTGGTCAGGCACGGAGGCACGGAGAGTACAGATTTACTCCCGTCCAATTCGAGCATACCGGTGCGCTGGTTCGATCGACACTCTCAACTCCCAAAGACGCTCATGTTCAGACCGGAGAACGGCGTCTACCAATGGTCCAAGCCGATCCAGCTTCCGGATTGCTCGGCATCGATTTTGAAGATGCGACACATTGGTGACGACAACCAACTTCACACAAAGACTATCACAGTGTCGGTGCTGGAACGAGATGATGGAACAATCAACGTCCTGTTATCGACGCCGTCGGGAGTGGATGGCGTGCTGGGAATCCACGCGATTGAAAACCATTCGAACACGACAATCTGGTATCATCAGCTCGGGGCGGAGCGAAAGAAAACGACTGTCGCGCCGAAGGAAAGCGAAGAACGCATGATTGAAGATTCGTCTCTCCCGAGGTCTCTCATCATAGGTTACGGCGAACTTCCACTCGGAGAGCCGATCCCCCTGGACGGGTCCAGCACAATGTCGTACTCCGTAGTCACCACGAGTCGCGATTGCTTGAGAATCACCGTCACGAGACAAGGTCCGATGTGTTCGGTGATCATCGAAGACGCTCTGGTGAATAGACCTTACGACGAATCTGATCGAGACAAACTTGTCAAGAAGGAGCAGACTGAGCGCCCGAGTGCCATTGACGTGAGCTTCAAGTGTGGATGGGTTGGATTTAGCGTCTTACATGGACACGAAGAACTCGTTTACGGTAGAGTGAGTGGAATTGCAGCGAAAATTCTAACCGACGGCGTCGAGTTTAAGAGCGCGGTGAGAGTGAGCAACGTACAAGTCGATCACACGAGCGCTAAGGCGAAACGCCCAGTCATCGTCGCCATTCCTGAACGGAACAGGTCATCGCGCCAAGCGTTGGAGCTCAACGTCCACGGTTGGGTTCAAAAGTTGAATGGATTACCCGTCGTGAGATCACTCAAGGTGGACACGGCTCCGGCGTTCATCGACGTACACGACGAGCTGCTCGAAATCGTGCCCAAGGCTATAGAGTCTTGTGCGAGGCATTCACAGCTCCTCTTACCGCAAACCAATCAAAGCGCAAACATGAGACGGGGCGGCAAAACGAAACGGACCATAGAAGACGAAATCATAAGTGGTTCATCGATTTATCTCCAAGAGCTCATCATAAACGACATCGAGCTCGTGCTTTCATTCACGAGCGTGCCGTTTCTACCAGTCGCGGTTCGCGGCTTGGCTGGCGTTGATCGCGCACAAATCAGACTGAGGGGATTCCACGTCAATCAAACGTCTCTCATGGCGGCGGATGTTGGTTTGATGGCGGCGAGGCATTTCGGGCGAGAAGGAGTCATCGCGGCGGGTTCTCTGTGGGCGCACAATTCGCTTCTTGGCGATCCAAAACGTTTATGGTGCGAAATCAACGAAGCATTCGCCGAGCTCTCTCACGGTTCCGTCATCACCGCGTTTCCGCGTTTGATTCGGGCGCTCATCGCTGCGTTCGCGCACTCTGGCGAAACCGCGTTGTCGCAAGCGCGAGACATTGTCGAAAACTGGCTCGAGAACCTCGAAGAGTCGCTCGCAAACCGTCGCGTCGCGCTTCGTCCGCGGAGACTGGGATGGTCCGATCCAGGTCCCGCAAAGGCTGACGACGAAGAGGCTGGCATCATCCGCCGCACGTTTGATAACTTTGGACGCGCGTTATTCGATGCTCTCGAAGGTCCGCTCTCCGGGATGGAGTTGTACGGCATCACCGGTTTCGTAGAAGGCGCGTTGATTGGCTTTTTGAGCGCCGCGACGCGCATGTTGGCGACGACTCTTGACAACGCAGAACTGAGCGCGAGACGCTTACGTCTGTTTGCGTTCCAAAGACCGGTAGAAGGATCGTACATGCGACTTCCGAGACCTTTACCAGAGTCTTACACAGAGCCAGTACGTCCGTACCACGCCGTTGAAGCTCTCGGTCGAGCGACGCTGAAAAGGACTCGCTCTCACGAAAAGGATCGTTTCGTCGCCGTGGCTTCTTTGTCTTGGCCATCGCACGACATTTGCATTCTTACAGAGGATAGAATGCTCATAATCGATCGAAGAGGGGACTCGAAGCCTTATGTGCGCGTGAGCGTGCGTTTCATCGACATTACCGGAGTCCTCCGAGACGCCACACGCGTGTCAGTCTACGCGACTCGGGCGGACGCGTCGGATGCGCCAGACAGACTTGGATCTTCATCATCCATGCTGAGTCGAGCCTTTACGTTTGCCACGTCAGCCCTCGGGATCAAATCGCAGAGCGCGTCGCGAAACAGTGTCCAAAACGACGAGCCAACGCCGACAACTGTCGTCGTGCGATGCGCCGACGCCGATTCGGCGAGATGGCTCGCAAGCGCAGTGTCTCCATTTGTGAACGCGAACGGCGCGACGCGACAAAACACGACTTCCTAGCTTAGCGGCAGCGTAAAAGATTACCTTCGATGTAATTTTCATTGTAGTTGTACATTAAACAAACGAACGATCGATCGGACGACTGCGCCCTCAAGAGGCTGACTGAGCGGCGTTCGCGGCGCGCTTCGCCGCGTTCTTCGCCGCGAGCTCAATCATCCACTGCGGCTTCTCCGCCTTGGGCGGCGGTAGCGTAACCTCGTCACGCTTCTCACCGATGGATGAATTCTCCACCTCGGAAGCCTCTCCATCCGCCTCGGCTCCACTGCTTATCGGATCGATATCCTCCTCAGTCGCGCGTGGCGTCGAAACGCCCACTTTTTTCAAAACCCCTCGAAGCTCCCCGAGCGCGTCATTCATCCCCGGTAACGTGTGTCCTTTCTTCGGAACGTACCCGCGTCTCGGTTTACCCTCCTCGTCGAACATGTCCACGAAGCCATCGTCGTCGCCCCGCGCCTCGTCAGCCGCGTCCTCGTCGCTCCCCGCGTCTCGTCTTCCCTTACCCCGGGCCGCGTCGATATCCACGAACGCATCCCCAGCGTGCGGACGAACCGAATCCATCGCGTCTCTCAACGCCGTCGCCGCGTTTCCCGCGAGCGTCGCCGACGCGACGACGGATAACCGCGCGTCATCAGAGGCGTCCGCATCAGCTTCACAATTATTATCAGATGACTCTTTCGCTTTTACCACCGCCGCATCGAGCTCATCCGCCAACGCCCGAACCCGCGTCGCCAACGCTTCAATCTCTTTCACGCTCCACGTCATGAATGCGTCGTGCGTGCCGCTGTATTCTCACCCCGCACGCGTCGAGCGTCGCGTTCTGGAGCCGCGCACGAGGTTGCGTGATTTCCTGACTTGCGATGCGAAACAGAATTCAAAACCCTACAAACTGTATACCCATACGATACACAGCCACACAAAAAACCGTTGAAAGGAGCCGCGGCTCTTCGTCACACGTCGTCGTCGTCGTCGTCGACCGTTCGATCGATCGATCGATCCTTCTCGGCGGACGGCGGACGACGACGTGACGAATGCGCGTCGCTCGACGTCGTCTCGTCCGCGGCTGGCGCGACTGCATCGCCTTTATAACCTGTTCAAAAGAGGTTGAAGAGGAAGTGCTCACGGATGAAGACATTCGTAACCTCGTCGCCGACGTCGTCAAGTGGAAACGATCGACGGGGAAGATTTCAGCGCTGAGGAGACTGCTGGAAAAACTCCTCGAGGCGACGGAGGAGGATATGGAGACGAAGTGGGGATCGTTCTTCGCGCGACACGAGCGGGATTTCGTCAAGGAACATTTGTTTACGCTGTGTAAATTTAAAGAGAGACAGGTGGCTTCGTTGGCGTACAACATGGTGGAAGAGTTGGCCAGGACGGATGATTGCGCGGCGTTGTTGGCGACGGCGGAGATGTTTAAACAGTGTGTGTCGAGTATCAAGTCGAAGGATAAAGTGGTCGGAACCGCGGCGAGTGGGGCGCTGACGACGCTGGTGAATCACGACGATTCGCGGTTTTTGGCGAGCGACGAAGGATTGGATAAATCGATGACGATGTTCATCGCGGAGAAGGGACTTGGGGTGGTGACGAAGAGGAATTGCGTCGTTACCTTTGCGAGAATCGCGGACGATCCCGAAGTTGCGTCGCTGATGAGTGCAAAAAATCCAGAGCAGTTGTTGAAGAACTTTTTTGACTTTGTCGACAAGACGGATGACACGGATACGGAGAAGTGGGCGCTCATCGCCCTGGCGCGCTTGGCGCTTAACGATGATTTTAGCAACCTCATAGACAAGAAAGGGTACATACCCTTTGTTTTCGAGCTATCCAGGGATAAGATTCCCGCTCGTAAGCTCGCGGCAGCGCTCGTGATTGCCAACATGGCGCGAAACAAGGCTTTGAGAGAGACGCTCGTCAAATATCGCGCGATTCAGCTCTTTTGCACCATTGCGCAAAATACGTCGGAGCGAATCGACATGGCGGAGATGCAGCTCGTCGGCGCGCTCGGTCTCCGCAACTTGGCTTCAAACTTTGACCTTCGCGCCCTCGCTGGGCGCACCGGCGCCATCTCTGCGTGCATTTTCATGCTGAGAAGTCCGCAAGAGGAAGTGCAACGCTTCGCCGCGATGGCTGTCGCCGAATTGGCGCTCTACGAGCCAAACGGGACAAAGTTTTGCAAAAACGGCGCCCTCAAGTGGCTTATCAAACTTTCTAGAACGGGTGATGTGCGTTCGGAAACCGCCGCCATCACCGCCTTGTCCAACCTCATGCTCTCGCCGGATAACCAATCAATCATGGTGGGCGAGGGTGGCACCAAGGCGGTGGACGCTTTGCAAAACTCACGCAATCCGAGAGTCGCGCACTTGGCCAAACAGCTCTTAAAGCGTCTTCGCATGGCCAAGCTGCGCGCCGCGTGTAAATTCGCGGCGAGAATGAAGGCGACGGGTAACATGCTCATAGACGAGGGACGAGAATTCGTCGAGGATTGATTCATTAGCTTTGTAACTTTACGCTCTAATAACCGTACACTTTGTTACATGGCGAGACGTGGCATCGCATCGCATCGCAAAATATCACCGCACCGCACCGTTTACAATCCATTGCGACAGACGGGACACATCCACGTCAGCTCCGTCGTCACGCTCTCCCTCGTCTCCCCCACGCACTCTGGATGAAACCAATCCTCGCAGCGTTCGCACTCCACCATCAACCTATCCGGATTGTACGGCTGCGCGCACGCGCAAAACACCGGCACCTCCTCGGGACGAAACGACCCCTCTTTACTCTTGTACAAAAACCTCGCATAGTAATCATCATCATTCACCGACTCGAGGTTTTGGTACTCCTTCAACGAGTACACGCGACACTTGGCGTCAATGGCGTCGACGCTCACCCAATCGTAGTGATCGCTCGCAAACAACTCCTTCGACCCATGAAACGCCCGCGCACCCCCGCGGGTTTCCTCGGGGCGGTAAAACCAACACACCCGCGCCATCGCTTGGCCGTCTCGCACGCGTAAGCTGACGATTTTCCCGACGTACCCGTCGTTATCGGGTTCCCCGGGAGCCTTGACGACGACGGCGTCATTCACTTGAAACACACTGTCACCGATGACGACCCGCGTCGCTTCGCCTTCGAGCGCGCCGCGGTTCTTCGGCGTCGCGGACGCGCTTTTCGCCGTCGCCGTCGTCGTCGTCGGACCGGACGCGCGCGTCGTCGCGGGTCGTCCCATCGTCTCACACTGCGGTCGTCGCGCCCTCGGTTTGGAGATTCAATTCATTTCGCTCAGACGCGCGCGACTCGCGACTCGCGAGGCATCGAACCCAATCGTTCGTTCGCGACGTCTGACGACCCGCGCGAAGGCGCGAGCGACGCGCGAAGGCGACGATCAAACGAGTGAAAATTATTCCGACGCGTCGAGACGACGTCGTCGACGCGCGGATGCCGTCGCGATGCGCGGGCGCGCGATGGGGCGACGTACCCGACGGTTCGCGTTCCGAGACGAGACGAGACGACGCGAGACCGCGACGCGACGCGTCGGGTTGGTTTCGCCTCCACGGACGCGAAAGAGAGAGGGAGAATAATGGGTGCGTTTCGACGCGTCGCGCGCGCGATGCGTTGGCGTCGACGCGGTCGGCGTCATCGAGACGAAAGCGGTAGTGATGATGATGATGATGATGATTCCGACGCGACGCT
>Ga0181574_10001185_pt1 | contig 24315 bp, 17 predicted proteins | sample 101ome_24_FD_145600 | JGI IMG/M metagenome (GOLD analysis project Ga0181574, IMG submission 145600) | Coastal salt marsh microbial communities from the Groves Creek Marsh, Skidaway Island, Georgia - 101410AT metaG (spades assembly) | ecosystem: Environmental > Aquatic > Marine > Intertidal zone... | reverse complement strand
GGGGGACGTTCGGCGGCGTTCAAGGCGAAACTTCAGAAGAAAACGACATTTGCAACGTATAAGGATCAGTGGTCGACGTATCGAAGCGAAGGACTTTACATGGAGAACAATGGTGTGGTGGATTCAAAGTCTGGAATGTGCGAGTTTGCGTTTGCATGGAAGGATGACTATGCGCAGGCGACGTTTGATTTCGAAATTGCGGTCGCCTCGCACGATCCGAACAGGTTGTTCCATCTCTTACATCGGTATCCTTGGCATTTAGAGACGTTGCTTCGCATCGCTGAGCTCTACCATTACAATGGTCAGGCGCAGGAGAGTGCAGAAATTCTCGAGCGATGCTTGTATGCGTGCGAGAGAGCATGGCATCCCCACTTTGCTTCGGCGGCGTCGAACGGGTTGGCGAAGTTGGATTCGAATCTCGAACAAAATAAACCGATGTTTGAAGCCTTGTTTCGACACGTCGTTGCTCTCACCCGTCGTGGTTGCCACAAGACGGCGCTCGAATGCTCCAAGCTTTTGCTCGGCTTTGATCACGCTGATCCAATGGGCGTGTTATGCTGCATCGATTACTTTGCTCTGCGATGCCAAGAGGAAAAGTGGCTCTTGGAATTCGCCGGGTCGTTTGGCGACTGCAAGTTTGTCGACGGTGTCTGGAAATCATGCGGAAGCCTGCTCAATTTCCCCGGCTTTGCGTACAGCACCGCGATGGCATTGTATTCAACGGCGGATGACATTGCCACTGCAGACTCGGCGCTGCTCAAAGCGATGCTCGCGCACCCGTACGCGTGGACCGCAACGCTTTGGAAGCTCGAGGCCGCGGTTTCCAACGATAAAGATTGGCAGGAAATCTTATCGCATCCACACTTTGACTTTTCAAACTGCGCTCTCGAGTCTCGCAGCTTGGAACATCTCTCTGAAATTTTCGCGACACGCCACCACCTCCTCTGGCGTCCGGACCAAATCCTCGACTGGACCAAGCGCATTGCCAGAATCGCCTGCCAACTCATCGAATCACAGGAACCCTCCGATTCTCTCGACGGACTCACGGCTGCAGACTACGTCGTCTTGTCTCGAGAGGTTTGGCCCGCGACTGAAGAGAACGATTTTAGCCACATTCAACAAGACGACTTTACAGACGTCGTCAAGCGCCAACTTCCCGAGGACGATCCTTTGAACCAGAGAAACCAAAACGCCAACCAACCAGAGTTTATCGAGCACGACGACGATGCATATTAGCCCAGAAGCCGTCGATCGTTCGTTGTAAACAAAAAACAATTTGTATCAAAAATCCTCGTCGCGGTCGCTTTGGCCCGGTGTTAACCCTCAGCCGTTTAGGGCATCAAAGCTTCAAAAACACCCTCCATCGCGTCACTCACACGCGCGAGCGCGCACCGAGACGCGGTCGAGAGCGATGATTGCTCCACGGACGAGCGTATCGCCCCGCGCGACGATGCGCGCGGCGCCTCGCGCTGCGACCTCCGACGCGACGTCGACGTCTGGAGTGATTTCTGTGCGTTGCGCTGGACGCGCGACGCGACGCCTAGCGCCGGGACATCGGTCGGTCGCGGGCGTCGTCGTCGTCGCGCGCGCCGAGGGATCGAGCAGTACGGACGGCGCGTCGGCGAACGCGGCATCGAGCGCGCCGAAGACGGAGAGCGGAGGGGATGGGGGGAGACTGGGCGGAGGGCAAGCGTCGGCAAGCACGGGCTCGAGCACTGGGGCGCCGCGTCGGCGAGCGCGGACGTCTGCGCCGAAGCCGGCGGTAAAAGCGACGCCGGTGGAAGTTGTGGATACGTATGAGAGCCCGATCGGGAAGTGGGAACGGAAGATTAAGGGTGAGCCGTGGTTTCGCAAGGGCAACGCCACAGCGCAGGACGCGAGACCGGATGGCTTGAGGTCGAGCTCAAAGCCGCTTCTCACGCCGGGGACCAAGGAGTGGTACGACGCCTGGAGAGTGGAACAAAAGAAGCAGAAGAGGGAGGAAACGGCAAGAGAGCTGAGAAAGATGGGAAGGAAGCCGACGGAAGGGTACAAAAAGGCGGGCCAGGCGGCGGGCAAACCCTTGAGCATCGAAGAGCTCAAGTTTACACCCTTGGGACGCGCGAAGATGCAGCTCGAGCGTCAACATATTGCGTACAACCGGTTCGTGACTGATATCATGCGAGAGGAAATCAAAGAACTGTACGTGAGTGTGGACGCAGTTGCGAGATACGCAGCCGTGTACAACGATGGACGGTTGGCGTACTGCCAGGTTGCACCGAACAACACTGAAGTGTATGACATCACCCAGATTGTCGGTTTGGAAATCAAGCCGACGATGGCTGAGCCGGCAAGTCACACCTTGGCGGCTGTCGGTGATCGCGACTCTGCCGTGAAGACGTTTATTGCTGGATACGGTTTGCCGTCCCTCGGTGTGTTCATCGTCTGGGCCATCGTGTTCTACATGCAGCGCTTTAGAGGTGATTGGGAAGATCGCCAGAAGATTCTTGAGCTTGAACGAGCTGAAGAAGCGCAGCGACAAGCCGAAAAGGGTGATCCGCGCATTCGAGTGTTGGAGGAGATGTTAGAGAAGATTGATGAGAAGGATCCTCAGCGAGACACCATCAAGCGCGAGATTCGCAATCGCAAGGCTGCTATTGCTCGCGCGAACGGTGATAAGAAGGATGCCGCTGCGAAAGCCGCGGATGGGGACCAAATGGGTGCGGCGAACGCATTCATGAAGGTTGGAGTCAAGGTCGTCAAGAAGAAGAAGGTTGAAGAGGATCTGGACTTTGAAGATGAGGAAGACAAGGAAGAGCAAGCGGCGGACAAGACGGGCAAGAAGGGTGCGAAGAAGGGTCGAGTGAACACTAAGATGAAGTTGCGCGACGAAAGTGAAGTAGTCACTTTCGATGACGTCGCTGGTATCGGAACGGCGAAGGTGGAACTTCAAGAAGTTGTTGATTTCTTCCTCAAGCCTGACAAGTTCAAGGCGAGTGGTAGTAAGGTTCCAAAAGGTGTTCTATTGACCGGTCCGCCGGGATGCGGTAAGACTCTTCTCGCGCGTGCCGTCGCAGGTGAAGCTGGGGCTACATTCTTCTCCCTCGCCGCTTCAGAATTCGTGGAGATGTTTGTTGGTGTGGGTGCAGCGCGTGTGCGAGATTTGTTCCAACAAGCGAAGAAGCAGTCTCCGTCCATCATTTTCATCGATGAACTTGATGCCGTTGGACGACCGAGAGGCGGTGGTGGCTCGGGTAACGATGAGCGTGATCAAACCTTGAACCAGCTTTTAGTTGAGCTCGATGGTTTCGGTACAGACACCCAAATTGTTTGTATTGCTGCAACGAACAGAGTGGATGTTTTGGATAAGGCGCTCGTTCGTCCGGGACGATTTGATCGTAAGATTGTCATTCCGAAGCCCGATTACATCGGTCGCAAGGAGATTTTGCAAGTCCATGCGAAGAACAAGCCGATCGCTGAGAACATCGACTGGAACATTTTGGCTGGCGAGACAGAGGGTTTCAGTGGTGCAGCTCTCGCTTCCGTTGTGAACCTCGCGGCGTTGCAAGCGGCGAAGAAATCTCGTGAGAGGGTTACAATGGATGACTTCCAAACAGCGTTGGAGACCGAAACTCTCGGTAAAGTGTTGCCGCAGGGTCTTGGCGAAGAAAACGAGAAACGTTTGGCGCTCGTGCACGCAGCTGCGGCCGTTGGCTACCACCTACTGTGCAGGGACATGGTGGAGCTCTCCTTTGCAACCATTGTGGCGCGGGAAAGCAACGCTGAAGGTCAGGTTGCGATTGCGGAAAATCCCGTGGCGCTTCGACCTGGCGCCTTCACTAAGGGTTTCTTGCGTCGACACCTCCGAACGTGCCTGGTTCCGTCCGTGGCGGAAGAAGTCGTGTACGGTTTCGACAACTGTACCAAGGTGACTGCCCCGTATTCTGGACGCGCGAGAGAAATCGCCGCCTTCTTCGTGAACAATTGCGCGATGAGCGACGAAGATAGCGAATTTTCTTACATTCCTACTGGTCAAGTCATTGAAGTGAATGACTTTTTGCGCAGTGACCGCGTTGAGCACATGCTTCCGAGCACTACGGCTGATCGCTACATCCGAGCAGATGAAGAAACACGTCGTCTCATGGAAAACCAATATGCGGCTGCCAGAAGATTCGTTCTCAAGCAGCGCGCTGCGATTGAAGCTGTTCAGGCGATCATCATAGAGAAAAGAACTGTTCAAGCGGATGAGCTCACGGCAATCATAGATAAACTCGCTGTGGCTCCGTTTGACGACGAGGAGCGTCAGAGTGTACAAGCGTCTGACAGGATCCCATTTCGTGAATGGAATGGAACCAAGCCTGCTGATAACGTCTGATTCGGCACGGCACGGTTTGTGGTTCAACTAGCAATTCTATATTGACATTGATTAATTATACATACGCTGATCGCATCAATAAGCGGCGCAATCTAAACTTAGCGCATCGCAAACGCCTCGCATGTCACTGGGCATTTTGGCCTGGAACGTCAGCACCTTGCCCGTCTGAGGATGCGTCAGCTCGAGTCTGAACGCGTGAAGAGCCTGTCTTCGAATACTGAGCGGACCCCCCCATTCACCATAGGGGTTGGATAATTCCGAGCTCGCGGGAGGCGTCAGTTGGTGCATCTGAGTCGGGTTCTCTGAAGTGCAAGCTGCTAACTGTGCGGCGCTCCACACCATCTTCGAAACGTCGTCTTCGCTCTGAGCGCCCCATCTGATGTGAGGACCATAAAGTGAGTCCGAAACTATAGGAAGACCTGCGTGCGCTAAGTGCACACGTATTTGATGGGTTCTTCCCGTTAAGGGAAGGACGCGAACGAGCGCTGCGATCGCCGTTGGTTCTGCCGATGACAGATGTTGCGATGAAACGCCCTTTGGCGTCGTCATTGCCGCAACGCTCTCGTCAGCTATATCGAACAGAGTTGTCTTCGTTTGCGAAATGATTTCGCACACCGTCCGTGCCGGCTTCCCTTCACCGGTAAAATCGACGTTGCGAGCCTCTCGAACGATACCATGATCTCCGATTGGCGCGTCAACAATGAAGCTATCGCTGCATCCCGGCGGCGCGACGCCGACAGAGATGGCGAGATACGTCTTCTTCGCAGTCTTATTCTGAAACTGCGCGGCGACGTCAGCCACCAAGTGCGGCTTTTTCACGAACACAGCCACCCCGGAGGTATCCATATCGAGTCTGTGCACGATGTAAGGCGTCGATCCATTCAAGTGATGCAACGCCCGCGACAACAAAGAGTTTCCTTCAAATCTATGATTCGGATGAAACCTCAAGTTTGGCGGTTTATTCACCACGAGAAACTCATCATCCTCGAACACCACATCCAGCGGCGTCTCATCACGTACGAGTTCGATCGCCAAGCTCTCCCGCCTCAACGTCATTTTCACTCTCTGCGTAGGCACGCCCAATGCCTTGGCGCACTCCTCCGCCGACAACCTCTCACCATCGCTCTCATCATCTCGTCTTCTGTAACACATCCGTTTCACCTCGCTCGCGAAAACTTCATTCGCCTCGTTCGCCAACTCCCTAGCTCGCGTCGCGCCGGCGTTCACATCTCCATCACCCATCCACGTCTTTGCCGGAACGCTCGCCAAAAGGTCCGGAGCGCACTTGTTCAAGTGCATCCTAAACGCGTTCGACCGAATCTCTTGTCCACACGCAGGGCACCCGAGCTTCACCGACGCAAATCTCGCTCGGCGTCTTCTTTCCGTTCGCGTCGGTCCTCGTTTCTCCCCTTCATCGGCGTCGTCGTCATCGCTCGTCGAGTAATATTCGACCGAGTTTGCAGCCGCCGTCAGTGGCGACGCGTACATGTCACCACCCGACCGATGCTTCCCTCGATCGCTACCAACGACGCCGCAAATCCGCGCGAGCGATCCGCGACGGAGCGTTCTATCGATGCACGCCGCGCGCGTCGCGAGCGTGCGCGTCGCCGCGATGAGCATGCGCTCGCAAAGTGACGAGCGAGTACCGCTGGTCCGTCACAAAAAAGGAGACGAAAAAGGAAGCTGTTGCACCTTTGGTTTCCGTAGTCGTTGACGCAGCTAAACCTAGGATCGTCGACGTCGGCAGAGGCTCGTGCGTCGAGAACGCGAGGAGGCGAAAGGAAGAGCGACGAGCGCGCGGCGGCGTTCGCGGAGAAGACACTGAACGAGGCGGTCGCTCCACTCACTCCAAAGAAACCATCAAGAAACATTTTTGATTGATTATTGATGATGTTTCGACTCGGTAAACGCGATGAAGACGACGATGCGTCGACGTCGACGACGAGCGGGGAGAACGTTGGACCTGAGGAGGAGAAGGAGATGACGAAACTGAAGTTTGTGACGTTGGAGAGGTTGGTTGCGGGAGCCATGGCGGGAGGAATGTCTCGCGTGGCGACGGCGCCCATAGATAGAGTCAAGCTGTTGTTTCAGGTGGATCAGACGGGCGTGGGGTTCTCGGCGCGAGGTGGTATGACAATGGCGAGAGATATCGTGCGGAATGAGGGGTTTTTCGCGCTGTGGCGAGGGTGTAACGCGGCGGTGGTGAGGATTTTGCCGTACAGCGCGACGACGTTTGGAACTTTTAACGCTTACAACTCGGCGCTCGCTGCGCTTTTCAACGTCGAGGCGGATAACGACGCGGTGAGGAAACACAAGGGGGACGATGAAAAGTCGCCACCAGTCGGGGACTTTAGGACGCGATTCGTCGCAGGAGCTCTGGCTGGGGCGACGGCCACCGTGTTGACGTATCCGCTTGACTTGTTACACGCAAGGTTAGCGGCGCACTCGTCAAAGTATCCAGCACCGAACATCTCTGGCATGTTCGGCAGCGCGGGGTATCTCTACGACGTGGCGACTAAAGGTGGCGCTCGATCTCTATACAACGGTCTCACTCCGACGTTGGTGGGCATCGTGCCTTACGGAGGAATCAGCTTTGCGACTTTTGAGACACTCAAGTCCATGTACGTCAATCACGCGACAAAAGACATGTCTGTCGTCGAAGAGGACGAGTTCGAGATGCCAGTTCACTTGAAACTCATCGCGGGAGGGTTCGCGGGAGTCACAGCACAGACTGCGACGTATCCGCTGCACGTCGTGCGCCGTCGCATGCAAGTGCACATCAGCAAGGGTGGCTCTTTGCCACTGTACTCGAGTATTTGGGCCGGCATGCGAACGATTTACATGACTGAGGGTGTGAAGAACGGCTTATTCAAAGGAGTTACTCTCACGTGGATGAAAGGACCTTTCGCCGCTGCGATTGGTTTCACGGCGAACGATTTACTCTTCCAAAAAGTGGGACCCCTGTTCCGGCACGCTGTTCTGGATGATGTGCCGCCAGAAAAGCACGTCCCCGTAGTTTGGCACGAACGTAAGGCCGTGACTGCTTTAGAAACATTGTTTAGTGGCGCGATTGCGGGCGCGGTGGCGAAGACCGTCGTCGCACCTGCCGATCGCGTAAAGATTATTTACCAAGTGGACGCCACCAAGGAGTTCACTTTGAATGGTGCGCTGAGTACGGCAACCCAAATCATTCGAAACGAAGGCGTTTCAGCACTTTGGCGAGGCAACGGTGTGCAAATGATTCGCGTCATGCCCTACGCGGGCATCAGCTTTGTTGCTTTCCCTAGATACGACGCGTACATGAACAAGATCACGCAGCTGCCACTCTTTGGCATTGATCCCGTCGAGCACGAAAATGAACTCAGAATTTTCTCTCGTTTCTGCGCTGGAGCTGCTGCTGGGGCAACGGCAACAACGGTGACGTACCCACTCGACATGCTGCGCGCTAGATTTGCGGCGACTGGTCCTTCCGGCGCGACACCGATGGCGGACGTTGCGAATCTAATACGCCAACACGGCGTTCGCAGCCTCTACGGTGGATTGTCGCCGACACTCATAGGCATCATACCGTATGGTGGCATTTCTTTCGCTACGTTTGAAACACTGAAGGCGATGCACATCAAACGTGCGGTGGTCCAAGCAAGATCTGTGGGAGAAGAAATCGATCCAAACGTCGCTTCTCTCCCCGTATCTATGCGTCTATTCTATGGCGGCATGGCTGGTCTCATGGCACAAAGCATCACGTATCCTCTCGACGTTGTGCGTCGTCGCGTCCAGGTGCTCGGTCAAACGGGGTTAAGTACGCGCCAAGCCTTGCTCGAGATTGCGCGAAAAGAAGGTATCCGTGGCTTGTATAAGGGTCTCACCGTCAACTGGGTCAAGGGCCCGCTGAGCGTGGCGGTTTCCTTCGCTGTGAATGACGCCATCAAATCTCAAATTAGTGAAATGCGCGATTAGGAAAATACATTGGTTTAGAATGCTGCTGCTGCATAGTTACTAGTAATCTACAACTAGCGCGCTAATTCATCTCTACTAAGGGATCACCTCTTGACCCATAGGTGCGTAACGCTGCTCTGAAAGCAACTTGTTGAGACTTGCCTCAACCTTCGCTGCGCCCTCGTCGTTGCCCAGGCGCCGCTCAAGTCCAAGCCATAATTCCAAGAGTGGTATGTGCGGTGGGGCTCTCGAGACACCCTTTTCAATCACCTTTATTGAACGCGTCACGATTTCGTTTTCATCACCTGCGCTCGAGAGCTCGAACAACGCCCACTGCAGCCAGAGGGAAGCGCTTCTAGGATGTGCCGAGCACCCGCGCTTGAAGAGGTCGCGAGCCAACTCGTCGTTGTTATCCTCCGCTTCCAACGTCGCGAGCGCTTGATAGACAAAGTATTGCCCATTGTTCACACCAAATTTAACACCATCTTGGAAGACTTGTCGAGCCGCTTGGGCGCTATTTATGCGCTTCTCCCACTGCCCCCATTGTAACCAAGTCGCCGCATCTGCCCGATCCTCCTTTGTGGCAGCCATGAAGAGACGACGCGTCGTCTCCTCGGTTCCCACTCGCTTCTCGAGCAAGGCCCACAGACGAAGATGCGCAGCGCGCTCTCTTCTGCTGCTGAGGTGTCTCGGCACCGCTTCTCCCTGGACGAATAGCTGCCGCGCGCGACCGTGCCTGCCACCGTGAAATTCAGCCGCAGCAGCGGCGGTGATGCACGGCAGGTTGGCTTTGCCCGCGGCAAAAGAGCCCCTTTCAAACGCCTCGATGGCGCCCTGAAAATCACCACCCTCTTGAAGTATCGTCCCGAGCGCGTGCCAGACGTGAGAATTACTGGCGAACCGTTCGCTCAGACGTCTCAGTCGCTTCGTCGCACCCTCAATGTCACCATTGAGCTTGAGCGCCATGGCGTACGCGTGTTCCAAACGCATGTCACCCGGATTGGCTCGCAAACCTTCATCTAAGATTTCTATTTGTCGACGATTGGACACGTTACTCCTTCGTCTGCTCGTCACCACGCCCCCAACGTGGGAATTTCCGCGCGCGAGGTCTTTCTCTAATTCGCTCCACTTCAACCAGGCTGAGACGTTCTTCTTATCCACCTCGCATGCGCGCTCGAGTAACATTGCCGCCTTGGCCGCAACCTCCTCAGGTGCTGCAGAAGCGGTCGCGGACGTATCATCGTCGTCATTTCGAGTCGCCTGAAGCGCAATCTGGGCTTCTAAATGCCCCCACGATGTGTAAAGCGCGGAAACCATGCGTCGATTCCGTCTACCCGTGGAACTCTTCGCCGCACAATCCACGCCCTCACACATCTTCCCGCCGTGTTCCAGCAACTCTCTCGCCCTCTCCCTCTGACCGCGAGCGCACTCAAACGAAGCCCAAGCGGTGTAATTCGCCACGTGCGTCTCGCACAGCTCCACAGCTTGCGCGAACAACTCTCTCGCGCGTCGCGGATCCTTCTCCCGGGCCTCTAGCAACGCCCACGAGTGCGCCGCGATGGCGGCGCTCTCGCTGGCGTTCGTCGACCCAGTGACGACATCCAAAGCCGTCTTGAAGCATTTTCTCGCCTTTTTCACCCGCCCGTGCGATTCTTCGTACTTTCCGAACGCAGTCCAACAATCGCACGCATCCTTTACCGCACCAACGTCCGAAACCGACGTCGCTTCTCTGTACAACGACCTCGCCAGCGAAGCGCCCTCTGTCTTTTCCGCGCGCGCCTCGGCGTTGGCCCACGCGCACAGCGTCACCGTCCCCACTGCCTTGCCTCTTTCTCGCATCGCGTTCCGATGCGCATCCATCACCTCCCGAGCCTCCTCGACGCACCCGATCGACGCCAAGACGTCCACTCGAAGCGTCGCCAGTCGTCTAGACGTCATCGACGGCTGGCGCGCGTCTGAACCTCGAAGGTACTCTGCGCACTTTCGAAGCGCCCCAGCGCGTCGTAATCTCGATGCCTCGCCGTACACGATGGACTCTCTCGAACGTGGGGTCCCTGAGGTCGTCTTCGTCACCGTCGGCGGCACTTCCGTGGATGCGACGACGACGAGGACGCGTCTCGCGTTCGCCGCCGGCGTTTTGCGCAACCACGACGATGACGATGTCGTCGCGTTCCCACGTCGTCTGGACGCCGCGGTGACGACAGCACCGGTTCGCGCGGACGCCATCGCCGTCGACGACGACGTCGACGTCATGGTGGCGCCGCGTCGTCCACGAACGTCGTCGATGTGTGACGCGATTCACGGTGTGCAGTGGAACCAAAATCACAAATCGCATCTTGTTTTTCGATAGTCTCATCCTAGTTCTTGAGTCCTAACTCGTGGATAGGGAATGGATAAAGTCGTCGCTCGTGGAAGAAATCGCATCAGAAGACGACGCCGACGCATCGCATCGCGCGCGTCGGTCGACGACGACGCGGGATGATAACGACGGGGCTCATACCGACGCGATGCGTTCAATCGCACCGCGCGAAACGACGGAGCCAAACGACGACGACGGATGGAAACGGTCCCAGTTGGTCTCGCGTTGTCGTGCTGACTAGGCGAGGATGCATCGCTCGCGGACGAAAATCGTCGACGACGCGCGCAGAGGCGCCGGGAAACGCGTCGGGGGAGACGCCAAAGCGTGAAGGGGCGTCAATGGGCGATAGAGACGCGTCCGAGGGCGATGGGGAGGCGCTGGAGGAGAAGAAACGGGCGTTTTGGGAGACTTTTTGGGAGACGCTCGAAGCGCAGCGAGGCAAGGCGCCGTTTATGAAACAAAACGCGACGACGTCGGTGCAATCGAATAAAGAGACGACGAGAGAGACGACGACGATAAGGAGATTTGAGATACCTGAAGGATCAGATACGTTTTGGGGCAGGTGTACGATCGGTGGATTGGTGCTGGCGATTTTTATGACACTGAGTGCATACTCGCTGACGCATTGGCCAACAGTGCGCTTCGTCTTGACCAATCCGCTGATATTCTTGTTCGATCCGAGCGCCCCGAATGCGGGAGCGCGAGTGGAGATGATTAAAGAGATTGTTCGTCGATTGGCCAAACCGATGGTGCGGTATCTCGCGGCGTGGTGCGCGTTGAGATCTCGTTGGCGGACGATGTGGATTGCATTTGCAATCTCTTGCGGTGTGCCTGCTGTGGAGTTTACTTCGTGATACCCAATGTGTTGCGACATGTACTTGTAATATTGATGCTAAAGCTGTTGTTGCCTGCAAAAAGTGTCGCGATGGACACGTTGCGATTTTATGAAAGGAATTATTGCTAACTACAAGAGCTTGCGTAATCTAATCAAAGCTCCAAGACAAAGTCTTTCGACACGGCGAGATTCGGTTTACGAATATCCGCTACAGCGCCCGTTTCGACAACTGAGAAGCTTTCTCGCGTCGCCACGCACGTTGCTGTATCGGTCTTCTTATCGAGTCCGTACACCGAAACGCGCTCGATAACAGACTGATCGACAAAGTACCTGGCGTTGCCATCGCCAGCATCGGCTCCAGATACCGAAAACTTACCGGCGACGAATGAGAGCTTCCGGCGCGTGAAAGCGGCGTGCTTCGTTGAAAATTCGTAGCTTTCACCGTCATCGTTGTAGTAGGAGCCGCCAGCGCGACCGTTCTCATCGAGAGCGACGATGATGGTGAGCGGGTCTTCTCTCATCGCGGTGGTGCTTCTGCGCGCGCGATCCTTTCGCACGTGAATGGTACCGCCGCGAAGGAACACGGGTACGTCGCTCAGGGTGACTTGCACCTCAAAGATCTTCGGGCCGACGTGTTTCTTACCAGAGTCTCGTTCGTACCACACACCCTTGGGAAGGTAGACCGACACCGACGTCGCGCCCTGTTGCAACACTGGTTGCACTAAAATCGAGGCGCCGAGCATGAAGGAGTCTTGACGCTTGAAGGATTGCTCGTCTTCTGGGAACTCGTACCAGAGCGGGCGAAGGACCGGCGCGCCCGTTCTATGTGATTCCTCAAAAAGGGTGTAGATGTGCGGCAGAAGCGCGTAACGTTCGCGAATCGCCGTGCGGATGATGTCTGTGCTCTCATCACCAAACAGCCACGGCTCTCGGCGCTTTGTCTCCAAGTGCGCGTGACCACGGAAAAATGGATAATACGTTCCGACCTGGTACCAGCGAGTCATGAGTTCGGCGTCTGGGTTGCCAAAGAATCCACCGACGTCGGCTCCGCTGAACGTGAGACCGCTCACTCCGAGGGTGAGCACCATGGGAAGGCTTACCGCCAAATGCTTCCAATCCGCGGCGTTATCGCCAGTCCAAATGGGACCGACGCGTTGAGTGCCGGCGAAAAACGCTCTGGAAAGCACGAACGGCCTCTTGTTGTCGTTGCGGCGCTTGATGCCTTCCGCAGTGGCCATGTGATAGTACATACCAAAGGCATTGTGCACCTCACGATGTTCGACGCCCCCGTGGTGGATCAAATCCTTTTGCATCGTTATCTCTGGTCCGTTGAAGACCGAAGGCTCGTTCATGTCGTTCCAAATGTACAAGTCTTTCGTCGAACCCTTGTACGAGCTCAGCGAAAATTTACTGGCCCACCACTCACGCACCTCTGAATTGGTGACGTCGAGGTAGGTTGAGCTTCCAGGCCAACACCAACCATCAAAGTCTGTCGAGCCGTCATTCTTCTTGACGTAGTATCCTTTGTTCTTCGCCTCCTTGTAAATCGGATAGGCATCGTCAATCTTGACGTGCGGGTCGACAATCGTAACCATCTTACGACCTCGGCTTGCAACGTCGCTAATCATGCGCTCTGGCGTGGGGAAAGGCCCCTTGTCCCAAGTCATGTAACGCTTGCCATCGGTGTGCTCAATGTCGAGCCACAAGACGTCATACGGAATGTCGTAATCATCGAATCCCTTGTCCACTTCGGCGACATCGTTCTCGTCGCGGTAGTTCCATCGACACTGGTGATATCCGAGGGAAAATAACGGCGGCATCGAGGTTGTGCCCGTGAGAGCCGTGTATTGCTTGAGCACGGCACCCGGCGTACCTCCCGGCAAAATGAAGACGTCAATCGCTCCGCTCTCAGCCATCCACTTGGTGTGCACACCGCCGTCTCCATCGACGTTCACGTCGACGTACATCTCGCTAGGATTGTGGAAGTACACCCCAGAGGTAGATGAGCGCCCGTCGCCGGATATGCCGTGCGCGGTCAAAATTGGAATGGATCCGTACAATCCAAATGGACTCTCGTCGAGGTACTCGAACACGTCCAAATTGTACAACCGGTACGGCTCCCCGAGAGAGGTTTCATTCCGAGCGGAATCGCCGCCCGAACCACCAAACCAGCTGCCTTTATTGACATTCTCGTATCGCCGAGTCGCCTTCAAGCTCAAGGAGGTTGCGCGCTCGGGGATGCCGTATACGTCGCTCGCCGATGGAAACGTGACGTCAAACGCAACACCCATCGGTCCGCGCTTACGCGTATCCGTGTGTCCGTTAAACGTCTCAGAAAAGCTCTCACCTTCCCCCGGTCCTTCTTTCTGCGTCTCAAACACGAATCCACCGCGCTGATTGACGACGGCGATCGGTTTCGCATCACCCATCGCCGCGAACACCTCAACCTTGAATGGCGACAAGCCAACGACAACGCGCGTCGACAACCCCTCGACGCTCAACTCTACTGCCTCACTCGAGCGTTTCGTCACCCTCAGTGGGACCCTACCAGCATTCGCGTTCGATTCAATCTCCTCCACGAGCACACCCTCGGGGACGTATCGCGGTTTATCCTTTTCATCCACTCGAAGCCGCACCGCTCCAGACGCGAACGCTTCCAACTCAGCCTTTACGGAGGTTGAGATCGAGTCGGTCATCGATCGCAATTCCAACTCCACTTTCCCAGATTTATCTCCACTGCCGTTCTCTAGCGTCGCGACCACCCCTCCGCTTCCGCTTCCACCGATCACCGCGCCGTCGTGCCCGCCAGAGCCAGAGTCCTCTGCGACGCCGGCGTACGACGCGCGCAACCTCGAGCAAAACGAACTCGTCTCACACGTCTTGAAATCTTGCGCCTTGAACCCGACAACCCCTCGCGCGGTGATGAGAACCATCATCACGACCATCGCAGTCCTTACCCGCATCGCGAGACCGGTTCTCGACCGTCGGCCGTCAACCATCTTGTTTCGATTGAAACCGAAATCAATCCACTCTGGAAGAATTACTCCACGCGATGCGACGGCGTAGGAGCGTCTATCTGCGACGATGCCCGAAACGCACGGTCGGTATAGATTTGTTCGTTACTGACGACGAGACGAGGCGGTACCGGGGCACGAACCGTCGTCGTCTGAAGCGATCCGTTGGTCAAAACTGGAGACTGAAATCTACAATCCAGAATCTCGCGACTATTTACCTATACAGAGGTACAGCGACGACCGACGACGACACATCCACGCACGCACGCACACACGACGACAACAGTTTGCGACGGACGATCGGACGACGACCGGTCGAGATGACGACGACGGATGAAATCTCCGCGTCCGCGTCCGCGTCCGCAACGGCGAAGGCCAACGACGCTGGTAACACGCCGGTGAAGACCCCGCTGACGCGCACGGTTGGGTTTTCAATCGCGCCGTCTCCCTCGAGCGGTGGGCACTATGCCGACGGTGCGGCGAACGGTGGGGCTTCCGGGTCCGGCGTCGCGAGGGAGCTTCGAGCGATGCGCGATGCGGAGATGATGGCGACGGCGTCGGCGTCGGTGAGGATACCGACGACGCCAAGTTCAGCGAGTAGAGGGGGCGAGGAGGATGGGTTTGAACGCGCGGGCGAGGACGTGCTGGAGAGCGCGAGTCGGTCGCCGGTGATGATTTTACCGCCGAATAAGGCGAGGCGGTCGCCGATGCCGGTGAGTGGGAATAACGCGCAGCAGCAGCAGGTTCCCAAATTGGCGGAGGAATTTACGAGTAAGGCAAGCGTGAGCGCCGGTGAAGCGCCACCGCTGGAGGAAAAGGAGGAGGGTAAAAGCGTAAAGGGTGGTGGTCCGCCGAGGGATATTCCACCACCGAAACCGAAGATGACCAAGGCGGAGCGACGGGCGCTTCAAGAGGCGCAACGCGCGGCGAAGGCGGCCAAGGCGACGGAATCGAGTGGCGGGTCTAAAAAAACAAACGAAGGGGGCGGCGGCGCAAACGCGCAGGGCGATGCTGGGAAGTCTGAAGCGAAGAAGGCGACGGGAGCGGCGGGAGTGGTGGCTTCTGAAACTACCGGCGGCAGTGGAGGAGGAGCGAGCGCGACGAAGAAGAAGAATGTCTCCAACAAGACTGCGTTTGAGACTGGCAAGTTGAAGAGCGGTGTCTCGCACTTGAGAAGCGTCCGCAGAGAATTCATTCCAAACGTTAAATCGCACCCGGATGTGGAGCGTTTAGCCGTCAATTACGCTCGCGGGACGACGAGTGGTGCTAGAGAGCGCGTCTACTCCTTGCTGAGAGTTCTTCGAACCGTTGTCGAGAACTTTGAGGTGCCGTCTGACAGCACGTACGCATTAGCGATGACGCACCACCTCAATCAAGTCGTCGCCACTTTAGACAAGGCGCGTCCGATGGGTGTCGCCATGGGCAACGTCGTACGTTCACTGAAGACGCACTTGGCGCGTCTCACACGAGAAGAAGGTGCCGGGTCGTCCAACGAAGAGTGCAAGCAGAAGACTTTGATGCACATTGACTACTTCATCAAGGAGAAATTAGACACGGCGCTCGAATCGATTGTTCGAAACGCGACTCCCATAGTCCAAGATGGCGACGTCATCGTTACTCACGGGTTATCCAAGGTTGTGAGCTCCATTTTGATCAATGCGCACGACGTTGGAACCAAGTTTACAGTAGTTGTCGTCGATAGCCGCCCGTCGAGCGAGGGCTCAGCCATTCTCAATGAGTTGTGCGCAAGAGGCATCGATTGCATGTTTACGGCGTTGAACGGATTGAGCTACGCCATGAAGCATTCGACCAAGGTGATTATCGGTGCCGCAGCGTGTATGAGCAACGGTGTTGTCATCTCTCGTATCGGTTCCAGCGCTGTCGCGCACGCCGCCGCGGAGTGTAAGCTTCCAGTCTTTGTCGCCGCAGAGACGTACAAGTTTCACGAACGCGCGCAACTCGACGCCTTTGCGTACAACGAAGTCGGTTTGGAGAGCGACATCAAGCGCGTGCCAGCCGGTGCGACAAGTGTACTCGCCACGTCTCAGGAACTCTCTCCGAATCTCTCCATCGTGAATCTCACCTATGACGCCATCCCGCCACGTTGCGTCAAGTCCATCATTTGCGAGAGCGGCAAAATTCTTCCATCCGACGTCCCGTGTTACGTTTTATCGCATTAACGCGTCATTCCATAGATTCAATAGCCAAAACAAATACAAACAAACTTAGTTGCAATCGCACGTCCTACTCTAAGTACCACCGCGGTCGCGCGCGACGACTTTTGCGACATGTCTGAGTTTCTCGATTTAAAACACTTTTTGAGACAGCCAACGGTCTCGACGCGTGACACCGTGACACTCTCCTCACACCGCACCGCGATGGCGATCCTCCCCGTCAAAACCGATGACGATCTCGGCGATCGTCGCCCACCGATCCGTGACCTTCGCGACTCCTTCGCCTCGACGTCGATGCGCGCGCACGGCGTCGCGAGCGCGACCGCTTTCACGACCGCAACGGATTGGCTGCGCAAACAACGCCCATCTTACCTCGAACATCTTCGATTGACTGGGCGCACGCTCCCGGACGAGGACGTCATGGATCCGCGGGCGACGCCGTTTGACCCCGTGCTTCGCCTCGCGGCGGGCGTCGCGCCGAATTTCGTCAACCAAGACGTCTTGGGGGATTGGGCGGGCGAGTTTGTGTTGTGTCACAACACGCCGGATTACGACGCGAGGTGGGACGACTTGGACGGCGTAGAGGGATCGACCGGGGCGCTCGCGGGAGCGGATCGCGCGGTGGGTGGACTTCCGGGACACGTAGTGTTGACGACGAAAGATTTGAGCTGGGATAGGTCAAACGTGTGCGCGTTGGCGTTGAGCGAAGCGCCAGAGGAACGGCGACGAGCGGTGGATTTCTTGTTGAGGATGCGTGAGGCGGCGATGACGTACGCTCGCGCGCGTGGATGGACAAGACTGGGATTGTATTTTAGGTTTTTTGGGTGCGAGCCGGTCGGAGAGGAGGAGAGAGGGATCATTCGCTTGCACGTGGTAAATTTGGCTCGCGCGGGGCCTCGCATGCGTCGGACGGCAAAGATCAATTTGCCGATTGATGACGTGATTGAAGCCTTGGGGGGTCGTCGCGCGACGCGACGTGGTGCGGTCATTGTCGTGCAACCGCCTAAGGTTGGTGATCTTCCCACCGTCGAGCCGTTGACGACCCAGAACGGAGGACAAAATGTTCAAAAAGCCTCTGAGGATGACGAGGTGACTGTGATCGTCAAGCGCGTCGTTCAGGCAAACAAGCCTGTGAAGGAGAACGAAGTTGTCATTCCGGACGAATTGCAGAGGCTGTATACTGACGCGGCATCGACTGAAAACGTCAATATGGCGGTGCGCGACGCGAGACGTAACACAGCGTCGGAGACGTTTGGTTCCCGCTCGCCGCAGTCTACAATTTTTAGCGACGTGCAGTGGCTCTCTGCATACAAGCGTGTGAGTTCACCGGCGAGGGTACACAGCGCTCTTGATGGACTATTTCAGTCGTGATATTAAAATGGCATGCAATACGTTTAATAGGTTTCATGTAATTGTACAGGGATATAGTGCGCACAAATCGCGTGGATATATTAACCGATCGCGGATTTGTCAACTCGTTATGGAAGCATAATTTTACTCACGTTCATGCCAGCACGGAACGTGTGCCACACAGCAAAGCTACGCTGGCCAGACTGGTCCAGACATAGACTAAGGACTTTTTCATCTTGTTGAAGGTGCCCTCTCGCGTCCAGAGCGATTTCGCCATCAAAGGCGGAAGTAGACCCCAGAGGATGACGACGACGACTGCTCCGGAAAACTTGAGAGCGGAAAAGTAAACATCGGGCCCCTTGAAAGCGACGAGTAACGAGGGTACGAGCGTCAAGAAGATGACGGATTTTGAGTGAGACATTGTCTTCTTCTTGAGCGCGTCAGCGACGAAGCGACTCAAAGCCAGGTAACCGCCAATGAGCGTCGAGATGGATGCCATGATGGCTACCGACGCCGTGGCGGTTCCCAAGATGCCACCGCTCTCAAGCAAAGTCTGCGCAAGGTCGGTGTTGCCCGCCCAAGACCCAGTCTGAGCTAACGCCACCACGAGCCAAGCGGTGTACATGCCGAGCGGCACGAGAGTGCCGAGTAAAATGATGCGGCGAATACGCTTGCGATCGCCTCTCAACATGTCGACGAGCGTTGGCAGGCATTCACCAAAGGTGTAGAGCTGCACGAGACCCGGGAGCGCGGGCAAAGACGCTGCAAAATTCATAAATAATAGCTTGCTCGGAGACAGGTTCGCGACTCCAAAGATACAAATGGCTGCGAACGATGCAAAGATGCCCACCGTCGCCCAGGCATTCACCTTGGCCGCGGCACGTGAAAAAGACACCCCTCCAATCACCGCAGCCGTGAACGTTGCCCCGACGATGTGCGAAACCACGCCACCGCTGAAAAAGTGCGCCAACGCCCCGCACTTGGCCAGCTGGCTCACCAGCGTGCAATTCATCATGACAAAGAAGGAAATTGCTGCAATGACGCCCCAAGTTTGCCCAAGATAATCCGTAGTTGCGCTCAACAAACTCACCGCTCTCCCGCTCGACCTCGCCCACGTCCGCATCAACGTCTCCGCCACGAGCAATCCGCTCGCTGCCAACACCGCCCAAGCCCCAATCGATATCGCGATCGCCGGAACGAATCCCGCCGGCGCCGCGAAATACGGCATGGCCAAGAACCCCCCGCCCACTGTCGTTCCCACCACGAGCATGATCGCCTCGAAATCGCTCGCCCGATCGCTGTGCAGCTCCAGTGGACACGAATCCCCATCCTCCGCAGACAATTCATTGTAGTCGCCGTCCTCTCCTCGCAATCCTTCCTTTCTCGCCAACAATGCGTAGTACGCCTCGTCTGGCGGGGCCCCGTACGATCCCTCGCGTTCTGCCGCCCTCGACCGCGTTCCCCACGCCGCCGTGCGTGTCGTCCATCCACGATGTCGCGGCGACACTGCGATTTTACCACCCTCCGCGTCTTCGCGTCCTCGCGTCGTCGTCCATCCGACGTTCTTTCGCATCACCAACGCGTGCTGTCGATGTTGATAAAGTTCACCCTGAACCACAACTCTCTGACGTGGACGCCGACGTCCATCCGTGCCCACGCGCGACGGCGCGAGAGACACGGCGCGCGCCGTCATCGATGATATCGTCATCGTGGGCGTGACGCCGCGGACCTCCCGCGACGTGTGGTGATCGAACGTCGGTTTGTGAAGACTTGGGAGAATGCTAGATAAGGGTGGAGCTTATCCAAGCAAACGCGCTTCGACTTTAAGCTTACAACGATTACGTCGTGTGCGATCGATTATGATGAACGAACTCTATTAAAAATGATTGCTACAGGCGATTCTTCTACAGTGGTGTATCTATTTTCGACGAATGTCGGCATTCCAACGAACCTGACTCGCGGAAGCCGAAGCGTTAAAGACTGAGCCGGAATCGAGCCTACGAAGCGCCCCGCATGCTTCGCACTTCTCCGCCGCTTTCGGATTTAACGATTTCCCTTCACATTTATAGCTCTGACACGGCCACCAACCGCGCTTCTGGACTTTTTCGTCGCGTTCCGCCTTTTCTTCGGGTGGCATGGCGTGGACGGTGCCGGCGGCGTGCGGACGCGAAGCGACATATGCTCGGTATTGCTCGAGCGTCATGGCGGCGGATGTCGGCGGTGGTGGAAGAGGTTCCTGATTTCGTGGTTCCTCGTTCGGCAACGGTACCGGTGGATGACTTTGATCGTCCTCGCCTGCGCGTGTGTCTCGACCATCCGTCGCGTTCGCTTTGACGCCGACGTCGACTTTGACGTCGTCGTCGTTGTCATCATCTTTACTTCTCGATCTCGATCTCGACCGTCTACTACCCCGCCGATCCCTCGACCGCGCGCCTCTATCGTCATCCTTGCTCTCGCTCTCGCTCTCGCTCTCCCGCTCTCGTCGTCGGTGTCGTCGTCGTCGTCGTTTCTCTTCGCGTCGGCGTCGGCGTTCCTTCTTTTCACGTTTTCGTTTCCTTCGTCTTTCGTACGACGAAGACGAAGACGAAGACGACGAAGACGAAGACGAAGAGGCCGATCGACGACGTGGGTGGCGATCCCTCGATCTCGATCGCGACCTCGACCGTCGACGGCGACGGCGACGGTCGTCGTCGTCGTCGTATCGTCCACGCATTGATCGTGTCCGGACAGCCGCGGAGTGAAGACGACACAATTCGACGACGCGTCCGTCTTTGAAACGACCGCGCGCGATGGCGACGACGGTACCGATGATGCGAACGATGATGACGACGGCGACGACAGCGTCGTCGACGGGAGGCGGTCGCCGAGCCCTCGGTCGCGAGGCGACGACGAGGGGATTCGTGAGTGACGACACAACGCCGACACGTGTTACAATGAGAGCGACGACGACGACGACGGGACGGGGATTAGGGGTCATTGCGCGCGCGAAACGCGGTCGAAAATCCACCGGTGGTGGCGGTGGAGGTGGTGGCGGCGGCGGCGCGTCGACGTTGGATGTGGCAATGTACGTCGACTTGGACTTGGACGTCGTCGGGTTGGAGGGCGAAGCGTGGAAATTAGACGCCGTCGTCGACGCGTTGAAACGAGGCGCGGTCGGGATCATACCGACGGATACCAAGTATGCCTTCGTTGCAGATATTAGCAACGCCGAGGCGGTGCAAAAGCTGTACGATATCAAGGATGCGGGTTTGAATAAACCGTTGTCGATTTTGTGTCGCGGCTTTGCGGATATCGACACGTACACGCTCGGGTTTCCAAATAATCCGTCGCCAGGGCAACCGCTGGCGTTTAAGCTCGCGAAACAGTGTCTTCCGGGTCCGTATACGTTTATTCTTCCCGCATCGAAAGAGTTACCAAAGGTTTGCCTGATGGATAAGTCAACCAAGGATAAGGCGAGACAGTGCAAGAGCCGAAAGACTGTTGGCGTTCGCGTGCCCGCGTGCGAAGTTGCGCGCGCCATTCTCAACCTTCTCGACGCCCCGTTGATGTGTTCGACCGTTCCAGAGTGCGACGATGATCCAGCGGTGATTTATGACGCGTACATACCTCGTGGGTTGGACTTTATGGTGGATATCGGCGCGCTTCGTGGAGATGCTTCAACTGTGGTGGATTTATCATCCGGCGACGCGCGCGTTCTCAGACGCGGCGCCGGCGAACCCGATCTCTGGGCCTCTGAAGACGACGATGAAAACGTCGAGAACGACGAAGACGCCGCGTGGGGGTTCGCGTGATTGATTTCGTACGTCTTTTACGTAGACTCTTCGGATGTAACGATGACCAAACCAATTTTTTCTCGCACGACGCTCGACTTGCTTTACCAAACTTGACTTGATTTCACACATCCTAACTCTAGTCATCGACGCACCGCGCGGATGTTCGCCGCGCTCGCGATCGATGACGAGGACGAGGACGATAGCAGCGACGATGTTCGCGAGGCGCATCATTTGAATCAGTCGGATACCGACGACGTTTCGACGTCGTCATCATCATCTGTGACCAACAACCAAACAGAAGAAGAAGAAGAAGAAGAACCGTCCGTCTTCGATGACGACGACGCCTCGTCGACCGCACTCTGGACCTGGAGCACAGGACGCGATCGAACCATCACCGCTCTCGATACGCCGCCGACGCGCTCGAACGCCGACAAGGGAGCGACGACGAGCAAACTCTTTCGCGGGGAGAAGAAAAAGCTCAGGCGGTTGCGCGTCGAGCGACTGCGCGCGGAACGCGCAAGTCGCGATGGATTCGATCCATCCGAAGCGCGAACGCGCATGGAACTCGTCGTGCGCACGGGTGAAAAGTTAACCATCGCGTGTTCGACGCGTGGATCGGTGGCGATGGGGCAAGGAAAGGTGATTCGTGGGTTGGCGAGAGCGCTTCACGCGACGGTTGAAGAGACTCGAATCGGCAAGCGGCGCGCCTTTGTCGTCGGACGCATCGATGGTGAGAGCGAAGTTCCGAAAGAAGGGAGCGAGGAGTGGTTGCAGATGGAAACGTTGTGTGCGAGACCGATGACGAGCGAGGAGTACCTCGCGAGCGATGCGCGGAGGGAGAGATTGGAGGCGACGACGCGTCGGTTCGCCGAAGAGAGGAAACGCGGCGGCGCGCGCAAGCAACGCGGGAGACAATGGAAACGCGAGGAAGACGAGGGTGACGACGACTCAACACGCCGCGCGCTGCAAGGTTTAAATTTTCAATCCGCCGGACATCTAGGTGACGACGACGTCGACGAAGAAGAAAACCTCGCCGGTTCGTCGATCCACATTCACCAAAGTCGCACGCCGCCGAGCGGCGATTTCGGCGCCTTTGAAGCGCACACCCTCGGCGTCGGAAGTCGACTCATGGCAAAAATGGGATTCACCCCGGGGTCAGGACTCGGAGTAAATTCTCAGGGAATTACCCAAGCACCAGAGATCGAGGAGAGACCGAAACGCCTCGGTTTAGGCGGAGGATGACGCGCAGTCTAGTCATAGTAATAGTAGTAGCAGCTCGCGCCTGAGAATTGAAGGATGGCAAACTGTATCAATCAACGAAAAGAAGAACAAATTGTACACATTGATAAAACGACACTAAAGTCTGGCTTTTTCCTCTCTGTCGTCACAGCCGCCGCCGCTAATTTATATGTTCTACAGTCTCAACGAGAGTGGGCGCCCGCCTCTGACCCCCGCGCGCGCGCACCCGTCGTCCTTGTCGCTCACGCACGCTCACACGGTAAACGATTCCCCACACCCACACTCCGCCTTGGCATTCGGATTCTCAAACACAAACTCGCTCTTCAACCGATCGCTCACGTAATCCATCTTCGTCCCTATGATTGACATCAACGCGCTCGGTTCCACGATGATTTTCACCCCGTGCGCCTCTACCAACTCGTCAAACTTTTTCCGATCCTTTTCGTCCGCGTAATTCATCGTGTACGTCATCCCGTTACACCCTCGGCTTCGCACGCCAATCTTTAGGTACTCCTTCGATCGCAGCGCCAAGAGTTCGCGGATCCGCGTCGCCGCGCTCTCCGTCACCTCCAACGCCGCCCTTCTCTTTGGCGCCGAAGCGGCCGCGCTTCTCGTCGTCGCGGACGCTTTCGACGACGACGACGACGACGACGACGCTTTCGATGACGACGACGACGTTTTCGATAACATCGACGCCGTCGCCGCATCCGCGGCGGCGGAATACCACCGCGTCGACGTCGTCGTCGACGTCGGCATCGGCACCGCCTCTCCCCCCCCAGAAAACACGCCCGAGAAAACCCGCGATAAAACGCGAGCGCTCGACGACACGCACGACGACGATCGCGTCACCGTCGTCATCATCATCGTCACCACCGCGCGCGAGCGAACGAGCGAACGAGCGAACGAGCGACTCGCTCTGACGACGACGACGACGCTTTCGACGACGACGTCGACCCGGCTTTGTAAAAAGTCTTCCACGCGCGTCGATGGATCGATCGATCGACCATTCTTGTGTGTCCGGTTAGGGTTTAGGGTTTAGTTAGGGTTTTTTATCAGACCCCGTCCCGTCCCGTCCGTCCCCCTATCGAGGGGAACCAAAACCGAGAAACGAAAACGAAAACCCGGTCGACGCACCGATCGATCGACGCACCGATCCGATTCGACGAGTGGTAAACCGAGAAAGGGAGTAGGGGGACGGCGGGGGAGGAGGTTCGTTTAGTTTAGTTTGGTTTTCAAGGAGGAAGAGGAAGAAAAAAAAAAGCCGTGGGGGCTCTTTACTGT
>Ga0181574_10001181_pt1 | contig 24343 bp, 19 predicted proteins | sample 101ome_24_FD_145600 | JGI IMG/M metagenome (GOLD analysis project Ga0181574, IMG submission 145600) | Coastal salt marsh microbial communities from the Groves Creek Marsh, Skidaway Island, Georgia - 101410AT metaG (spades assembly) | ecosystem: Environmental > Aquatic > Marine > Intertidal zone... | reverse complement strand
CTTGGACGGGAATACGTGATGCTAACATCAGACAAACCTACTTTCTGTTCAATGGTAGAAAGTGGACTGGGTGCAGGAGTTTCAATCTGAGCTGAAACGGTTACACCGCATAGGATTAATAAAGCGAGTAAACTGTTTTTCATTGTTCTTTACTTTTCGTTCAAAATTAAAGAGAGAAGGCTCAACAAAGACGATTTTGTTGAGCCTTCCGTAAGATAACAGTCAAAACTGCTTTTTGTTAGAACTTGTATTGAAATCCTAAACCGAATAATTCTTTGAACTGAAGCCGAGGAGCTGTAACACCCGGTTTGTTTTCCGGATCATACTCAATCTTCGTGTCGTGATCGTAACGCAGATGGGTAAACAGGTTTGCACCAATGTATTTACCCAACTTGATATCCGTTCGAACTTGCCAGTCTACATCTATATTGCCTTGGTTCTCCTTAACAGGATCCGTGTAGTTATTAAACAGTTCCAGACTTGATCGCAATCCAATGTTCTTGGTTAGTTCTTTATTTTGGTAGATGAAAGATGCTAAAGCTCCAAACTCCCCTCTTCTATTTGGGTTACTGTGCGATTCGGGAATGTACAGGTTCAATGCAGCGATGCTATCATCAGAAACGAATGTCCACTTACCCGCAGCTGGAGAGAAGTACATCGCCAATTTAGGTGTTGGCTTGTAATCTATCCCCAGCGATATTTTTAGGTATGCAGGTGCCATAAATCTGGAAAGCACCGGTCTGTCCTCGCTTTCGTCATTAAAGTCAAAACCTTCGGCAAACTGTGACTCGAAGCGTGTTATACTCGCCCAACTAAGCTTGTTGTTTACTTTACGTCCAACCTTAGATAGAAAGTCGATCTTATCCTCGTTTTTTCTCAAAGACTCGCCTTGATTTCGAATCACACCATAGGCTAAGTCCAAGTTATTCTCCCAACTCCAATTCTTGTATTTGTAATCGGCAAAACCATTTCCTAACGCTGAAACAGAAATGGCATTAATACCCCCTTGAGCCCAGTTTGAAAATGTTCCTTGGTTGAAGTTAACCGCCAATAACCTTCCTGTTTGCCATTTGACAACGGGTTTCATGGCGTTGATCTCACCCGTAATTTGGTTTACTTTAGCTTGAGCCTCGGCGAGTTTAGCCTTCGCTTCGGCAAGTTCTTTTTCTTTCTGAACCATTTTCAAGCTGTCTTGCTGAGCAAACGCACTTGACACGATACAGCTCAAAAACAACACTACAATTATCCTCATATTTATGAAATTATATACAAGTAAAGAATAGGAAACGCCTTTTACATGGTACGCGTTAACTGATTGTTGACAGTTGGATTTAAATAACTAGCAAGAGTTCGCTACTACAGCATGACTGGTGCTTACTCGAAACGAATTAGAACTTGATTCTTATCTACTTTGTCTTGGGCCTTGACCTCTACACCGGCAATTATTCCATCATTTGGCGCAGCAATTACGTTCTCCATTTTCATGGCTTCCAAAACAAGTAATGCTTGGTCTTTCTCAACCGTGTCACCCACTTTTACTTGTACGTCTAATACAAGACCCGGCATCGGGCTGGTCACTTCTGAAACTGTTGCACCTGCGTCTTTGTCCATACCCATTGATTCGAGCATTAGGTCGAAATCATCTTCCAGCAATACGCTACACTCCTGTCCGTTGATGTCGAGTACTACAGTTTTTGCACGTTGATCAAACTCAATGACGCTGGCGTTATAGGATTGATTGTCTAAGATGATATGAAACTTTCCGTTCCCCAGTGGAGAAATGTCGAGGTTACGCTTCGAACCATTAACCGATGAGCCGGCTATTTCAAGTTTATGTTGATTGTTTACGGTTGCTTTATACATAACACTATTCTCCAAAGTATTCGACGTAGTTGTTGTGAGTTTCCCAAAGTTTGATTCGGTGCAACTTGCAGTTCTCCAAGTGAGGCTCTATTTGCTCCCAAATACCTATTGCGAGATTCTCTATGGACGCCATTTTACCGGCCATCCAAGGTACGTCCATATTGATATTTCGATGATCTAATTGCTCGACAACGTTTTCCTTTATTACGTCGCGAAGCTTTTTCAAATCCATGATAAAACCAGTTTCTTCATTTGGTTCACCCTTCACCGTGACGTACAAATCAAAATTGTGCCCATGCCAATTCGCATTGGCACACTTACCAAAAACCGCATCATTCTCGTCCTGTGTCCAATTTGGATTGTACAGTTTGTGAGCTGCATTGAAATGCTCTTTTCGGGTGATGTAAACCAGTTTACCAGCCATAAAAAATGAAAGGTGCAAATATACAACGACTACATTTGTGGTATGACGATTTCAGAAGCACAACAGACAGTAGACCACTGGATAAAAACCATAGGGGTACGATACTTCGATGAACTTACGAATACCGCAGTTTTGATGGAAGAAGTTGGTGAAGTTGCACGGATTATGGCGCGCGTTTACGGGGAGCAATCCTCAAAGGAGAGCGACCTGCGCCACAAACTAGACGACGAGTTAGCCGACGTACTGTTTGTACTCATTTGCATTGCAAATCAAACTGGAGTTGATTTAACTGATGCGCTCAAAAAGAATCTTGAGAAAAAGACCAAGCGTGATTCAGATCGACATAAGTCGAATCCGAAACTTTAGCTCTTATCGCTTATCCATGTCTACCCAGTCGCGAGCGGCAGGACCGGTGTAAATCTGACGTGGACGACCAATTGGTTGGTTGTGGTCTCGCATTTCTTTCCACTGTGCAATCCAACCCGGAAGTCGGCCCAGTGCGAATAATACGGTAAACATCTCAACCGGGAAGCCCATTGCTCGGTAGATAATTCCAGAGTAGAAATCTACGTTCGGGAACAATTTACGCTCTTTGAAGTATGGATCTGCCAAGGCAGTTTCTTCAAGTTGCTTAGCGATTTCCAGAACAGGATCGCTAACACCCAATTTGTCAAGAATATCGTCACAAGACTTCTTGATAATTAAGGCACGAGGATCGTAGTTTTTATAAACTCTGTGTCCGAAGCCCATTAATCGGAATGGGTCGTTTTTGTCCTTCGCTTTGTCGATGTATTTCTTCGCGTCTCCACCATCGTTTTTGATGGCTTCAAGCATTTCAATTACCTTTTGATTAGCACCACCGTGCAGTGGTCCCCACAGTGCAGCGATACCTGCAGAGATACAAGCGTATAAGTTTGAGTGAGAAGACCCTACAATACGTACAGTAGACGCTGAACAGTTCTGCTCGTGATCTGCGTGTAGAATGAGAAGCTTGTTCATTGCTTCAACAAACACCGGATCAATCTCGTAATCTTCCGTTACGTTCTTAAACGTCATGTTTAAGAAGTTCGAAACGTAATCGAGTTTATTTTGTGGATAGATGATTGGGTGACCTAACGATTTTTTGTGCAACATGGCCACAATCGTTGGCATCTTCGCGATCAGTCTTCTAATTGTTCTGTGTTGTTCCTCCTCTCCTCTATTTGGATCTAGAGAGTTTGGATAGAATGAAGACAACGATGAAATCATAGCAGTAAGCTGACCCATTGGGTGTGAACCTGTTGGCCAAGCCTTGAAGATATTCTCCATATCTTCATTTACAAGCGTATGATGTCTGATTTGGTGATCCCAATCTGCATATTCTTCTTTGTTTGGCAGCTCTCCATTGATCAGCAAATAAGCTACCTCTAAGAATGTCGCGTTTTCAGCAAGTTGTTCGATACTGTAACCTCGGTGACGCAGGATTCCTGCTTCTCCGTCTAAGTAGGTGATCCCACTTGTGGTAGATCCTGTATTCTTAAATCCAATATCAACGGTAACCGCTCCGGTTGATCCACGAAGCTTAGAAATATCAATTCCGATTTCGTTTTCTGTTCCGGTGATTACAGGTAGATCAATTTCCTTTCCTTCGACTGATAAATGGGCTGTTTTTGACATTGGAATTCTGCTGATTTTTGGTACTGCGAAATTACTTTTTTAATCCGACAATTTCTTGTGTTTGTCTTGAAATATTTAGGATGATTATACTAGCCACCAAGCCCCTGTTTATCAACTCGTTAATCCGTTTGTCAGATAGCTGTCACGAGGGAGATTTGCGCTTGAAAACCAAACTAGTAACAATACAATTTTTAGATAACTTTGTTTGCTACCATCACAACGAAACATTCCCTAATGTCAGAAAAAATAGAACAGATTATCAATGGGCTGAACGACAAAGCCAATCTGAAACAAAAAATATACGGCCATGCTCAAGATGTCTTTGAGCAGTTTCGCAAATGCTCTCTCGAAGTTGTGAATGAGGTAGCACCTAGAGTACTTGACAAATCACCTAGCGTTGAAACGAGCATGACTGAATACGGTGATTTCGAGTTTCACTTAAAGTTCTCCGGCGACACCATCGTTTTTCTGTTGCATACGAATGTATTTACTTTTCCGCCTAAGCATGGAGTGAGCAAATCTTCCTATGTAAAACAGAATAAAGACAACGGCTACTTTGGGATGATTCAAGTGTACAATTTCTTGAGTGACTCAATCAAATACAACCGACTTGCAGACCCAGGCTATTTGCTGGCTCGGATATTTGTAAACGCAGAGAATCACTTTTACGTAGAAGGTAAGCGCCAGCTCGGTTTCTTGTATAAGGATCCAACAAAGAATACGCTCGGCAAAGACGAAATCCACCACATCATAGAGCAGTGTATGCTGTATTGTTTGGATTTTGACCTTTACGTTCCACCTTCTGAGGCTATGAAGGAGATTACAGTCCAACAGAAAAACTTCTTTAATAACCCTTCGGGTATACCAACCGGCAAACGACTTGGATTTGAGATAATAAACCGAGCCAAACAACCATGACCAAAACCACCAAACTAACTCTCTTTGCATTTCTAGTGGCATTGATTTTTTCCAGTTGCCAACGGCGTTATGCACACCTAACATTAACTCAGGGTGCAAAGTCGGCCAAGGGAAAAACCACCCGATTTAACGGTCACAATGTCGCTCGCCAAAACGTAAAATCTATTTCACCTAAAAAATCGGACGATTCGAAGATCGTGCCGGAGAACCTTGCATTATCAAAACCACAACCTCTTACGTTGGAGCAAGCACCTGCTGCGCATGGTACCCCTCGCACTATCATAAAATCGATAGAAGAACCCAAAACAGATAGCACGACCCCAAGACAACCAAAAGAAATGTATGATGCCAAAGGGCCTGAAACAGCTCTTTTTTTCGGTCTATTGGGTGCTAACGTGGGTTACTTCATGCTTCCACAGTTCACCGAGTTATTTGCCGTAGTATTAATTTCCGTACTCGCTTTGGCCGTTATCTATTTGGCAACCATGATGTTTCGCAACATGGCAGATACCCGAATACGTCCGTATCGAACTAAAAAGAAATCTATTTACATGCGTCGCAGTTTCGACTCAGAGAAAGTTAAAAAAGGGTTTGGTGTTTTCATGCTTGTGGGGTTGGCTGCAGCCCTTATCTCTATACCTCTTTTCGCTGTAGACTTCTGGGGCTTGGCAATATTCTTATCGCTTTTAGGCTTTGTCTGTATTTGCGCCGGTGTGATTCTTGGTCTGACCTACCTCATTTTATCCGTTTGATAAGACATCCGTCCCCTTTGAGGTAACCTGGTAGTAAAACGCATGCATGTTGTCGGAATCGTATCCCAGATGCCTTTTAAAACTACCATCCTCTAGTTTCTCATACGGACTAACTAATTCATCATGAATTAAGGTTTTAAGCACATCGCCAACAATGTTTGCGTCGTTGCTTTCTGCGCATTCCTCCACAATCACTGAGAAGGGCTCAGGGAATAATAGTAACTCAAGTACAGCAGTCTCTAATTTATCCATGATCATATCGTCTTCCTTTCCATTCAAATGAACCTTTCAAACTACGTAATGCTAAGTATATGGTAATCATAGGGTGCAGTAATTCGATGTACCATAATTGGCTCAGCAAATGTCCTCGTTTGAAGAATTTTAAAATCCGCCCGAAGAAAAGTAAATCAACCAGATACTTAAACAAGAATGTGATTACTGCCGGAATAAATGCTTGGTATGGATTGAACACCGTATAAACAACAAACAGCGTATAAAAGAGATAACACAGAACCAAGAGAAACGGAACATTCATCTCTCTTGACGTGATGTTCATTTGCGTCTTGCGTGCCCAACGCATGCGTTGAACAACCAGATCCGACCATGACTCCGGATGGTTCGTTTGAACCAATGCGTCTTTGGACTTTTGGAAAGCTACCTTCCCTCCTTTAGCGGCAATACTTTTCATCAAAAAAACATCGTCTCCGCTGGCTATATGTAAATTTCCACTGTATCCACCTACCTTTTCAAATGCCTTCTTACAGAACATCATGTTAGCTCCGTTGGCTAAAACAGGTTGACCACGACGAATACGCGATCCTCCCAATGCTATTAATGCAGCTAAGTCAAGTTGTAGCAGTGATGAAAACCAAGAGCTCCCCTTTTTATACATCACTGGACCACTTACAAAATCCCAATCGCCGGCTGGCTGCATGGCCGTAATCCATTTGGGGACTACTTCACAGTCGGCATCGGTAACTAAAATAAAATCGTATGAACTGGCCTTTATACCATGCTCCAAAGCGTTTTTCTTACCGGACAATCGACCGGTAAGCTGAAGTACTCGTAGATTCATTGCGCTTTTCTTCGCAAAATCTTCACAGAGCGCATGAGAACCATCCTCAGAGTGGTCATCCACCAATATCACCTCAAATCGTTCTCGCGGATACTCCAAACGTTCCAGAGAGCGAAATAATGTAGCGAGATTCTTCTCCTCGTTTCGCAGCGCAATCACAATAGAAACATCTACATCCCGATTCCCGGTCATTTCGAGTTGAGCCCAGTCTTGCCGCAGCCTGAGTACAATCCAGACATACAGCAGAGTGACCACAATGAGACCAAAAATCCACAATCCACTCATATTTTATTGGCGTTAAACCGAAGGAATACAAATAGCCCAACCAATCCGGGTATTATTAAGTTCACTACCCAGATTAAAAAAGATGCAGTAATCAAATCAACGGGTAATAAATGTGGCTCGAAAAGCATCCCAAGCACAAAGCTTCGCACACCGATTTCACTGAGGGTAATCGTAGGTATAATGGTTTGAATGTAGTAATTTACCGGTATGAGTGCTGCAAACTCAAGTTTAAACACGTGCTCCCAGTCCGAAACTAAATAGATGACGACAACAAGCTGAAAACAGAATACCAAGTACCGCATCAGAGAAACCAGATATGCATTTAACAAGGTCTTTTTAGAGACAGATTCAAGAGACTCAACAAATCGATTATATCTGTTAAACCACTTAATGCGTGTGAACAACAACGTTGTGATTCTCGGTAATTGAAAGTAAGCGAAATAACCAATGACTACCGTTCCGCACGCCACCAAATAAGCAATCATCCGTTGTTCCGGAGCTAAATAATCACTTACATAAAACATAAGGCATGCACCTCCAATGGTAATAGTTATGGCCAGTTGAGACAGACTACTTACGATGGATGTCGACGCTGCGTATTGTCTCATTTTCCTGGAGACAACCAACATCCGCCCTCCAAATTCTCCAACACCATTGGGTGTAAACAGTCCTACGCTTACCCCCATCAAAACACCTCGTAGTGCATCTTTAAACTTCACTTGCACATGTTGTCTGAGAAGTTGTTGCCACTTATACGTTTCCAGCATCCAGTTTATAGGCATCAAAACAAGTACTAAAATCAACCAAAATGGCTTTTCGACTACACTGGAGGTGTAGGTGTCCATGAGTTGTGATAAGTCGCGTTGGAAAGCAATCTCATAAACTAAATATCCAACAGCTAGTGTAGCTACCAGAAACTTAAAGAGTCTCCATTGTTGCTTTCTGGATATTTGATTCATGATTATTCTGCCTACTTTTGACTCATGTCCAATCGCGTTATTGACAACGATTTTGATCGTATCATTTTAGGCATTGACCCAGGCACAAATATAATGGGCTATGGTGTGCTGGGATGTCGTAAAAAAGAAATAACGCTGGTGAGCATGGGCATTATCACGTTGGGGAAAATTGACTCACATGCGTTAAAGCTGAAGAAGATATTTGAACGCACACTTGGATTGATTGACAGTTACCATCCGGATGAAATGGCGCTCGAAGCACCTTTCTATGGTAAGAATGTTCAATCCATGCTAAAACTGGGCAGGGCACAAGGCGTTGCAATGGCAGCGGGGTTGTATCGTGAGTTACCGATTTTCGAATATGCCCCAAAACGAATCAAACAAAGCATCACGGGTAGCGGAAGTGCCAGCAAAGAACAAGTGGCCGGTATATTAAAATCGATATTAAAGTTTGATGAAATTCCGAAGAATCTAGATGCTACAGATGGGATGGCGGCCGCTGTGTGTCATTTCTTCCAAAGTGGTCTTCCAACATCTTCGAAGACATCATCGTCCAAGTCCTCCAAAAAACATGGAAGCTGGGAGTCTTTCATCTCGAATAATCCTGACAGGATTAAATAGGGTATTTAGTCTTTTGGTAGATGCTCTCGAATAGATTGAGCAATTGCCTTCATCTCTTCTTCAGAATACTGTTGTTTAGGTTGTGAGAAGTCGATATCACTTACCTCATTGATTGGCACCAAATGTATATGTGCGTGAGGAACTTCCAATCCAATGACGGCCGTACCAATTCGCTTACATGGAATAGCTTTCTCAACCGCTTTAGATACAATCTTGGCAAACAAATGCAATCCTGCGTATGTTTCGTCATCGAGGTTGAACATATTGTCTACCTCCTGTTTTGGTATCACGAGTGTATGTCCTTTACGCAAAGGAAACACATCTAAAAAAGCGAGATAATTTTCAGTTTCCGCGATTTTATAGCACGGGATTTCTCCGTTAACGATTTTAGTAAAGATGCTCGCCATTACGCGGTGATTTCAAGGATTTCAAATGGAATAACGCCGGCAGGTACATGAACCTCTGCGGTCTCCCCAACCTTCTTCCCCATGAGGCCTTTACCAATTGGCGATTTAATTGAGATTTTACCAAGTTTAAGGTTGGCTTCCTTCTCCGCCACAATGGTGTAAGTAACTTCCTTATTCGTCTTTTTATTTAAAGCTCTAACCGTACTTAAAATCCCAACCTTTGATAGATCGAGTTTTGAAGTATCCAAAACTCTCGTATTCGCCAAAGTCTCTTCCAACTTTGATATCTTCAACTCAAGAAGTGATTGAGCTTCCTTAGCCGCATCGTACTCCGCATTCTCGGAAAGATCACCTTTGTCTCTTGCATCGGCGATTTGTCCTGAAATCTTTGGGCGTTCCACCATCTTCAGGTGATCAATCTCTTTTTTAAGATTGTCGTACCCTTCTTGGGACATGTAATTTACGTTGCTCATCGCTGTATCGTTGAAGTGTTGTAAAAAGAACATTGCATCAGTAGGTACTGATGCAATGCACTGCAAAGATATTTAATCTTTATAAACTCTTTATTTCGACTAGTCTACAAGTACGCGAATTCCGATACTGTGACTACCCCCAAATGGGTTTGAATCACGGTAAGAATAGTCTACCGCAAATACGTTATCATTTAGTTTGCTCATTGGCAACTCTACGGAGAAACCGGCTACAAGACCTGTCATGGCCGTTGTTCTGTCGTCTGCGTTGAAAATACCTTGCTCGTAAGCATAAGCAGCTCTTAACATGAACAATTCTTTGTACCCGTACTCCAGACCTGCCGTTAATTGATTACGTGTGTACGCATTTGACGTAAAGTTCATGGCAGGCGTTAAACGATGCCAGTAGGTTTCCTTTGTGTTGTCTAAACGCAAGTCGTACGATGCACCAATATTAATAAGGGTTGGAAGACCGAAACCAGCTGTTCTGAATAAGAACGACTGCTGTACATCATTCGCCGGGTTGGTTGCTTTGTAAGTAACCCCATCACCTGAATACGCGGCATCTGGTCCAACATTCTTCATGCTGATACCAAACTTGATGTCGTCCTTCTTCAACTTATCAGATTTGTCAGACGTTTCGGTATACTGAATTCCTGCATCTAAAGCGATTCCTTGCACGCTAGCGTTTGGAATAGCCTCAGAGTGCACACGTACCAAAACTCCCCCTGAAATAGTTCGGGTAAACTTCTTGGCGTATGCAATTGCAATGTTTGTATTTCTCGGGCTGATGGTACCTAAACCACCGCCAGGTTGTTCAACTGTAGTTACCTCGATGTCTCCCATGTCCATTGTCATTACGGTCATAGATAAAACACCTTCGCCACCTAGAGATTGAGCAAAACCAAACGCATTGATTTGAACATCTGTTCCAACCAACCAGTTCGTGTTTGAAAAGGCTAATTCTGTTTTCTTAGAATGCGCCAAACCACCCACGTTAAAGAAGGTTGATTCGATACCTCTTACGTTACTCGTTGCAGCCCAACCAAAACCACTGGTTTGAGCCCAAGGGTTTATAAGAAGTTGAGTTGCTCCTGCCTGACCAATACGATCAGGGTTTCCTGCTAAAGCGGCACCGGAAATCAAAAGGGCCGCAGCTACTGTATATACTCTTTTTAACATTTCTCTCTTTCCTTTTAAGTTTCCGTTCTAGAATGAATCCAAATCAAGTTCACGCATAATACCCATCCACTTAACGACCTTCTCGCCAAGCTCTCCTCCATCTACATGGATTAAGTAGGTTCCACTTGCGATTGGCACTCGTGCGTTGTTCTTCATATCCCAGATAATCTCGGTAGACTCATCGTCCTTGAAGATTCTACGTACCAAACTTCCGTCTACTGTATAGATAGATACCTTACACGTTTGAGGTAGGTTGGTAATCTTCACTCGGTTTTCAACCGGGTTGTTCTCATACTCTGAATACGCGAAGTATGGGTTTGGTACAACTTTAATCAAGTCAAGCGCACTCTTACCAAATTCGATATCGCGTTCAGCGTAAACTGCGTTTGTATTGAATGAGTAACGTGGATTGTGACGGTTCTCATTCTGAGGTGTTACAAAATACTTGTAAGGCTTTTTCACACGAAGTTTGAAGGTAACCTCAGTTGGAGGAACCGGCATTTCGCCTATCTCTTCCATTTCATATCCCGGAGCTAAGTATGTTGGGATTGCCCACATCGCGTGGTACAATACCTGCTGGTTCAACTCAGTGAAGTAAGTATTACCAGACAACGAACCAACTCGGTTCAAGTATTCCTGACCACCGTCGTATGCAGGTCCTTCTGGATACAACGCTCTCAAGTAACTACTGTCCGTGTCCATGATGTAAACGTAGTGACGACCACCAAATCCTGCGTAACCAGATGAGTAGCTTCCACCTTGATCCGTTGGATTCCATTTCAAGTCACGACCATTGTTCAATCCTTGGTAAGAATCCTCACCAAGAACAATGTTCAACCGCTCTCCTGTTTCAACGTTAATCGCATATCCAGGGAACCAGCTTCTACCTTGTTCATTTGGATTCTCAGAACCATCGATATTGATCGAGTTGTGTTTTCTGATTTCAAACTTCTCGGCACCACCTTCGTTCAAACCAGACTCTTCTCCCATCTCAAGTACTAGACATTGTGACCATTTACTCTTGTCCGGAGTAATTACAATATCAACACTTGCAAGGTTGTCTAAGTTAAACCAGTGTGCTGGTGGCTGTGTTCCTTGGTAAGCAACTCCTTGAACCAATGTATAATTACGTTCCGGCTGTGGAGAAGCATTAGAAGGAATATTTTTAGATGCAAGACGGTATGGCGCAATTCGACCATCCCAGATCTTCTCGTAAACCTCAAATTGGTCAAGTGCTTGACCGTTTTCGTTTCGGTAATCGTGAAGTGAGTAATCCGGAGTAGCTTGTGTTGATCCCTCTCTACCGGAACGAATCCAGTTAAACCACGCACCGTTATCAATATCCGGAATAGCAGTTAGCCACTGCTTACTATTGTCTTCCCATTCAACATCCCAGCTGATTAACCCATTGCTTTGGTCAACGTCAGTGTTACCAGGTCCAACAACTTGAGATAAGGTTACAGATAGTCCCCAATCCTTCAACTCGTCTTGAGTACTTTGAGCGGTGATAAGCTGCTCATTCTCGTAGTCGATTGTGTAATCAGAGAAAACTGTATCTCCGGATGTTTTATTGATCAACATCCAGCTGGTTGCTTCCGCAACAAGACCTTCTAATTTACCAAGTGGTGTAGTTTGTGATGCGTCTTCTAAAAGAACAAGTTCAAACTCACCTTGAGGAACCTTAAGCGGATCAATTACTTTGATATTAACCGGTCCTTGACCAATCTTGTATTCCGGGTAGTCTACTTTACCATTTTGTAAAATTGCATCGATAGACGCTTGAGTAAGTTCTAGCTCAATACCACCGTTACCGGTACCTTCCAAACGAACCAGTTGTGGGCCATCACCATAACCACCGTTTAACTTAAGACCTCCATCTAGAGGCTCAGATTTGTGCGGAATTACACTAAACTGCTCGATACGACGACCAGCTAAGTACTCAACCTCACGGTGACCAGGCAAGGCAGCATACGATACTACCATATAGTAGTATGGTTTGTGATTCACCAATGTTTTGTTCGATCCGGTTGCAAATGCATCTTCCGTAATTGATAGTGAGTGAATCAATCCGGTGTTAGGACCGTCAATCATAAGCTTTGGAAGTGGCTGACCTAAAGACTCATCGAATGGCTGGTTAACCAATCGCGTGATACTGTCTTCAACATCACAGCTAAAGATTTCACGAGCTTTATCAATGTCTTCCAAATCACCAGTACCAACAGAAGCATTCTTCAATTGATAAACTCGGTAACCTTGGAAACGGTAAGTAACTTGTTGTCCTTCACTGATGGTAACTTCTTCGTAGTCTTCAATTCGCTTCGTATCGTTAAACATCAAAACAATCTCGTTGCTTAACTCACGAGCTTCCACGAGTGGTGCATCCGGACCATCCAAGATGTCGAAACAGTTATCGAACAATTCTTGTGCTTTTCTAGAGCTTGCTTTCAGTAGGTCTATCGAACCTGTCGCTCCACCTGAACTTGCTTTCGCCCATACAACACCTACAGTAATCTTGTTTACCGCACCTTGTTTCAAGGTGAAAGGTCCAGAAGTTTGGAGGAAACGACGGTCAGCAGGTGTGTTACCAGCAGTTTGTTCCGTCCATTCAGTTTCGTTATTTGGGTCTGTGTTACCCGGGAAGATGTAGTCGGTACAGTTACTTCCAGTACGACCGTTTGCTTCATCACGTGTTAAACAGTCACCGTTTTTCCAAAGACCTCTTAAATAGTTGTAGTAGTGAATTGGGGTTTGTGGGTTACCAAAGTTGGTAAAGTCGTTGTCGTAGTATACGAACTTAGACATGCCCAATTCGAATAGTGTATCTACACCATCGATGGTTGTATCCACCTTAGGTCCTTCGAAGAAATCCACACCAATAGATGGTGGATTCAATCCGTAACCTAAGATACCCTCATCGTTATCGTCTCCGTTGTAACAGAAACCTAAACTTAATCCAACGTCACAACCTACGTAGTCATCGGAGTAGTTACCCAAATCTGGGTCAACCCACTGACCAAAGTATGTGTTTGCTAGATTAGAACCACGGTTTATAATACGCGTAGTGTAGAACGTCATGTTATTGATTTCGTCGTTCGTTGCATAGGCAAATGCTGTTGTTTGCAACTCAAGACCTTGAGCTTGTCCTTGTGTCTCAGAGTGGATGTTACCACGGTCGTTGTAAACGAACCAAAGCATTTGGTCTGGCTGATCCGAAGGCGTATTCTTTTCGCGGTCAACAGGTACCCCTCTACACTCTGTTTGAAGTACTGGGTAGTCTCCGTTAAACGGCTCATAAATACCATTACTGTCTTGATCAAAGAAAGGTGCAAGCAAGTCAGGCTCATTTGGACCTCTACCGTTACCCGGCCAGTTACGGATTCCATCGCTCACCGACGTAAGCGTTCCGTTCTCCCAAGCTTCTCTATGCTCTTCAATCTCTTCACGAGATACTTTATAAATCTCATCATACGCCTCACAACGTGAACTGTTGGTTGTCCCCGTAACCTTGTCTAGAGGACCAGGCCAGAAATCCGAACCACCTTGGCGATACGTCATTGCCGCAAGTTTCAGAACACCTTCGTCTTCTCCTCCAATCCAGATTGCTCCGGCGAAAAGTGAGTTCTTACGAACTGCGTTCAAGTCTTGCAGTTTTGGAATCTCGTAACGAGCGTTACTCAAATCCCACCACATATCACCACCGTTCAAGATACGTGTCCGAACGTTGTTGATATCCAAATCGGCTTGAGCCGAAGCCGGCTCACAATCCGATGCATACTTCATCAATCGATTCTTAATCTCGGTCTGTCCGTTCGTCTTCGACTTTGCGGTTTGACCTAGCTCCGGTACATTTTCACGAGCGCTTGCCGCGAAACTTACACCAATTGCGAGAGTAAGTAATCCTATCTTCTTCAAATTGCTCATTTCTTTTCTCATTTTCATTGTCATTATCGGTTAGAATGTCATACGTAAACCAAGTCGAGCCAAGCGTGGGATTGCGAAGTTCGCTGGGTTGTTCATCTTAATGTTGTACAAGTCGATAAATGACTGTTGATTGATTTGCTCTTGAATGTATTGTTGACCTTGTGGAGAGTTTAAGTATCCATCATCGTTAGGCAGACCTGTGTAGCCATATACTCCTTCGATGATTCGATTGTTCAATAGGTTTTGCACCCACAAGAAAACTGTGTAGTTTCTGGTTGTTGGACGGAAGCTCTTTTGCTTCTTCTTCTTAACTACGAACGACTTACGCGCGTTCAAATCAACCTTAAACTGCCATGGCAAACGGCTACCGAATGGGTTACCGTCTAGGAACGAACGCTGAACACGACCTAGGTCAGATTGTGCAGAAGAAATTGCGATTCCTTGTTTTGAGTAAGGTGCTCCTGATTTAGCTGAAACGATGAAGTTCGCTCCTGCATTTGAGAACACTTTCTTACCAAACCAGATTGGGCCGGTATAATCGTTCTTGTTACGGAAACTGTAGTCCAAGATACCTACGATTTTGTGTCTAACATCCACGTCTAATGGATACAACGAACGAAGGTTTGGTTGGTTTGCAGCAATCAACGCACTTTGTGAGTTGATGTTACTTCCTGTTCCGTCGGCAAATAATAGGGCGTAGTTCGCTGTTAACGAAACTCGACCTTCTCCTCTTAATTCGTATTCCGCTCGGAACGACTTAGTTGTACTAAAGTCGATGTTCGAGTAAGTATTGTACGTTACAGGATATGCTTGGTACAATCGAACCAAACCAAAGTCGTTTCGTGTTTCTGCGTACTGAGCAATTAAGCTCAATGCTGAATTATCAGACAACTTCTGCTTGAAACCAAGCTCGTAGTTTGTACGAATACGTGGTTTCATATTTGAGTTTGGAATTGTTCTCGACTGAGACGCTTCCAAGAAGTAGTATCTATTGATCGGAGCAAACGTCGCACCATTGGTTGGACGCTGTGCCATAACATCATAGTTCGCAAAGAACTGTGCTTCCGAGTTGATTGGGAAAGAGAACCATACACGTGGTAAAACATTTACCTGTGGTTCGTAATCTCTAAACGACTCTTTTACAATTTGTTGGTTCTGACCATCGATAAGTAATGGCTGAACTTGACCTCCTGTCTCATTCGCAATCAAATCAGGAGTTGAAATCTCGATACCATTTGCATCGAACCAAGTATTGTCTCGTCTGTAACCTAAGATTTCAGATGGAGCTTCAGAGTTGTTTACGTATACCGCATAGTCTTCACCAATGTTTGCAGGGTGCTCAATGTCACGTCCTTGAAGTGTAGAAACTTCACCTGCAGTTTGAATTGGATATAAAGAGTATGGATCGTCTAATACAAACTGGTTTGCATCATAACGCTCGATACGAACACCTAAACGGAAAATCAAATCTTTAAATGCAAACTTGTCTTGCAACCATGCTGCACTATAAATAGGTGCAAATGAACCCACTCTTCTGTTGTCTTCGTCATACAAGAACTCAGCTAAACTAGGTCTCTGACGATCTCTATTTCCAAAGTGATCATACCCGTAGTACGAAACATAGCTGTTACCGTTATTCCAAAGGTCTTCAGCACTAAACATTTCAATGTTGAAGTCGTCTGGAGTAAGTGAGTTAATGTCGATGTAAGTAGTTTCAGTAATTGGGTTACCGTATACATCGGTACGACCTTCTGCAATAAGCTTGTTTCGAAGATTGCGGTCGAACGTTTTCTGCGCATCTACATCTATAAATGTATTGTACGTAACTGTATCTAGGAATCTTCCATTCTCATCGTACTTGTGAATACCTCCTACGGTGTAGTCACCTGTTTCGAAGTTATCAAGTTCTGATATGTGTGAGTTAGCCAATTGTGGCATCAACGTCCAAAGACCGTTCGCGTTGAGCGAGTAACCACTGTAAAGGTTCTGCTCATACGTCATACCAAATTGTAAATCGTGTTTGTTCTTCAAGTTCAAGCTCGCCTCACCCATTGCGTAAGCACTGAATCGCTCAGCTTGGCTCTTCGAGAAACCTGATGCATTCGTTCCAGGGTTTAAAAACAGTGAGTATGTATTCTGTAGTCCAAAACCGTTGATAACACCAAGACCCTCGAATACTTGACCATCTGTAAAGATTCGACGATCTAGTTCAGCAGCGTTATCAAAGAAGTTTGTTGTATAAGCTGCTCTTTCTGGGTTTTGATCACCTGCTTGGAAAGTGATTAATGTATCTTGGTAACCCGCTAGTTCGAAGAATCCTCTTCGTGTAACTGTATCACCATTCTGGTCGATAAATTTCTTCTCGTTGCCATTGTATCGGTAAACAGGAGCTCGGTAATGATCGAATCGCCCTACGTATCCGTAGTCGAAAATCCTGTCGGCGTGAATGTTGTGTTGAGAGTTTGAGATAGATGTTTGATAATCTACACGTACGGTATAGAATGCATCTGTAATTAGTGATTTACTCTCGTCTTCTTTGTCGTCTGCACTTGCGTTTCGCAAACGTTGCGTAAACTTCAAGTATGTACGATACGTTTGGTTTGTGCTAACTGAGTTGTTCTTGTAGTTCAACAAGTACTGTGCTCTACTCCAAGAGTTCGCGTTGCTGTAGTTACCACTACCGAATAAAGTAATTGTAGAGTGTTTGTTAGGCTGATATTCCATCTTAGCCTGCAATGAACCGCTAATCCGATCTACATTACGACGTGCCTTTTCCAACACTAAATCGTCCTCAGTTAGGAAAGATGAAGCCGGTACGAAACCACTACCCTGTGGGTTAGGTGCCAATGGATTTCTTTCCAATTCTCCCAAAGTTTCATCATTCACAACATAAACACCCCCATACAACGGCGATGGATCTGCTGCGTAATTGAAATCACCTGAAAGTTGGAATCCAAGAGCAACGTATTCTTTGTCTCCTCCTCCTTTGTTTTTAATGATAAGTGGTCCGGAAATGAATCCTTGTGCGTAATTGTAGTGGTATGGGTCGAACAGTGATGAACTAATAACCTCCAAAGACTTTCGAACATATCGAGAAGGTCCTTTCGTTGTAATGTTAATCGCACCACCGGTGAAGTCTCCATACTGAGCAGGAACTCCGGATTGAATGATATCTACTTGACTTTGTGCACCTTGAGGTAGGTTTGATGCTCCAATTACCGGTACACCATCGATAAATACTCGCGTTGCATCGGTACGCTGACCCAAGAAACTAACTCCTCCGCTCGCAGTTGTATTTGCTGCAGAAGATGTAGCTGCCAGTGAACCCGGGCTACGAACGGCCATCTTAACCAAGTCTTTATCCGAGAAGGATTTTTGGTTTTTGTCTGGCTCTACAAGATTAGTTTTGTAACGCGTCACAGTTACCGTTTTCAACTTCTCACCACCTTTTGCTGGCATGAGCTCAACATTCACATATGAAATGTTGTTACCAGTAACCACTACGCCTGAATAAGCTCGTGTGTTATAACCTACGAACGACATCTCTACGGTGTACTCTCCCGGCTCAAGTGGTTTGATGGTATAATTACCAATATCATCAGACAAACCACCACCCTTAACGATCCCGTCCTTCTTTACGACAACATCCGCATAATCGAGAGGTTTTTTCGTTCTTGCATCGACGATTTTACCCCGAATCTCACCAAAGTTTGACTGACCAAAAGCCATCAAACCAGAAAAGATAAAGATGAGTGTCAGGTAGAGATTTTTCCTCATATTGAATCTGTTTATACTTTTATACAATTACTATTAATCGGCGAAAGCTACTTAACTTTCGTTTAATGTGCAAAAAAAACAATTTATCCTACATAACCACCTGAAAATTCAGGTTCTTTCGTTTGTTTTATCCAACTTAAAATCTTAACGCCAAGCACCTCAGAAATGCGTTTATACGAGGTATCGGTCCACCCTCCAACATGGGGTGTCATAATCACATTTTCTTGCAGATTTAACCACTTCACGCGAGCTCCTTCTTCAGCACTCAAAGTGCTTAGCCTCTCGTTTTCCAGAACGTCTAAACCCAGGTGCGAAATCTTACCGGCTTTTAGAGCATTTATCACATCTTCTGTATTCATGATTCCACCTCGCGACAGATTCAAAACTACTTTCGGTTGATTAAACATCTCGAACAGTGGGGCAGCAATCCAGCCTTCTGTTTCCTGTGTTAAGGGAATGTGAAATGTAATGATATCCGACTCAGTTATCAACGTATCAAAGTCTACTTTTTCAACACTATCACTACCAAATCCCGACTTGTATTTATCATAAGCCAAAACCTTGCATCCAAAGCCTGAAAGCTTCTTTGCCACCGAAGATCCGGTATTACCATATCCGATAATTCCAACCGTTTTATCTCCGATTTCGAAACCTCGATTTCCTTCTCGATCCCAAACACCTGAACCAATTTCTGAGTGGCCCTTATTGATGTTGCATGCCAAATTCAAAAGCATTCCAACCGTGTGTTCTCCAACAGCATCACGATTACCCTTAGGAGCATTCATACAGACTATGTTGTTTGCTTCTGCAACGACCAAATCGATGTTGTCCATTCCAGAACCCGCACGAGCTATAAAATCCAAATGACTGTTCCGATTTAGGAATTCCGCATTCAGATTCATTTTACTCCGGATCACGAGTCCATTGCATCCCTTGACCAATTCGTCAATTTCGCTTTTATCGCAGTCAGGACGATAGTCTACATCCGCATAATCGTTGAGTTTATCCATCAAAATTGGATGGACGTCGTCAACTATGAGTACGGATATTCTTCGGGTCATAATTCAAATGTATTGATTAACAGGGCGACAAAAATGGGATTTTTACAAGTGTCCAAGATGAATTGAGAAACGGATTTTTGCTTTGTGACGTTAAAATGCTCATTATGACATTTCTTAGAACTGAAGCTTTGTTCCAATGTGGATCATTCTTGGCTCACCAAAATTACCCGGGTTAAGCATGCGCATTCTGTAAAGCATTTCAAACGTTTGGGCATTCAATTGGTTTTGCACTTGCTGTTGTCCATGTGGTGAATTCAAGTAGCCATCGTTGTCGGGTTCTCCCGTGTAGGCATAAACTCCTCGAACCTGGGCCAATCCCAATAGGTTATCTATTTGCATGTACGCCGTAACCTGCTTTCCGTTTACTCGGAAACCCTTTTGTAATGCAAGGTTCGCATCATGCATCCAAGGCAAACGACTGCCAAATGGATTGCCTTTTACTTGAGCTCGCTGCACAACTCCATTGTCTCGCTGGGCTTCGGAAACAGCTCGTTGTACGGAAGTATATGGCCGTCCTGAAAGTGATTGGTATCCAAGGCTAACCACAACACCCTGCAAGATTGGTTTTCCAAAGGCAAAAGGCCCATTGTATTCAAGCACTCGCTTGTCTTTTGAGACATAACCAAACTGATACGTGAGTGCTCCCTTTAACGTATGCCGGGTATCAAACGATAGTGGGAAGAAGCTTCTCAAGTTTGGCTGTCCGCTCTGAATAAGGGTTGCGGCGGAATTAGCATTTGAACCTGTTCCGTCTGCAAACTGAAGCGCATAGCTCCCGTTGAACCGCAGGTGATCTGCAACATATCGATACTCTGCAACATATCGTTTGATGGTTGAGAAATCGATATTGGTATACGTGGTGTACGAATAAGGATATGCTTGCTCTACGCGGAACTGATTGAAGTCGTTCCGAATTGTCGCAAAAGATGCCCAAAGCTTCATACTGCTGTAGTTTCCAATAGCCTGCTCCATTCCTAAAACATACTCCGTTTTCACTCGGGCCTTTAACTCCGGGTTTGGTATAACACCGTTGGTGTTGCCTTGCAAATAGAAGTAACTCGTAAACGGTAAGTACGTCTGCCCTACGGTTGGATTCTGAGCCATCTTGTCGTAACTCATAAAAAGTAACGATGTTGAATTTAGTGGGAATGAAACTGAAAGTCTTGGTAGGAATAGATTCTGTGCTTTGAAGGTTTTAAAAGCGTTCATCGATAGTTCTTGGTTCTGAGGATCGACCAGGTAAGGTTGGATTTGTCCGCTCGATGAATTATTCGCCAAAATAGACGGATCGGCAATTGAATTACCATCTGCATCAAACCAATTCCCTTCTTTTCGGTAGCCAATTACTTCGGTAGGATTGTCGCTGTTGTCTGCATACACAGCATAATCGTCACCAATTCCGGCAGGGTGATTAACCGCTCGACCGTTCAATGTTTTCACCTCACCAACTTGCTTCACGGGATAAATCGAGTATGGGTCTTTTAACACCAATTGATTCGCATCATACCGCTCAAACCGCAGTCCCGCTCGAACCACCAGCTCCTTAAAAGTGAATCGGTCTTGCAACCATGCGGCTGCAGTGATTGGCGAGAACACGTCGATAGGTCGGTTCGCCTTATCCGACAAGAAATTGTTCAAACCTTTCTTGCCACGTACACGGTTTCCTTGATAATCGTAACCCGAGTAATTGACATATGGATTCCCGTTGTTCAACAACTCATCCGCACTGAACATAGATAAATCAAATGTTTCCGGTGCGAGCGCGTGAATATTGATTCTTGATGTTTCATCTATCAAATTCCCGCTATCATCTCGATATCCAGAGACGATTAACTTATCGCGAAGATTCTTGTCAAATGTTTTCTGACTGGCACGATCTACATAAACGTTGTAGGATACAGAATCGGTAAATCGACCGTTTTCATCCGTATGGATGATAGGGTTGCTGCGATCCAAACCTTGCAAATGGTGATTGGCCAACAACGGCATCAATTGCCATAATCCGGCCGCATTTAGGTTGTAATAACCGCTTGCATCTTGTTGAAACGACAAACCAAACTCGACGTCGTGTTTAAGCTGTTTGTTATCAAACGGACGAATGGTCGCTTCGCTAATGGCCATAACGTTAAATCGCTCGCGGAAGCTCTTACTGTATGAACCATAAACAGTTCCGGGTGCGTTGTAAAGTGAGTACACCTGTGGTAGGTTAAAACCATTTAGCACTCCTCCTCTTGAAACCAGCTCTTGCATTGACCTATTGCTTCCAAGTCCGTCATAGAAAAACTGGGTAAATGATCCCAACTGTGGATTATGACTGCTTCCGGTAAATCCGATAAGCGAGTCTCTGTAACCGGCAAATTCATGAAAGTTTTTTAGTACTCGTTGATTGCCATCCGGATCCGTAAACTCAACCTGGCCCGCATCTGTGTAGCGATACGTTGGCACCTGTACGACGTTAAATTCTCCCAAATGACCGTATTTGAAGAAATCACGACCGTGTCTGAAACTACCAATCTCTGATCGAGCTTGTTGGTAGGTCACATCAATTTGATACCCCAAGTCAGTTATAAAATCTTCCTCACTCCCAACTTTCTTTCCTAAGTGATTAAATACTGATTTCACCTTGTGTTTGAATTGAAGTTGGCTGTTCCAGAATGCATACTCCTGATGAGGGTTCTCACTACTATTCATTAACACATTATTCGCTTGTGAAATTCTTCGGTTCGAATAATCGAAGGTATTCATCCAATCAAGCGTCATTTCCGGTTTGATGTTGTACGTGAGTTTAAGCCTCAAGTTCGCATCATGTCTTCCGGCGTCCGGTCTTGCCGTTCCTTGTTCTATATCTGAATCCTCGAGAAAATTAGCCGTCGGAACATATCCTCCGATTAGTTCACTCGACGAAAGTGGGTTAGCAGCCAAATCTGCCGCCGCTTCATCTGTTAGCATGTAAGGTCTCACAAACGACGGCAAGGGATCGGCTTGATATTTATATGTACCTAAGATTGAATAGCCAACAACGGTTTTCTTTACCACTCGGTCGTTAAGTTGGTATGATTTCGTAATAGGCGCTCGGGACAAATAGAGAATGCCTAGGTTGTGGTGATAGCCATTAAATGGACTGGTGGATTGCATTTGGAAATAGGTTTCCGGATCGGCTAGAATTGGTTTAACCTGATATTGAACTCCACCACCCGTAAAGTTTCCATATCGCGCCGAAACACCGAAATCCAAGATCTCAGCACCGGTGAGACCAATAAGGGTCATTGGGTTGCGACCCAGACTTTCCACGGAGTTTCCAAGATACGCATTCGTTCCGCCGGGTCTGCCGTTCCCTACTTCAACGGAACCGTTGGAATTGGTCCGAACGGTTGGACTGGCAAATTCCAGCACATTTATTTCCGGACTGATATCCACTACTTCAACAACTTCGACCACCGGCTTGCTGTCTGGGTTCACCGGATTCAGGATAACTGTTTTTAAACTCGATGTACCGAGCTTGAGATTGTTTCGAATTAGAATCGAACCTGCACCGAGTTTGATTCGCTCCACATAAAGTGGCAGCGAATCGCCGTAATACACTTCCAGATCATAGCTACCGGGTTTAATTCCTTGTATTTCGAACTTTCCGTTATCGTCTGTAATCCCTGCATTCACGACTTGCGCTTCTTGCTTGATGAGGACTTCAGCATACATGGCGATTTCGCCATCGGAGTCAAAAACTTGCCCTTGAACAACTGCGTCTTGTGCAGTTGCGAATCCGAAACTGAATGAGAAGGCGATTAGGAGTAAAATTCGTGGTACCATACTATTGTTATTGATACCCGAAGCTAACTCTACTACTATCCTAATCCGAGGACGAGTATAGCATGCAGAGGATTGGATTTAAGAACGGGAGGTTTTTCCTAAGAAGCGGATTTAGTAGCGAAACAGATTGCTTTTTTCGAGCTTCACCTGTTCACCGAAGAATAGCTTCGCTGTTTTCTCAAAGGCCGGCGTTAAGTCGGAAACGTAGAAATGATCTTCTCCTCCCGGTGGCACTTCATCGTGTAATTTGAGTGAACTCGCAACCAGTTCAGGTGCATCAAAAAGTCTTACACTTCCGTTGTAGAATGCATCAATTTCGGTCCGAATAAGTGGATAATGGGTACAACCGAGAATCAATGCATCAATTTCCGGCAATTCACCTAAGTATTCATGAATTACTTTTTCAGCGATATCCCCATGAATAAATCCTTCTTCAATCATAGGCGCCAACAAAGGCGTAGCCAGTGAGAACACATCTATATCCGACCTTTTACTCCGTATTCTTGCGGAATAAACATCACTATCGATGGTCCGTTTTGTACCGATGACACCCACGCGCTTAATCGAGTCCGAATTGACAATGGTCTCGACAACCGGATCAATTACATTGGTCAGATGTACTTTGAGATGATTGAGTGATACCCCGTCGAGCACCGAGGATGCGCTATTGCATGCGACTACGATATCAGCACACCCCTGTTCATACAAAAAGGCCGTAATGGCCTTTATGTATGATTGAATATTTTTTGATGATTTATCGCCGTACGGAAGGTGAAGTGTGTCACCAAAGTAGACGATTTGACGATTCGGATGCTGCTTTTTCACAGCAGAAGCGATGGTTAGTCCACCGATGCCCGAATCAAAGATGCCAATGGCTTTCGCCATTTACAGTTTTGTAGTTTTAAGCCTCTCCTTCACTGCGTCCATCAAGTCATGGGCAGGATCTCCAAAGATTACACCACTGCCTTCGCTGCTGTCGATTACATAGCTGTATCCTTGTTCTTGAGCAACTGTTTTAATAAGCTCTTTAAGCTTGTCAAACAAAGGCTCGTACAATTCCTTTTGCATCTTGGCCATTTCTTGCTGACCCAAGGTTTCTGTTTGCTGGTAACTGGTAACCAAGGTTTCGTATTCTTTCTGACGAAGTTGAAGCGTGATAGAATCC
>Ga0181574_10001175_pt1 | contig 24418 bp, 19 predicted proteins | sample 101ome_24_FD_145600 | JGI IMG/M metagenome (GOLD analysis project Ga0181574, IMG submission 145600) | Coastal salt marsh microbial communities from the Groves Creek Marsh, Skidaway Island, Georgia - 101410AT metaG (spades assembly) | ecosystem: Environmental > Aquatic > Marine > Intertidal zone... | reverse complement strand
TCTGTCTCTTAACCGCGATATCGACCGCCTGGCCACAGCCAGAGTGTGAGTTGATCGGACCCGAAGGTGTACGCAAGACGTGAATTTTTCGAATTACGCTGAACATTACAGTAGCCAAAGCGGCATCGTCCAGCTAATGGAGGATTTGAGCATTGCAGCACCTGAGGGCACCACACTCTATCCCCTCGGTGGGGGTAATCCGGCTCACATTCAGGAGGTCCAAGATGCGCTCAGAGACAGCGCGGCAGCACTGATCGGCGACGCCAACCGATTCGCCAGAATGATTGGAGATTACGACGCGCCGCAAGGACATGAAGTCTTCCGAGCGTGCCTAGCTGATCAGCTCTCGTCGCTATTTGGCGTCAAAATCTCAGCCGAGCACATCGCCATAACCAACGGAAGTCAGGCCAGTTTCGAAATTCTATTCAATGCCTTTGCAGGCGAGTTTAGCGACGGAAGTTGGAAGCAGATCGCCCTTCCCATAGCCCCCGAATACGTGGGTTACAACGACATGTCGCGTCAGGATGGGTCCATTCTAAAGTCGACTGCAGCCAGGATTGATTTACTTCCAGATCGGCAATTCAAGTACGGCGTCGACCTGGCGGAATTCTCCGTGGACTCAGAGACAACCGGTGCCGTTTGTCTGTCACGCCCCACCAACCCCTCGGGCAACGTGGTCTCTGATGAAGAATTGTCTCAAGTCGCATCGCGATGCAAGGCCGCGGGGGTTCCGCTTATCATCGACGGCGCATACGGCCTACCCTTTCCCGGTATGATTTATACCGAGGCCACCCCGTTTTGGGACAACAACACGATTCTCTGCCTCAGTCTGTCCAAGTTCGGGTTGCCGGGCGTGCGGACAGGCATCGTCGTTGGGCCACCCGAAGTAACAAAGCTGATCAGCAATGCCAATGCGATCAATGGGCTGGCACCCGCAAGAACCGGCCCTGAATTGGTACTTCCTCTACTCATGAGTCATCGATTGTCTGAACTATCTGAGCAGGTCATAAAACCGCACTACCTGCGCAAGCAGCGCTTGGCGATTGAGGTAATGATGTCGGCGGCGCACGATCTGCCGGTCCGGATTCATCAACCCAATGGCGCCATGTTCCTTTGGACATGGTTTGAAGACCTCCCAGGCGGCGCAGACGAGCTCTATAGACGGGCGGCACGTGAAGGGGTTGTTACCGTCTCAGGACGTCATTTTTTTCAAGGTTTGGATGCGACGTGGCAGCACGCCAACGAGTGTCTCCGACTCAACTACGCCGGAAATGAGGATACTGTCAGGCAGGGCATCGAACGCTTAGTGGCGGTTGCCCGACAGCAATACCTCGAGAAGTAGTCGGCCAAGGATTACTGGTCTAGCGACTGATAATAATCCATCAAGATTTTAGCGACTTCAGGACGAGAGAACTCCGGAGGTGGCGCAATACCCTGCCCCAGCATTTCCCGTACGGCCGTTCCCGAGAGCAACACAAAGTCTTCCTTGGAGTGATCAGGTGCGTCCTTCATCATGACGACCCGATCAAGTTTTTTACTGTAAGCCGTGTGATCCGCACGGTAAATATCGATTTCGAGTGCCCCCTCGGGAACACGCTCATCAAAAATAGTTTGCGCATCGAATCCACCGTAATAATCGCCCACACCTGCGTGGTCGCGACCTACGATCAACTCAGTGCAGCCGGCGTTTTGTCTAAACACAGCATGCAGTACTGCTTCTCTGGGCCCGGCGTAGAGCATGTCAAAGCCATAGCCCGTCACCATGACCGTATTCTCAGGGAAGTAGTGGTCAACCATCGTTCTGATCGAATTGTCACGTACATCGGCGGGAATATCGCCTGCCTTGAGCTTACCAAGGAGCATATGAATCAAGATACCATCCGCGTTCAGGTCACTCATTGCCATGCGACAGAGTTCCTCGTGCGCGCGGTGCATGGGATTGCGGGTTTGGAATGCAACAACACGTTTCCAGCCACGTGACTCAATTTCATCTCGTATTTCCATCGCTGTTCTAAACGTGCCGGGAAAGTCCGATTGAAAATAGGAATAGTTCAGAACCTCGATGGGCCCTGACAGCAAAACCTGACCCTGAGAATTGAACGTTGCGACACCCGGATGATTTGGATCATCGGTTCCAAACACCTCGCGCGTCATCAACGCCATATCGTCATCCGACAGACATTCAATACCGGTGACATCCATGACCGCGATGACAGGAGCGCCATCAACGTTGGGGTCACGCAGCGCAATACGATCACCCACGTTGCCATCAAAACGCTCAACCATATTGAGGACAGGGACTGGCCAAAAGAGATCGTCGGAAGTTTTTAAATCGGTCGCCACGCTCAGTGCGTCGGCGCGATTCATGTAGCCCTTAAGCGGAGTGAAATAGCCGGCGCCCAACATAACGGCGTTAGCCGCTGCAGCAGACGACACGGTAATGGACTGCAGCGTAGCTGACTCTGCTTCCAGGTCAGCCAATCGCTGGCCCGTTGCTATCAGCGGCGTCAGCGATGCCGCTCCGTGAGGTGTGATTAAACTCATATTCTCGATTCTCCCTTACCTAGCACTGATGAGGCCGCGTGCCTTGAGCACGTCAATAATCTGTGCGACCTCGTCCTCTAGGGTTTGCTGATCAGTATGCAGGTGAATTTCAGGTGCTGAAGGCGCCTCATAGGGGTCATCAATACCGGTGAAATTCTTGATCTCGCCCGCTCGGGCCTTTTTGTAGAGCCCCTTTGGGTCACGGGACTCCGCCGCTTCAAGACTGCAATCGACAAAGACCTCAATAAAATCCATGCCGGCTTCTTCATGAACCTCGCGTACCAAGTCACGATCTCGTACATACGGAGAGATGAAGCTCGAGAGTACTAACACTCCGGAGTCGACAAAGAGCTTCGAGATCTCGCCAACACGACGAATATTTTCCGCGCGGTCATCCTCGCTGAAACCCAGATTCTTATTAATGCCGAAGCGCACATTGTCACCATCCAAGCGGTAACACAGCACCCCCATATCGTGCAGGACGCCCTCTAGCGCCACGGCAACGGTGCTCTTCCCGGAACCTGACAGTCCCGTAAACCATAATGTTGCGCCACCATGACCTAAGAGATCACCTCGCTCCTTGCGCGTGATGTCACCCTCGTGCCAATGGATATTGGTTGCTTTTTGCTCAGCCATAATCTTCCCCCTATGTAGGGACGAGACTGTATTCGATTTAATTTACTAATAAAAATGGTTTATTTTGTTAATACCAATCGATTAATCAGGTAGATTAGTGATTAACTTGAGAGTGGGCATGTCGCCATGCAATTTACGTTAAAACAACTACGGGTCATTCAGGCCATCGATGAGTTTGGATCGACAACAGCCGCGGGTCACGCGCTCGCTTTGTCGCAGTCAGCCATCAGCTCCTCATTACAGCAACTCGAGGAAAATATTGGACAGCAGTTGTTTGAGCGCGTTGGCCGACACTTGGTTCTAAACCGGTTTGGACAATCGCTTTTACCCAATATTGCGTCACTGCTTGATCAAGCGGCAGAGCTCGATCAGCAGTTCACAGGCAATGCCATCGGTGGCGTCATTGAAATTGGCGCGAGCTTTACGATTGCTAACCACGTCATTGTGGACCCGATGGTCGATTTTCAAAAACAACACCCCAGCGTCGAAATACGCATTACCAGTGACAACTCGCCCGGTATCACAGATCGACTCAACAGTGGTGATCTAGACTTTGGGTTGATTGAATCCCCAGTCACGGATCCCGCCATCTTTTGTGAACCGTGGCTCGAAGACGAACTCGTAGTATTTGCAAGTCCCGATCATCCACTCGCGACAAAAGCCAAAGTATCAATGACCGATCTCGTATCTACATCCTGGGTGCTCCGGGAGAGAGGTTCAGGCGCTAGAACGATGTTCAACGACACTTTTTCGGCTCACTTAAGTGATATCGATATCGCCATGGAGTTTCGGCATAACGAGCCCATTAAGCGGGCCGTGGCCAGGGCTGTTGGCATCGGATGCCTGTCGCGACGTGTGTTAGAGAGAGAATTGGCCGACGCTACGCTCATTGAAATTGCCACCCCGCCCCCCGCAAGAATGGCGCGTCGCTTTTACCTAATAAGACGGCACGCGACTCAACTAACGCCCGCAGCGCTGATGTTTTGGCAGCAGTGCCTAGTCATGCACTAGTGGCATCAGTATCATCGGTGACCCTACCAGCGAGCGAGAACCTCTCATGCAGATTGCCATCATTGTCGGAAGCCACCGGAAGGACTCTCAGAGCGCTAAGGTAGCCCGCTTTCTGGCAAGTCAGCTAATGAGCCTTGGTGAGCATAGCTGCTGGATTTGTGACCTTGGAAAAGATCCCTTGCCACTCTGGGACGAGGAAATTGGCAGTGATGCGCCTCAATGGAGCGGTCTGAAGGCTTTGACAGAAGAAATCGATACAGCCGATGCCTTCATTATGATTGCGCCCGAGTGGCATGGGATGGTCCCAGCCGCCCTCAAAAACTTTTTTTTGGTTTGTGGCGGTGCATCCTTCGCCCATAAACCTGCGCTTCCCGTAGGTGTGTCAGCCGGGCCGGGCGGAACCTATCCCATCAATGAGCTTCGAACGAGCAGCTACAAAAACAATCGCCTCTGTTATCTGCCAGAGCACCTTATCGTGCGAAACTGCATGGTGGTCATGAACGAGGATGCGTCAGAAAACGACGAAGGCGAGCATAGCTACATTTCGGAACGCAGCTTGTACTGCATGAAGCAACTCCTTGTCTATGCCGATGCGCTAACAGAGGTCCGCGCATCGGGAGCCGCCGACCTAACGCCCTACCCTAACGGAATGTAAGTTAGCCTAAACGGCTGTAAGCGCCACCGAAAAAGACGAGTGGGTCACCGGAGTGGCTTTCGAAGTCAACGACCTCACCAACGATAATGTGATGATCGCCACCCGGATATAGAGCCGATATCTCGCATGAGAATGTAGCCAGCGCGCCCTGAATCAAAGGCACTCCGTGTGAGTCAACAAAGCAATCACCATCATCAACCGTGTGCTCTAACGAGCGCGCGTACCGGTTTGACAAGGCTTCCTGCGAGTGCCGCAAGACCGAAATTCCATACCGGTCACACTCGGTGAACTCACTAAAGCACTCGGATGTGTTCTGGATGCTCCAGAGCACCAGTGCAGGCTCAAGGGATACCGCAGCAAAAGAATTAACCGTCATCCCAATCGCACCACGATCGGGATCATTAGTCGTCAAGACGCACACCCCTGTGGCGAACTGTCCCAGCGTATTTCGTAGCGCGCGTGTGTCCAAAACGTATCCCTATATCGTTGAAAGCAGACTACCATTAGCGCCCTACGCACAGCGCGTCCTTTTGAGCTAACCGGCATATCGTCCGGACGGGCTAAGCATCCCGCCCGGGGGTTGATATCGGCTGAGCGAGCACGCTAGCGAATAATCGCGGCAGCGGAGGTTATCAGCTTTGTTGTCAGATAACCAAAGACCAATCAGCGGCCGAACCCGAAGCGATGCTGAACACCAAAGCGGCCCCGAAGACCCATTCCGGGGAATCCGATTGCGGTTTGAAACGAGGTGTCTGCTGCATTGTCTACAGCAACAAAAAAGGACGTCGCAGGTGAGGCTTGCCACTGAACATTCATATCCATTCGACTGTAGCCGCCTATCTCCATCAACCCCGTTGGTACTGAACTATCAACGACCTTCCCAATAGTGACCCAATCGACCACGACACTGAGGTCCTGAGCCACTTGCCAGAAAGCCGAGACACTGAAATTCCAATCTGGGCGCTGCAGCAAACGCCCGGCCCCAGTCACGTCTGTGTCAACGTAAGTAGCACTCCCCGCGATCTCAAGATTGCTGCTCAGTTGGTGTCGCAACGACAGCTCTGCACCGGTCATGGCGACGCTATCTTCATTGACCAATCTGAACGATAGTGGGTCGAAATTGATGAGGTTGCGATAGCGACTGCGGAAAACACTCGCATCAATTTGCGAATGGGTGGTTTCTGATGAGAAACCCACTTCAAGGGTACGACTTGTTTCTGGCAACAGCGCCGAATTTCCAACGAGGGCGTGCCCAAGGGCATAAAAACTCGGCAACTTAAAGCCATCACCCCAGCTTGCGTACACGCGAGAGTTTTCAAGCGAGTATTGCGCAGTCAGTTTCCCTGTACTCTCCCCGCTGTATCCATCAGCGTCATCTGTCCTTAACGACAGATTCAAACTTGTGCTCTTTGAAGGCTCGTAGGCGATTTCGGTAAATAGACCCAGTGTCTCGCGCTGTAGTTCAAAATCCTGCGGCAAGGAAAAACCCGGAAATAGCTCGATATCCCCAACGAGAGTGCCGTCCTCATCTAACAGATCGACACCTATCGATCCTCGAAGCGCCTCGCTTGCGTCAAAAACCGCGTTCAGAGTCAGCGTGTCGCGACGAAACGATGAGTCAAAGTTGCTTGCGGGCACCCCATCGCGAGCCCCGGGCGTAATAGCAGGACTTTCGTTGGCCTCATCATACTGGTTTGCGCCCACAACTAGGTTGATCTGCAGATTACTGCCAGCTGCTGAGCTCAGTACGGCCGAAACGCCAGACTGTTCGCGATCTTTCCGATTGAGACTAGGGCTCACCGCAAACAGCGGACCGCCACTATCGTCCGGAAAGCCCCGACTGTCGGTCTGTGAAGAAAATCCCCGGATCGTAAAATTCGTTGTGTCGGTAAGTATCGACTCTAGACTGATCGATGCTGACTGAGTCTCGAAAAAGTTACCTCGCAGCCCGTCGCCCTCATCTTCATCGCTAAGACTCAAGCGAAGGCGATTAGACTCTCCCAGGGACTGGCTCAACATCAGAGAGTATTGAGTAAAACCCTGCTGCCCCAACGACACATTGAGTGATCCCCCGTCACTATCAGAAGAACGCGTACGAATATGAACCACCCCGCCGAGACCATCGGACCCATAAATAGAGGACTGCACGCCCCGCATCACTTCAATACTCTCTATCTGGGAAAGTGGTATGAGGGAGGCATCGAATGCCCCGCCGCGTTCATTCGTCGGATCGTTAATCTTTATTCCGTCGAGTAGAACGAGTGTAAAATTGGCTTCGCCACCTCTCATGTGAATGGAAGCAAATCCGCTACGCCCACCGACTTGCGCGATATGCACACCCGCGACACCTCTCAGTAAGTCGAGAACATTCTCGTCCATGCGCCGCTCAATCAAATCGCGATCGATGACGGTCACTGAACCCGTCACTCTGTCGGTCTCAGACGCTACACGGCTACCAGTCACCACAACAGATTCCATCCATTCTGATGCCTCATCGCTTGCTAACGATGGCTGGACGAGAGAAGTGGCGACGATGGCCAAGGAAAGCCAGAAGGCATCTCGAAAGAGAGAGGAAGACACAAGGACACTCCGCGAAAAACTGATGATAAATGCGCATAGTCATAAATGAGCGTGTAGCTCGTGCAGCCCACAGGGTCGGTCTCGATGCATGCGCGTGGTAACTATAATCGAATACCTATCGTGACTGCATTACTCACTGCCGTCTCTTGCCATTCGCGAGCAAACAAACTTCGACTTGTTGATGACTTGAAAAGCGGCATAATCTTTGCCGAATCTGTTAGTAAACTGGTGTTTTCTTGTACGTTCGTCATTTAGCCACCCTATTCTTCTTATCGATGGCGTTTCTTCAACTGAATGATCCCGATCCCGCTTATTGGGTTGTGACTTACGCACTCACAGGCGTCTGTGCACAAGGACCGCGACTGACACATCTACTTCTACCCACCGTGTGGGCGACGATCGGTTTAGTGCTCGCGGGATTACTTCAGTCACTTCCGGGCTTTATTCAGTTCATCAGCTTAGGGGACTGGTCCTCGCTAACCGGAACGATGTCCAAAAGCCAACCACAAATCGAATTTGCAAGAGAATTTTTGGGACTGCTTTTTTGTATGGTATGCCTGCTTGTCGTCATCGTGCAGCGCGGGTTACTGCCATCGAAGAAGTCATAGAATAGCGTTGACCGGGCCGCTAAGTTGGGCGTCTTGTTGCTGTAATTTTGAGAGGAAATCACACATCTTAGAGAGCGAATAATTCGCAACGCCCTGCTACCACAATCGGTTGGCGAATTGGTCAGACCAGTTTACCATAATGGTGTCGTTTACTTACGAGAACACTATGCAGGAAACTTGGCGTTGGTTCGGTCCCGATGACACCGTAACGCTCACGCAAATTGTGCAAGCAGGCGCGACCGGAGTGGTCACTGCGCTCGACCATATCCCCACCGGTGAGGTTTGGCCCGAAGCAGATATTGCGGAGCGAAAGCGACTTCTCAGCGAGCATGGACTGGAGTGGTCCGTGGTCGAAAGCGTTCCAGTTCATCAAGACATTAAACTGCGCTCTGGCGACTATGAGCGGCTCATCGAAAACTACCGGATGACACTGCGCCACCTAGGGAGTCAGGGTGTACGCTGTGTCTGCTACAACTTCATGCCAGTTGTCGACTGGACGCGAACCAATCTCGATTTCGAGCTCGATAATGCGTCAAGTGCACTGCGCTTTGAGATGACCGATTTTGTAGCTTACGACGTCTATATTCTGGAGCGAGATAAGGCGGCTAGCGACTACACGCAACCATTGCTCGAGAAAGCCAAGCGTCGGCTCGATGAAATGAGTGAGCATCAGAAAATCACCTTGGAGCAAAACATTATCGCCGGGCTTCCCGGTGGAGAGGGTTCTTGGGACCGCGAGGGTATTCGCGAGGCGATTAGCAAGTTTACTCAGATTGGGACTGAGGGCTTGCGTGACAATCTGATTCGTTTTCTAAAAGACATTACGCCCGATGCGGAAGCGGCGGGCGTCGTGCTTGCCATACACCCTGACGACCCGCCCTTCTCATTATTTGGTCTACCACGCGTGGTATCCACGGCCGATGATGCGCGTTACATCACCCAGCAGGTCGAGAGCTGGTCGAATGGTTTAACGATGTGTGCCGGATCGTATGGCGCCCGATCAGATAATGATCTCGTTGAGATGGTTCGCGAGTTCGGCCCTCGAATCCAGTTCGTGCATCTGCGGAATATTCAGCGAGAATCAGACGGATCGTTTTACGAATCAGAGCATTTGTCGGGCGATAACGACATCGTTGGATTGGTAGGTGCATTGCTCAGTGAAGAGAATCGAAGGCGTCATGATGATACGCTTATCGCGCAGATCCCCATGCGTCCTGACCATGGACATGCCATGGGTGATGAAAAAGATGACCCTAATGTCCGGCCCGGTTACTCTTACGCCGGACGAATGAAAGGATTGGCGGAGCTGCGTGGTGTCATACACGCTGTATCTTCGCTGACCGCTAACTAAATCTATGCTCCATCCCGATCGCCTATTTCCCGCTGATAACGACACGCGAGTCGTGGCACGGCGGCTCTACAACGAGGTGAAGGACTTACCCATCATTAGTCCGCACGGGCACACCGATCCTGCCTGGTTTGCCAATAATCAACCCTTTGATGATCCGGCCTCTTTGTTCATTACCCCTGACCATTATGTCTTTCGGATGCTTTATAGCCAGGGTATTCCATTATCTGATCTGGGCATTGCCACTCGAGTTGACGAGGCAGTCTCGGTCACCCCAGAAGCCGCCTGGCAGCGATTTGCTTCGAACTATCACCTCTTTCGAGGCACACCCTCGCGACTATGGCTAGATCATGTCTTCTCTGAGGTTTTTGGCCTCGAGGAGAGTTTGAGCGAAACGACGGCTGAGAAGTACTACGTCGCAATTAGTGATGCGCTGACCAAGCCGGAATTTAGACCGAGAGCGCTTTTCGAACGATTTAACATTGACGTGCTCGCGACAACCGAATCGCCACTGGATTCGCTCGAGCATCATGCGATCATTCAAGAATCTGGATGGTCAGGTCGGGTAATCACCACCTTCCGACCTGATCCTGTGCTCGACCCCGAATTCGAGGGATTTAGTGAGAATCTGAATCGGTTGGGAGAGGTGACTCGAATCGATGTTTCGTCATTTGGTGGCTATTTAACTGCGCTCCGGGATCGTCGGGCCTTCTTCAGAACTCACGGCGCGACGGCGACAGATCATGGGCATCCGACACCAGCAACAGCTGACCTGGACCCACAAGCGTGTGAAGCACTGTACCAGCGTGTCCGCTCAGCGGACGTTAGTGCCGAGGAGGCTGAGCGCTTCAGAGCACAAATGCTGACAGAGATGGCAAAAATGAGCCTTGATGACGGTATGGTGATGCAAATTCACCCGGGATCGTATCGGAATCACAACCGGCATCTCTTCTCAACCTACGGGCGCGACATGGGTGCCGACATTCCCATGCAAACTGGATACGTGGAGAATTTGAAACCACTGCTCGATAAATTTGGCAATGAACCAGCATTGACCATTATCCTATTCACCTTGGATGAGACCGCCTACTCTCGAGAGCTAGCGCCTTTGGCCGGACACTACCCTGCTCTAAAGCTGGGTCCGTCCTGGTGGTTTCACGACAGCCCTGAGGGTATGAGACGATTCCGTCAACAGACCATTGAGACCGCGGGCTTTTACAATACCGTTGGCTTTAATGATGACACTCGCGCGTTTTTATCGATTCCGGCGCGGCACGATATGGCGAGAAGAATCGACTGTGGGCAGCTGGCAAGCTTAGTGACGCAACATCAGATAACGGAAACCGAAGCCCGTGACATTGCCCACGCTCTGACCTATTCGCTGGCCAAACAAGCCTACAAATTGTGACACCCGTGTCGGAGCCATCTCACTTCAACTTCGAAGGGCTCGCGCCTTTAGGGTACGACCGAGATCAAATAACGCCCGGTATTCTTCATATTGGCGTTGGTAACTTCCATCGTGGACACCAAGCCGTCTTTGTGGACGATCTGCTCGCTCGTGACCCCCGCTGGGGTATCGTTGGCGTCAGCATGCGCAGTACCGACACGCGCGATCGGCTAGCAAAGCAAAATTATCTCTACACGGTCACCGAGCGCGATGGATCGCAGCTTGAACGCCGACTGATCGGGTCCATCCAGTCGATCTTAATCCTTGATGAGAGTCGCACCGAAATCATGGCGCTGGCAGCACGAGAGAGCGTAGGACTAATCAGTCTGACCATCACAGAGAATGGCTACTGCCATACGGCATCGGGCGAGCTGGATAGTGGTCATCCTGATGTTGTGCACGATCTAACTCATCCGGAAACGCCGCGCTCCGCGCCTGGCTTGTTAGCCGCTCTTTTGAATGAGCGAATGCAATCAGGTGCTGGTCCTATCACTGTACTTAGTTGCGACAATCTCTCAGAAAACGGTGCTGTCACGCAATCCATAGTCACCGGATTCGCTAGTTTACTGAACCCTGCGCTGGCTGCCTGGATCAAAGAAAACGTCAGTTTCCCGAATACGATGGTCGATCGAATTGTCCCGAGTACGACACGAGCGGATATTGCCGATATTGCCACGGAGGGCGTCCTCGATTGCGGGCTAATTAATACCGAGCCTTTTAAGCAATGGGTCATCGAAAACAGCCTCTTCGCCAACACACCAGACTGGTCATCTGTCGGCGTGACACTGGTCGATGAGGTGCTACCGCATGAGACAATGAAGCTACGATTTCTCAATGCCACGCATTCTGCGATCAGTTATCTGGGGCTTCTCTGCAGCCATGAATTTGTGCACGAAGCCATGGCGGATGATCTGCTTTACCGATTTGTGGAAAGCATGATGGATAACGAAATTACGTCAGTGGCAACAATCCCTCCTGAGTCCAACCTAGAAGACTATAAGCGCAGCATTTTGAGACGTTTTGCCAACAGCGCTGTGCCCTACAAGACTGCTCAGGTTGCCACCAATGGCTCATTGAAGCTGCCGCAACGCATTTTTCCAACGATTAGCCGACACCTAGACAATGGCCAAGTACCGATACAACTAACAACGATTGTGGCTGCCTGGCTGGTCTGTTTAACCGACACGTCTATCTCGGCTAAGTTCGATGATCCGGTTTTACCCATAACGATACAGTCAGGTTGCCATGGACGAGACGACTTACTGGGTGAGCTAGCGTTTGAACGGCGTTTTACAGCCACCGTTGACGCTCGCTTTCAGCAACTACAGCAACTGGGATGTCGAGCGACACTTCAAGTCAGCGCGGGAGGGGATTAGGGTTGTTTTCTACGTATCCGAGAAGTGCTTAGCTGCGGCGTCGGTAGCAGCCGTCAAATGGTTCTTCATCGCCTGCCTTGCGGCCACTGGGTCTCTCGATTTCAGCGCTTCAAGTATCGCTTTGTGCTCATCGAGCGTTGGAAATACGCCTTCCTCAACAATCATGCGGTGATACCCACGACTCAAAACACTCTGACCACGAAGGCGCCATAGCCACTTCACTGTTTTCTGCATCGCTGTATTTTCGGCGGCGCCCGCAATCAAGTTATGGAACTTTTCATCGGCCTGTTCCATTGCAGGGGTTCCGTTGGATCGCTCCATTTCCTCATAAGTCTCTGCAAGTTGACCAAGCGTTTCATCATCAATGCGCTCAGCTGCTAACGCGCAAATCTCTGGCTCCAAAAGCAACCGCATCTCCAGAATTTCAAAGGGGCCTACCCCGCCATCAACGAGTTCCGGACTGATCGATGCTTCACGGTCGGTAACAAAAATACCGTTTCCCATACGTACTTCAATCAGGCCAGACACCTCGAGCGCAATCATGGCCTCGCGTACGGAAGGTCGACTTACATTGAGCATTTCGGCCAGATCGCGTTCCGATGGCAAACGGTCGCCTGGCTTTACCTGACCCGTGTTAACAAGATCAGATATTTTTCTAGCAACACGGACATACAGCCGCTCGTTGCTTGCTATGGGATCAAGCTTAACCATCAGGCGCCATCCGCCACTTGCTGAGCTCGCATGCTGAGCTCCGCTGCTTTAAATATGTGTGCCTGCGTCATTGCTATCTCTGTGCGGTTGAGGCTGTCGAGTATTAGCTGCCCAAAGAACGGGAAGCCGGTAACACCCAAGCAATCAATCTCTGTTACGGAGCCAGCGTCGGCCAGAAACACTTTGGAAGCCGGGGCGGCACGCGTGACGTCCACGTATTTACGAATCTCGATACTGCCCTCTGTGCCTAAAATGAAGGTTCTTCCATCGCCCCAAACTGGCATTCCCTCAGGCGTAAACCAATCGACACGACTGTAAAAAGAAGCCCCGTTGTCCCCTACCATGGCCATTTCACCGAAATTTTCTAGCCCGGGGTAGTCGGGGTGGCACGTCACTCGGGCCAGTGTGACGTCAGCATCACGACACCCCGCGTAAGTTAGAAACTGCTCAACCTGATGGCTTCCGATATCCGTGAGGATGCCACCGTATTGCGACTTGTCGAAGAACCATGAAGGGCGAGTGGACGCTGACAATCGGTGCGGAGCAATATTCAATACCTGAATAACGTCACCTACTGCACCAGAGGCCACCAGCTCGCCCGCATGCCACGCGGCTTCGTTATGAATGCGCTCCGCGTAGTAGACGAAATATCGCTGCCCGGTCCACTCAACCACCCCCTGAACAGTGGACAGCTGTTGCAGCGACGTAAAAGGCGACTTATCCGTAAAATAGTCTTTGCCCGACTGCAGAACTTTTACGCCAATGTCAGCTCGCCGATTGGGAATGGCTGCGCTTGCGACTAGGTGAATAGAGGGGTCATCCAGAATCTCGGAAAAATGAGATACCACCCGCGCTTCTGGAAACCGCTCAGTAAACTGTTGGCGACGCACCTCATCCGGCTCATAAACACTGACGAGTTGCGCCCCAGCCTCAATCAGACCGTTGGTCTGGCCGTTGATATGCCCGTGATCAAGATAGGCGACAGCAAAGCGAAACGCGCCTGGCTCGACAACGTGGCGGGCTTCCGATGTCGGCGCATAATTCGCGCCATCCGAGATACTCACAACCAGCCCAGCCCAATGGCCGTGCTATAGGTAACACTGGCCAGTACCATCGCCACGCACATAGCCATAGCCGTGTTGAAGATTATGGCTCTGGACCCAACCGGCATATCAGCTCCCAGATATTTAGATCGATTATTGAGAACCAGCCACCCTATGTAGGCAACGGGTAGTAAAAATCCACAGATAGCAGAGGTCGGCAATACAACATAGGGCCCCATCGAAGACCAGAGAAACACGCCTAGCACGGCTGGCGTCGGTATCAAACAGGCCAAACGGTAGGCCCGTGAGTCCTCCTCAAGATCAAACATTTCCATTGCTGCGGCGCCACAGGTCAGCATGTGCATAACCAGTGAACCAATGGCCATACCGAGCACACCCAGCGTAAATACCAAACGCCCAATCACGTCACCCAGGCCCGCCTGAGCAAACATGGAAGCCGCTTGTGCGGGCGCAATACGGTTCTGTATCGGGCTAGCCCCGTCATACAAGGTCACGGCAGCAGCAATTGAAATGAGACCGGTCACCAATAGGTATGGCAACACCAGCCCTAGCACAATATCCCATTTCGCAAGCGATCGCTCTGGCTTACCCCAGCCCCGTTTAAGCAGGGTGTAGCCGTAAATAAACGTCATGTTGATACCAACAGCCGAGCCCAATGCCGCCATCATCGTGGTGACACCCAAGGCTGAATCAGGCAGCGATTGCGGAATGAAGCCTGACAGTACGGCCATCCAGTCCACATTGCTGTTTAGCGCCGCGCTAATGACTACCCAAGCAAAGCTGAGAACGATCATCGTGCTCAGTATTTTCACGCCATTCTCAAACAGTCGAACCGCCGTACCACCCTTACCGTAGTGCCACACGGTCGTTGCGCAGACACACCAGACGAGTAGCGCCAAAGCGAAGAGATAGACCTCGCGGGCCACTTCCTGCCCACTACCCTGCAAACTAAAGCCTGTGACCACACCTACCGACTCTTCAAGCATTCCCGCACTGAGTGGGTAATGCGAAAAGCCCCATATGACACTTGACGCCAACGCCGCGATCGCCCAAAGCCAGGCAAGCGAGGGCGAAAAGTGATCCCGCATTGCCACAAAGGGCCGCTCACCCGTGGACAACGTCTGATGTGCGAGCGCGAACAACATGACGCAACCGATCAACATGGCGACCGGCTGAACCCATAAGTACTCATAACCGAACATGGCACCAATCGACAGCGAGGTAATGGCTGAACCGCCTCCCAGCGTCATAGCCCCCTGAAGCCATCCGGGCCCGCCTTCTCGGATCCGCTCCGCTAATGTACTCATCGGAAAGACTTCTCCATATCAATCTCAACGTCGGTATCGGCAGGTGCCCTGAGACTACTGCCCTCAATCTTTTCACGTAACAGTGATTCATAGCGAGCGGCATCAATCGGCAGATTGACCATCTCTCCTGTCCACTCTGATAGCAGTATCGCGTTCGCAAGTTGCAGGGAGCCAATTCCTTCAGTTGCGGGTGTCAGCAGTTGAGCGTTACCGGCCACGGTATCCGTCATATTCTGCAACACCTGCGCGTGCTGGTTAGTGCTCTCAGGCAAGGCCACCACTTCAGGGCTGAAGCTTGGCATACCGAACATTTGATGCGTCGTTGCGCAGTGCTCGCTCACACTCTGATCAGATTTGCTCAATATGATCTGGCTGTCGTTCCAGGTAAGCGAGCCGTAATCACCGATAATCTCTAACCGATTAATCCCTGGTGCTTCACCGCTCGATGCCTGCAATAACCCAGTCATGCCCTTGTGATGACGCAACACAGCGGTGGCCTCATCCTCAACATCAATCTGATGGTAGCGTCCAAACGCCACATTGGAGACCAAACTCTCTGGGAGTCCAAATAACCACTGGAGGATATCGAGATTGTGGATACATTGGTTGATGAGAAGCCCTCCGCCCTCCCCGGGCCAGGTCCCGCGCCAGCTACTGACCTGATAATAGATATCGGGCCGATACCAAGACGTCATCGTCCAGCTATAGCGCTGAATAGCGCCAATGACACCCTCATCGAGAAGACGCTTTAAGGTCGCGTATGCTGGGTGAAATCGCTGATTCAGCATGACCGAAAATTGGAGGTTAGTGGGCGCGTTGTTGATCAACGACTGTGACTGCAGCACTGACATTGCCAGCGGTTTCTCAAGCAACACATGAACGCCTCGATCCATCGCAGACTGTGCGGCTTCCACGTGAGACATGGTCGGCGTTGCGATGAGCAAAACATCGCATAACTGCGCATCGAGTAATGCATCGAGGTTTTGAAAGTGCGGAGTGGTTGAATCGACGGCTTCCCCGGATCGAGATGCAGTGGCCGTCAGAACAGCGCCATGAATATCGCCTGAGCGTAGCAACGCAATGTGCTGTTTACCGATATTGCCGGTTCCTAGAACACCAAACCGGACCGGGGCCATCAATCCGACACTCTCGGCAGAACAGCGCCGCCCTGCAACGGCACCTTTATGCCTGATATTTGGCCTTTGTCACCGACGAATTCAAACTGAAATGCTCGTGGCTCGAAGCGAAACTCTCCCTCGGTCACTTCGTTAAGTGGCCCGTTGAAATACACTGACGCAATGTTCAAGCCCTGACCGTCGTAGCTAATAGTCAACTCGAATGCACCGCCGCCATAAACGCCCTCGTAGGCTCGATAATGCGTATTCACATCAATGGCCATGAGTTCATCGGCAGTCCATTGCGTGTTGCGCTTATCCTCGGCCTCTCTGATTTCCGCAAAGAAGTCAGGGCTGATGATGCGACCTGTATGACCCCACACGCGGTGAAGATAAGTCATCAGGCCCGCGGCGGTCTCGTTATCAAACTGGTTAATGCCAGCGTGACCGGGCATGGCGCTGTCCCAGGTCTTACCTAACACCTCAATTTCGCCTTTAACACCATGCAAAACGATTCGCGCCAGACGCTCGGTGGGCCCGGTGACCCAACTTGAACCAGCCAAAGGCGGACCGATAGCACCAATACCTTTCCCGTCTCCGCCATGGCAGATCGCGCATCGCTGTGCGTAATAGGCCTGCCCCAGCGATTTACGAGCCGTATCCTCCGGTGTCAGCGGCATCGCATCGGGAGGAAGATCGTCACCGGCCCAGGTGAACAACTTTCTCGTGCGAGATAAATCCGCCCAGAGGTCATCAGGCACATCGTCAAAAATATCGTGTGGTTCAGGCAAAGCGATGCGTTGGAAGTCCTCGCCTCTTGCACCCTCCTGAAGACCACTCAAGACAGCACGCTGAATCCAGCGTTCACTGGCCTCTGCAACAAAATCTAGATATCGATGCGATGACTCTGGCGTGTTGAGTAGCGCTTGAGCAAAAAGCCCCTTCAAAAACTGGGTTTGCCGATCAGTCGCTTCGCTCCAGTGACCGGAAGTGATCAATTTGTCCGCAAAGGCCAGCTCATTACCCGCAACAGCGGCGTATACACCGGCGAGGCGTACAGTATCTCCACTAACCGATACCGTGTAATCCACAAGTTTACCGAGCACTTCCGGATCGCTGCTGTTCGATGCCAGATACATCACTGCATGATGAGCGACGTCCGGTTGCGACGATGCCATAAGCGGGAGCAGATCGGCTGACGTCAGGATACTCTGTCCGGCCTTCATGGCGCCAATTCGGAGTGCGGCATGCCGACTGTTTAATGCCGTCAGCACAGATTCTCTGGTCAATTCATCTCGGCCTTCTAGCGTCCATAGTGCATGCAAGCCAGAAATAGGCTCATCCGCTGAGACTATTCCCTCAAGTTTCTGCTTAACTCCCGCATCTGGGCGATCGAGGAGCAGACGCTGCGCTGTATCTCGGTGCCACCCATTGGCGTGTGATAACGCTTTTATAAGTCCTGGGGATGAAGCGAAGTCACTGGACGTAGACGCTTTCCCGCGCTTATGCGTGATCTTCCAAATCCGCCCCATGCCAACGGGTTTATCAAGGCTTCGCTCTAGGATTTGTTCTCGCAACTCATCACTCATGAACATTGTGTCCTGAATGATGCCGCGGTACATATCGATGATGTAAAGCGCGCCGTCGGGCCCCACTTTCGCATCAACAGGCCGGAACCGCTCGTCCGTCGATGCCAGAAACTCACGCTCACCCCACCGTTCATCCGCATACAACACATGCTCAGTGCTCGCAGCCAGCGCATCCTCTGTTAACTCAAGGTGAACCAAGACATTGGCCGCCGGCTCCGCAATGAACATGTCACCCGCATAGTTTGGGGGAAACTGATCGCCGCGATAAAAGGCCATTCCACTGGCGGAGGTAGGTCTGTTAAGCCGACCGTCTTCTCTCAAGACACCCGGCACATAGGCTCGATTAACTCCGGTGTTGACCCTGACAGCATAGAGCTTATCGTCCTTACTGACTTCAATAGCCAACCCTGCCGCTGCGGAATTTCCCGCCTCGATCACTGGCTGAGCGTCATACAAGTCGCCCATGAGTAGGTTCGAGTTAGTGTTGTAGTAGAGCGTTCCTGAATTATTCGACGTGATGCCCCATTGTCCCCGCATCAGCGTGGGTTCCGACTCGACCGCTCCGTTCCTCAGCCGGATCCGCCGACTCGACTTGGCGTTATAAAACCAATTGTCGATGCCAAGCAGCATACCGTTTTCGTCGTGCTCTACATTGGCCTCAACACTGCCAAAAACACCCAGTCGCTTTTTCTTAGCGCAGTCGATTCGCTTATTGCCTTGACTCGCACGCGGGCACAGCCAGAGATTGGGCGGCTCTCCCACTAACAAGCCCTCGTTAACCACAGCCAGTGCTCGGGGAAGGACCAATCCATCGAGAAGAACGACACGCTCGTCATATCTACCGTCACCGTCAAGATCCTCAAGCTGCGCCACCACACCTACCGGTTCATCCTTACCATTACCATAGGCATCCGGCATATAGCCGCGCATCTCAACGACATACATGAGGCCACCTTCATCCCATGTGATCGCTACGGGGTCCTCAACCAGCGGCTCAGCAGCGACCAGCTCAATCTCGAAATTAGGGGCAAGAGAAAAACTCGCCAACGCCTCCTCGGTCGTTAATTCGGGCGCCGGCGGCGTATCGAGGGTTTTGTAGAAGGGTTCAGATGCAAATAAAGAAACTGGCGCGATTGCCAGCAATGTCAAAATTAAGTGTCGCACTTTTCAAAACGTCATCTTGTCGAGGTAACCAAAGGAGCGCGTGATGGAACTCTCTGGATCGGGCGGGTTGTCGCGTTCCACAAAGAAGTGTTGCGTCCCCTGAGCTAGCGCGTCTCGCACAACCGATGGAAAGTCGATCTCTCCATACCCTACATCGGTGAAATCCCCCGAGGAGTCAATGTCCTTAAGGTGCAAACTGGGGAAACGACTCGCGTGTCGGGCCATTACATCAAGTGCGTTGCCACCGGCCTTTGCCACCCAGTACACATCGAGTTGATAGCCCACTTTACCCGCTTGCGTGTTTTCCAACATGTACTCAAACGGGTTCACACCGTCCACCTCAGCAAATTCCCAGTCGTGGTTGTGATAACCAAATAGGACGCCTTCCTTGGCGCACATCTCTCCCGCCTCGTTTAAAAGTTCTACCACCCGCTTTACGCCGTTAAGTGTACCAAAATGATCCGGCATAAATGCGGGCAGATTGAGGAACTTCTGCTCCATAGAGAGCGCCACGTCCAAGGAATACTTTACGTTGTCGAGAAAGAACTCGAGTGCCCCCTGCTGGCGATACACGGCCATGGCCTGCTTCAACGGAAGCGCAAAGAAATCATCGGGCAAGCGCGGTGTGATGCGCCCTACCGGCGCAGCAAGTTCGTTTTTGAGTAATAGCGATTGAACATAGTTTGCAGGCCTTCCCAGAAAGCCCATCGCAGAAAATTCAACCTGCCGGTATCCAATCTCAGCAACGCGTGCCAACGTTCCCTCGAAATCTTTCTGCATCAAGGGCGTCACTGTCGACAGTTGAAGGCCAAAGCTGCGGAGCTTTTCGCCGGCCGGCATCGCCGCCGCCCAGCTTCGTGCCGAGGCGAGCGATGCCAAACCGAGTGCACCGTATTTTACAAAATGACGTCTATGCATCTGCCAAAAGCTCCCAGTGCTTCTAGTTAGAAGTTGTAGCTCAAACGAACACCTGCGTAACGTCGTGCCTCACGCGGGATGACATGGATATAAACCGGTGTTCCACCCCATAGGCCACCTGAATTTCCAATGCCAGAGACAAACTCTTGATCCAGCGCATTGTTGAGGAAGGCAGACAGCTGATAGCGATTGTTCTCTCGCTCCACTAAGCCAACGTTGATGTTCATAACGCCATAGGCCTTTTGTACGGAGCCTGGATCAGCCAACAAGCTGAAGTTTACGTCGCTCTGATACTGGTATGACACGTTCATGAAAGCATCGAAGGGCATAGAGTCTAGCGTTCGGTTGTACTCCATGCTGACCGTAGCCTTGAAGTCAGGCGAGTTATTCAGGTCCTTTCCAGCCAGGTCCTGATTGTTTCCACCGGCAACTGGGTCGAAGGTACAACCTTGCGCCGCTGTTTGTCCGGTCCAGCAGTCAGCACCGGGGAAAGACTTGATCTTTGCGCTGGTCCAGGCAAAGCCACCAACAACCCGCAGATTTTCGCTCGCCAATGCTTGGAAATCGACTTCCAGTCCGTAGGTCTCGAGCTCACCCACGTTGGCAATACCAAGCTCGATTACACCGTCAACAATACGGGCCTGTTGTGCTTGGAAATCATCATAAGTTGCAAAGAACAGAGTTGGATTGAGCTGGAAACGGCCGTCGAGATAGGTACTCTTCATGCCAATTTCCCAGGCCTGCGAATCTTCCGATCCTACTGGATTTTCGGATGTGTAGGTCCTGAAGCTCGAGGAGATATCGTAGCCCTGTCCCTTGTAACCACGGGAGTAGGACGCGAATACCATGGTGTCGTCATTCATGAAGTGCTGCAGGCTGATCTTGCCCGGTACGGCAGACTCGGTATCGCTGCCGCTGAATGACAAGCCCGATAGCGCATTATCAAAGTCGTGCGAAATCTCTTCACGATTCAATCGCAAACCGGCCGTGACCTCTGTTTTATCAGACAGCTTCCACGTGCCCTGACCGTACAGCGCCATAGACTCAGCACCTGTATCAGCGACCCAGTTGGCGCCAAACAACGGACCACGCTGGAAGTCCCTGTCGTAACTGATATCGGAGTAGAAGAAGCCAACCACGTACTCAAAATCATCAGATGCGGGCGACACTAAGCGGAACTCCTGTGTCATCGATTCCAGCTCAAAGCCACCGCCCTGAACCAGACCACCTGACACGGCACCGCCGCTAAATATCGACAAGAAGTCGAAGCCAATGTTGTCTACATCTGTCGTAACGTCATAATCCCAAGAGGTATGCGAAGTGACCGATACAAATTGATGGTCGCCCCACTCTGTCTCGAGCCGCAAAGAGACAGAGTCACTCTCTGCTTCGTCGGCTGTCTCGTCGTCGACAGCCACCTGATCGTTATTATCGTTGGGGCTAACAGCACCTAAAACGAGTCCACCCGGCAAGGCGCCTAGGAATGCCGCGCCGCTCGGAACGTCACGATAAGGTCTATGACAGCAGGTCGACTCAGATTCAGTGTGCTCGACCGTCAGTGTCGCGAACAGATCATCGCTTAGACCAAAGTCAAAACGCGCTCGCGCGCCTGAGGACTCGCTGCCGTTAACATCCGCGCCGTTTAAAATATTCTTAATGTGACCGTCGGATCGATCCTTATTAAATGCTGAAATGCGATAGCCACCGTTCCCCATAGGTCCGGAAAGGCTCACAGATACCGATGTTTCGTCGTCATCCGTGGCACCCAATCGAATACCACCCGTGAATTCCTCGGACGGGCCTTTAGTGCGAATGTTGATTACGCCCGCTGAGGCACTCTTACCGAACAGTGTTGACTGTGGGCCCCGCAGCACCTCAATCGCTTCTATCTCCGATAGGTCAGAGAAGGCCTGCTCACTTCGAACGAGAGGTACATCATCTACGATGACCGCAACACTGGGCTCGATGTTGGTACTGAATACGTTCGTACCAATACCGCGCAGATTGAAACTACTGTTAGTTGCCCAATCACCGCGACTAATAGTCAAGGAGGGGGAAATTTTGGTGATGTCTGTAAATTCATCGATACCCATTGCCTCGATGGTGTCGGCATCAACCACACTAATGGCAACAGGAACCTCCTGAACGCTCTCTGCCCGCTTGGTGGCTGTGACCACAACCTCCTCGATCTCGAGATTTTGAGCACCAGAGAATGGAGCGATAGATGCAATAAAGGCACCCGTCAACCAATTACGCGTTAGCAAGCTTGTAGGGATTTTCCCCTTGAGTGAGTTTTTCATGACCTCTCCTTGTAATTATTGAGGCGAAATAAATTGGTCAGGCCACTTAGCCATTTAACAAACTTAGTAGGCAAAAATACCAATGTCAACGCATTGGGATAGCTCATTTAGAGCACCCGAACGCGAACGCGCTAGAATTGCGACAACCGATTGGGTGATGGACCGCCGGTTGCGCTGCAGGTCGCGTGATTATTGACCCCAGGATTTGAGAACACAGGCTAACCCTCGAACGATATTGACAGCGCATTTGGACCCCCTAAGCTGTCGCGCCATGAAAAGGAGATAGTGTCATGACTAACCCGCTGAGCAGCTTGAATCATGGGTTGAGTGAAGAGCTCACGATGCTGCGGGAAACAACACGCCAGTTCGTCGAAAAAGAGCTCGCTCCCATTGCCGATGCTGTCGACCGGAACAACGATTTTCCTCATCACCTGTGGCAAAAGATGGGTGATCTTGGACTGTTGGGTATTACGGTCGAGGAGCGTTATGGCGGCTCCGCCATGGGCTACCTGGCGCATATCATTGTGCTTGAGGAAATCAGCAGAGCGTCCGCCTCAGTCGGACTATCCTATGCCGCCCATTCCAACCTCTGTCTCAATCAGATCCAGCGAAATGGATCAGAAAGTCAAAGAGAGAAATACCTACCCGATCTTTGCTCTGGCAAAAAGGTAGGCGCGTTGGCCATGAGTGAGCCAAATGCAGGTTCGGACGTTGTGAGCATGAAACTACGCGCAGATCTCAAAGGCGATCACTACGTACTCAATGGCAATAAAATGTGGATCACCAACGGGCCTGACGCAGATACCTACGTGATCTACGCCAAAACAGCGCCCGATGCGGGCTCTCGAGGAATAACCGCATTCATCGTTGAGCGGAATTTCCCCGGCTTCACGCAAGGTAAGAAGCTCGACAAGCTGGGAATGCGCGGATCGAATACTGCGGAGCTGATATTTACCGACTGTCCGGTCCCCGTCGAAAACGTGCTCGGGGAGGTTAATTCGGGTGTCGCCGTACTGATGTCAGGCCTTGATTACGAGCGCGCAGTGCTGTCGGCGGGTCCCGTCGGTATTATGCAAGCCTGTCTCGACGCCGTTATCCCCTACGTCCATGAGCGAAAGCAGTTTGATCAACCTATCGGTGAATTTCAGCTCATTCAAGGCAAGTTGGCCGATATGTATGCATCGACGGCTGCCTGCCGCGCCTATCTCTACGAGGTCGGTCGTGCGCTCGATCGCGGTGAAGACAGTCGCAAGGATGCCGCCGCCGTTATCCTGTACACAGCCGAGGCGGCAACTAAGGCCGCGCTGGATGCCATCCAAGTATTGGGAGGCAACGGCTACACCATGGATTATCCGACCGGACGTTTCCTTCGCGATGCCAAGCTCTACGAAATCGGTGCCGGCACCTCAGAGGTTAGACGCATGTTGATCGGTCGAGAGATTTTCCAAGAGACGGCTTAGCTACACTAGCCCCCACGATAGGGGGATTGCTGCCCTGCCTTCGGCCCTCTACCCTTGGGTATATAGAGATTGTCTATCAGGAACACAGAAAGCTAACTGGGGGAATACCATGGGTGGCAACACTCGCTGGACCAAACTCAATTGGGAAGACCCTTTTGAGTTGGACGCAGAACTCACAGACACGCAACGCATGGTGCAAGCATCGGCGAGAGAGTACGCGCAAAGCCAGTTGGCTCCGCGGGTCACCTCGGCCTTTGCGACAGAGCGTATGGACGCCGAAATCTTCCGCGAGATGGGTGAGGTTGGCTTACTTGGATCTACCATCTCAGGCTACGGCTGTCCCGGTGTCGACTATGTCTGCTACGGACTCGTTGCACGGGAAATTGAGCGTGTAGATTCGGGATACCGATCCATGATGAGCGTTCAGTCATCTCTCGTTATGTATCCGATCTACGCCTACGGAACCGAGGCGCAACGAGAAAAGTACCTGCCGCGTCTCGCCACGGGCGAATTGATTGGCTGCTTTGGTCTCACCGAACCCGATCACGGCTCCGATCCGGGTGGTATGAAGACGCGCGCCAAATC
>Ga0181574_10001173_pt1 | contig 24487 bp, 16 predicted proteins | sample 101ome_24_FD_145600 | JGI IMG/M metagenome (GOLD analysis project Ga0181574, IMG submission 145600) | Coastal salt marsh microbial communities from the Groves Creek Marsh, Skidaway Island, Georgia - 101410AT metaG (spades assembly) | ecosystem: Environmental > Aquatic > Marine > Intertidal zone... | reverse complement strand
GCTGGGCAACTTTTAGTAGGAGAACAGACCCACTCAAAGGTGAATCGCGTCTTTCTGGAAAAGGTGAACGGAATCTATCAAGGTGCAGTTTTCCACTTCCTTGAGGGGTTTGAGTCGGGCAACATCGGAGTTCGCATGTCGAAAGACGGAGCCCTTTTCACCAGCGGATCCAACCGCGGATGGGGTGCTCGAGGCGGAAAGGATTACAACTTCGAGCGAGTCAACTGGACCGGCAAAGTGCCCTTCGAAATCCACGAAATGCGAGCCCTTTCGGATGGATTTGAGCTGACCTTCACCAAGCCCGTCGACAAAGCGACCGCGAAGGACGCGTCCTTCAAAATGAGGGCCTACACCTACATCTACCAGAAAGCCTACGGCAGCCCCGAAGTTGATCACGTCGAGCCAAAGGTATCCGTCGCATCTGTTTCAGAAGACGGAAAAAGCCTGAAGCTCAAAGTCGAGCCCATGACAAAAGGCCATGTTCACGAGCTGCATTCCGAAGGGCTGAAGACCAGCGAAGGCGGGAACGGGTTGTTGCATACCGATGCGTATTACACGCTGAATGAGATTCCGGAGTGAGAAGAAATCTCACGCAAAGGCGCAAAGCTCTGGATGTGTGCCAACAAAAATAACTGACAACTCGATCTCCCCGCTGCTGAAAGCATCGTCTAAAACAGACCCGGATTTCAATCCGGGTTTGGGGAAATATCCATATTGCGTGTCCTGAAGGAACGCTGGATTGCTCTATATCAGCGAAAATCAGTTCCCATCAGCCGTTCCTCCTCATCACACCCTTCTTTATACAATTAACATAATTAAGATACTTTTGGGATTTTAGCTAACTCCCTGTGTCGACCCCATTCTATCGCTGCTCTGGACAGGCGATGAATTGAAAAGCGCGCCCGACGCATTTCAGCTCGACCGCATCACTCTCCCGGCCTTTTTGGCGAACTTTCTCCTTCATATCTGGAGACACATTCATCAGATCTTTTCTTTAGGAGTGGGGAAAATCAATTCGGTCGTCTGTGTCGTTTTGTAAGAAGCCATGCTTCTCGTCAGACTCACCGCCTTCGCTCTCGTCCGGACCGGGGAACTCTCGAACGTCTACTTTGCGATGGTCATCGCACTTGCCAGCATCGGAGGCTGGCACTTTCCCCGTATCATCCATTACGGATTGCGAGTGCCGGACTACGAGCCTCTGGGCGCAGAGGGGCTTCATTCGCTGGCCAAGGTCGCGACGACGTAATCTTTGGGTATTCACACAACCAATCTTCGATTCCGCCTCTTGCCAAAAAGCGAACCTTCCGTCACTTTGCGGATCATCGTCATGAAGTTGTTCGCTTTTTCCCTGCTCGCCACGCTTGCCTTATCCTCACCTTTCGCAAAGGCTGACTCGATAAAGGATTCCCTGTCCCAGCTCCAGGCCGTCGGTCCGGAAGGTGCCGGAAACAAGGAGGCAGCTGCCGCCTGGACGGAACTCACTGGACACGGAGTCGACATGATCCTGCCCACCCTCGCGGCGATGGACACAGCAGGTCCACTCGCTCGAAACTGGATGAGAACGGCAGTCGAATCTGTTTTTCGAAACAGCGCCAACGCAGGAGGAGAGCTCCCCGCTGAGAAAATCCGCTCCTTTCTTCTGGATCGTGACAACGACCCGAACGCGCGGCATCTCGCGTTCGACCTTTACCGGGAGATCAATCCTGACAAAGCCGCCGAGCTCGTTCCAGAAATGGCCGACGATCCCAGTACTCCTCTTCGACGCGAGGCGGTCGCACAAATGATCACGGCCGGGCAGGATTTTCTAAAAAAGGACCAGAAAGGTCAGGCCGTCGCAACACTGACAAATGCACTCGATGCTGCCCGCGACATCGATCAAATAGAAACAATCGCCAAACTGCTGCGCGATGACCTGGAACAAACGGTCGATCTGCCCTCGCACTTTGGCTTCCTGATGTATTGGGACGTTATCGCACCTTTCGACAACACGGATCGGAAAGGCTTCGACACGGCTTACCCGCCTGAGAAAGAGATCAATCTGCAATCCAAATATGAAGGGAAGGAGGGGAAAGAGATCGCCTGGCAGCCCTACTCGACTTCCAACGACTACGGCATGGTGGACTTTAACCAACCCTATGATCCACTGAAGCAAGTCGTCGGCTACGCCTACACGGAATTCGATTCAGCCGAAGACCGAGCAGCCGAACTCCGTCTTGGTTGCAAAAATGCGTGGAAGATCTGGCTCAATGGCGAATTGCTTTTTGGACGTGACGAATACCACCGTGGGATTCGAATCGACCAATACATTCTTCCGATTCAGCTCAAGAGAGGGAAAAACACCCTTCTCGTAAAAGCCTGTCAGAACGAGCAGGAGCAAGACTGGACCGTGCAATGGCAATTCCAGCTTCGTATCTGCGACAGCACAGGAACAGCTATTCACAGTACCGATCGCAAACCGACCCCCAAAACCAACGCAAAGCCGCGCCGCCGAGGTGGCGTTGAGTAGTCAGTGAGCACTGAAAAATTTTGAAGCAACTATGAAACTTCTTTTGCCTATTTTTACCGCCCTCGCCTTTTCGTCTGTCAGCCATGCGGACTGGCATAACTTTCGTGGACCGAATGGATCGGGAGTAGATTCCGACGCGACGAATCTCCCGACCGAACTCAGCGAAAAAACGCTCGCGTGGAAAGTCGCCCTTCCCGGCCGCGGTCTCGGCAGCCCTATTCTCGTCGGCGATCGCGTTTTTGTCACCGCCGCCAGTGGTCCCGATCAGAAACAGCTTCACATTCTATGTTTTTCCGCCAAGGACGGCAGCCCGATCTGGGAACGAAAGTTCTGGGCAACCGGCCGGACGATGTCTCACAAAAAGACGAACGTAGCTGCCCCGACTCCTGCCAGTGACGGAGAGCGGATCTATGCGCTGTATTCTTCCAACGATCTGATCTGCCTCAATCTCGATGGCAATCCGGTGTGGATGCGGGGGCTGACGCTCGACTATCCCAATGCCTCGAACAGCCTGGGTATGGCATCCTCCCCCATGGTTGCCGGAGACACACTCGTCGCGCAAATCGAAAATGATTCCGAATCTTTTGCAGCCGGGTTTGACCTTTTGAGCGGGGAAAACAAGTGGAAGCAAGATCGCCCCAAAGCAGCCAACTGGACTTCGCCAACCATTCTGCAGATCGGAGATGACAAAGTCGTTGCTCTCCAATCGAGCAAAGGAATCGTCGGAGTGCTTCCGGGAACGGGTTCTCCCGTTTTCGAATATACCTCAGGTGCCTCGACCATTCCTTCGAGCGTCGCCTCGGGCGACCAGCTTTTTATTCCTTCCAACGGCCTCACTGCAATCTCTGCTAGCACGAGTGGAGCGGAACCGAAGAAACTCTGGAACGAGTCGGCACAGCGCCCCGGCACAGCCAGTCCGCTCGTGATTGGAGACAAGGTCTATATCATCAACAATGCTGGCGTCCTGAACTGCGCCAACCGGGAAACTGGGGAACGTCTCTGGAGGACCCGGCTCAAAGGCCCATTAAGCAGCAGCCCCGTAGCCGGCAGCGGAAACCTGATCTACGCATTCAGCGAGACTGGAATCGGCCAGGTCGTCGATCTTTCGGGAGAAGAAGGAACAGTCACCAGTGAGTTTGAACTCGGTGAGACAATTCTGAGCACTCCGTCACTGGGCCAAAACGGTATTTACATCCGAAGTGACGGACAGCTCTGGAAATTCTCGGGAGAGTGATTTCTGCGAATACCTGACAGGGTAGAGCGAATGATCTGACCTTACTGAAAGAGAGGTGACTTTAGTCGCCGACAATGCGCAAATCGGCAGCTAAAGCAGTCGGTACCTTCCTGAACTCCGAATTCGAGTCGACAGAAAACTAAAACCCAACTAGTAACTGGACATATCGATCAGCTTGGCGAACTCGCTCAGCGATGCGAAGGCGTTTTCCGTGAGGAGATCATCCTGGATCGTGATATCGAACCGCTCTCCAAGGTCGAGGAGTAGGTCGATCGACGCCATGGAATCGAGACCGGCTTCGCTGAGTTTGTCTTCGGCTCCGAGTGGGGCATCCGCTTCAAGGAATTTCAGATGAGGCCGAACGACGGCTTCAATGTCAGCGAGAGAATCAGCGAGTTTCATGTGGTGGTCTGTGGTGGTTGGGTTGAAACGTTGCATGACCGCCACGCAGTCGGTTCGTGGCGATAATTTCTTTTTCGCGATGAAGAATTTCGACTGAGGGGGGCGGCTCAGGAATCCAAGCACGCTGGCCGTAGGGCCGTGAGCACCTGTGTTGGGAGCCGCTACTAAATCGCCCTGTTCCACTTCGGGGAGCTTGATACGTCGGCCAATGCAATCGATCGGCTTGCAGAGTTGCCCGGCAGGAGGCACCTACACTTTCTCAGACAATGGAAATAAGGTATCGGAAATCGGAACAGTATCTCTCTTTTGCTCCATCGAGAATCACGAATATCCCGACAATTCGGCCTGGTGATTTCGCAATTAGATTCCTGGCGAAACATCACTGGGGTGCTACCAGGTCAGTAGCACTTTCTGAATAGCAAAAAATCCGATTTCGCTTCTCGGATCGACGTTGGTTCTGCGACTTTTTAAGAATGCGGAGGGTCAGTTTTTCCTTTTCCGGTTTTCCCGCCACCACCGGGGCTGGCATCATCTCCGCTCGTAGCAGATGAGCTTCCTGCCTCTGGAGCTGATTTCGGCGCTTCCGCCTGATCAGCGTCAGCACAGCCTACCAAGCCTCCCGCAGCTGGCGTCGCCATTACAGCAATACCCGCAGCAGTTGCGGCTTTCTTAAGAATCGACTCTTTCCGCCTTTTCTCCGTCTCACCAAAGCGAGCACGGCGAATCTTGAGGGAATTCTGCTCGTGGATGCGGTAGACGATGTTGCGAACTTCATCATCACGGAAAAATTGGCCTCCGACCTGATGAATGCGATACCACAGGTGGTAGTCGTCAGCGCCAAGTCCGACAGCGCGCTCCTGGTAGTTTCCGGCTTCGCGGGCGACCTCAGCACGCATCAGCACAGAGGAGTGCGGCAGCATATTGTCGTCGGAATTTCCGGTGAACATGGTCTCCACTCCCTTGTTGGGCCAGTGTAGGCGCGGAGTGATTTCCAAGTTTTCCAAAGTCAGGAGAAGGCAGCCATAGACATCAGCATTCTTGGCCTCAATCATGTGCACAGCGCGCTCCAGATAGGTCGGCATGAGTTGATCGTCATAGTCTAGAGGCTTGTAATATTCCGTATCACAAGCTTCGACAGCCTGACGATGCAGCCAGCTGCAGTGCTCAATGTCTGGCTCCAATCCGGTGCAGATCAACGGAAGACCATAGCGCTTCGCAAGTGGCTCAGCATATGACCACGGTCCATCAACGAGGAGAACGACTTTGAATCGCTTGTATGTCTGGGCCGCCAAGCTCTGCACAGCATCGTCGAGCTTGGAAACATCGCTACCCTTGTGTATACGGAGACCTACCGTAACATTCGCCTCAGGGTGAGTGAGGCAGGTGCCCAGCATGCGCCCGAGGATGTCCCTGTTTGCGGCGGCATAGTTCGCTCCGAGCGAAAGGTCGGCGGCAGAAGAAAGACAGTCGGCGCTGGAGAGAGTTGCTGCCTTGAGCAAGGCTTTTGCCGCAGTCTTCGCGAGCTTTCTCGGATTGGAGTTCCAATCAATGAGGTATCCGTTGACCCCATTTTCGATGAAATCAGCAATGCCGCAGGTATTCGTTACCACTGCAGGAATGCCGCAACTGAGAGCTTCCGCGGCAGTGAGGAGAAAGCCTTCTTTCTCGCTATTGCCAAGGAGAACGTGACATCCATCAAGCCGGTGCCGGTAGTTGAAAGGATTAAAATCAAGCGGGCGAATATCGAGACGATCAGTAACACCGAGTTTTTTAGCAAGACTATTCACCTTCGCAAGAGCTTCGGCCTGAGTCTGTTGTGTATATTCCAAGCCGGCTGTATCGGAACCAGTCCACGCCCGGATCACCATGCGAGGCTCGGCCTCGAGCAAATAAGGGAGTGTCATGAGCCCTTTGGACTCCAGCGGTCGGCCCATCCATCCCACAACAATGCGTCCTTTCGGATCAAACTGCCCTTTGACGGAGCAAAACTCGGAAACCGGTGGCGTCAGAACACCAACGACGTCGTGATTTTTCTCTTTCGCCCAATCCGAGTAACGATCGAGCACCTTCTGGGAAACTCCCGCTACAGTCATCCCTTCGAGATCATCGTAGGCACGATTGATAAAACGCCAGCCCGCATCGTCCCAAGAGTGAAGGACAAGCGAGGTGGGGCGCTGAGGGAGTCCGGAAAGGTCACCATAGCTGAGAAACCAGGAAGAGGGATCGACTGGTGCCTCGCGAGTTACCTCGCCACAGGAAAATCCGTTTTTCTCCGCAGCATCGAGCAAGGGCATATCATCGGACTGGGAATACAGTGTAGTGCGCTCGCGAACCCACTCAGGCAATGCGCTGATGTAACGCAAGACCGCAGTTTGAGCACCGCCCAGAGCTAGGTTATGGGTAACGAAGCAGGGATTTACGCGAGAAAGATGATATAAGGAAGACATGTCGAAGTATATCTATTGCTGTATTTCAGACGTGCAAGGAACTATCTTTCGTAGACAAATGAACCAACTTTCCTGTCAATTGTCTCAAAATACATATCCTACACATAATTAAGATCGAATCTGATCCCCTTTCATTCAAGTGACTCCTTCAAGCCATACGGGAATACACCCCCTTCTGAAGCGATGGATATTCGCGGAGGCGCTTCTTTTCGCGGCAATCTCCCTGTTTTTTACTGCTGCTGGGGTTGCAGAAGAGAATGAGGGCCATTGGTCTCTGCAGGCTATCGCAAGGCCAGATGTCCCCGATGCCGCCCAGCCTGTGGATTATCTGATTCAAAAGCGGCTGAAAGCATCCGGAGTCGAACAGAATCCCAGTGCAGATCGCCACACCCTCCTGCGACGGGTCACGCTCGACCTGACAGGGCTCCCCCCAACCCGCGAGGAAATTGCGTCTTTTATCGAAGATGATTCCCCCGATGCATGGGAAAAAGTCGTGGACAGGCTACTTTCTTCGCCTCACTACGGAGAGCGCTGGGGACGGCACTGGCTCGATGTCGCTCGCTACGTCCAGGGTAACATCAAGGTTCCAGGAATCGAACAGATTGACCTTGCGGAGCCATATCGGGACTACGTGGTGCGGGCGTTTAACAGCGACAAGCCCTACGATCGTTTTATCGCCGAACAGCTGGCAGGAGATTTACTGGGAGAAGAAAACGAAACCGACGAAGCTCGTCTCGACCGACTCGCCGCTCCCGGTTTTCTCTCAATCGGCCCGTGGTTTGAAGAATGCACCGATCCCAACAAGCTTCGCCTCGACATTATCGACGAACAAATATCGACATCGACACGAGCCTTTCTCGCCCTCGATTTTTCATGCGCAAGATGCCACGACCACAAGTTCGATCCGATCCCGACGAAGGACTACTATGCGCTCGCTGGAATTTTCCGAAGCACGGAAATCACCTCTGATTTTGCCACAGATTGGAAAGACGGACGCCCACGAGCTATCACGCACATTGCAACTGACAAAGAAAAACAAGCTGCTGCCCAATACGAAGCAAAGAAGCAAGAGCTCCTTGTTGAACTGCATCAACTTCGAAATCGTCTTTTACCGCAGGCGCGCCTTCCGCAAGCGCCACCCGATACGAAAACTCCGCAGCACATCGCCTCTTTTGAAGCGGAGGACTTCTCTGGGCACAAGAACCTGCGGATCCTGGAGCAGAAAACGGAAACCGTCATCGCTTCCCGGAAAAAGCTCGATCAATGGATCAAGTATCGAGTCGTTCTACCGGAAAGTGACGAGTATACTCTCGTTGCTCGCTATGCAGCGAAACAACCAACCCCGGTGAAACTGGAAATTGAGGGAGAAATCCAACCAGCCCCGGTATTCTATCGTCCCACTTTCGGAGAGTCGCCCGAGCACTTTCGCCGACAGGCCATTCCTCTGGGAAAACAGGAAAAGGGCTCTCTTCATATACGTTTCCTCGTTGATCGGCACGAAACTTTCCCGCTTCTCGATCATTTTCAAATCTTTCGGGGAAGCTTTGAAAATGGCTCAGACGAGTGGATGGCAATTGTCGAAAATCCCAGCATTGTCGAAGTCACAGAGTTTCTCTCAGATTCGACGACGAACCTGACCGTAAAAAAACTAATTCAACAGACTGGAGAAGTGGAGAAAAAACTCCTGAGTCATCTGGAAAACGCTCCCACCTTTCCTCCACTGCTGAAGATCAAGGACGCATCGGAACCAATCGACCTTCCCATCCATATCGGAGGAAACGTCTACCAGACCGAAGGCGAGAAAGTGGCCCGAGCAGTCCCCGGACTCGCCGAGCATCTTGTGAAGAAGGAGTTTAAAACTCCTCACGACGAGAGCGGCAGAAGACAGCTAGCGGACTGGCTGACGACACCGGAGAACCCACTTACCGCACGCGTCATGGTGAATCGCATCTGGCATTGGCACTTCGGGACTGGGCTCGTCCGCACTCCCGACGATTTCGGGAAACTGGGCGCGGAGCCGACGCATCCGGAACTTCTCGACTGGCTCGCTGCCGATTTCATGGCTCGCGATTGGTCAATCAAGCAGATCCAACGACACATCCTTCTTTCCGATACCTACCAGATTTCTTCTGATATCAATTCCACAAATCTCTCCCAGGACGCCGACGGGACTCTGCTATCCCGCTACCCAAAACGACGGCTCGAAATTGAGGCCATCTATGACAGCATGTTGACAGCGATTGGAAAAGTTCCCCGCCAAGTTTCCGGTCAGGCACTGGACACGTCGAATTCGAAGGATCGAGCCCTTTACATTCTTACCTCCTCACGCTCCCCGATGGGCCTTGGATTGGAAATCCGAAAGATGTTCGGGCTCTTCGGTTTCGATTCATCTGGAAGACCGATGCACAATCGGGATGAAAGCGTGACGGCGTCACAAGCGCTTTGGTGGCTGAACAATCCCCTGCCTCGTTACTACGCCGAAAAATTTGCCCGTCGCCTCCTTGAAGATTACGACGATGTCATCGAGCGAACCACTGCTGCCCACGAAATCGCGCTCGGGCGACCTGCATCCGAGAGCGGCCAACGAGCGTTTCTCATCTATATCGGCGAACTAACCGATGACGGCCTTTCCCAGCAGGAGGCGTGGTCCCGCGCCTGCCTCGGTCTTTTTTCCACAAAAAGCTTTCAGACTCTTGACTAGCAATCCCACCTCCTGCCACGCGACCACTCGTCGGGACTGGCTACGAAAATCTTTCCTCGGTCTGGGATCCATTGCCGCTGCGGATCTCCTTGCTCGTGACGGAGGCCTATATGCCGCGGGAGAAGGACTGACAAAACTCCATCATACCCCTCGGGCAAAGCGAATCATCTACATCTTTCTCGAAGGCGGGCTTTCCCAGATCGACTCCTATGATCACAAGCCAGCACTCGAGAAATATGCAGGCAAACCGCTACCCGATTCGATTCGCCCTCCCGAATTCACTTTTGCCAAACAGGGAACGGTAATTCCATCGCCGTTCTCCTGGAAGCGTTGGGGAAAAAGCGGCACCTACGCGAGTGAACTTTTCCCCGAGATTAACAGCCGCTTTATCGACGATCTCTGTTTCATTCACTCCCTGCATCACGATAGCAACGACCATGTTACGGCGAAGCGAGTCCTCCACACTGGAGTCCCCATCGAGATACGTCCGACACTTGGTAGTTGGCTCGTCTATGGCCTCGGTTCGATGAACGAGAACCTGCCAGCATACATCGACATTACCCCCACCGATCCGAATCGGCCCACTGGATTTTTCCCCACAAAATACGGAGGAACCTCCATCGACCGCCCCGATCGCAAGTCGCCGGATCTGACATGGGAAAATCTCGAATCACAATTCCCTGATCAGGAAAGGCATATCGATTTCATCAAACAGCTGGACGAACTGCATTCTCCCGATACCGAACTCGACGAGATGGAGTTGGCCTTCCGCATGCAGACCGAAGCTCCTGACTTGCTCAACGTCGATAACGAAAGCGAAGCAACGAGAAAGCTTTACGGCCTTGGCGGGGAGCACACCGATGAATTCGGGCGCGCCCTTCTTCTCGCCCGTCGCTTTTCAGAAGCGGGAGTTCGCTACATCACAGTGAATCACGCCACGCCCCGTTACGGAAATCTCTGGGATCAGCATTCCGAACTAGAAAAGGGACATCGCGGCAATGCCAACGCAGTCGATAAGCCCATTGCGGCACTGCTTCACGACCTGAAGGTTCGCGGCATGCTCGACGATACCCTCGTCATCTGCGGCAGTGAATTTGGCCGAACTCCCACCTTTGAATTTTTCGACGGCATTACCGGTCGGCATCAGAATGGACGAGACCATAACCCTCACGGATTCACTACCTGGTTCGCCGGAGCTGGGATGAAACCCGGATACCACCACGGGCAGACCGACGACTTCGGCTACTATGCCGTGAAAGACAAAGTCGATATCCATGATTTCCATGCCACCCTGCTGCATCTCATGGGTGTCGATCATGAAGCCCTCACCTATTTCCATGGCGGTCGGGACTATCGCCTCACCGACGTCTACGGAAATGTGGTGGAAGAGATTTTCAGCTAGAAAAACGACGGGAACTATCAACCTTATCGTCTCTCATTTTTCTCCAGCCAAAATCGTACTTACTTTCTTCCCGATTTCGCTACCACATCGAAAGGTTCCGCTTTGCTGTGCCACACTAAACAAGGCTCCACTCTTCTGACGTCAGAGCAGAAGCTGCGTTTCCGTGAATGAGCAGGAGATATTTAGGCATGGCACGACTCGTAGGATTTGAAACGTGGTGCTACCACTGCTCTTTCTCTCGGCTTTCGTCGTTGATGGAATCCTCGTAGCGATAGTGTTCACAGGGAATCAGGATCCTTTTATCTGGAGCCGTTCCTCCGAGATATTCGATGAAAGCAGCGACTGTTCCAACAGCCATTTTTCGGGGAAACTGCTGCGGCGTATCATAGAGTTTTTTCTCGAAAACCGCCTGCTTCCCAGCGGGCGAAGCGTCGAAGGCGACAATGGTGATTTGATTCTGCTTGCCCGCTTTTACGACTGCCGCATGGGCACCCAATGCGGATGGATCATTGATCGCAAAAATTCCCGTGATGTCTGGATGCGCCTGCAGAATATCGGTCGTGACGGCGTAGCCAGCGTCGCGCGCACCTTTGCCTGTCAGTTCGGTCACGATCTCAATAGGGCTATTTGCTTTTTTCAGCGCGTCTTTGAATCCATCGACTCGCAGGATACAGCTCGTCACTTCGGGAAGGGAAACCACAGCGACTTTCCCATTGTTACCCAGCGCCTTCATCATACTTTCTCCAGCCAGCTGCCCACCTTGAAAGTTGTCGCTACCGATGTGTGAGCTCACCAGTTTCGAAGCCTCTTCATCACTGACTTGAACATCAAAAGAGAAAACAGGAATGCCAGCTTCGTGTGCAGCTTTCACCCCCTGACTTGCCGCACGGGAATCGACGGGGTTCAGAAAAATCGCGTCGTATCCTTGCGCCACAAAATCGGACATCTGACTGTTCTGCTTTGCCGGATCAAGTTCACCGCTCAGTGCCGTGACTTCGTAGCCATGTTTTGCAGCTTCTTCCGTCATAACATTTGCGATGAGCTTGAAGAACGGATTGGTCAGATCCATGCAAGTCATACCAATGCGACCCTTGATGGCGGGAGCATCCTTGTTCTCGCCGCAGCCAGCAGCAAAGAGAGCGGAAAATATAAGAGCAAAAAAATAGCGAGTGCAGAATTTCATGAATACTACGCTACGCGAAATTGCGAGCAGGAATCAATCGTTTCCAGTGATTGTTTTTTCTACAGCGCAGATAACTCCAAAGTCCCGATGCACTGAATATCGGCTCGTTCCAAATCCATGTGAAGCGTTCCGTCAGTGGACGAGTGTGGCAGCTTTTAAGGAATCAACAAAAAACAGAACCAAGTATAAGACGACAAGAACACCAGTCGAGATAGTCAGCACTTTCGGGCCGCTCTGACTCGTGACTTCATACCAAACAGTCAGCCATACCAAGGCCGCTGGAACAAGCAATATCAGGAAACCTGCGTGCTTCACGAAAATTACCTCGGAGCGAAAATTATCGAATTCCGGATAACCGCTCACTTTCATGAACACACCGAAAGAAATCACCCCGTGCACAATCACCACCGAATGAACCACTACGAAATCCACATGGATGGTGTATTCGCGCAGCTAACCCATTTCTTTCGCTCAATCTCGTTGTCTCACCACCGCCGTGTCGCTCCACGCACCAAACCCACCATGACTCCCTGGATCATCAACTCTTGGACGGGAAGCAAATCCGGGAAATCCGGGTTCTCGGCTTTCAAATAAGGCTTTCGACCATTGGCCACGTAACGCTTCAAGGTCGTTTCTCCGTCAATCAGAGCAGCGACTACATCTTGATCCCGCGGTTCGCGGTTTTCAAGGACAACGTGATCGCCATCCATTATGTGGGCATCAATCATGGATTCGCCCCTCACCTTCAAAGCGTATGCCTTGGTTCTTTCATCCAGCCCCATCGATCTGACATCAACAGAAAGGGTTCCATCCGCTTCTGGAGTCGTATCATCACTGTATCCCGCAGGAATCGCTCCGTAGATGGGAACATCTACAATGGGCTCCCGCTCTGCCGCGTCAGCAAACATAAGCGATCGAGCCTTGCGATCCTTTTTTATGATCACTCCTTTTTTCTCCAGCGCTCGCAGATGACTGACTGCGGCAGTCTGACTGGCGAATCCAAAATGTTCCTGAATTTCCCTCGTTGATGGCATAATTCCCGAACGCCGATGCTCAGCGTGAAGGAAGTCGAGGATCTCTTGTTGGCGGGCAGTTAACTTCATATATGAACAGTGTTCTACAGAACATTATAGAAAATTCTCAGTGCGCAAGTCAAAATCGCAATTTTATTACCCTTTCTGAAATTTCGGATTCCGAATGAAGCTTCGATACATATTTATTCCGGCCGCACTCCTCGCAATTGTACCATTCTGGTTTCTTCTTCGCGGCCCAGGAGAGGTCGAAGACGAACGCATTCCTCCAGGCGAACCGGAAAAGAGAACGGTCGAAACAATCGGACCTGTGGCCGCAGCGGAACCCTCGTCTTCCCCGCCTGACGTGATCATTCAGCCCAGGATCGTTCGCGAATCATCTCCGGAATCTCGATTGCGCGCCCAGCCAGATACTTCAACAGAAAAGGCAAAAGCCACTGCGCTTGAGAGGAATATTCCTGATACAACCGGTCCCGCAGAAGTTGAGAAAGAAAAAAAGCCGGAAGGCAAACCCATGGTAATGGGCGTCGTGAAGGAAAATGCGAAGCTCGATCCCAAGCTAGCGGAGTTGGCAAAGGAAGGCGTTCTCGCTGTCACCGAAGAACGATGGGATGACGCACGGGAAACGTATCTGGAATTGGTAAGGCAGGCGCCCGATAACGCCCTCGCCTACGCCAATCTTGGTGTCGCGGAACACCAGCTTGGAAACCTTCTCGCCGCAGCCGGAAATCTGAGAAAGTCGCTCGATATCAATCCCGGCATTGCCCAGAATTGGCAGACACTTGGTTTGATCCACTTCGAGCGAGGGGAATTAGAAATGGCGATCTCAACCCTGACACGAGCCATTCACGAGGACCCTTCGAATGCCCGATCACGACTTTACCTCGCGACCGTGATTCGGGAATACGGATGGCTCGATGCCTCGATCACCGAACTCGAGCGCGCCCTCGAAACTGATCCCAAACTCGCCGAGGCTCACTACAATCTGGCCGTTACCTACCTCGACGAGAAACCACCTCGTCTCGAACTCGCGAAACGCCACTACTTTTCCGCAATCAACCTCGGAGCCGAAGGTTCGACCGAGTTGGAAGAGATTTTCAAGAAAGCCGCCAACTCGGAAGAGTAAGGTGATTTTTCGCAGAAATCGCTTAGACTTGCCGATCTCGAAACAGACGCCATGAGAAAGCTTTCGTCGTTCATTTCTCCCCGATTTCTCGTGATCACTATCGCGACCGGACTTGGTGCCATGCTGATTGGAACTACTGGCTGCTCGACAAAGGCAACCCAAGCGTCCAGTGACGGAGTTCCAAGCCCTGTACTGATCCGTCCCGAACCGGGGCCTCGCTACCCCAGCCTTGTTCAAGGTTCCAGGCACAGCAATCATGCTGCAACTGCCCCTGCGGAAAATGCGCCAAAAATCACTGCCAAAGCCGCGATTCTCATCGATTCGCACGGCAGAGTTCTCTACGAGAAAAACGCCGATGCCCGCCTTCCCTGCGCCAGCACGCAGAAGTTGCTCCTTGGAATCATGATCGCCGAGCGCGGCGGGCTGAGTCAACCCATGACGATTCAGGAGCCCGACACCTGGGCTGAGCCTACGAAGATGGGAATCAAACCCGGTCAGGCCTACACCAAGGCGGATCTCCTCCGGGCCGTGCTCGTGCGAAGCAGCAATGACATCGCCCGTGCCCTCGCCCGCGATCACTCGGGAAGCGTTCCCGCCTTCGCTGCCAACATGAATGTGCGAGCTCGACAGCTCGGAATGTACAACTCCCACTTTACCAATGCGAGCGGTCTGCCGACACCTCCCGGGCAATACTCCACCGCACGTGATCTCTCCAAGCTCGCGCTTGCCTCCGCTCGCAACGGATTCGTCCGCGATGCGATCCGCACCAAGGGCCTTTACTTCCGCTTCCCTGACGGAACAACGAAACCGATCACAAACACGAATCAGGTTCTCCGTTCTTTCCCCTACTGCACGGGCATGAAAACGGGTTACACCAACGCGGCGGGACGCTGCCTCGTATCCTCTGCCAGCTACGGCGGAAAAAATGTCTACGCCGTCATCCTTGGCAGCAAGACTCCCAACGTCTGGTCCGAGTCCGAGGCCTTGCTCCGGTATGGGCTTGGGATGTGAGTGTGTAAATTGCGGCGCTCAACAGTGTCAGGTCACATCGCAATTGCCTTCTTCCAGTTCTCTGGATTAGAATCGTCACGTGGTAGCTCGCATCGTTTCTTTCTTTCTCTTTTCCCTGGATGGGATCCGAAACCCGAAGATGATTACAGCGAGTTAAGGAAGGCAAAAGTCAGCGAACTCGACAAGGCACTTTCCACTCTGATTATCGATCTCAAAAAGCAAAAGATACTCGATCGAACGCTTGTCGTTCTGAGTTCGGACTATGGACGATATCCATTTTTTCGAAACGGAGTCCCTGCTCCCGACTCCGCTCGGAGTGTTGCGCTACCGTGCTGAGGTGGCGTAATCGGAGGAAGAGCGATTGGAGAAACGGATCGGACGGGCAGGCAAACGTTGAAAGGCCACATCACCGCAAAGCAATTCAACAGCCTGATTGCGCACGCCCTGCGGATCGATTCTTTTCAGAATGCGTTTACTCCAAATGGGAGGCCCGTGACAATCGGGAATTCCCGAGAGCCTTTGATCGAAGGTATTTTTTGCCGAGGTAAAATAGGGAGTACATTCCCTCGTTCGCGTCCTGCTTCCCTTTTGCCGATCACCGCAATATCTGGTGAGATGGCAGGATGAAGGTTCTCGTAATGCTCTCCGCCTTGTTGTCCGCAACCACTTGGCTGACCGCCCAAAATGAGGCACCACTCTGGCCCATCCTTACGAAAGTAAAAGGCGGCGAGCCGCTCCCGGGAACAAAATTTCTCACACGCGAGGGGGACATTAGCCGACAGCTCGTTGATGCAAATGATCGCTTCCTCGACAAGCAGATTGCAGCGGCGGCTGAAAAAAGAAGTGCATTCTGGAATCGAATTCACTCCCTGCCAGAGGCGTATGCCAAGTCTGTTGAACCAAACCGCCAGCGGCTTATCGAGATGCTGGGATTGCATCGGGATGAAAGAACGGAAGAGGTAACCCTGAAGTGGTCGGGATCTGTCGGGGATCCCCATACTCCGATTATTCCTGGAGCCAGTGTTGTTAAAGTAAGATGGCGCGCTTTCGGCGGAGTCCACGGACGCGGCCTGCTCCTGGAACATTTGCACCTTCAGTCCACTCATGGTCCCGGACCGATTCCAGCGGATATCATTGCAATCCCGGACGCTGATCAAGCTCCCATCAATCTCACTTTTCCTGGGGACAACAATGAAACTTCCTCTTTTGCCCTCGACCTTGCCTTAGCCAAATGCCGTGTGGTGGTTCCTGCACTCATCAGCCGCAAGGAAAACCGCTGGACCCTGACAAACCGCGAATGGCTTCACCGCTCTGCCTTCATGCAAGGGCGGACGATGACCACCTACGAGCTCCAAAAAATCTTTGCTCTCGTTGATGCGCTCATCGCATCTCGACCCGACGACGAGAAGGACCGACCCATTGGGATCATCGGTCACGGTGAAGGTGGATGGCTTGCGATGTTGGCTGCCGCTGTCGATCCGAGAATCGATGTCTGTCTTTCCTCTGGCAGCTTCGGGCCTCGCGAAGACTTGTGGCAGGGCCCAGTGGAAAGGAATATCTTCGGTCTTCTCACAGAATTTGGAGATGCCGAAATTGCGAGCCTGATCCACCCCCGGGTCTTTCAAGCTGTTGGCGGTCGCGAGCCCGATTGGAGCTACCGCACAAACGAGCAGGGCAAGTTAGATCTCGCGTTGAATTACACAGGCAAAAAGGGAAAGCCCTCTATTTATCCCAAGCCGACCAACGCTCTGTTCAAAGCTGAATTTGATCGCTTTCAAAACCTGATCGGCAACCCTGATGGATCATCTTCCACTGCCACTTATCAGACATCAGCTCCAGCGATAACGACACAAGACATTGGAAAGTTTCTTCAGGCTCTCGGCGTCGGAGAAGGAAAGCCCATCGAGCCATTTTCGGCCCATTCGAATGAGCTTGCCAATTCGCAGGCGGAACGCTTTTCTTTCGACGAGGCCGAGCAGATCGCAGAAATCGAAAGGCACAACCAACTCCTGCTCGTCGAGGCAGCTCAGGTCCGAACAGAATATTTCAAAGATCTGAAAACCGACTCGCTCGAGAATTTCGAGAACACCATCGAACCTTATCGCGAAAAATTTCGCACGGAAGTCATTGGGGATTTCGAACTGCCTTTCGCTTCGCTCAATGCTCACTCGCGCCCTTACGAAGAGGGACCGAAAACGATCAGTTATGAAGTTACCCTCAACGTTTTCGACGACGATTCAGGTGATCCGGTTATTGCCTATGGAATCCTAACATTGCCCAAAGACCTCGATCTTTCCTCTGGCGAGAAACGCCCCGTCGTCGTCTGCCAACACGGACTCGAGGGGACTCCGCAACAGGTCATCAGCGAAGAAAAATACAAAGCTTACAAGGCGTTTGCGACTCGATTGGCCGAGCGCGGATTTATCACATTCGCCCCGCAGAATGGATACCGATACTTCGACTACTTCCGCCTGCAGCAATTCAAGGCCCAGTCGATTGGCAAAACCCTGTTCTCGATCATCGTACCCCAGCACCAGCAGATTACAAAGTGGCTCGCCGATCAGCCTTTTGTCGACGGGGATCGCATTGCCTTCTACGGACTCAGCTACGGTGGAAAATCTGCGATGCGAATCCCACCACTGGTAGATCGCTATTGTCTTTCGATATGCTCAGCCGACTTCAATGAATGGGTCTGGAAAAACGCAGCGACAGACGAGAAGTCACTGCGCTACAGTTATGCGAACAAGGGCGAATACGAGATCTTCGAGTGGAATCTCGGAGGCACGTTCAACTACGCCGAGATGGGATGGCTGATCTGTCCCCGCCCCTTCATGGTTGAGCGTGGGCATTTCGACGGCGTCGCTCCAGATGAAACGGTCGCCTACGAATTCGCGAAGATCCGGAATCTTTATCAGGCCCGTCTGGACATCGAGGACAAATGCGAGATCGAATGGTTCGCCGGTCCTCACTCCATCAATGGAGAAGGATCGTATCGCTTTCTCCACAAGCACCTCAACTGGCCGGAACCGAAGTAGCGGAATTCGTGAGAATTCCGCGCGGTCGAAAAGCCTGAAACTCTATCAAATCGACCGCGTCAAATCGACTACGTTAAATCGACATCGCGGAGAAACCTCCGTCGACGATCATTTCCGTCCCGGTGATGAAGGAACCAGCACGCTTCGAGGCGAGCAAGAGAGTCGCACCGATCAGTTCTTCGGCTTCGCCAAAGCGATTCGTGGGTGTATGTCCCATGATCGCTGCAACACGATCTTCGGTGAGAACTTTGCGATTCTGCTCGGCCGGGAAAAACCCGGGTACGATCGTATTCACGCGCACCTCCTGCTCGGCCCATTCGCGAGCAAGGTTTTTGGAGAGGTTATGCACGGCCGCCTTGCTTGCCGAATAGGTAAAAACGCGACTGAGAGGGCCAAGTCCGGAAATCGACCCAACGTTGATGATGGATCCCCCGCCCTGCTCAAGCATGTGTTTGCCGAAGATCTGACAACTGCGAAGAATTGCGCCCAGATTGATATCAAGAATACGGGCGAACTCTTCGTCTTCGATATCGAGCAACGGTGTCGGCGAATTCACGCCCGCTCCATTCACGAGGATATCGACCTTTCCGCAACGTTCCGTAACGGTTTCGAGCAGTGAACTGAGCGATTCGCGTGAAGCGACATCTGCGGCGACAAAAAAACCGCGCCCGCCAGCCGCATCAATTTCGCGCAGACGCTCGGCACCTTTTTCCTCGCTACGCCCGACGACGGCGACTTCCGCTCCGGCCTTCGCGAGGCCCAGCGCCATCTCGCCACAAAGAACTCCAGTACCACCAATTACCACAGCGGTTTGTCCTTCCAGCGAAAACAACTCTTCGACGTAACTCATGCCCCCACCCATACGGCAAGTTGCAGGGGCGTCAATAAACGATATCAGCGCACACGAATTGACGCAGCCGCGAGAAACCACTACCCTATTTTCATCTTATGGATACATCAACACCTCCACCCATCGACCCATCAGATCTTCCCGGACCGAAACGTTCCTGGAACCGCACGATCGGAGTCATTGCGTTGATTTTCGGAATACTCGGGTTTCTCGGTGCGCTGATCGCGCCGGTTTCGCTCAGGTTTACGAAGATAATGATGAAAACCTTTGAGGAGCAGGGCGCTGACAGTGCCGATGTTGCCGACTACATCGAGAAACTGAGCTCTCTTTCAATGATGAGCACAATCGCGTTGGCGATTCTCGGAATCATGCTGGCAGTCGGAGGCATTTTCCTAATGAAGACGAAACGCCTTGGCTCTCCTTTACTGAAAATCTGGGCCGTTCTCAAAATCGTTTTTGGTATTTTCGTAAACTACAAAAACTACGGCCTGACTCAGCAGCAAATGAAGATTCAGACTTCGGTTGGCGGCATGGATCCCACAGCAGCTGAGATGACTGAATCGATCACTAATATTGCGGTCCTCGTCGGTATGATATTCGGAACACTCTGGGTCATTGCTCTCCCTGTATTTCTTTTGATCTGGCTAAACCGTTCCAAGATCAAGACAGATATCAGCACTTGGGAAAGCTGATCAGGGAAATTCAATAAAAATACCGACCTGCTGAAACACGGGTCGGTTTTTTCGTAAAAATTCGGCGTTTAACTACGAGGGCGTAAAAAGCCCGCTATTCCTTTTTTTCCCCAGCTTCTTCCTTTGCTCCTTCGGCAGGCTTCCCGGCTTTTCCGTCGGCAGGCTTTTCGCCTTCACCTTCAGGCTTTGCTTCCCCACCTTCCGGAGCAGGCTCCTCTTTGGCCTCCGATTTCATTTGTGCCATCGGGGGACGCTCCGCAAATCGCTGATAATCCGGCGGCATCGTATCTTTCCCGAATCGCTTGCTGAACTGGTACGCAATGCTTTGCATGTGAGATACCGCCTGCTTGTTCTCTTTTTCCAATGCAGGGTCTACCTTGTGAATTTGCATTGCCGCACCCATCGCTAGCTTTGCGAGAAGAACCTTGTTGCCATAGCTCAGGGTGAACGTGCGGTAGTAATCGTCGAGTGCTTTTTCTTTTTCCCCTTTGGCATCAAACACCTTGGCGCGCAGAAAAGCCAGCTCAGCCAATTCCGTAGCGGGAAGGTCTTTGAAATTGGGAGCTCCGAGGAGTTTAGCATCTCCTATCATGGGCTCCTGATAGACACCAAGAGCCGTCTCCAGATCGGACATCTTATTCTCACCGAGCAGTCCCCAAAGCTTCTGAAACTCGAAGTCTCGCTCGTAGCGATCATTCAGTTTGCTCTCAATTGTTGCCGCAGCGGGCATGTTCACAACCTGAGCGACTTTTGCGTAAAGGCCAGCACGGCGGTAGCTTTCTGCCTGATAAAAAAGTGCCTCGGAGGCAAAATTCTGCGGCACGCTGAGAATGATCGCGTAGTTCCGAACAACAGCACCGAAGGCGTCTCCAGCTTCGGCATATTTTCCTTCCGAGAAAAGCGCACGCGCTGCGCCAAGTACATCAACACGCTCATCGAAGCGGATTGCCTTGTTGAGGCCCTCCCCTTTGATCTGACTGTAGGCAATCGGCCTGGGTGGTCCTCCGGGAGCAGTCGCAAACTGAATCCCCTGGTCGTTTGAGTTTTGAATGTATCCTTGCGGACTGCCGCCCTCGACGAGGCCGATGACTGCCGGGGTTTCGCGAACGGGATTCTGCGCTTGAACACTACCTGCAGAAAGCGTCAGGAAGACAATAGCAAGAATTGCAGTGATGGAAGAAAGAATTTTCATCGGGAAAAAGGTGGGGTTGATCGTGATTTCGGAGGCCTATTCCTCTGGAGCGATGTTGAGTTGACGGAGAATCATCTGCTCTTCTTCCGGCGCGATTCTCAGATCCGTTTTCATGGTTTCAATGTCCCGACGGAGACGGCGAAGAGCTCCGGTCGGAGCCATCTCATCAGTCCATCTTTGCCACATGTAGAGATACTTACGGCTCAGACGATACAATGCCAGCTCACGCTCACGTTTCGCCAATTGCTCTTCAGGAGTTCCGGTCGGCATCTTCTCGATATCGGCAAGGCTGTTGGGAATGTAGCGCTCCCAAGCCTGCGTGACCCAGTCGGCTTCGCTCGGATAGGCTCCCATCAGTGCGATATAAGAGCGGTTCGCATTTACCGGATCTCCCATCTCATCGAAAACAGTTCCGAGGAGGAAACCTGCCTCTGCGCGTTTTGCCTTCTCCTTGGAGAAAATCTTCTTGTCTCCATTGATCGTTTTCAGCGGCTCGAGAGCATCTCTCCACTCTTTGCTCTTGATGTGAAGTTTGGCGAGGTTCAACAAGGCCGGTCCAATCAGTGCCTTGTCATCACCCGGATTATCGATAATGCGGCGGAAACGCTCACGCGCACTCTGGATTTTTCCGGGGTCACCAGATCGTGCCTCAATGATACCCAGCTGCATCTCTGCAGTTCCTTTAAACTGAGCGGCCTCCGGATTGGTCCGGGCGAGCAATTCCTCGAAGTAGGGCACCCCAAGGAAAGGGTTGTCCGTCTTGTTTGCAAAGTAATCACCGACAGCGCGGAGAGCGAAAGCCGAGAGCCCCTTTATATCGAATTGCTTGAGCTCTTCGAAGACCCCGGCAATCTGCGTCTCTGCGGCGGCAAACTCGGCAGAATCTTTCTCCATCTTGCCTTGAGCCTGCTGCAGCACAATCACCTGCTGAATTTTGAGCCAGGTCAGAAGAGCCTGGTTGTTAGGATCGATACCAGGGAAGTTGTTGAGAGTCGCAATCGTCGGTTCAACACCGCGAATGCGAACAGATGCCTCCGCATAGGATCCAATCGCCTGACGGAGTAGCGTGAGATCCTGCTCCTCGGGCGGCTTGTTGCCGAGAAGAAGAATCATTTTCTCCACCTGGGTCAGCCCTTCTTCTCCCCGCCCTGCTGCTTCGAGAAACTCAAGAGAGAAGACGGAAATCTGCGGCTCCCAAGGGGTTTCCGCATAGTCAGGGAAAAACGTATCGTAAAGCGCGAGACCTTGATCGATCTTAGCCTTGCCGTCACCCTCGTAACCACCTTCCTGCCCACCTTCGGTGTAGTAGATATCGGCTGCTTTCCAAAGTGCTTCGGCACCCACGACCTTGTGGAAATCATTGCGATCAGGATCGCTGACACGAGACTTCTTCGCCCCTTCGAATGCAGCAAGATAAGCATCGAGAGAGGCTTTTTCCCACTCAGTGCGTTGCTCCTCCTGCTCCTTTTGGTTCAAGCCGCTTGCCATGACAGCGTAGGAGTCGCCTTTGATATTGAGCGTGCGGCCAAGCTGGATAGAGTCAGACCGCTTCTCGACGAGTTCATCTGCTGCTTCGATCGAGGCTGGGTAGTCTTCGAGGTTGAAACGCGCAATCGAAAGGTCGGCGAGTGCATTGTCGAGGAATCGCTCGGACTCCGGGAATGCTTCGAGAAATTCCTCATATTGCGTTGCCGCTTCGCGCATTTTTCCGCGGATCAACGAGTTACTGCCGCGGTGGAACATTGCGATCTCGCGGTTTCCGCCATCAGGATAGGCCTTCACATATTCGGTAAACGGCTCGGTGGCTTCCTCGTGCTTGCTGGTCGAGTAGAGAGCGAGAGGATAGAGCGAGTCGGCAAGTTCGCGCTGGGCATCACCCAGATCGTAGCGCTCACGAACACGCTCAGAGATGCGGATGACGTCTTCGTAGAGGCCAGACGTGAAGAGCGACTGTAGCATGAACGTCGAGACGTTGTTGCGAAGAGGATGGTCCTCCGACATCTCGGCCATGAACTTTTCTCCAAAATACTGCGCCGCGGGGAAATCAGCGATGAGAGAAGAAAGACGTGCCACTTCGTGGAGAATCTCGCCGCGCTTGTCATCCGGCGTTTTCTCCACATTCTCGGCCAGATTCCAATAGATCACTCGCGCTGCACGAAGGTTACCCATACGCTCGTAACAGGTTGCAACGAGGCGAAGGGTCTCAGCATCAGGATGGAATTCTGCATTTTCGTAGGCTTCGATTCGATTTAGCAATGCCTGGTATTGCGAAGGAACCGCCTGCCCTGCCGGAAGACGAGTGAGTGCGAGATTGATATCATGCTTCACATCTTCCAGCGTGGGAGCAAAGGCGAAGTAGCGAAGCGCTAGAGAATACAGTCCAGCTTTGGTTGACTCGAATCCCAACTTGCGGAGACGATCGACAAAGCCAAAACGAAACTGATCGAGTGGAGAGAGCGCCAGTGTCGCCTGGTTTTTATCAAGAAAGCTGTGCGCCCGCTCGGCAATTTTTTCCAAAGCGGCTTCGTCAGACCCCGCAGCGTTGGCCTGCTCGATCCAAGCAAGTCCGAGCTCGAGAATTCCCTGCACGAGAAACTGAGGAGCAATATTGCGCTGCTCGCGATTGTCAAAAAGTTCCTGAATTGAGCCAACACCTTCGTCGATGCGACCCATTTTCATCAGCGCAGCACCATATCGAAGCTTGAAGCTCGGGAAAATTTGCTTCAGCTCTTCCGGTGCCGGATCGCTGGCGATGTATTCATCGTAAAGCCGGATTGCCTCACCCGGGTTGCCCATTTGAGCTTCGCAGAAGCCGAGCTGGAATTTGGCAAGGTTGGCACGGGGATTTTGGGACTTGATCGGAGACTCGACTCGTTCCGCAATTTCGTCCGCAGTAATGCAGGTGGTGAACGCATCCTTGGCATCGTTCCATCGCTGCTGCGGGAGCAGAGTGATTCCGTAGTCAAAGTAGAATCCCCCAGCCTGAGCACCGTAATCCTCGAACAGAGTTTCCATACCACCGGAAAGATCGAACATCTTTTCGAAGGTTTTCGAAGCCTCTTCATATTGCCCACCCATACTGAACTCACCAGCCTTCTGGTAAAGAGCTTCTAGGCTGACATCTTCCTCATCCTGAGCGAACAGCTTCGCTTCCGGAAAAATCAAGACGGTGACGGCAAATAGGGACAAAACCCTGAACATCCAATGGTTTTTCATTCTAACAAAAACAGAAAATTAGTAGTTCGATCCAAAATCGACAAAGTTGACATTTTTAATTTCGAGCCCGGCGAGACAGTTCATCAAATAAATGAAACGCTGTCCCGGGACAGCGTCAGCAGCTTCGACCTCGATGGGCGGCGACCCCTCGGTATCGAAGACCCTATAAGCATCACGATAGGTGAGGAGACGATCCTCGAGATGGATGAGCTTCCGGACTTCAGGATCCGTGTCGAACACTTCGTCCTTCATCGAAACAACTCCAGCTGTATCGACGACAATTTTGGGAGTCGGCATGATTGGCGCATCCGGATCGGTAGTAACACCCGGAGGAGTCATTGTGAGGTTCAAATCCCCCCCTTTCGGATCCAGAGTCGCAGTGATCAGGAAATAAATCAGGAGAAGAAAACTAACGTCGATGAGAGAAGAGATATCGAGGGCTCCGGACTCTTCCCCGTT
>Ga0181574_10001166_pt1 | contig 24592 bp, 22 predicted proteins | sample 101ome_24_FD_145600 | JGI IMG/M metagenome (GOLD analysis project Ga0181574, IMG submission 145600) | Coastal salt marsh microbial communities from the Groves Creek Marsh, Skidaway Island, Georgia - 101410AT metaG (spades assembly) | ecosystem: Environmental > Aquatic > Marine > Intertidal zone... | reverse complement strand
TCAACCATCGAGAGCGGGTAGCCGTTTGGCACACCATTTTGTCCTGTGTTGAAGGTTGACCAAGTTCCTGTTGAACCATCAAGATGGCCAACAACACCACGTTGGAAGCCACCCCAACCCGCGAAGGTTGCAGAGCCAGCGACGAGATGGTTTCCATCCGTCCACAGTTCGCCAACCCAATCGCCCATGTTGTTCGGTAATCCGTTACCAGGCGTCCATGTTGACTGCCAAGAGAATGAAGTCTCGTTAAATCGTTCAACTCCATCTTCGGTCGCAAAGAGGATCAGCCCATCGTACTCGATGATTTCTCGGATTGGGAATTCAAGGTTGTCCCAGAAACCAAGTTTGGTTCCACTCGGGCTGTACACTTCAAGTCCAATTTCTCCCCAAGAAATCCACGTGTGACCGCTTGAGGATTCAAATGCTGTAACCCGATCGACTTGCCCGGATGGGAGTACGGATGTGCCCCATGTGCTTGTTGAAAGATTGTACTGGACAATGCCGCCGCTACCATCTTGATTCCACCACTGGCCTGAGACGACACTTGCAAGCAATGTGTCACCAATGATTTCTAAGCCAACAACGTCGCCACCATTCTCTCCGATGCGCTGTCCAGCATCGAGTGGTGTGATGGATGTAAAGTTCGCAACATCGATACCATAGATACTGTCACTCGAGGTGCCTTGATGGTAATACATCGTGAAACCATACATTGTCAAATCGTAAGGATTCCCGTTACCGGAATAAAGGGCATTTGATTTTTCGATGTCATAGAATTCTGTTCCATTCGCAGTCCCAAGAAGTTGGAAACCATCTTGACCACCAACCCAAACGTATCCTTGACGTATATCGGCAACGATTCCTGTGACGATTTCGTTGCCATTATCGAGGACGTTATCCTCGGTCCATGTAGAGAGCCATTCACCGTTGACGATGTCCCAACGAGCAACCCCAATTCCAGTCAATCCGATGTAAGCAATGTCGTCAATGACTTCGACAATAGCGTTTGCAGTCGTGGAGGTAGCTTCCCACTCATCGTCAACGGTGAAACTGCTTTTATCGATCAGTCCAACACCGCTGAAGGTTCCTCCAAAGACGGTCGTACTGTTGGTTCCAACAGCGTAGGTTGCCCAATTTGGCATACCATCGTAAACGTTGAGACAATCATCGATGGCACCTGTAGTTGGTGAATAGCGACAGACTCCAATGTTGGTGCCTGCATACATCCAACTCCCATCGAGTTCGAAGTCGAAGTGCTGGGATGGACGTCGAGTCCAATCACTGCCCGATGTTGTGAGTTGGCTCATTGTTGAACCATCCCAAATGAACCCGCCGAGTTGGGTTCCAATCCATAGGTCGTTTCCGTTTTCCTCCAGAGCATAGACGGTATTGGTTGTCATAATGCTGTTATCGGAAGTGAGTGGACTCAGAATTTCACCGGTCGAGAGATCTTTTCGTGCAACGCCGTATCCTGCGAGACCCATGTGGAGAACATCTCCGACGACGGCAACTGGGGCATAATTGACACCATTAACGCCGGTTGACCCCCATGCAGCAAGGAATGAATCGTTTGCAATATCATACCGCAGCAAGCCTTCGTCTGATGACCAGTATCCAATTCCTGCATAGGTTGCGACTTGGCCAGTGAGAAAATAATCGGAGGTCAAGAGTGTTGCAGAGCCCACGGCTGTCGAGTCAACATCTGCGCGATATGCTGCAAATTCTTGAACGAAGAGAATTTGGCACCCGGAGGTGGTTGTACAATCACCAACAGCTGCAATGTCAACGATGTATTTTGAACTGGAATCAGAGTTTGCACCTGCTGGTATGTTGGTTCGAATGGATCCATTTTCAATGAGGAACAAACCGTCAGAGAGTGTACCAGCGATGATTGTATCACCCGTCACAGCAAGTGAAGTAACAGCGTCACCAAGATTGATCGGACTGAGCCAAACGGATGAGGCGATGTCGAATCGATCGATTGTTTCAGAGAAATAACCTGCGACGTAGAGGATTCCGTTGTGTTCTAGCGCATCCGTCAATGCAGGTGTTGATGGGCCGCTTGCAAGCACAATTTCCTTGTTAACGTTGCTTTGCATGTTTGCTTCAATGAGGACGATTCGCCCACCATCCGTTGCAACATGCATCACGGTCGATGGTGCACGTTCACCGCCCGGGGACCATGCAAACAAGGCGTTGTAATCTGACTTACTCAGACCAATGTCGTTCAATGAAATGGAAGAACTAAAGACGCCCGTTGTTAAATTGTACCGGAGAAGCTGGTCCCCACTCGTGATATGGAGTGTGTCTTGGAACGCCTTGATTCCTGATACCTCATTAGAAGGCAACCAATTCGCATCGTTCCAAGTTGCTAACCAGAATCCAGAGTTCCAGTTGTATCGGGCAAGTCCGCTGTCATCGGAGGCAAAGAGGAGTTGATTGCCAGCAGATTGCATTTTAGTGACTTCATTACTGTGGAGAACATTCGCTGAATTCCAAACTGAGAGTGGCTGATTCGCATTCAAATCATAACGACCCACGCCGTTATTTGTTGCAGCATACAATACCCCATTCTGCTCGTGAAGGTCATTAACTTCAGTGGATGCAGGCCAACTATTCGATGAGGAGGAAACGACTTGAGTCCAGACATTGGAAGCGTCTAGTTCGAGGAGTGTCCCGTCACTTGCCATGGCGTATATGCCCGACGGAAGAACCTCGAAATGAGCGATATCAAATCCAGCACCTGGAAGGCCATCACTAACGGTTCCATCGATGTGTGAAATCAACTTGAACATGCCATTGGAAAATGCCACGTGGAGGTTGTTGTTTGGGCCAATCCCCATTCCTACAATCTCTGAGTTGAGATCATCAAAGTTGTAGGAATCGATGTATGCTGGATCGTTGTTCGCATCAAGGACTAAAATAGCTGTTCCACTTTGAAGGTACAATTGACCATCGATTGGATGTTGCATTGCACCATAGATTGGAATGATAACTGGAACAAATGAGGTGATCGGATCGATCGGAGCAAGGGCTTCGAAGGCGAGTTCTGTGATGACGGCATCCGATGGAAGCGTCCAACCTGCACCTGATGCGCTGTTTGGTGATAATCGATCCGAATATGGATTGGCTCCATCAAAGGAATCGGATGCGCCTAGTGTTCCAAGGCCCCTCCAATCAAAGAGATTGACGCCGATGTCATTAGCAACGAGAAGTGGCTGATCGATCATCAATCCATTCGAGCCGTTCACATGGACTTGGAAGGATACGTTCGAAATTTCCGCACCTGGTGCGAACTCTAGCACCCAATCCGCCGTTGCTTGATTTGACAAGATAGGGTCTGAACCTACGACTGCATCGAGTTGGACCCAACCCGTATCATTGCTACCAGAGAGAGGCCATGAGACGACATCGTCGGCTTCATGCGCTGATGCAAGAGGAACGCCTGCGAGGGCTACAGACCATGAGGCAAGAAGCATGAGCACGGTCAAAAAGACGGCCTTGTTTGGACCGGCTCGGTTACCATAGCGTTCGCTCATGAGGTCAATGCAATCACTTGACTACATAAAGGCCCTGTGTCGTTGATAGAACAACGCTTCATTCCAAATCGGACAATTCGCCTTGTTCGTTCACAAATAGAAGTCGAATTGTGGAGGTTCTTCCTGATATTGCTAAGGGTGAACCGGAGATAGCGACAATGGTGTCATTAGGGCGAATTTTCTTCTCTTCATACAGTTGCTTAACCGCTTCAGCAACGGTAGAACGCGCACGTGTTTGCTCCTCAACGATGAGACACTCGACTCCGGGTAGAATCGTTGTGCGCCGAGCAGCTCGAATCCGATTTGTCATCGCGTAAATTGGAATTCGAGGACGATGTGCAGCCATCAAACGTGCAGCATTCCCGTGTTCGGTTCCTACAATGAGGTGCTTTGCATTTGTTTCACGAGCGATTTCAATTGCGGCTCCAGCAATGACTCGTGTCGAGACATAGGCTGCCAGCGCAGGAGGGTCAGGTAATCCCTTGGTTGACTGCTCCACAGTTTCTGCAATTCGAGCCATTGTTTCCACGGCTTTTACGGGATGTTGCCCACCGGCGGTCTCTCCTGACAACATGACTGCACTGACATGCTGGCGTATCGCAGTAGCGACATCCGTCACTTCCGCACGCGTAGGCCTTGCATGATTGACCATGCTCTCCAACATCTGCGTGGCCACGACAACCGGTGTGCCACGTTGAAGACATGCAGATACAATCCGTTCTTGGGCAGCAGGAACTTCTTCGAGAGGAATTTCTACACCTAAATCTCCTCGCGCAACCATGACAACATCAGCCGATTCAACAATTGCAGTCAGATCCTCAAGAGCAGCGGGATGTTCGATTTTTGCAACGATCCAAGTATGAACGCCGGCAGCTTGTATTCGCTCACGAGCAGGAAGCAAATCAGCAGCGCTTCGGACATAGGAGACCGCAACAAAATCCACATTTTGGGAGAGCGCATGTTCAAGACAATCAATGTCATGAGGTCCTACAGCAGGGAGTTTGACCAGTGTTCGAGGGACGTTGATTCCCTTTCGCTCTGTTAAAATGCCACCATCTTCAACCCGACAACGGACAATCTCGCCCTCGAAATCTGGTGCAGAGAGAACCTCGAGTCGGATGAGGCCATCCGAGAGGAGAACAGGATCGCCTTTCTGAAGGTCTTTTGACAACCCCTCCCATTCAACGGGGAGGGTTTTGACCATCTCACCAAGAATGGTTGTACTTTGAGGAGGCAAACCTTCAGCGTATCCACAATGGAGATCAACAAGTTCACCTCGCAGCAACTCGACTTCGCCCTCAAACCGCCCCAGCCGAAGTTTCGGCCCGGGCAAATCGGCCAACAGTCCAATGTGCATACCAGTCTTAGCTTCCGCATCTCGGATGTTCTGAATGGTTTGTTCCTTGCCCTCAAAATTCCCATGTGAATAATTGAGGCGTGCAATGTTCATGCCTGCTTGCATCATTTCTGCCAGCGTATCCACATTGTCGCTTGCAGGGCCAATCGTAGCAATAATTCGAGACCTCATATGTTCCCCTCAATCACCCATACATGCACGTCATCCATAGTCATTCCATTGAAAACGGTGGATTCAATCAACGTTCAGAACCTTGCGAAAGAAGGGAATAACGAGCGAAGACTCAAACCATTGATGCGTTCAAGCATACGTTAAGGGGAACAAAATGGACGATAAGAAAGACCAACTTCTTCGACAAGAAGCCCTTGACTATCATGAGGAATCTCCTCAAGGAAAGATCAAGGTTGTACCGACAAAACCCCACGCAACCGCTCACGAACTTTCGCTTGCATATTCTCCAGGGGTTGCCTATCCCTGCCTGGAGATCGCAGAACGCCCTGAGGATGCTTACAGATACACGTCCAAAGGAAATCTGGTCGCCGTCATTTCCAACGGAACAGCCGTTCTTGGCCTTGGAAACATTGGGGCACTTGCAAGCAAGCCAGTTATGGAAGGCAAGGGCTTGTTGCTCAAAACCTTCGCAGATATCGACGTTTTCGACATTGAAATAGACGTGACCGATCCTGAAGAATTTATACAGACGGTCGTCAACATATCCAAGACATTTGGGGGGATCAATCTTGAGGACATCAAGGCCCCTGAATGTTTTGAAATCGAACGCCGAATTGCAGAGGCAACAGATATTCCAGTCATGCATGATGATCAGCATGGTACTGCGATTATATCTGGAGCGGCATTGTTGAATGCAGTTGAATTACAAGAAAAGCAATTGGATCAAATTTCGGTTGTTGTCGTAGGAGCCGGTGCCTCAGCCTTTGCATGCGCAGAACACTATGTCGCACTTGGCGTTCAACGTTCGAACATCAAGATGGTTGATTCTCAAGGGATCATCACGAAAACACGTCTTGACAGAGGGGAACTAAATCAGTACAAGGCGCAGTTTGCTGTTGATTGTGACGATGGCCAACTTATTGATGCGATGAAAGGAGCTGATGTCCTTCTTGGTCTTTCCAAAGGAGGTTTAGTTTCACAAGATATGGTTGCAGCAATGGCAGATAAACCGATTGTGTTCGCTCTTGCGAATCCTACCCCAGAAATCATGCCGGAAGAAATTCTTGAAGTGCGTAACGATGCTATCATTGCAACAGGACGTTCCGACTATCCAAACCAAGTCAACAACGTTCTCGGATTCCCATACATTTTCCGAGGGGCACTTGACGTGCGGGCACGTGACATCACTCAAAACATGAAGATGGCGGCTACGCGCTCACTTGCTGAGCTTGCAAAGGAACCGGTCCCAGACTACATTTCTGCCGCCTATGATGGGGCGACAATGGAGTACGGTCCAGAGTACATTATCCCCAAACCGTTTGATCGCCGTGTATTGATTTGGGAGGCTTCTGCGGTCGCTCAAGCCGCAGTCGAAGAGGGCATTGCATCGTTGACGAGCGAAGAATTTTCGCTGCAATCATACCGAGAAGATTTGGAAGCACGTTTGGGCATGACCTATTCCATTATGCGGAGCATCATCAATCAAGTTCGACGTCGTAACAAGCGTATTGTCTTCCCTGAAGGGGACAATGAGAAGGTGATTCGTGCTGCGGCTCAACTGGCAGAACAGAAAATTTGCAAGCCAATCTTACTCGGACCGATCGATCGTATTGCTCGGATGATGGAAGAAATGCATTTCACCTTCGATTACGAATGTTACGATCCTCGCTTCGATGAGCGTCGCAAGGGTGCCTATACGGATGCATTGTTTGAGCGAAGAAAGCGAAAAGGTGTGACAAGGATGGATGCTGCACGTTTGTTGAAAAGCCGTCCATATTTTGCAAGCCAGATGGTCGAAGCTGGCGATGCTGATGGCTTTGTTGGAGGCGTAAGTCGAAACTACAGTGATGTCCTACGTCCCGTCCTGGAAACCATTGGAGCCTCGGATGATGCACATTGCCTCATTGGCTGTTATATGGTGACCATCAAAGGAAAGATCCTCTTCCTTGCCGATGCCACAGTGAACGTTTATCCAGACAGCAGAACACTTGCTGAAATCGCTGTTCAAACGGCAAAGGTTGCTCGCAGATTTGGAGTAGATCCAAAGGTCGCTATGCTTTCCTTTTCGAATTTCGGAAGCACACGTGCGCAGCGTAGTGATCGGATTGAAGAGGCGGTTGAAATGGCCCGAATCCTCGACCCAACTCTGGTCATAGATGGACCAATGCAAGCCGATACTGCTTTGGATTCAAACGTTCAGAAGGAATATCCTTTCATGGAATTCACAGGTCCAGCAAATGTCCTTGTTTTACCAAATTTGGCGTCTGCGAACATTGTTTACAAGATGCTTGAACAACTTGCAGATGCTGAAATGACGGGGCCAATTCTCGAGGGGATGAAGCACCCAGTCCAACTCGTAGCGCGTCAGGACGGTGTTCGCCACATCGTTAACATGGCAGCAATTTGTGTTGCTGACTCGATGCGAAAGGATTCCTATTGGGAAACACTAGCCAACAGCTCATCTGATTCTTGAAGTCCGTCTTCGTATGGAATTGAAGGTCGACGTGGCCGCCAAATGGCCCCCGTCACAAACCCAGCAACAAGACCGCCAAACAACAGATTAGCCCACCCATCGATGGCATAAGATCCAAAGCCTCGAATCACTGGAATCAAAAATGAGGGAATGACCCCCAATATCGTCGTCCAAACAATCTCAGTTCGAAGATTGCCCATGACGTCAGCACTCATGGGCACGCGTCGTGCTGCTTCGGTTCGGTTCGGTGAAAGAACAAACCGCAAGACAGTGTTTGGGAGGGGTCGATCGACTGGGATGTTTGATGTTGCATATGTCTCTGTTTTCCGAGGATGTATCTCAACCGCAAGCCGGTGATACTGAAGCGGCCCATCTGTCTCGTTAGGTCTTGGGCGTCCATCCATCATGCCTCCACGGTGGCTTGTAGCAGCGGCATCACTGAGTATTTCGACGACACCCGGTTCGAGTTCAATGGAGGTAAAAGCGTGACTCCATTCAGGAAACGATGGCAATCGTGCTTCGAGTGAAGCATCCATATTCATTGAATCAAATTCCGATTGAATCGTTGTTTGAAGCGATTGAATTTCGTCAATGGTAAGTCCAGTCATCGCTTCATCTGCATGTTCAGGCTGCTCAGATTCTCCTAACAATTGGGCGACTTGGCTACGAGTTAGTGGTTTCTGCAAGATGTAGAACGATGGAAGTCGAACCTCATACCGAGGACGCTGACTGGCGTAAATCCATCCACCTTTGTCGCTTCCAAGCCATGAACTTCCAGAGGCGATGGGTATGAATTCCAGTCCACTGATACTGATGCTTTCCACGTAATCACTTCAGTTGCTGTTCCATTAATCTGTACCACTTCATGCCCACTTCATGCTCTTCGAGAACTTTGAATTGCTTGAACGGTGAAATCGATCGCATGTAGCCAAAGGCAGCAAAGTCGACAAGATTTGGCTCTTGCCCTCCAAAGAAGGATTGGCCATCAAATGAAGCGGTGTAATCAGTCAACAAATCATGCCAGAGTTTTTTCGGTGTCCGCCCGTCCTTCTTTACTCGTTTTCGAGCAATAATGCCCCACATGATTGGGAAACCCGCCCATGCGTAGAGCCTTCGAGAAATGAATCCAAATTTCTCTAACTTTGAGACGCGTCGTGTAGTGCTTAGTGCAGAACCTAAAGATCCGTACAGAATCGGAATGGTTGCACGTTTCCAAGCCTCATCAACGTGAGAAAGCATTGAGTCGTATCGCTCGCTACCACTGTCTTTGGATAGGGAGCTGTTGTTGTACTTCTCATCGATGTAGTACATAATCGGAGTTGAGTCTACAACCACTTCACCGTCGATATCGGTGAACACAGGGACCTTGTTCCAACCGTTCGTGAAAGAGAGTTCTTTCTTTGTACGCATAGCATTGACCTGAACTTCACGAACATCGAGTCCAAGATGTTCGATGAGCCCACGCACTTTCCATGAGAACGGGCAGGTTTGCAGCACGTGCAAGGTTGCTTGGCTCATGGTGGTGGCCAATTGAATGACCTTCTTCAATCCTCGTTAACGTCTTGGTCGGGCCGCCACCCCGGTTTCCAAAATTCATCGTCGTCCAACCATCCCATCCATTCATCATCCGCACATGCAAGCAGGCGGTAAGCACGACTTTCAAGACCTTCACGATTGTATTCTGGCAACGTACCTTCAGCATAGGCTTGATGCCAATGAACCTGCATCTGTCGAATTTCCCTTCGTGCCCCTTCCGGATTATCGAAGTTCATTTCACAAACATCACGCAACTCTGAAAGCCATTGCCGTGTATCTTTGCGAAGAGGATCATCAACCCGATACTTGGGAGTTGATTTCTTCTTGAACGGCCACCAACCCATAACGGTTCTTTCAGCCCCTATGCTTTCATCTTTCGCATGAAGATGAAAAACACGAACCCTTTCGGAACTTCATGGGGCGAATACACCTTCATCTTCACGGTCGTTTGAAAGACCCGTCTCTCAAATCACTTGCGGAGACGTATCAAGCCCGATTGCAAAATTCTGGACTTACTGTCCATACCCATACGGATGAATTGTCGAAATATCTAACCAAACTTGAGTCAATGAAAGGACAATTGTTTCTCCTCGATGAACGAGGGTCGACGTATACTTCTGTTGATTTTGCAGAACGCGTTCAATCCTGGACTCTCCTATCATCCGATACGCACGTAGCCATCGGTCCTGCAGAGGGTTGGCAAAATTTCGGACAGCATCTGCCTAGAATTTCACTGTCTGAGATGACGTTTCCGCATGAGTTCGCAGCAGTACTTTTTCTTGAACAATTGTACAGGGCTTATCAAATCAACAAGGGAACATCCTATCACAAGGCGTGAGCGAATCCTAATCAATAGCGAGATGGAGGAACAATCATGGCCGTCCCATTCGGTGATGAGGCAAGTTTGCGTTGGATTCTCATCGCATTCGAGTTCTTTATTGGGATTGCTCTTGTTTACAACAGCAAGAATCAACCATTTCCACGGCCAAGTGCTCGCTTTGGATGGCTCGTCATCCTTCTAGCATCATTGGTTCTCATTGGCCAAGCTGCACCGAAACCGATGACAATCTTCGCACATTTCGTGATGCTTTCTGGACTTGGTGGTTTCGGATTGGTTGCTGGCGTCTATCAACTTGCACAAACCCAGCGAGATGTTTTGGTAGCTCCATATTCTGGGATGATGTTCTGTGTTGGAGTGGTAGGTCTCATGGTTTCTACATGGGACGATCTCTCGAAGGTTGAACAATGGGCAGGATTCCTAACACTTGTCATCTTAGGTGGTGGAGAAACATGGCTGATCTTCCGTGGGTTGTTGATTGGTAAACTCCCACGCGCATGGTCCCAAGCAGGGATGGTCGCACTCATGCAGGGCCGACTTACAGGGCGAAACGGGGCTATCGAATGCTTCGAAAAGGGATGGGATGCTGATGAGGAACATCTCAATCCAATGGCATATGTCGCATTACATCGAATACATCTGTTCTTGGGGCAAGAGGAAGAAGCCCATACATGGAAAACCTATCTCGATCGAGAAGGCGGTGAATCAGCCGTTGCCCACGAATTCATCCGCGCCATCCATGACGCTCTGAAGGATCTTGATTCACAGGCCGCTGAACGCCTCCCCCCCTTTTCGGAAGAAGAGTGACCGGGTTCGGAGGCTTGTTTCCAGAATCTTTCATATTCTACGCAAAAACGAGATAATTTAAAGAACATAAACGTCGATTTAACTACATGAACAAGCAAATTCCAGTTCGAATCTTCTTTTGGATGGTCATGAGTTGGTCTGCTGCTAATCTCTTTGCGCAGGCTCTGTATATGGGATTCAATGGCGTTCCGTTCGATGGAATTGCAATGATTGACTCCTTAGGAAACTGGTATTACTTGCTCATCGTCGTTGAAGTTGCTGTTTGGATGTATGTGGCAATGTACTTTGGAAAGCGCTTCCTTTCGAAGATGAATTCGCCCACGCAAATTCAAGTGAACCATTGAAATCGAGTCCTTGCATCTTTTTTATGCGATGAGATTAAGTGGTGCCATGAAGAACATGCCATCATGTTCAATCTTGACAGAGAACCATTGTTTTCTGGTCAACCGATGTTGTTGGAGGATTTGAATGAAGACGAAGTGTGTCGTCTGGATCTCGAAAACCTGAGTGTTCTCAGCATCGATCAAGTCCGCGAAACTCTCCCAGATGTCGAGCGTCAATTATCAACACTTCAGGCGATTGTCGACGAAGCTCATGATATGACTGAGGAAATTGAAATCCTTCTCGAAACTCTCCCTCCTGAACACCCTCATGTAGTTGAGATGTCTGAATTACTTGGCGGATTGGTCGCACATTGGCAACAAACCATTGCCAGGATTGAACGGCATGGCGCTCGGGTTGCAGGATTAGACCCAGGACGGGTTGAGTGGTATGGGGTTGTTGATAACCATCTGATGTTGTATTCTTGGACATCTGGAGAATCCGATATTGAATGGTACTATGGCCTGGATGAAGGCTTCTCGTCCCGAAAACCACTCATAGAAGCATAACTTCCCAAGAACACAGGGGAGCGCATGGTTCGAATTGATCGAGTTCATACAGGTGGTGGTGACAAGGGCGAATCCTCTCTCGTCGATGGTAGTCGACGTTTGAAATCGGATCTGCGTTTTTCAGTCGTTGGCGATTGCGATGAATTAAATTCAATCATTGGATTGGTACGTATGGAAAGTTCACGTGTACCAATGCACCACCAAGATGGTGGAGACCGCAAAGGAGCTGGGCGTGTCCACTTTATCTGCGATACTGCCTTGTCTCGTATTCAGCATGAATTGTTTGATTTGGGTGCAGAGTTGGCTTGTCCGCCCGAGAATCTCCCTGATTACATGGTCCTGATTAACGAAAATCAAGCGGATACCTTGGTCTCAGATATGGATGCATGGCTAACTCAAGTTGAACCATTAACGTCGTTTATTCTCCCCGCAGGGGGTCCCCCTCAGGCAGTTCTTCACCATGCGAGAACCGTTGCTCGAAGACTTGAACGCGGTATTGTCAAACTGCGTGGACATGAGGGAGAACAGTCTGTACGCCCACTTGTTCTTACCTATGTTAACCGCCTTTCAGACTGGTTGTTTGTTCTAAGCAGGTGGATTACTGCAGTCCTTGGAGAGGAAGAAATGCTTTGGCTCCCTCTTGGTAAGCGCGGAAAGGAAGATGGTATTGCGAGTTCAATCCTACGTCAAGCAGAACACGATTCAGATTTTGACAACATCTAATTCGTTGACTTGATTTTTTCCCATGCGCGTCGTACAACGCCACGGGTCTCATCATGCGTCAACTGTGCGAGTGCTTGTTCCCAATCCAGCCACAAATGATCTCGATGTTCGTGCGAAAGTGTAACATCGAGGGAATCTGTTTCAGCAAGGAACCAGAACACTTCTTTCTCACGTGTTCTGCCTTTATGCCGGTAGGTGTAAGCAGTACGCTCGACAAACTCTTTGTCGAAAGTGAGTTCGGTAATTCCAGTCTCTTCCGCCAATTCTCGGCGAACGGTTGCAACATGGTCCACGTCAGTAGCCTCGACATGGCCTTTCGGTAAATCCCAATGACCTTGTGGATATTGAAGCAACAAGATACTATCGATGTTGACCAAAACGACGCCGCAAGAAGTTTCCACCTCATCCCCTCTTATTGCCCCTGTCAGGAATATGGTTTGATATCTTCGCGTACTGTGTTTGCCCAAGAGGTTCAATATACGTCGAATTTGGAGGCGTGGATGTGACGGACATGGCCTCGTTCCCAGATGTTCATCGAATTATCGCAGATTCAGATTTAGACGGAATGTGCGCTGCAGTCGTGTTAAAGAAGGCATATCCAAATGCTGAGGTTCACTTTGCTCACGCTGCTCTGATCCGCTCCGGGATTCTTGACCACCTTATCGACGAACAAACTGTCACGGTTGATCTCCCTTTTCACCCAAACAGCGGTTGGTATCTTGATCATCACCTGACCAACAAACCAACAGAGTTGGAGCATGATGAATTCACCTCAAAAGGCGGAATTGTTCACTGGGACCATGCTCCTTCTGCGGCCCGCCTTGCATTCGAACTGTTTCGGGAAGAATTCAACTTCCCTCATCTTGAGGCCATCATGCCTCTTGTAGACGACCTGGATTCCGGTGGCATTTCTTTGAAGACATTTCTAGAAGATGGCCCTCTTCTTCAACTCTCACGCACATTGAATTATAACGACGCACCCTATATGCACCACCTTCTTTCCCTGTTTCAAAATTGCACGTCGATGGACGAAATCTATGCGGATGATGCAGTAATGGCACGAATGAATGAAGCACGCGAATCTCGAAAGGAATTATTGAAATTGGTTCAAGAAAAGACCACAATTGTCAACCGTCTTGCAATCTGTCGTCTTGAAGATACAGGTCATCGGTCAAACGGGTATCTTATTACTGCACATGCTGGTGTGTATGCCGATGCTTGTTGCATCATTCATGGATACTCTGATGGCGAAATTGGTGATAAATCTCGACCTCCACTTTCTGCCAGCTTCTATGCAAACTCGTTCCTCCCAGAAGGTCAAAATCGCTATGATTTATCTCGTCTAGCAACAGAATTTGACCCTCACGGAGGCGGTCATGCGAATGCTTGTGGCTGCCGAATACAACCCCCTGGTATCGACTCTAATCTTTCAAGATGGATGGAGATGTGGAACAATCGTGATATTGAGTTGAAGTATCACAATTAGATGACTTGGAACGTGTAGATGAGGCCAAGAAACGCGTGGATCATCACCAAAGCCATCATCATATCAGATGCTCGTCCGTGCTTTGTACGTTCAACGGAAAACGATTCATTCTTCTCTTTCATCTCTGCAGTTCGGCGGCCGTGGCGTACAACCAGCCAAAGAAGCACCAGGCCAATTGGTCCAGAGAAGCCGTGAATGTTCTGTGGCAAAAGATCGGAAGTCCAATCATCATCAACAATGAAACCCGATACGGCACGAGCGAAGAATGCAATGAGTGCTAAGCAAATTCCCGACCAAAGAAGCCATTCTCCGTGTCGCTGATGACGTGCGAGCGCTTCTTTACGCTCTTCTCCTCGAAGGGCCATACCTTTTTTTCTCCAGCCATATTGACGAACGAGCCAGAAAACAAAGACGGTCGCAAGAATTGGGTGAATGAGCATAATCACCGTCCGAGTCACCATATGCTCTCCCACCGTTTCTTCCGATGAAAGGGAGACTTGAATGCGTTTCTCTTGTGCTTGTGACTTCGGCGGTGAGTTCAAAGGTGGAATGTCGAGGGAATGGTGGGGGGGGCAATGCAAGAAACCTATCTTGAGGCGTGTCTTGAAGTTGGATTCAAGACAATTAAGAATCGACGGCTAAACGCTGTCGGTAAATGCCCCGAGTTCACACTGATGGACAAACCGTGGAAAGAACTCGTGAAACTCGCAGTTCTTGAGACGGAAATTCCGGGGCAAGATGAGGATGGCGAGACCATCGCCCCATCACCTCGATTTCGACGTGGCCGCCGTCGAGGCCGTCAGCAATCGACAATCCCCTCTCCAGAGGATATTCAAGCGATGGGTGATGAATCATTAGCTCTGCGCTTTGCCCTTCTTCTCGTCAACAAATTCTTGCATGTCGATCAATGGTCTGAGGAAGACCATGCTCCTCTTGAATCAGAATTGCGAAATGCATGTCTTGACCAAGGCGTGCACCCTGTTTGGCACGAGATGGCTAAACGAAGCAATCTCTTCGGTCAATTTTCTGCATGTCCTGTCCTTGAATCGAAGGCAACATCGTCGAAGAAGAAACTTGACTTGTCAGAAATAGCCATTGATCCATTCGATTTATCATCATGTCTTGATGTTTTGAAATCAATTCCTGATAATCAATACAGCGCAGAAGATCTTGTGGCAATGAAGCGTCTGGTCAAGCGACTTTCCTCGGGTAAGTGGCCAAATGTGGAATCAAATCTACTTGAGTTTGAAGGGAACTTATCGCTTGTGTCTTTGTTGATCGCACTCAATACAAATGCGCCGACAGATTCCATCCTTGAGCGACTTCGCAAAGCCAACAAATCACTTGCTGAGCGATACGAGTTGGCAATGATTCTTACTGGCGACACAATTGATTGGAACGATGATTACCTCTTACAAAGCGATGATGACCTAGGAAAAGCCCTTCTTAAGTTGGCCTGGATGAACGGCCCATTGGAACGTATGAATCCTTCAACGGCGCAGTTAGAAATCGGTCTAGACCTCCTCATCAACGAACAAGCACCAACCAGTCGAGTCGATGTCGTACGTTGGAAAATGCTCCAGTGTTATGTCGGCGAGGAGCGAAGTGACGATGCCCTTGAAATCATCAAGTCGATTTCCCTCGAACATGATTCTGATGCGTCGGAATTGTTGCCACTCTTAATTCAACTTGGAAATGATGAGGCATACGCATGGCTTGAGATGAACATGAACAACATCGACGAGGGAGGATTGGTTTCCATCGCTCGAGAAGATGCCTTGCCAGTATCGTTACGCGCAGGAGCCCTTGTTCTGCTCAAGAACCAAAATGGTGAAGGATGGATGGAGTTACAATCTCTTGCAGTACACATTTTCCTTCAGACACTCAATCTCGATGAATTAGCCACCATTCTGCTTGATGACGATGTGGCCATTCCCTCCCATCCTCACGAGACACTCATCGTCGCCCACCTTTTGAGCGCCCATCATGATGAGCACATCTGGAAGGCAGCACGAGAAGCTCGAAAGAAGGCTTTGCAAATGGTTCAATCCACCGATGTACCCGCATCCATCAACGATGACGAACACAAACTTCTGCTCCTTCTTGAGGGTCGAATCGAAGAATCTGTTAGCAAACTAAAGTTGACGGATACCCTTCCAAAGAAGGGCATCAAGGCCGTCAATCAAATTGTCAATGCACTCTCTTCAGGAGGATCACATCTTGTGGATGAAAAGCATCTCAGTAATGTCATTGAATCCTTAGAGGAAAGCGAAATGACGGGAATGGGAGAGGCTCTCCTTCGAACAATTGTTTCAAAACTGCGCCTTAACAATGCCCGCCTTTCACTTGAACGAGGAGATGACTTAAACCAAGTCATCGAAACGCTTGAGTCCGTCTTGATTCAACCATCAATCCCGTACCCAATTGTCGATGGAGTTCGCGAATTGATGTATGAGTTCGATCTTGGAATTCCTTCACTTGTCCAGTGGTATCAAGCCAACCACCAGCGATCAATCTGGGCGTTGCTTGCACAAGCAACACTCGAGGCTTCCCAAGGCAAAAATCTCTCAGCAGCACGTTTGTACAAACGTTCAGCAGATTCAAAAGAATTTGCCTATGATGAAGAGATTATGCTTTACCGGAAGGCATTGATCCATTTCGCTTTCGATAAGAAATGGGGAGAAGCCAAGCAACTCCTCTCAGAACATCCCAATTTACGCGCAGCAATTACGAAGCGTTTCCAACTCTATCTCGACGTATCCCACAAAGCATCAATCCAAGAGACTGCTAAGGCTACGTCGATGCTCAAAAACTTCGTCAAACGACAAGAAATTATTGTTGAGGAAACGGAAGAAGGTGAGAAAACAAGAACCAAGACCATCTTCAAAGAAGATGAACTTGACTTACTCCATACCTACCCTGACGAACACCCTAAACCGCTGCCAAGGGAACCATTTACAGGACGCCTTCTTGCTGCAACAAATGCATTGCAACGCGATTATAGGACGCAGAGCTCGAAGTCGTTTGACCGCCGATATCGCGACATCATGGTCATGCGCAATCCAGAGGCAATGGAAGTTCATACCCTGGCGCAACAAGCGAGTGAGACGTCTCCTCTTGATGCACTCCGCATCCTTGAGCGTGCACAGTTATCTGGACGTTTCCAAGATCGAAACAAATCCTTTGCAAATCTGGAATTGATGTTGTTCCGCCGCCACCAATCAGAAATTCGAACATCTGATCGCCGATATCTCAGGCATCTTCCACTCAAACCACTCGTATTGGTGGACACAAACATTGTCATCGATGCCTTGTATCAAAGACTTCAACAGGGTCTCAATCGATCAAATCATTTTGAAGACTCAACCAATCAACGCTCCCATTTTGCAGGATATCTGCTTTACTTGGCAGCCAATGACAAGGTAGACCTATGGTTGCCGAAAGTTGTGCGAAGCGAAGTCGAGAACATCGCTCGCTCGATCGATGACATTCGATCTCGATTCAAGAATGCGCTGGTTGACAGTGAGATTTTGGAATCAACGATGTCGACTGAGAACATGAAAAAGATAGTTGCTGAAGTCATTTCTGAATTTAGTACATGGGACGGAAATTCAGAAGAAATTGAAGCAGAAGCGGTAAGCGAGGAAGTTAAGACCTCAATGAATGAATTCTTAACTCAGCACAATGAGATTTACGATGAGTTGACAAAGATGCGTCAACACTACCAAGGAAAGAACATCCGAACCGAAATTGATGGAAAGAAAATCTATCCTCAACATCCAGATCGAAAAATCATGCAGTATGCCGCCGTTCTTTCCAACAGGCCCATCGACAATGTCGGCTCAATCGTAGTTGCAACCCATGATGGTGATTTCACCGTTGTTGCCCGAGCCTTCGAGGAGAAATTTGGTTTCGGAATTGCAAAGAACAGTCGAACACTGAAGCAATGGCTTCGTGAATCATGAGCGTTGCCAAACCGCTCTGAACCGCAGGTGTTCTTCGTCTTCATATTGAACGACTGACATGTCAATTGAATTGAGTTGTTCACCTATTGATTCTATGAATGAATGCTTGAGGGGCCAGGGGGGGCCATCAACTTCAATGTCATTCGAAGGATTCGACATACGCCCAATGCAGACCAATTCCCCACCCTGTCCAACGAGTGGTTCGAGGTTTTGTGACGCAGGGATTCGAAAAACTTCAGGAATCGCCTGTAAAATGTGAACTTCGAGAACGAGATCAAATCTTCCAAGCCATTCTGGGTCAGGATTGAGTAAATCCCCAACTTCCCAAGTTATGGATGGGTTGGGGTACATTTCCCTAGCCCATTCAACGGCTGATGCTGATAGGTCAAATGCAGTAACATTCCATCCTTTTTTTGCAAGATAGACCGCATCCTCGCCAAGACCACAGCCTACGACCAACGCAGAACCGACGTTCGCAGGTGAATGATTGTCCATCCAATCGACAAGGAATGGATGTGGTTCACCTTTTGACCATGGAATGTAGGTCCGGTCTTTGTCTGCAAACTCATACAGATCTTCGAACCAATCGAGCGGAGAACCGCGTTCCTGAGCTGCATCGGAGAGACTTCTCAGAATCTTCCGAACTTCGTCCATAACGATGCCTTCACATGTGTGCAATGAGGGCTTCCCCAAATGCTGAGCAAGAGAGGAGAGTCGCATCGTCCATGAGGCGTTCAAAGTCGTAAGTCACTGTCTTTGCACTAATGGCGCCTTCCATTCCTTTGACAATCAAGTCTGCAGCTTCACTCCAACCCATGTGACGAAGCATCATCTCAGCAGAAAGAATAAGCGAACCGGGATTGACTTTGTCTTGTCCAGCATACTTTGGAGCAGTTCCGTGTGTCGCTTCAAAGATCGAAATTCCGGTATCGTAGTTGATGTTTGCACCTGGTGCGATACCAATGCCTCCAACTTGAGCAGCAAGAGCGTCGGAGATGTAGTCGCCATTCAAATTCATAGTTGCGAGTACACTGTACTCGGCAGGCCTTGTGATGATTTGTTGAAGCATAGCATCAGCGATAACGTCCTTGATGACGATGTTATTGCCAGTGGTCGGATTTGTCATGGTACACCATGGCCCACCATCAAGTTCGACAGCTCCAAATTCTTCCTTTGCAAGTTGATATCCCCAATCGCGGAAACCACCTTCAGTGAACTTCATGATGTTCCCTTTGTGAACCAGAGTTACACTGTCCTTGTCGTTATCGATAGCATACTGCAATGCAGCTCGTACGATTCGGTTGGTCCCTTCCTGGCTGATTGGCTTGATTCCGATACCAGACGTATTTGGGAATCGAATCTTGTCGACACCCATCTCATTGGTGAGGAAGTCAATGAGCTTCTTGACGCCGTCTGAACCCGCTTCCCATTCAATTCCAGCGTAAACATCCTCGCTGTTCTCTCGGAAGATAATCATGTCAACATCTCCCGGTGTCTTGACAGGGGATGGAGTCCCATCGTACCATCGGACTGGGCGAACACAGGCAAAGAGGTCCAACTTTTGTCGTAGAGCAACATTCAGGGAACGGATACCGCCACCTACAGGAGTGGTTAGAGGTCCTTTGATTGAGACTAGGCCAGAGCGCATAGCATCCAATGTAGATTCTGGAAGCCACTCGCCAGTCGCATTGAATGCTTTCTCTCCAGCAAGAACCTCATTCCACGCAATTTGTTTTTCTCCACCGTATGCTTTTGCAACAGCAGCATCAACAACTGAAATCATAACGGGACTAATGTCAACACCGATTCCATCTCCTTCGATATAGTGGATAATCGGATTGTTTGGGATGTGAAGTTTTCCATTTTGCATGACAACAGGTTCGCCGCTCATAGTTCTCAAACGGGTCCACCCATAACCACTTCAAGAACCAACCGACGCGATGGTTTCTATGAGAGCTAAGGTGCAATGGGGCGGCGGAACCAAACTTGACTGTCAAAACGATCGTGGCCAATCAATTGATGTTGATTGGGAAGAGGGGCCTTCACCAATGCAAATCTTCCTTCAGATGATTGGTGCATGTTCAATTGTTGACGTGGTCGTTGGCCTCAAGAACCGTGAATTTGGACAAGTTTGGGTTGACTTGGATGCAGAGAGAAGAGAGGATTATCCTCGCTCATTTACCAAAGTAGACATGATTTATCATGTTGAAGGAGATGTTCCAGAAAAGTTGGTACGTCGATCCATTGAAAAATCGCATGAAAAGTATTGCTCAGTTTCAAATTCTCTTAGCAGAGATATCGAAATCACGTGGGATCTTGTCTTGCATCAGAAGTAGGTGCCCGATTTCAAAGATTGAATTGCTTGCTTGAAAGCATTCTCCAACAATTCATACAATGGCTTCCAAACCGAAGGAATATTTTGTTCCTCAACGAAGTCAAAGTCACCTGAGTTGCGATGTACTCGTACACAAGGCCGAATCTGTTGGTTGTCCTGAAGTTCCACAAGCAGCGAAAGACGGTATTCGTCGTCCTTTAGAGTAACTCGAGCCGAATTTAAGTCAATGTTTTGAGCATTGTCAGGCAGAACATTGATTCTTTCATTGGACTGTTGGCGAATGGTGTGTTGAGCAAGAACCTGCAACAACTCAGCCACGAGTACTGGGTCGACTGGGAGCGATTCATGTTCATCTTCGAGGAGTATGCTTTGTAGAGGGTTTGTAGAAGAAGACTGTGGGGCTGAAGGAGCGCCTAGTTCGGCGAAAATATCAACATCATCGGCATCGAAGTCTTGTGTGATTGGTTGGTCAAAATCCATGTTATCACTCCATCATTCTCTCTGCTCCCCTTTTGAAGTATTGTTCATCTTGTACCGAACATGAAAGGTTCAAATGGAGGCTATTTTTCGTAAAAATGAGGGAATTTCTTTGCGAGTAATTGTAATCGTGGCCGTTCTTGCCCTTCTGGCTCAAGTAGCGGTCTCTGCTCCTTCGGGTGTTGGAACTTTAGCAAATGGAGGATGTTTGTGCCATGGTGAGAGAAATTCGAACACAATCGTCGAAGTACAAGGACTACCCGATTATTTTGAATCAAATACTTCGTATAACTTTTCAATCGAAGTTAGTTCAGAAACCATTCTACCGAACGAGAACGGAGAAACAGGAGGTTTTCGGATGTTGGTGTCGGGTGGCAGCATTCATTTCAATGAATCAGAGGGTATGATTCAGCCATTGGAAGATGGATGGACACATACTGAAGCCGGAAATACAGTGAGGATGTGGAATTTCTCGTTTACGAGTCCAGAGAGCAATGCTTCTTTTGTTGATTTTACAATTTATGGAAATGCAGTGAACGGCAATCAAGCAAGTAGTGAGGACGAGTGGAACAGTCTCGAAATCCGCTTACCAGGTGTACAATATGAAGGGGAACTTCTTGCGGAACAGGCCGATGAATTCAACCCAATGGATTACACGGTCGGAATAGCTTCAACGATTATCCTCGTTGGAATTTTGATTCTCACGTTACGTGATTAATCAATTGACAAACTCGATGGTACTGCTTCGAAGCGCTTTGAGTTGTCGTCGTTCAGAGGATCCATGAATTTGCTCACTCTTGACGCCTGTAAGGACAAGCATAACTCGTATTTCATCGTCAAGACTTTCATCAACTGCAGTTCCCCAGATAATCTTGGCATGCGGAGAAATACGTTCAGTAATGATTTGAGCACAACGTTCTGCTTCTCCAAGGGTGAGATTATTGCCACCGACGACGTTGATAAGGGCACCTCGAGCATCGCTGAAGTCGAGATCTAGGAGAGGGGAATGCAAAGCTTCCAATGTTGCCTCTTCAGCCCGCCCAGGCCCTGAACCAGCACCAAGTCCAATCATTGCAACGCCTGCTCCGGAGTGAATGACCGCCTTTAGATCCTCAAAGTCGAGGTTGACCATTCCATCACGTGTTAGGAGTTCAGTAACACCGATGATTGAGCGCACGAGGAGTTCATCACCGACTCTGAAAGCGCTCGCAAGGGGGAGATCCTTAACACCCTCGATTTCTAACAAGCGTTCGTTTGGAATCACTAAGATTGTGTCGCAGTGCTCCCGTAAGCGTTCAAGACCCCATTCAGCATTCTCTCTTCGGGTTGCTCCTTCAGAATTGAATGGATAGGTAACAACTGCAATCGTCATTGCCCCTTGTTCCTTAGCAAGTCGGGCGATGTGGCCTGCAGCTCCTGTGCCCGAGCCACCCCCCATTCCAGCAGCAATGATGGCAAGTTGGGTATCTGTCGTGATGCCTCGGAGGGCTATTTCGGACTCAAGCGCAGCCGCTTCACCCTTAGTTGGATCGCCACCAGCTCCTCTTCCACGGGCGGTTCGCCCGATGAGCACTTTGTGTTCGAGAGGAGACATCAGGAGCGCTTGTGCATCCGTATTGATCGCATATCCTGTAACAAATGAGTTCTCAAACAATCCTTCTGCGTCGAGTCGGCCAACCGCATTGCAACCCGCTCCCCCAACACCGTAGACACGAATTCTAGGTTGAAGCGATTCAAGGAGAGCTCGGAGCTCTTCGTCAGTTCCCTGGCCACTAGGTTGTGGATCAAGTTGAGGCACAATTTCCTCATCAGACAGTTCCAAAACTCGTTCAATCAAATGGCGCATGGATATTATCTTGATTCATCCTAACTTGAATGTATTGCACCGAACATCGGTGATGGATGCGATTTTATTACACGGAATCAATCACGGAGACCTTCTTGAGTGACCTGGTAGACACACTCGCCATCAGGCAAGTTTGGTGAGTCGACAAGGCGGGCAATTCGTCGTCCACCCTTGGCTTTCCTCAGGTAAAGTCGGAAGGTGGAAGCGTGAGCGAGTACGTGACCCCCGATAGGTTTGGTTGGGTCGCCCCACATTGCGTCAGGTTTGGAGTGGACTTGATTTGTGACCAAAACGAGCGCGTTGTTGACATCAGCAAGTTGCTTGAGATCCTTCAGGTGACGATTCAATTTTTGTTGTCGGTTTGCAAGCATGCCACGCCCAATAAATTCTGCACGGAAATGGCTTGTGAGCGAATCAACAATGATCATTTTGACATTGAGACCTTTGCTCATTCTCTTGATTTCTTCTGCAAGAAGCATTTGGTGAGCTGAGTTGTATGCACGCGCCACATGTATCCGGCTTAGGACTGCATCTGGGTCAAGCCCGTGCCCGCGTGCCATTTGTGTGATTCGCTCAGGTCGGAAGGTATCTTCTGTATCGATGTAGAAAACATCGCCATCAAATCCACCGTCTTCGATAGGCATGGTACAGTTAACTGCGAGTTGGTGTCCAATTTGCGTTTTTCCTGAGCCAAAGGCACCGTAAACTTCGACGAGAGCTTGCGTTTCGAATCCACCGCCAAGAAGATCATCAATCGACTGAACCTTCGAGGAGAGTTTCTGAACTTCTCGTCGGCGATCGAGTAGAGCTACACCGGAAACGAAACCACCGATGTTCGCCATCTTCTTCGCAGCATTGATGATTTTTCCAGCAACTGCTTCACCGAGTTCTGCCTGCTCTGCAAGATCTGCAGGTGACATAACCGCAAGGGCAAGGAGTTCATCAAACCCAGCTTCCCGTAGTTTTTCAGCCGTTGCTGGGCCAACACCAGGTAGGTCTTCGATTTTGACCTCGGGAACCTCTTCATCTGCGGCATCCATTGGTATCACTTCATCCTCAGTCGGGACTTCATTCTTCTTACTTGTTGTCTTCTTCTTTGTTTTCGTGCTCATTGTATCACTTGTCCTTAACCAACGGCTGAGGGTATATCAAGCGAAGATTGGGACAACTCCTCCATGAAATCTGAAGATGCGCCTCAATAGTGGCGCATGATGCCGATTTTCACTTTTCATTCACTTTCAGAAGTTTCTTCTTCAGATTCATCATTTGATTGATAGGGGTTTGGTGAAGATTCTTCTTGTTCGTAGAGAATATCAACAAAATGGTTGATGTTCACCCGATCCGTCCCTTGGTCAATGGTTACAATCAGATCATGAATTCCACGTTCCGGAAAGTTGAGGTTGAAATTCCAGGATGCTTCTTGACCATCTGCAATCTGTTCGGTCTTTGTGCCTTTGCTGTTTGATTCTGGATCTGTGAGTTCCCATGTGATGGTTACAGGACTTCCGGGAAATTCAGAAATGCTCGGGTTTTCGACGGTCGATACGAGAACGATTTGATTCGGACTGGAATCCTCATTCCCTGGTGTTGTGTTGATTTCCATGGTGTCAGGGTCTGCTGAATTTGCTTCACTCCACTCGATGGTATGATCGACACGAAGAACAATGGTTTGATTCGCTACATTGCCGTTGATGTCTTTGGCTGCCAACACTACCGTGTACATTCCATGAAGTTGGTACTCAACATCGATATTCGCAGATTCCGATGCATCGATGGTAATGGCAGATCGCCCATCACCCGGTTCAAGCGAGAATGTTTCCAACCCATAATCCGATGTTGTTCGAGCAAAATCAAAACTAAATGTTACTCCCGTGAATGAAATTTGTGACCCACCGATAAAGGATTGCAAGATTGTTCCGTTGGTTGAATCGTAATGCACAACGAGGTTGATGAGGCTATCTTGTTCTGAGTCGTCGCCCCCAAAACAACCTGCAAGCATTGAACACATGAAGAGGGCCGACAGCAAGACAACCCCTGTTCGCCCGCCCATGCTGTATCTTGGAGGTCATCCTTGAAGAAGACAGTGCCGAAGGAGGATGAAAAAATACCACATCGGTGGTTTCAAAGGGAAGGACTGTGGCGTTTGGAT
>Ga0181574_10001164_pt1 | contig 24604 bp, 25 predicted proteins | sample 101ome_24_FD_145600 | JGI IMG/M metagenome (GOLD analysis project Ga0181574, IMG submission 145600) | Coastal salt marsh microbial communities from the Groves Creek Marsh, Skidaway Island, Georgia - 101410AT metaG (spades assembly) | ecosystem: Environmental > Aquatic > Marine > Intertidal zone... | reverse complement strand
AAAATCTATCGTTCGCGAATTGGCTAGAGGCTTGATGGGCGTTTTGAGGAAGAGTTTTTAAGACTGAGACAAAACCTTCACGATTACTTAGGAGATTGGTAGAAGTCACAAGGAGGTTAGCGAGTGTGTTTTTAGATGTCATGGTTTATTTTGTCTCTGGGGAGGGGCTGTTCGCATTCCCTGCCAAACTCCATTCGAAATTCCAAGCGAATCAGGCAGAAATCTCCGACCGTTATGATTGTATTTCCTAATCAATCTAAACATCTGCAACAATGCTAGAATGCGTGAGTGTGTGAATGCATGAATGATTGAATCTTGCTTGAAAATGACCGTCATTCTGAAGGAGAGACCACAAGGAACGACTGAAGATTCTTCGGATAGGAAACGAGCCAAGTTCAGAAGATTCTTCGCACCTTCTTTAGGTCGGGCGCTCAGAATGACGTTTTGGCCTTCTAAAATCATTAAACTCCAATCGTTACCACTAAAGATTTAACCGCATCTGATCCTTGAGCAACGCCATTCCTTCATTGAAACATGATCTGCAACGCGCTTCGTACAGCTCTTTCTCCCCGAGTTCAACGGTTTGGTCATTCAAGACCTTCTTGAAGGTATAACCGGCAATTCCACCGCAGTTCATGCAAATCGCATGCACTTTGGTAACATACTCAGATATGGCCAAGAGCGTTGGCATTGGGCCGAAAGGCAAACCTTTAAAATCCATGTCTAATCCGGCGATAATCACCCGTACTTTCTTTTCCGCAAGCTTATTGCACACTTCCGGAAGCTCGTAGTCGAAAAATTGTGCTTCATCAATCCCGACAACTTCGGCAGTTCCTACATGATTCAAGATTTCCTTCGAAGAAGAGACCGGTATAGATTCAATCCTACTCTCCTTGTGTGAAACCACGTCTACCTGATCGTAACGAATGTCAATCGCAGGTTTGAAAACCCGAACCTTCTGGTTGGCAATCTTCGCTCGGTTTATTCTTCGAATAAGCTCTTCAGTCTTGCCGGAAAACATCGAACCGCAAATAACTTCAACCCAACCTTTTTCCGTACGTGGTTCTACGAACATGAGGACAAAAATACTCCGTTGCTAACGGGTGTCAAAAGAACTGAGCTATAATTAAATGCCCGTGAATAACGTTGTTCATTTAGCATGGCAGGCATGCTTAGCTTTGTACGTTAATTCATATCACATGACCCGGGAAGAAATACATCAGGAAATTGCAGAATTGCTCAAATTAATTGAGATCAACAACAACCGCATGTACTTGAATGATGCAGATATGGCAATCGATGGTGAGGCGTTGCGTACCAATATCATTCAGCTATACAATCTATACAACCGGTTGTCGACCGCTGATAGCCAAGTAGTAGTTGAGCAACCCGAGCCTAAGAAAACGGAAGTTGTAATAGAACCGGAAATCCAAGAAGAGCCGAAAGCCGCACCTCCACCCAAACCGCGTTTCATCCCGGAAGAAAAGCCAGTAAATCCAGAGGTTAAACCCGAACCGGAGGTAATTTCTGAACCAACGCCTGAGCCCGAGCCGGTTGTTGAGCAACCTTTGATTGAGCCAGAACCAGTTGTAGAAGAACCGGTGGCGAAACCTGAAACTGCACCAGCTCCGGAACCAGAACCTGAGCCAATTGCTGAGGAAACCAAACCACAACCGCAGAAAAAGAAAGAACCCCGACCGGCAGTAATGCCAGAGATGAACGACGTTTACGCTCGTTTGAAGAATACGAAGCTAGAGAGTATCAAAAAAGGGATCAGTATTAGTAAGCGTTACGAAATACAGAACGAATTATTTGGCAACGACCCGGAACTGTACAACATCTCCATAAAAACGCTGGATACCCGCGAGAACCTCGAAGACGCACTTGATTATCTTGAAGGCGACCTTATGGTAAAACATAATTGGGAGGAGGAAGATAGTCTTGTGGAGGAACTCAAGACACTTCTTGTTCGTCGCTACATGTAAGCACATAACTTGCATCCATAACCATGAGAAATAGGGACTTCAGACGAAGTGCCCCGTTTGTGCTTGTGTTGTTTCCCTATGCGATTGGCATCGCGATTGCATACAACTTCCCCATGCAGTTGTGGAGGCTGGTGTCTGTCCAATGCTTTCTTATTGGGTCACTTTGGATGTATATCAAGGTATTACCAACTTTGGTCAAATACCGGTTGCGATATCTGCATACGGGAGCAGTACTTGTCATGATTGGGGTCTTGGGCATGATTACCATGTCGGTAAGAACAGTTCGTGTACCTGATTATTTACACAATGGAGGTGAAAACAATGATATAGTTGTTGATCTGAACACGATACGACCCGGTTTGAAAACCAACACGGCCTATGGGAAAGTCGTCTATGCAGATACAGCCAGTTTACTTAGCACGGGTGATAAGTTACTGATTCGGTACAAGAAGGGACATTCAACTATCCAAATTGGCAGTCGAGTTGCCGTTAGAAGCTTGCCCGCACCTCTTCCACCAAAATCAAATCCATATGAGTTTTCATATTCAAGTTATCTCATAAACAAAGGAGTTGTTGGCACTCTGTATCTGAATAATCACAACCACTATACGATTGGTGTTCAGAAATCAAACTGGCAGAAGTTCGACAGCACGATTAGGAGGTACATAAAACGAACGATAAATAAGTATTATGACCGGAACGATGCATCATTCCTAACAGCACTGATCCTTGGAGATAAAACAACACTTAATAAATCTGTAAGCCAGCGATTTGCCCAAACGGGGATTATGCATGTGTTGGCAGTTAGTGGGTTGCATGCCGGTATCGTCTTTATGGTTTTTCTAAGATTGTTTAGACCACTACTGCACAAGCGCTTTGCAATCTTTTTAGCATTAATCGGGGTATGGTTGTTTGCTGGTATCACCGGATTTACGCCATCAGTGAGTAGGGCTTGCTTCATGATTTCACTTTTGTATGGTGGTCAAATCTTCTATCGAAAAACATCGGGACTTAACAGCTTGGCGTTTGCTGCTTTTGTACTACTTACGATCCAGCCACGATGGATTGCAGATATTGGTTTTCAATTATCCTGTGCTGCACTATCAGGAATACTAGTGTTACAACCGTACTTAAAAGCTAAATGCTCTCGGTGGACAATAGTTCCAGCAAAGCTTGTTGATTTGATAACCGTTTCACTTGCTGCACAGTTAGGAACCTTACCACTGAGTATTTTTTACTTTCACCAGTTCCCAACCTACTTCCTAGTTGCCAATGTGATTGTTATCCCCTTCATACCCATTATCCTAGTTTTTGCATTATCCACGCTTCTCGTTGGCGGTGTACCGTTTTTGAGTGAACTAATTGCTTGGCTCAATCACTGCTATCTGTGGTTTGTCCATGCTGTAACCACCTTGATTAGTAAGTGGCCCGCTACTTCGTTAACTGATATCACATTAAACCATCTCCAGCTTGCGTTCGCAATGGGCGTCCTTTTGATGTTGTATGACATGATTGAAGCCGGTAAATGGAAACCAACATACCTTGCGGTTTTAGTCAGTATTTTTCTTGTTCTGAAGCCGGTTTACAATCGGGTTGATACTTCTGCCGTAGAGTTTACAAACCAGGCATTCTCGAATCGATTACACCTTACCTCTGATCGCAGCACAAAAGTCGTTCAACCTGCCAACAACGATAGCTCATGGGCCACGTGTCAGCTGGGTGAACTCAGAATAACGAACTGGTGTGGAACAAATATGGTCCAACCTCTAGATACATTTTACAACGTGGCGTGGGTTACCAAGTTAACGAACACGTCTTGGACCACACTATCAACCTACGACTTGGTTTATATCGATAGGTCTTTACCCTTTTACAAGTTAGCTCCGTACATCCGGTGGTGTAAAGCCAATGGTTTTCCGGCTAATATAGTCTATGGAGATTATTACCGGCTATTGCCTAATAGAATTCGTATGAGTAGACAAACTTTTCACGAAAAACGTTCTGGTTGACTGTTCTTGATGAGAGAGCTGATTCGGATGAACGCACTTCGTCGTTGAATTTCGTTAGAACACTGCTTTCCAATGATTGATATTTTTTCACCGTTGCATCATACGTCAGCGCTTCAAACTGAGATTTGAATGGTGTACCATCTGGGATGATCATTTTCCCATCCTTGTTCACCGCCAAGGTGATGTTATGAGAAGGCATCAGACCTGCCTCTTTTCGTTTTTGAATAAACCGCTGATTAAAACTGTCTTTCCCTTCATTCGTATACCAAGTTCGTACTAGTTGATGGGTTAGTTCACCTGCATTGAAATAACTTTCTCGAAACTGTTTCGTAGCCGGAATGTATTCAGCAGACATCGAGTCGAATCCAAAAATCATAGCATTCGACTTTCTATATGTGCGTAACACAATTCCATTTTCTATGCTGGAAATGCTTGTCGTTTGTCCATTTCGCTTCTCCACTCGTCTAATCTCTTTTTTCCCCAGATACTCTTCTGTTATGGAGGTAATCGTATCACCTTTGTGGTTTACGGTGTACCAATTCGTTAGTTGATTTTTTGAGTAACCAAATACCTCTTTACGGTGAGCTACTCCTTGCGATATCGAGTACATAGAATCTGGTTTGCCTTGCTTATTTATGAAGTATTTGGCAATCAGCATGGGAGGTTTTTGGACTTCTTGCTTCAGAACTAAGCCATCCACAGTGGTTGTAGGCATAGTATGTCGTACTACGGAAACCGATTTAACCTTATCCTTTTTCAGTAAATCGCATTTCGGAAGAGAATATTGAGCATATGAGCTAAGCACAGCTAAAGTCAAAAAAAATGTTAGTCCGATTCGAAGCATAAAAAAACACCGACTCATGTGAATCGGTGTTTCAAAAATAATCTTTTGCGTTTCCTTATTCTTCTGCACTTTGCTTTATTGGATACATAACACGAGTCAACCATTTTGAGGAATCCGGCTCGGTTTGAGGGTCTGTAATGTACTCTTCGATTATCGGCTCGCCCATTTCCATATTATTTGCTTGCATGTGTGCCCAGATTGCTTCGTGAGCTCCTTTCATTCCGTCATAGGCTCCATAGTAATCAACTGACATGTATGAACCTGCAGGTAATTCATATAACTCAAAACCTTCAGGTGCAGATTCAGCAGTAGTTGTTAGACCTGCTGTCATCAAGCTAGTTTGATTCTCTTCGTCCCATGTCCAGTAAAGCGCTACAGGTGCATGAGTTGTGTCAAATGCTCCCGTTGCTGCTCCCATCATCGAACCATACATCTGGCCATAGTACGCCGAGGTAATGTCAGCTATTGGCATCTCTTTTTTCATCCCCATATATGTGATAGCTTCTCGTTCTACTTGCTCAATAGAATATACCGGTGCAGCAGGAATTTTTGCTTTGTCTTCTTGGATCACACTATCAAGTAAATCCAATTGACGATTGAAGTTCTTGGTCATCATCCCTTCCGAATCAAACACTACCGCCATCAAATTGCTCGGGATGCTATACTTCTCGTTGTAGGTATAAATAACCTTTACCTTTCCATCATCTATTGGCTCAAGTTTCATCGTAGCATTACCTCCTCCCCAACTGTGCTCAACTTTTTGTTCTAACGCGTAGTTGGTTTTGTCTGAGTTAGTGATAGTCATGGTTCCGGTCTGAACTTGGTCGTTGCCACTCCATTTCATTTTTGAACCCACTGCTCCGGGCTCTCCCTCAAATTCAACTTTCATATCCGGATCTATGTCGTACCACGCAGACCATCGGTCGGCCTTTTCAAACGAGCTAATGTTGTCCCACACCATATCGATTGGAGCATCAATAGTTTTTTCCGTGTTTACGTTCATCTCCTTGGGCAGGATTAGTGCTGCAATCAAACCAACAGCAACTAGTACCAACAGGAGGATTAATAATGTCTTTAAGATTTTCATTTCAGTTCTTTTAGTGTGGGAAAGATAACAAGATTTGAAGAAACATGAGAGCGCCCAATGGATGGGACAACGCAACCGGTGATTCTCACGTCTCTACACATGTCGGCCGGTTGTCAACTTATTCATTTTCAGTCTCAACCTTCCGTAGAGCGGTATATTTGTTTAACATGAAACCATTCGCTTTTACACAAAAGCTCTCTTGGGTGATAATTCTATTGGTTCTACCACTAATGGGTTATTCGCAGTATATCCGGAATGCTGCCAACTCAAACTATGGTGCGCTGCAATCGGTTGCGTATAACCCAGCTAACTTGGTGGATTCTAGATATCGATTTGCCATGACACCGATCTCGGTGTATGCAGATGCGAATAACAATTACGTAAAGATCCGCACACCTTACAGCCAGATTGCGGCATTACGGAATAACCTTCCAGATTATCTTATCGACTCAAATGGATATCCGCTGTTCGAGAATTCCTACGTTGAAGAGCGACTAAATGGCAACGACAAGCAGGCTTACGTAAGTGCTGATGTGATGGGGCCATCTTTTTTGTTTGGCTTGAACGATAAATCGGGAATAGCTTTTACCACACGAACTCGAATGGCTGTTTCCATGAACAACCTGAACGAGGATTTGCTCAAACTATTCATGGAGGATTACGATACCAATTATCCGGGATATTCACCAAATAGACACCAACTGCAATATCTGAACGACCGGAATACTCAAGTGAAGTTTGGTACCGGGGCAATGGCTTGGCAAGAATTCGGACTGTCGTATGGCGCTGTGTTGTACGTTAAGAAAAAACATTTTGTAAAAGGTGGCGCTACCCTAAAATACCTTATAGGCTTAGGTGCGGCCTACTGGCGGATTGATGAACTCGACTATGAGTTGTTGGGTGTCGATTCCATCCGATTGCGATCTGCAACAATGAATTTAGCTTACACGAGTGATGCCTATTTCACGGATCCGGACAGACGTTTATACGACTACCTGGGCAAGAATAAACTTGGTCGTGGTATGGGAATCGACCTTGGAGTGGTTTATGAATTTAGACCGGATTTCAACTCGTTCACCTACCGAATGGATCGACGTAAACACGAGGATCGAACGGTAAACAAATACAAGCTTAAACTTGGTGCAGCAATTGTCGATTTTGGAAGTATCAATTTCGATAATGCACCGTACACTAGGAACATTGATATTCTCTCCGATGGCGACTCCGCCGATTTTACACAGCATACGCGAGTGGCCAATTTTGGTACAATTGAAGAATCGGACACCTTGGTGCTGGAACATTTTCCTTCCTCCATGGTTGATAGTAGTTTTAGTGCAGCGCTTCCGGCAAGTTTCAATTTGAATGCTGATTATCACATCAATGACAATTGGTATGTCAACGCAGCTTATGTTCAGTCGCTAAGACCAAACAAGGTTCGTGGTACGCGGAAACAAAATATACTTTCCGTGGGAGGCAGGTATGAGACACGAAGGTTTGAGGCTGCTGCTAACTTGGTTCTCGGGCGATTCTACAATCCTGTTTTGCTCAGCACCTATCTGCGTTACGGACCTTTATACATTGGGAGTGATAACCTAGGTGGAATTTTCACTCCTGAGTCGACAAATGGTGTAAATATTTTTGCCGGTGTTCAACTGCCAATTCTATACAATCTAATCCCCGATGAAGATGGAGACGGTGTGAGTGATGAGAGGGATTCTTGTCTAGGTGTGTTTGGAAGCGACCGAGCAAAAGGGTGCCCAGATATAGATGACGACCGTGTACCGGATTATAAAGACAAGTGTCCGGATATACCGGGTGATAGACGCGCAAAAGGGTGTCCAGATCCGGATGAAGATGGAATAGGTGGTGCGGATGATAAGTGTCCGGATTTGCCGGGAGACAAAGAAACCAATGGATGCCCGGATACGGATGGAGATGGTGTTTACGATGATGTAGATGCCTGTAAGGACGAAGCAGGATTACCTGAGTACAATGGTTGCCTGGAACCTCCGGAATTTGAGGAAGAGCCGGAAGAAGAGCCAAAGGTTGAACCAGAAGAGGATAAGATTGAAATACCGGAGGATAAGGAAAAAACTCCGGTTACCACAGACCCAACTCCACCCAAGCCGGTTGAGACAAAGGAAGACCCAAAGCCAGCACCTGCACCGGGGAAAATACTTACACCGGAAGACGTGGTAGATCTGATGAACTTCGAAGAATTCGACTACTACCTTATTTTAGGAGCATATAAGAACAAACCTTTGGCCGATGAGCTCGTGAAACGACTTAACCGAGAAGCCGGAATTCTTACATATGTTTATTACGACGAGGTTAGCCAAATGAATTACGTGACATTCGGACGGGTAGACAACCGAAGTAAAGCAAATGAAAATCTTCGACTGCTCAAACGACCCGCGGTAGACCGAATAATAAACGGGCATGTTTGGTGGAAGAAGCAACCTAAGTAGTCCATTCTTCCTACCTTTGACGCGTGAAAATCGTTAAGTACGTCTTAATCTTTGTTGGCTTTGGAGTGGTCGGAACATTCATGGCTACATTCTTTGCTCCTGATAGTCATGTAGCAGAAACCACAATAGTAGTAAACAAGCCTATAGACCTTTGTTTTGATGTAGTACATGAGCCGGACTATATCCGAAAATGGATTGACGACGTGGATTCCATTACCTGTGCAGTTGATGGATGCGAGATCAAAGAAGGATATAAAGCTCAATTACATTTTACCGGTGGTTCAACTGCCATGTATGAAATTACTGAGATGGAACAAGATGCTTCTGTACTCACTCAAATCACCATAGACGATAGAGCTAAACTTACTGCAGGGTACAGTTTGAAAGCAATTGATTCATCCACCACAGAAATCTATGTGAAATCGAGTTTGGAGCCACAGGGTTGGTTATATAAAGTGATGCTCAGTGGTGCCGAAGAAGGGTTTAAAACAAAGAGAGCGGGAGAAGTAGCCAAACTGAAACAGCTCCTAGAAAACCTGTCTATATAAGCAGCTTCGTAAAATGGTAGCCCATCGCCAGCACAACTCCTGCTTTCAATAAAACACCGCCTACAAAACCCAGAAAAGATCCAATTCCGGAACGCATGGCTGTCTTTTGATCTTGACCGGAAACCATTTCACCTATGATGGCGCCTAGAAAAGGACCAATCAGAATGGTTAATGGCCCGAATATTGGGAAGACGAGTCCACCAAATAAACCAATCGTACTTCCACGTTTCCCCGCATTTGTACCTCCAAATTTCTTGGTTCCCCAGATGGGTAAGAAGTAATCAATTATGGTCACGAATGCAACGGCTATCCCGAACCAAACCAAAGTGGATGTTGAGATGTCTACAGTAGAGTGAAACAAGAGCGCGAGTAGCGACAAGTATCCAATTGGAGGTCCCGGAATAATTGGAACAATACATCCAGCAAGGCCAACCAATAGGAAAATGATACCTAAAATGACGACGATAATGTCCATGTACCAAAGTTACAATAAGTGCTCTGCTCTGCGTGAAAAATCAGATAATCGCTCAACTATTGTCTTTAAACCGCGGTATTTTTGACCCCAGAAACATGACAAAGCTATACATACAAGATGTCACACTCCGTGATGGCATGCACGCAATTAGGCATCAATACAGCAAAGAACAAATACGTGATTTGGCAAAGTCGTTGGATAAAGCCAAGGTAGATGCAATTGAAATTGCTCATGGCGACGGACTCGCCGGTGGTTCGTTCAACTACGGTTTTGGTGCTCATACAGATTGGGAATGGTTAGAAGGCGTAGCTGAGGAATTAAACCACGCTGTGCTTACAACCCTACTAATTCCGGGTATAGGCACAATTGAAGACTTGAAAAAAGCCTACGATTTGGGCGTGAGGTCAGTGCGTGTGGCAACTCATTGTACAGAAGCGGATATATCAAAGCAACACATCGAAGCAGCTAAAAATTTGGGTATGGATGTGGGAGGTTTTCTAATGATGTCCCACATGAATAATCCAAAATCTCTGGCGGAACAAGCTAAGTTGATGGAGAGCTACGGAGCGGATTGTGTTTATGTTACAGATAGTGCAGGCGCACTTCTAATGGATGATGTGAAGGATCGCATGCTTGCGTTCAAAGATGCGCTTAGCGAAAAGACCGAGATAGGAATACATTGCCATCATAACCTTGGTTTAGGTGTTGCCAATACTATTATTGCGATGCAACACGGAGCAACTCGCCTAGATGCATCTCTTGCAGGTATGGGAGCAGGTGCAGGCAACTGCCCGCTCGAAGTGTTGATAGCGGTCTTAAACAAGATGGATGCAGACCACAATTCGGATTTGTATCAATTGATGGATTTGGCGGATGATGTGATTCGACCACTTCAAACTCGTCCGGTTCGTGTAGATCGTGAAACATTGAGCCTAGGTTATGCAGGTGTTTATTCGAGCTTCTTATTACACAGTGAACGCGCCGCGAAAAAGTATGGTCTCGATACACGAGACATTCTGGAAGAGCTTGGTAAACGAGAAATGGTTGGCGGTCAGGAAGACATGATTATTGACGTAGCCTTAGATATTAAAAAACAACAGTCAACAACAAACGAATGAGGTCTAAAGAAGAAATAGCACAACTATTGGATACAGCCGCAGCAGAGGCAAAGGCAGTTGAGCAAATATCTGTAAGTCAGCAACTTACAGAAGAAGAAGCATACGATATACAACGCATTTCCATGGAGCGTCGATATGCACGTAACGACAACTTTGTTGGATTGAAACTTGGTTTCACGAGTTATGCAAAGATGGAGCAAATGGGTGTGCACGACATGATTTGGGGAAGACTTACGTCTGAGATGCATCTCGAAAATGAATCAACGGTATCACTAAGCAAATTCATCCACCCAAGAGCTGAACCGGAAATTGCGTTTAAGTTAAAGCGAGATCTTGATCGTGAAATTAGTTTGGAAGAGATTCCGGAATACATTGATTCGGTTTGTGCAGCAATTGAGATTATCGACTCTAGATATGAAAACTTTAAATTCTCGTTGGAGGATGTAATTGCCGACAACTGCTCTTCCACCGGATTTGTGCTAGGTGAGTGGCATAACCTGCCGGAAAGCCTTAACGACTTGAAGATGGAACTAGTGTTCAACGGAGAGGTTCGTCAGTCTGATCAAAGCAATGCCATATTAGACAATCCTTATTTATCGGTTTGTAATGCCAGTAGGCTAGCGGCTAAATACGGACAGTCGTTTCTCGCTGGATCCGTTTTACTCGCAGGGGCTGCAACGCCGGCTGTGTTTGTCGAAGCAGGTGACGTAGTGACCGCAAATGTCGAAAAATTAGGTTCCGCGTCTATCACGTTTGAAGCGTAATGAAGATTATTTGCGTAGGTCGTAATTACAAAAAACACGCTCAAGAACTGGGTAACGAAGTGCCAGAAGAGCCTGTACTTTTCATGAAGGCTGATTCGTCCCTAATGCGACAGCGTGATACTTTTTATATACCGGACTTTTCGAGTGATGTGCATTACGAGGCGGAGATTGTAATTCGAATTAACCGGTTAGGTAAACGAATCCAGTCAAAATTTGCACCAAAGTATTACGCTCAATACACCATTGGTATTGATTTTACTGCACGCGACGTTCAAAAGAAACTTAAGGAAAAAGGCTTGCCTTGGGAAAAGGCCAAGGCATTTGACTCCAGCGCCGTGTGTGGAGATTGGTTAGATGTTGAAGGTGTTGATCTTGACAACCTGAAGTTCGAACTGAAGAAGAATGGAGAGATTGTTCAATCCGGCAATACAAAAGACATGCTGTATCCGATCAACGATTTGGTTGAACACGCTTCGGAGTATTTTACGCTTAAAATCGGAGATCTTATTTTTACAGGCACACCAGAGGGCGTTGGTAAAGTGGAATCCGGAGATGTTCTGGAAGGATTTATCGAGGGAAAACAAATTTTGCGCGTGAGAGTTAAATAAATCGATGATGGGTGCGATCAAATATCTGTCGGCATTTATATTTCTGATAGTGGGATACTTCTCCCTTGTCTCTGACGGAGTTGCTAGCTTTTCACTTTTGATCCTTTCTTTTGTTTTGATACCCATTGTAGAGTTGGCACTTCCCGAAAATAAAACTGCGACGCGGGTAAACAACGAAACCGGCTATCGACTCATTCTGTTACTGGCGGCACCGCTATACATTGCATTATTTGTTTATTTCTTGGTTAACTTCGACCTATCCCAATCGGGGTTAACTATAGCCGGCCACATTACAACTATGGGGCTGTTGTGTGGCATATATGGAATCAACATGGCACATGAACTTGGCCACCACAAAAACAAGTTAGATCAATTCGTCGCTCAGTTATTATTGGCAAGCAGCCAGTATACGCACTTCTTTATCGAACACAACCGAGGCCATCACAAACGTGTGGGAACACCCGAGGATCCGGCAACTGCTAGGCGAGGAGAAAGTGTTTACGCCTTTTGGATTCGTGTTATCCGAGATTCATATAAGTCGGCGTGGAATTTAGAAAAAGAGAGACTTAAGCGGAAGGGTAAATCGTGGTTGCATGGTTCTAACGACATGCTTAAATATCTTCTTCTTCAATTAGGTATCATAGTAAGCGTAGGGCTCATTTTTGGTTTATATACCATGCTTGCATACCTCATTTGCTCTCTTATTGGGATTATCCTACTCGAAACGGTGAATTACATTGAGCACTATGGTTTAACCCGCAAAAAGTTAAATAAAGTAGCGTATGAGCGTGTTCAGGACATCCATTCTTGGAACTCCGATCACATACTTGGCAGACTTCTACTTTTCGAACTAACGAGACATTCGCACCACCACGAAAACTCGTCGCTCATCTATCCCAGGTTAGAGAGCAAACCTGCGGCATCACATCTTCCTACCGGTTATCCAGGGATGATGTTGTTGAGCCTTGTGCCATCTCTATGGTTTAAGGTAATGGACAGCAAACTGCCGTCCTGAAAAACGACTGACCCATAGGCCAGTCGTACTAAACAGAACATTAAGTAATGAAGGAGTGTTACGAAAATATTTTTGGTTTGTGTACCATTTCAAACTTGTGCAGCCCTTTGCCCAGGCCGTTTTCTTCGATACATTCTATTTCAAACCCGAATTTCTTACAGAACGGAGCGACCTTCACCATCAAATACGAAGTGAAGTACGACAAGGGGCGTTTTATCAATCTAGAGTAAAACTACGCAGATTGGTATCGTACAGATTGTGAACTGGTTTGACTAGGAGAAAACTTTGCTGCGAGTGTTGGCAATGCCACCACGAAATCAGCAAATAGTACCACCGCCAATGTATGCTGTGGTGCAGCTTCCATATCTACCTTACTGATGTACGCATGTATTCCTACACCGGAATCCAACAAGTTGGCGATCACTACATTGTGTCCTGCACCAAGGTAGCCCAGCTGAACACCTTTCCAATAAACACCAACAGCATATGAATCGTAGTCGTTATCTACATCACGCTGCAGGGTGAGAACATCACCTGTTTCGAGGTAGTCCTTCAAATCGGTAAAACCATACTGCATAATGCCTTGAATAAAACCGTTGTATACACGTACCGGTTCGTGCTTTACTCGTGCTAGGCCTTTTGGAAGCTCCATCTGAGTATTCCCAAATCCTAAAGTTCTGTTTGTCTTAGATTGTCTCATAGTTATATTGTTTTTAGCCTAATAATTCTTGAATGTCTTCCTTCAAGCAACTTCTCCAAAATGGTCGGATGCAGTTTCTCCAAAACTTCTTACTTGCAATGGAAAGCTCCTTCAGTTCGTTTTTGAGCTCCAACAAGATGAAAGCACTCACTTTTGGGTGAATGAAAAATGGTTTCATATTCCACCATCCAGGATAGTTGGATTTAATATACGACCAGGTTTCCGTCCACGAGTTAAAAACAGGGAAGGAAAGCTCCAAGTAGTCATAAACATCCTCCGAAGTGTCAATCAAATAAATAAACTCGCCATTGGCATCTCGGTGTCGGTTAACTGCAATTGAAAACTCAGTTGAACCGGCTTCAAAAAATCGTTGTTTGTACATTCTGTCTTCCATAATTCTCTAACTTTGATTCAAAGGAAATATTCAAGAATGCAGCCTATTTGCATTCTTAAATCGAACCAAAAAAATTTTCAGTTTTTTTTAAGTATTAGTCTACAATGCCCGCCAATAAAGAAGCTTTAGTTCGGTACAGAGCAATAAATCGATGCTTAATCGATCGCAAAGTGGCGACTAAGGACAATCTCATTGATGCGTGCACGGATGCGGTAGGTGCCGAAGTTTCTTGGCGAACCTTAGCCGGAGATATTAAGGCAATGCGCCAAGACAAACAGCTCGGTTATTTTGCTCCAATTAAAAATATCAAGGGAGAGGGCTACGCATACGAGGAAAAGGGATATTCGATAGATCAATTACCACTCAAGCAAGATGAGCTAACCGCTATCAGCTTTGCAGCCAATCTTTTGCGCCAATACAGTCAAGTTCCACTTTTCTCAACCTTCTCCGGTGCCGTAGAAAAAATCAGTGAGAAAGTAAATCTGTCCTTGCGCGAGCAAAATATTGCAGAACTCGGTAACCTGATGTCTTTTGAGCATTCGGGAGTAGACGGTGGAAGCAATAACATCGAAAGTCTATTGCAACACATCCGGCAAGAAACCGTGGTTAATATCACCTACCATTCATTCAGCTCTAATCGTATTTCAAGCCATACGATACACCCATACTTTTTGAAACAGTATCGCAACCGATGGTATGTCATTGGCTACCATGAAACGTATCAAGGGTTAAGAACATTAGCGCTTGAGCGCATCCAAGAATTAGCACCGGATTACAGTATATCTTATCGGCCTTCCGATTTTGATGCCGAGTCCTATTATAAAAATGCAATTGGAGTGAGCATCACAAAGGATAAACCACAAGAAGTGGTATTTGATATTCCATTAAGTGAGTACCAATATATAGAACGGCAACCGCTTCATTCGAGTCAGAAGTGTATTGATAAAAATGATGAGCGAGCACGGGTTTCGTTGTTTGTGATTCTCAATTATGAATTAAAGAGTACGCTTTTAGCTCTGGGTAGCGGAGTGCACGTAATAAAACCGGATAGTTTGAAGAGCCATTTATTGGACGAAGCGCAAGGTATTGTGAATCACTATTTGAAGGATTGATGTGATGAAAACCTATTTTCGAGTCATATTCATTGAGAGCGCATGAACAGGTTACTTCCCATAATTCTCTTTATCGGCTGGTTAGGCTTCGGAGGTTACTATTACGTGTGCAAGATTAAAAACGCATGTGGAAATAGCGCAGTGGAACAAACGGAAGCTGATTCTACTTCAGCGGAAGTACTTCCCATGCAGTTTGCAATGAATAGTCCTGATCCGGTTCTATCCGATCATTTTGATTCGATTAGAGGTGAAATCATTCACAAATTAAACATGGGTGACACGCTTGTAATCATAGGGAAATATCTCGACCCAGAGGATGGTGGAGAATCATTGGGGATGGAGCGAGCTGGCAATGTGCAAGCACTTTTTGTTGACTATGTGGATGAGTCCAACGAATTAATGGCCGAGTCACGGCTGGAAAGTCATCCCGGCGAGCGCCAAGATCTAATTGATGCAATCGACTTTTCTATCCGAGCCAACGGTAAAGAATCTGAGTTGGCTGAGGAGAGTGATACTGAAGATAGCTCGGAAGACCAAGATTGGACAGGTATGAATGAGCCAACTGATGAAGAAGAATCCGACAACACAAAACCGAGCAACAATGGCGATAGCCCAATTTCAGACGCAACAGTACTTCATTTTTGGCCGGAATCAGTGAAGAAGGACTGGACACCAACCATGAAACAAGCACTGAATCAGCTTGTCGAAGAAATGAAGACCAATTCAAACCTGAAGGCCTATGTTACCGGTTATGCAGACGAGATGCCTACTTCCGAAGAGAATTACCAATTAGGAAGAAAGAGGGCTTGGGCCGTTAAAAAGAAGATGTGGGACGCAGGAATTGAACCAACCAGAATTGTCACTTCTGCATATAAATCAGACGAAACAACCAGTACCAGCGATGTATTTATGTCTAAAGCAGTAGTACGATTAAAATAATGAAGAGCACCATGTTACTAGGGATTTTTGATCAAAGCATTTGGGAGACACCGGGGACGGGCACGGCAACGGAACACATAGCCGAAATAGTGATACTGCTCGTAGGCGCTTTTCTACTCGGAATGTGGTTTGGACGCGCTGCTATCCGGAAGTGGAAGTATGAAAGTATAAAGCTGAAAGATGAGGTAGACATGCTTAAAGCCAAGTCATTTGGAACAGATGATAAGGATGCGGAGATAGCAACACTGAACGAAAAGATTCGATTGCTGGAGGATAAGAATGCTAAGCTGAGGTTGGAGTATAATAAACCCCAGAGTGGATCCAGTGATGGTCTATTGGAGTCCAAGATAAAGTCGAAGGATTTGCTCATAAACCAGTTGCGTTCTGAAATTGAAAATCTAAAAGCAGATAAAGCTCAATTGGAAGAAGCGCCCCTCGTTGCTTCTACTGTGCTTGATGATGAAGTTGAAAATAAAGAAGAGATATCTCAACCGGTGACTGAGACGGAAGACTCTTCATCGGAAGCCCCTAAAATGGAGCAGCAGGCATCAAACAAACCAGACTCAGACGACTTGAAAAAGATCGAAGGTATTGGTCCCAAAATTGAATCGCTGCTGAACGAGGAAGGGATATATACATACCAAGATATTATTGATGCCGGACCGGATAAAATCAAGGAAATACTTCTAAAATCCGGACCACAATACAAGGTTCACGATCCAAGCACATGGGATAAACAAGCACAGCTCGCCATGGATGAGAAGTGGGACGATTTACTCCAAATGCAATCCAAATTAAAAGGCGGTAAGAAGGTAGACTAGCACAGTTTTACATCACGATGTTGCTTGGCGCCTGATTTATCCCCAATTTTGAAGCTTTATTAAATTTTATGCAACGACTTATACTTTTGGTGCTCAGCATTTTAGCTATCGCGCCTTTCAGCTCTGCACAGGACACCACTTGGGTAAACACACTAAACTTTGATGATATTACCAAACGAAGAGGAACATACCAGTTCCCGGAGGGTAAGACGTATCGCAAGATTTATATGCACTACACCTTGAAGTGTGATCCACGAACTACACGTGATCGTTTTGATTGTGGTGAGTGGGATTATTTGTCGTACACCATTGTACACGATAGCACAGGTAGAATCGACAGTAATAGATTCGAACATCCAAACTTCCTAATTGGCGATAATGATTTTGAGGTTATCGATTATGTGTTAAGTCCGTATGCCGATACAATCTACCGGTACGACTATCACCGTGTAATCGACAACATCACAAAAGCGGATTCTTTCACAATAGGCTCCGGAACATCAAGCAGTGCAGATATTTTTGGGAAGAATCGGGTACAATATCTCTTTACAGCTACTGAGCTTTCTTCCGCCGGCGTGGTGCCAGGGGACATCAATAGTCTTGCATTCTTCGTAGCTGCTAATCCATCTAGTTTGGCGAACGTACGAATCAGAATGGCCGCAACGCCATTAGGAGTGCTCACAGCATTTGTCGATAATGGATTTAGTACTGTTTATCAAGGCGACCTCAATACTACTTTGGGCAAAAACAAACTGGTAAGTACGGACGGGTTTACATGGGACGGTGTCTCCAACATCGTAATCGAATTTGCAGCGTTGGATGGCGCACCATCCATGAGTCCAACTCTGGAGACCGATGCCCAATCTCAAGCTGGATTAAACGAAAACGATGCAGATCATTTCTTCAAAATAGGTGATGATAATTTCATGGAAATTGAAAAACCGGGAAATGTCTTTAAGGATGTCGACTCAGCCATAACCATCGCATTTTGGGCAAAAGGAGGGGAGAGCTTGCCTAAGAATACGTCTGTATTTGAGGCAAAAGATAAAGACGGAAAGCGCTTGTTGAACATTCACTTTCCATGGAGTAATGGACAGGTTTATTGGGACGCAGGAAACTCCGGAGGATATGACCGTATTAATAAAACGGTTGATGAGTCAGTAATGAAATCTTGGAATCATTGGGCTTTTGTAAAGAACACAAAAACCGGCTCGATGAAAATCTATCTCAATGGAGGCTTGTGGCATACAGGTTCGGACAAAAACCGAGAACTCGGACAAATAGATCAGTTCCGCATTGGTAAAGCCATTAAAAACTACCAGTACGAGGGTTCATTGGACCGAGTAAACTTCTGGAATAAAGAACTGTCCCGTGCTGAGATTGCAGACTTGGCAACGACAGAAATAACGACTGCTCAATCAAATTTTAGTGATTTGATTTGTGCCTTCTCTTTTGAGCAAACGCTCACTGGGCCTTACATATCTTCTGATTTTAATGCTGGAATCCGAGGAATCATGAGAGGAACAACAGAATTTCCTGCGTACAACGAGGAAGCATTCTTTTTGCCAACAGATCTTACGGAGCGCCCAAGAATTGAATTTGGTCAGTATGATATGACCTCACATGTGGATTCAACTCTTGTTGCTTCACATGTAGAATCACCAATGGTATTTATCGACCAGTTTGGTGATGCGGATAACCCAACGGTTCAAACCAGTGCAATTGTGGCGTATCGGGGTTCTCACGCGTTCAGTTACAACCCGGATGGCAGTAAGAAAGACTCGACCGCGCTTTCAGGAGTTAATTCTCTTAACCGGACCATGAATCCATATTATGTGCCTTTTGAAGTAATAAACAACATCGAAATAGCACGCTATATAACTCCTTACGGAATTGGGCTAGACTTAGGACCGGACGGTTTCAAATGGATTTATGATGTTACCGACTACGCCGATTTACTCCAAGGTCAGGTTACCCTATCTGCAGGAAACCAACAAGAGTTGATAGACTTGCGCTTCGAGATGATTGAAGGAACACCGTCTAGAAACATCAAAGAAGTCTCTTACTACATCAACCGTGAGAGCCGCCAGTACAGAGCAATTGCTGATAATTCTGTGTTTACGGAGAAGTCAATTGCACTTCACCCCGAAGCTAAAACGCATAAGCTTATCACGCGTATCACCGGACACGGTCATAACACAAGCAGTGACAACCAACCGCACTGTTGTGAGTGGGCAGACAAGCAACATTACATGAAGATTAATGGTCAGAATGCCTTACAATGGGATATTTGGCAAGATTCAAAGTGCGCCATGAATCCGGTATTCGATCAAGGTGGGAACTGGGCTCCACCTCGTGCAGGCTGGTGTCCTGCTGCTCCGGTAGACGATTATGTATTTGATGTTACGGATTTTGCAGATGGAGATTCCATAAAACTTGATTACGAAATCGAACCTGTTCCGGTGGATAATCCCGGTCAAGGAGGCGGAAACTACGTTGTGTCCATGCACCTCGTACAGTACGGAGATTACAACTTTGAGAATGATGCAGCCGTAGAGCAAATCATCAGTCCGAACAACTGGGAGTACTATTTGAAAATGAACCCAACATGTGGCGAGCCAAAGATTCGAATCCGAAACGAAGGAAAGAACAAAGTCACTGAAATTGGACTGCGATACGGAGTAGTTGGAGGTAACCCAATTACTTATTACTGGAAAGGTGAGTTAGAAAAGAATGAAGCGAAAGACATCGATTTGCCTTTTGCTATTTGGGACTACCTAACTGAAGACTCAGAGAACAAGTTTTATGCTGAAGTATTCTCGGTAAACAAAACAGATGACGACAATCCGGCAAACAACAGAGCTGAATCGGTTTACGAAATACCGGATATGGCACCAAAAACATTCGAGGTGTTCTTCCGTAATAACGATATTCAAGATGCAACACTTCAAATCTTCAACGATGCAGGAGAAGTAGTTTACTCTCAGATGAATGCGCCGGCAGGCCAGTTGGTTCGTGAAGAAATTACCTTAGATCGAGGATGTTACAAGTTGGTGTGTGAAACCGAAAACGAATTTGGTCTTTCTTATCCGCTTATTCCTCAAATAGGTTCAGGCCTATTGAGATTGATAAAGGTGGGATCGAGCTTCAATGTAACCTTCAACCCAGATTTCGGTAAAAGCGTAGAACACCACTTTACCGTTGGCCATACGCTTAGCACAAAGCAGAATTTAGAAACTGGAGCGTGGTCGTTGTACCCAAATCCGGGTAATGGATTAATCACGTTGGACAACTCAGGATCTGTATTGTCGGATGAATATACAGTTCGAGTGATGTCGATTTCCGGCAAGGTTGTACTCGAAAAACGCATTGATAATCCATCGAATTTGATTCAACTAGACATAACAGACCAGTCGCAAGGGGTATATGTAGTTCAGTTGAGCGACAAGTCAACCACCCAAACGTTTAAGGTGGTGAAACACTAAGAAACTTGACCAAGAACAAGCTATACTTCGCCTCAGATTTTCATTTAGGAGTTCCTAATGAAGCATCAAGTCTTGAGCGTGAACGAAAGATTGTTCGTTGGCTGGATGAAGTTTCGAAAGACGCATCTACCATATTCTTAATGGGCGATGTATTCGACTTTTGGTATGAGTATAAGAAAGTCGTACCAAAGGGATTTGTCCGCATACAAGGAAAAATAGCTGAACTAGCCGATCGTGGAATACGGATAGTCATGTTTAAAGGCAACCACGATATGTGGATGTTCAACTATTTCCAACAGGAACTTGGCGTTGAGGTAATTAGTGATGAGCTGGAGTTCGAGCATCAGGGTAAAACATTTTACCTGCATCACGGAGACGGACTAGGAGATGGCGATTATGGGTACAAATTCCTCAAAAAAGTGTTTCGCAATCCTGTCTGTATCTGGTTATTCGGAGCTCTACCTAATCGTATTGGTTTGGGTATCGCCCACTTTTTCTCGTCGCGAAGTCGAATTGCGAATGCAGAGAGTGATGAAGTATTCAATCCGGAATCGGAATGGTTATTGCACTTTTGCGAAGACAAGGTGAAGGAGAAACATTATGACTATCTGATCTTTGGTCACCGCCACTTACCCTTAGATTTAAAACTGAGCAATGGTGGAAGATACATTAACTTGGGAGAGTGGTTAAACCACTGCACGTATGCCGTATTCGACGGGAATGACATATCGCTTGAATCGTACGAGAATTAAAACTCTTGTATTGTGTTTTTTTGGTGTTTTCGCCTTGGCGATAGCAACACCTGAAAACACAAGTGATCAACATCAGATTCGAAAATTGCCGTTTAAAGGAAAGCAGTTTACAACCGACAACTTGGGCAACGTTTTTCTGGTGCAACAAGATAACTCCATCGATAAATACGATTCAAAAGGTGTAAAGCAGGCTTCAGAAAACTTCAAGATATACGGAGACCTAACTCATTTAGACGTATCCAACCCGTTTGAATTATACGCGTTCTATCGGGATCAGCAGACACTGCTTATCCTCGATAATATGTTCAACATTCGTTCGGAAATTGTTATGAACGATTTGACACCCGGTGAAGTTTCTGTCGCAGGCCGATCATTTGACAACGGCATTTGGTATTTTGACGCCAGTTCCAAGCGACTATTAAAAGCCGACAAGAACCTTCAGAAACGCATCGAAGGTGTGCCACTTGCAACGTTCACAACTGAAAATTGGCAACCTCAGCATTTGCTTGACAACGAGTTTCAGGTGGTTACTTACGATTCGTCCAACGGCTTCTGTCTGTTCGATGTTTTCGGCAACTACTACAAGACACTCGATATTAAAGGGTTAAGTGATTTTCAGCTAAAGGACAGTAAGCTCTACTATTTTCAGAATTCAAACTTGATCCGATACGACTACAAACTGTTTAAAACGGATACGCTGGCTACAGCGCCTAACGCAATTAATGCCCGGATCGAATCAAAGGCGACTTATATTTGGGCTAACGATACCATTTACATCAACCCCAACAAATAATGGCCCTCAAAGACTACAAGAAGTACTACGTGATTGGAGCTCCCCCGGAGGAAATTTATATGGCTCTAACTAACCCAAAAAGTATAGAGCTCTGGACGAATGAACCGGCAGTTATGACAACCAATCCGGGTGATGAATTTTCGTTGTGGGATGATAGTATCTGCGGGAGGAATCTCGAGTTTGAAGAGAATAAGAAGATTGTACAAGAATGGTATTTTGGTGAGCAAGATGAACCGTCTATCGTTACCATAAAACTTCACCCGCACAAAAAAGGAACTTCTGTAGAATTGCGACACACCAATATTCCGGAAGATGATTTTGACGATTTTGTAGAAGGTTGGGACGAGTCTTACTTTGGTAATGTGATTGAATTTGTAGAAGACGACGGTTCAGATTTGTAAGACCATGCAGGCTAAAAATAAGACCCAACCTATAGACGATAGCGTTGTCGACTTCATTGAAAGTCAGCCGGAAAAACGCAGACCGGATTGCTATCAACTTATCGATTTTTTCAAAGAAGTTACCGGCGAGAAACCAGTCATGTGGGGCAAGAGCATGGTTGGTTTTGGGAAGTACCATTATGTGTATGATTCCGGGAGAGAGGGCGATATGTTTCTAGCTGGATTTTCTCCTCGCAAGCAAGCACTTACAATTTATGTGATGGCCGGTTTTGGAAACAGTGACACCATGAGCCGTCTTGGGAAATTCAAAACAGGTAAAAGTTGTCTTTACGTTAATAAACTTGAGGACATCGAAATGGACGTCCTCAAAGAATTGACTGAACACAGTATTGCTGTGATCAATAAGAAATATCCTGGTTAATGCACTTTCGCGCTAAATGGGTTAAGCAGTCCGCTATAAGAAGTTAAATCTACTTTGAGCGCACCCACCCAGATTTCAGTTTTTACTCGAACCGGAATTCTATTTGCGTCGTCAGATACCCAAATGGTCATGTCATCTTCGTCTTTAAAAACCCGATCAACTACCAATTGAGGTCTGAGCTTAATACATCGCACTTTTCCTACATCCGTTTTGATGGTCTCTTTCCCTAGGTACTTAAACTTTAAATTGTAGATTTTCTGGTCGAGATAAATGTCCAAAGGGAAGGTCTGTCCTATATAAGCCTTTGAGAAATCAATTGTTCTTGCGTAATACGTTCCACTTACTACATCTTGCACATACACCGGCATATCCATGTTCTTTTTTAAACCGCGCAATTTGCCGTGTCCGTGATCATAGAATACGAGGTCTTTATCCCGATAGTTGTCTTCTCGAACTGTTTTGAAGTACTTCAGTGGAGCTATGCCTCCGGTGTCAACATAAGACTCGAAACGATCACGAACCGTGTACATCCAGTCAAAGTTTTTATGGGATTTGCCGTAAGCTACAATATGGTAAGTAGGACGATTGTCTACCATGACTGCAGTGTCGTCTACCGTCATGGATATGTGTGCGGCGTTTAACCAGCCGTAATGGACTCGGTAGTTCAATCGTTCTCCATAAGAGAAGGCTGTGTTGTTCATGTCTCGGAACTGAAAGTAATCCGTATCCTTCATGGTGAAACTGAAGTTCAATCCCACAACAAGAAACGGAAGCAGGTATTTTACAAGTGATCTCATACGGGTCTTTTTATCTAACACTTCTTAGATAACAAATAGTATTCCATCTCCTTTCACTTCTGTCCTGTTTCTGCAAGATAGCTGATTAAGAGCATGTTTGTTATCTCAGGTTCTCCTATATCTTTGCTTGAAAAGCACAATACATTGAGGTCTTCGTTCGTAATTCTGTTCACTTTTTTGTCTACAATTTCCTACGGTCAATGGAATAATTCGTTCTTTGATCAGGAGCGTAATGATACCTCAGTTGGTAGCTTTCGGATTTTTGTTGAGAACCTCAATTACGTACGTAATACTGAATATAAGACGGATATAACGGAAGGAAGAACGTTGTTGGGTTTCCAGCTATGGCCGGAATTAAACTATCAATTGGGTGCAGGAACCCAAGTAGCGCTGGGTTGGTATTCACAACGTGACTTTGGTGGCGAAAACTGGAGAACAAATCATCCTACGTTTTACATCCAGCATCGCAAGAATTCACATCTTTTCAGGTTCGGGACATTAATGGGCGCAACACAGCACCAAATGATTGAACCCCTCTACGATCCGGAGAATGTGATTGATAATCGACTTGAAGAAGGATTCCAATATTTTAGAAATACCAAACGCCTCGACACTGAGTTATGGCTCAACTGGGCAAAAGCCATTTATCGTAACAGCCCGTTTCGAGAGGAGTTTACTGCTGGTTTGAGAGGTGAGCTGGTTCTGCTGGATCAGGAAAAACACAAACTAACCGTTCCGGGAACTCTCCTTGCGTTTCATAAAGGTGGCGAGATTGATACATCCAAAATGCAAGCCGAGAGTAGGTACAACATGTCGTACGGTCTGCGATACTGTTTTAAACCTAATGATTTCATCGACTCAATAGATGTTCGCGGTTATGGATTAAACTATGAAGATGTTTCGCCCAAACCAATTAATTACGTCAATGGTCTTGGTCAGTACCTTTCCGTCGCAATGTATGCGCGAGGATTCGGTGTGATGTTGAACTATTACGATGCACACCAGTTTCACAATCCATCGGGCGACCCGGTATATAGATCGGTCTCAATACGGAACCCATTATACATA
>Ga0181574_10001163_pt1 | contig 24612 bp, 25 predicted proteins | sample 101ome_24_FD_145600 | JGI IMG/M metagenome (GOLD analysis project Ga0181574, IMG submission 145600) | Coastal salt marsh microbial communities from the Groves Creek Marsh, Skidaway Island, Georgia - 101410AT metaG (spades assembly) | ecosystem: Environmental > Aquatic > Marine > Intertidal zone... | reverse complement strand
ATATTTCGCCGACTGTCATATGCCCGATGTTATTGAAGCGCCTTATCGTCCCGCCATGCTGGGCGAGGACGGTGATGTGCGTGTGCGTTTGGGCGGCGCAAGTTGTCTGTCGGGCGATATTATCGGCGATTATAATTTTGCCGCTGCGCCCAAAAGCGGTCAGCGCATCGCGTTTTTGGATCAGGCGCATTATACAATGGTCAAAACCACGACTTTTAACGGCGCGCATTTGCCCGCGCTGGCCATATGGAACAGCGAGACTGACGCGCTGCGTATCATCAAAGAGTTTGATTACGAAGATTTTGAAGGGCGATTGTCGTGAGGCAGGAGCAATTTCTCGGTGAAGAATTAAGCGAGGCTGAAAACTGCATGGAAACGGCGCGCTTTGAAGTCGTGCCATGCGGCTTGGAAGCAACCGTGTCTTACGGCACCGGCGCGGCCAAAGGGCCTGCCGCGATTATTGCCGCCAGCCATCAATTAGAGCGTCTGACGAACGGCAAAGTGCCTTGCGCCGACGGTATTTTCACCCATGCGCCGATTGATTGCGGACAAGATATTGAAGTGGTGATGGCGGATTTGCGCAACCTGACCGCTGCCGTCACGCAGCGTGGGCATATTCCCGTTACTTTGGGCGGCGAACATTCGGTCAGCTATGGCGCGGTGATGGGCGTGGTTGACGCGCTGGACGCGCCTTTGGGGCTGGTGCATGTCGATGCCCATGCCGATTTTCGCAATGCTTATCAGGGCCATAAACATTCCCATGCCAGTGTCATGCATTTGCTGGCGCAAGAGGGTCTACCAATGGCCTCTTTCGGCGTGCGCGCTTTGGCTGAGGAAGAAGAAGCGGCGCGGCGCGCGCATGGTGTGATTACCCATGATGCGGGAGATTTGGTGCGCGGCAATGTATCAAGCGTGACGGTGCCTGAAGATTTTCCTGAAAATATTTATGTGACGTTTGATTTGGACGGGCTCGACCCGTCTGTCTTACCGGCGACGGGAACGCCTGTGCCGGGCGGTTTGGGTTATTATCAGGCGCTTGATTTGGTCGCCAGCACGCTGCAAGGGCGGCGCTGCGTCGGCATTGATGTCATGGAATTGGCTCCGATAGACAGCCAGCCGGCCAGTGATTTTACCGCTGCACAGATTACCTATTATTTGATGTCTTTGTGCCGATAGGTGCTTTGGGCAAAAATTTGCCTCTTTGTGATTCAGGAGGGCAAAAAATTTGCCCTCGGCGCGGGAGGGACGCCGAGGGCATGTTGGGAACATATTCGTCGGGAGGACAACAAATATATGTTCCTAATACGGTTGGTTTTAGCTTTTGGATGGTTAAAAAATCGTTACACTGATGTCTTCTTAGGGGGATGTCATGAAATACACGCTAATATCCGCGGTTTTTGCCGTGATTTTTTTTCCGATTGCCGTCGCGCGAGCAGCTGAAAAACCGGAAAAACGCGAGGTTTTGTTCGGCGAGACCCATTTGCACACACTTTTGTCTTTTGACAGCTATATTTTCGGCAATCGCAATACGCCCGATGATGCTTATCGCTATGCCAAAGGCGAGACCATTCAACATCCGGCCGGTTTTGACATGACATTGACCGACCCGCTGGATTTCCAATCGGTTACCGACCATGCGATTTATCTCGGCATGTTGCCCGCTATGCATGACCCGAAATTAGAGGTTTCCAAGCACCCGCTATCGCTGAATATACGCAAAGCCAAGACACAAGCCGAGCGCCTGGCCGCGTTTCAGCAATTATTTCCGCGCCTCAATAAAAGCGACAAGCGCGATGATTTGGTCGATGAGAAGATTATGAAATCGGCTTGGGCGAAAATTATTGAAGCTGCCAATCGCCATAACGAGCCGGGCAAATTCACCACACTCATCGGCTATGAATATACATCAGGCCCGCAAAATCAAAATCTGCATCGCAATGTGTTTTTTCGCGGCGACAATGCGCCAACCCTGCCATTCAGCCGCATCATGTCCCCCAATCCGGAAGATTTATGGGCATGGATGGACGGCTTGCGCGGCAAAGGCATGGATACAATTGCCGTGCCGCATAATTCCAACGGTTCCAACGGCCTGATGTTCATGACCAAAAAATGGGACGGCAGCCCGATGGATACGGATTATGCCGAAACCCGTATGCGCAATGAGCCGATTGTGGAAATGACGCAAGTAAAAGGCGATAGCGAAACCCACCCATTGCTCTCGCCAAATGATGAATTTGCCGATTTCGAAACTATGCCGTTTCGTATCGGGGCATGGGTCGACAGCCAGCCCGACGGCTCTTATGTGCGCCAAGCCTATCTGCGCGGCCTCGAAATGGCGGCGCAAGGCAAAGGTAATCCCTATCGCTTTGGTATGATTGGCGCGTCTGACACGCATGTCGGGGCAGGGGCCTTTGACGAGGATAATTATTGGTCAAAAGTCGGCTTGGTCGATTCCAATGCGCGCTTGCGCGGCTCGGTGCCGATGAAACAGCCAAACCCTGACGGCACGGCTTATAATATCAATAATTTCCACACTTGGAGTGCGTCGGGTCTGGCCGCCGTTTGGGCCGATAGCAATACGCGTGGCGATATTTTTGATGCCATGCGGCGTAAGGAAACCTATGCTACCACCGGCCCACGCATTAAATTGCGCTTCTTCGCTTCGGCTGATTTCAGCCGCAATATTGAAAACCGCGCCGATATGGTGAAACGCGCTTATCGCGAAGGTGTATCAATGGGTGGTGATTTAACGCTTAAAGGCCGCCGCGCCCCGGAATTTCTCATTTGGGCAATGCGCGATGCAAAATCTTATGGTTTGCAGCGCTTGCAAATCGTTAAGGGTTGGTTGAAAGCTGACGGCACATCGACTGAGAAAGTTTTTGATGTGGCGTGCGCCGGTGACAAAAAGCCCGGGCGCGACCATCGCTGTCCCGATAATGGTGCGACAGTCAATCTCAAAACCTGTAAAGCAAGCGCCAAAACCTCGGCCGGTGAATTGAAAACCGTGTGGCAAGACCCTGAATATAAAAAGGGCCAGCAGGCGTTTTACTATGTTCGCGTCTTGGAGAACCCAAGCTGTCGCTGGTCTACATGGGACGCGCTGCGCGCCGGTGTGCCGCCGCGCCCTGATATCGAGGCCACCATTCAAGAGCGCGCTTATTCGTCGCCGATTTGGGTCAATTGATGAGGTTTAGACGCTCGGCAAGCAGCCGCACGCTCAAGACCATCAAAAACAAGGCGACGGTCAGTGTTACAATGGCCGGTCCCAATGGCACATCAAGCGTTGCCGCAACAGGTAAGCCGCCCAGCATGCACAAGGCAGCCATTACGCTGCCGCCAATCGCCATTGTTTCGGGTTGGCCTGCAACCAGCCGCGCCGTTGATGCGGGAATGATAAGCAATGATGTAATCAGCAGAATGCCGACAATTTGCACGGCGGCGGCGACGACGATGCCGAGCAGCAGCATCAGCAAAAATTCATAAACCCGAACCGGCACGCCTTCAGCATGCGCCAATTCTTCGCTGGTTGTCATCAATAGCAGGCCGGGCCAAAGCCGCATCAGCAAGCCAAGCGCCAAACCGCAGCCCAACACCACATAGACCAGACTGTCGGCGCTGACATTGTCCAAACTGCCAAGCAGATAATCATGTACTTCGGCATCTTCAAAACCGAGCAGCGCCATCGCTACGACACCGAGCGATAAGGCAGCATGCGCCAGAATGCCGAGCAGCGTATCGGTGGCCAGCAGCCTTTGAGTGCGCAGCCAAAGCAGCATGACGGCGAACAAAACCGCCACCAAAATCATGCCGATTTGATTACTCATGCCGGCAATCAGGCCGACCGCGACACCGAGCAGAGCCGAATGGGCCAGCCCGTCACCGAAATAGGCCATGCGCCGCCAGACCACAAAACAGCCTAACGGCCCGGCCAGTAAAGCCAGTGCCAAAGCGGTCATCAGCATGGGTGTCATCATGGTTTCATCTCGTGCAAATGGGTGTGGTCATGGTCATGCGTATGGTCATGCGCGTGGCTGTGCTGATAGACCGCCATCATTTGCGCCATTTCATTGCCGAACATTTGGATGAATTCGGGATCTCGGGCGACGCTGTCAGGTGCGCCGGAGCAGCAAATATGATGATACAGGCACACCACTTGGCGCGTTGAGTTCATCACCATATGCAAATCATGGCTGACCATCAGCACCGATAATTGGCGCTTTTCAAACAGCGCATCGATAAGCTCATAAAACCTCAACTGACCGCTGACGTCGAGATTTTGCGCCGGTTCATCGAGCATCAAAACATGCGGGTCATTGCTCAGCGCGCGCGCCAGCAAAACCCGCTGCAATTCGCCGCCCGACAGACCGACCAGCGGTTTATCCAACAAGTTTTCGCAATCCGTTTCAGCCGCCAGTTCGGCAATTTGGTCATGGGTCAGCTTATTGTTCAGCGCCAAAAATCGCTTAACCGGCATCGGTAATGTCGGGTCGATTTGAAACCGCTCGGGCAAATAGCCAATGCGCAAGCCGTGCCGGTGCGTTACCGACCCGCTTTCCGGGTTTTCCAATTTCAATAAATGGCGCAGCAAAACCGACTTGCCCGCTCCATTGGGGCCGATAAGGGTAATGAAATCACGCTCACCCAATGTCAGCGACACATTATCCAGCACTAGCCCACCTTGACGGCGCACATTGAGATGTTTGGCTTCAACTAGCGGTTCAGACACGCGGTCTCTCCATTGGTGGCAATCATCAGGCGGTTGCTTGCTCCAATTGCGCACCCATTTGCTGCCACAGCATATTGACCGCTTGCAAAGGACGCACCATGACCTTGAATTGGGTGATGAGGCCGTCATCGTCGAAATCGACAATGTCCACGCCATTGACATATTTGCCGTCCATCTCGGCCTCAAACTCCAAAATCATGCGATTTTCGGATTCGATTTCGTGCACATATTCAAATTTTGTATCCTTGAAAACAATGCCCGCCGAAAGCAGATATTTCATCGCCAGTTCTTTGCCTTTTTGCGGTGTTAAGACGACGGGTGAGATAAAGGTCACATCATCATGCAACATTTCCGACAGCGCGTCGGCGCTTGGGTTTTCCATATAGGCATGCCATTTGGCAAGCAGTTGATTAGACATTGGTGTCTCCCTCATTGGCGCTCACCTTAAGGCTTCGGGCCCACACTGCCAATAAAAAAGGGCCGACGCGGAACGCCGACCCTTCAAAAAATCAATCTACTGCGAGATTATTTTCTCTTTTTGCCTTCACTTTCCGTGACAGCAACGTGCCAAATGATCAGACCAAAGGCGATCTTGTTCAACACGTCGGCCAGGTTATAGATGATGTTCAGCGTGTCGGCATCGACATTGCCCATCATATAACCCATCAAATAGCCGAGCGGATAAATCGCCCAACCGAAGGTCACGATATTCCGCATCAGGCTGAAGGCTGACTGCACTGCAGGGCTGGCATTCTCAGCATTGAGCTGTCCTGCTTCACCTTTGAAGATTTCATACAGCACATATACCCAAGCCGCGGTTCCAAGAACGAAACCGGCGGTTACGTCCATGTAACCTGCCTCGCCGAGATAACCGAAAACCAGCATCAGCGTCGTGCCGATAAGCAGCTTCCAGAAAACACGCGCCGGAACGGCGGTGATGGCCGACAAGATGAGGAAGAATTCCACCATCAAGAGCGGCACTGTAATCAGCCAATCGATATAGCGATATACGGTCGGTGTTTCGCCTGTTGAGACCCACACATCGCGCATATAGAAATAGTGCACGGCGGCGACCAATGTCACCAAACCGGAAACCGTCAGAGAGGTTTTCCATTTGGCGTCAACGCGGTCACGCTCGATAAAGAAGAAAACGGTTGAAGCCACCAAGGCCATTGAAATCAACCAGAAAGAAATGCCGACAAAATCGTCGGGCTGAAGATTGGCATCTGCCGCAATGGCCAGCGACGGAAGACCAGAGAAAGCCAAAGCTGCAGCAGCGACTTTCCAACGCTTAACAATATTCATGTTAGTACTCCCATGATTTAACAATCTTAAGATAGCGCGTCAGAATGACGCGGAAAGCAAAAACATTCATTTTTTTCAAAAAAAAGCACTTTTTGCAGGTTTTTTGTCTAAAATCAGGGAGTTTTGGGGTAGGTCGTGGATATTTCCAAGTTAAAACAAGGCCTTAGGGAAGATTTGGCCGATATTTTGGAGCGCTCGCGCTTTGTCGAGCGCCAAAAACAAGCGCGTGGCGCTGCCGTGGCGCGGTTGACGCGCGCCGAGGCCATTGCCATTGCCGCCAATTTACATGAATTATTGGGCTGGATTCCTGAGCTTTCGGTCGACACGGCAACACAGACGACGGCAACGGCGGTAAATGTGAAGGCAACCGTGACCGGCGATGAAACCATTTCAATTACCGGTCTTGTTGCTGTGCCCGGCGATCTACTGACAGCAAATTTCGACGAATTGGAGCATCCATCTTACCTTTTGCTCGATGAATTCAGTGGTGATTCGCGCCCGATTGAATCGCGCGAAGCGCTGTCATTGGCGTTGTTTGAGGGGTTCACGAAAAGCTATCGCGAGCGTTATGAATTTGTGCTTACCGACCCTGTGCTGCGCGAAAAAGCGTTACTCAAGGCCGACCATTTTGACGATGAATAAGCCTAATGCCCGTGATGGTGCATTTTATCGCGCTGCGACGGTGCGGCACGGACACTGATCGTTTGGCCATCGGCAAATTGCAGCGTAACGGCGACAGTGTCGTCCTTTTTACCCTTAAAACCGAATAGCATGAGATGATGGCCGCCGGGTTTGAGGGCCAACATGCCATTGGCGGGCACCTGAAAGGCATCGACTTTCACCATGCGCATCATGCCATAGGGGTTTTTTTTATGGGCGTGCAATTCAATGCGCTCAAAGTCCGGGCTTGCGGCCGATACAAGGCGGGTGGCCGCGCCTTTATTGTGCAGCTTGACAAACATGACGGCGGGACGCTCGCCAATACCGAGTTTAACATTTGGTTGCATGGCCATGATTTCGGCGCGCGCCGGCACCACCAGAGCTAAAATTGTAACCAATAATACGAAGATTTTTTTCATCGGCCCTATCCTTTGCCCTTTGTCTATAGGTTTTGGGCGGAAAAGCCAAATCGGGCAGCGTTTTCGGTAATTATGCCGCAGGGTCATCTGGGGCGGAAGGGTGAGTTTTTCACTTGTCGAAAGTGGGTTTTTTTCCTTAAGCTTTTCTCAGTTGTTTTGGGAGGGACGCTGACATGGCACATCCAACTTTGAATCAAAAGCAAGGCACGATCGTTAATGTTGTTGCGCTCGGACTGCTTGCTCTGGGTATGATTGCGGCAACCATCAGTCAATCTGATGATGACGCTTCAGGCTCCATCAATCGAGGCGGCGCATCGGCCAGTGCCAGCATTGCGCAGATTGATACGGCGCGCATTATCAATGCCGATAGCGAGCCGGGCAATTGGCTGGCTTATGGCCGCGATTATGGTGAACAACGCCATTCGCCGCTGACGCAGGTCAATAAGAAGACGATTAAAGATTTGGAACTGGCTTTCTCGGTCGACATGTACACAACGCGTGGGCTGGAAGCTTCGCCGATTGTCGTCGACGGCATTTTATATATGACCGGCTCGTGGAGCGTGGTTTATGCAGTCGATGCCAAGACCGGCGAAGAAGTGTGGTCTTATGACCCGGAAGTGCCGGGCGATTGGGCCAGAAAAGCATGCTGCGATGTCGTCAATCGTGGTGTTGCGGTTTATGACGGCGCGGTTTATGTCGCCAGTCTGGACGGCTATTTGATTTCCCTCAATGCCGAGACCGGCGAAGAAATTTGGCGCGTTAATACGATTATTGACCGCACCCGCGCTTACACCATTACCGGTGCGCCGCGCGTTGCCAATGGCCGCGTGTTTATCGGCAATGGCGGTGGCGAATATGGCGTGCGCGGCTATGTGACCGCTTATGACGCCAAAACCGGCGAACAAGATTGGCGCTTCTACACCGTGCCGGGCGACCCCAATAAGCCGTTTGAGCATCCTGAAATGGAAGAAGCCGCGAAAACCTGGAAAGGTGGCGAGTGGTGGAAAATCGGCGGCGGCGGCACGGTTTGGAATTCCATTGTCTATGACCCCGATACCGACACGGTCTATCTCGGCGTCGGCAATGGCAGCCCGTGGACGCGCTCCATCCGCTCACCCGGCGGCGGCGATAATTTGTTCTTGTCGTCGATTGTTGCGCTGGACCCGAATACCGGCCGCAAGAAATGGCACTATCAAACCACGCCGGGCGATACATGGGACTACACGGCCGTGCAGGATATGATGCTGGCCGATATGGAAATTGACGGCGAAATGCGCAAAGTGATTATGCAAGCGCCGAAAAACGGTTTCTTCTATGTGTTGGACCGCGAGACCGGTGAATTGCTACGCGCCAATCCTTATGTGACGGTTAACTGGGCCAGCCATATTGATATGGAAACCGGTCGTCCGGTGGAAAACGCCTCGCGCAATTTTGCCGAAAGCGATAAGTCGCAATGGATTTTGCCGGGCCCGCTTGGCGGCCATAATTGGCAGTCCATGAGCTATAATCCCAATACCGGACTGGTTTACATTCCGGCCATGGAAAGCCCGCTGGTGTTTGATGTCGATCACGACTTCAAAGCCACAGGCCGCTATAAATATATTGAAGGCGGCTGGAATACCGGCATTGAGTTCGGGCGCTTGCTGCCGCTTCTGGCCGAGCATCCTGACTTTCCGCCGAATAAGGGGTACATCACCGCCTTTGATCCGCTGACCGGCAAAACCCATTGGATGCGCGAGCATTCGCAGCATTGGAATGGCGGCACGCTGTCCACCGAGGCGGGGTTGGTGTTTCAGGGCAATGGCGACGGCTATTTCGTCGCCTATGATGCAACCAATGGCGAGGAATTGTGGAAGGTCAATACCTACACATCCACCATTGCGCCGCCCATTACCTATGCCATTGATGGCGAGCAATATGTTGCCATTCAAGTCGGTTCCGGCGGCGCCGGTGGCCTGACCGATGGCACGGCCATGCCGGCCTCCAATAAATGGGGCAATTTTGGCCGTTTGCTGGTCTTCAAGCTAAATGGTGGCGGCTCAATCGAGCAGCCCGAACATTGGGCGCGCGACATTCCCGAGCCGCCGGCCATTGAAATGGCCGATGCCGCGATTGACCACGGCATGGAGCTGTATCACGAGGTCTGCACTTTCTGTCACGGTATTGCCGTAATCGGCCATTCCGCCGTGCCCGATTTGCGCAAAATGAGCGAGCAAACGCACCGCATGTTCAAAGAGATTGTGCTAGAAGGTGTGCTGGCTGACCGTGGTATGTCGAGCTTTGCCGACCGCCTGAGCGAGAAGGATGTTGAAGATATTTACACCTTCATTATTGCGCGCAGCTGGCAAGACTATCAGGCGCAGGAAGAGGCCAAGAAAAAAGGCGCTGAGAAAACCGGCATGTTGCAGCTCGACTGAGCCGCCTCACGCTGAAAATGGAAGGGCGACCTGCCAAAAGCGGGTCGCCCTTTGTTTTATTGTGGCCCGAAAACGCGTTTGAAATGCCGTGGGAAGTTCTCTAACAGTGGTGAATTAATCTACGACGCATTGACGCATTGGTCTTATTGAACCGACTTAGGCGGCAAGTCCGGGGCTTTCAGTTCGCGAAAGTCCATTTTCAGGCTTTCTTCTTCGCCCGCCGCATCGGGGCGGCTTTTTTGGCCGTCGCGCTGTTGCAGCTTATCGACCTCATCGGGCGTTGCCGCCTTATAGCTGAGCCGCGCTTCCAAATCGCGCCCGTCTTCTTTCTTTTGCAGCGCCTCATCGACCTGCTCGGCCAGCTCGGGCGAGAACGGCAATTGATAAAGGCGCGGCTTGCCAACCGTGATGTTTCTGCTGTTCAGCTTTTGCGCCAAAATATAAATCGCGCCGTCGGTTCCTGCCACCTTATCGGGCTCTTCCACCACCGCCCAATGTAGCTTGAACGGGTTGGGCGGCGCATCGGCAATGGCCCAGCCGCGCAGATTTTGCGCCCCGTGATAGGTGCCGACATAAAGCAGGGTCACGGCGACAATCGCGCCGATTTTGATTTCGCGGCGATATTTGGTCTCGAGATTGAGCGAGAGCAGCAGCGCCGCCAGCGCCGCATAAGCCAAGCCGAGGAGAAGCGGGATACTCATTTGGCCGCCTCTTGTTTGGCAGAAAAATCTTCGGCGCGGATAAGCAGCTTGTCGCGCGTCGCCATTTCCAATACTTGGCCGGTCGCATCGAGGCGGAAGCGCACGGCGGTTTGCTCGTCACCCGCGCCGCTCAATTCATTGCTGCCGGCGAAGATGACTTTCACTTGCGGGTTCAGCTTTTCCACCTTCACCTTAACCGGCACGGGACGCCCCGTTTCGGCTTTATAATGTAAGAGATTGACGACATATTCGCCCGCCGCAATGCCGCGAATGGTAACGGTCTCTTGGTTGAGCGGGTTTTCAATCTTTTTGCCCGCCACGGTGATGCTGTCGCCCAGCCAGCCCCTATCATCGCGGTCGAGATGCATAAGGCCGGCCTCGCGCGCATCAAACCAAACGAGATTGCCTTCGCCGTCTTCGACAATCAGGTCAATATCGTCTTGATGGCCATCGGGCCATTGCGCGGTAATCATAAATTCGGCTTTCGGATTGATTTTGCCGTCCGTCACTTCCGGTCGAATGAGAATAAAGGCGACCGAAAACATGAAGGCAAAACCCAAAAGCGCATTGAACAGAATATCGGTAAAAGCGTTCTGGTCTTCCGGCGGGGCGAAGAGTTTGTTGCCCCTCATGCATCACCCGCTTCGCCAATCAGGCGCTTTTGCATGGCATCGGCCAGCATTTGAAACTGAAAGCGCAGGATAATATTGGCAATCAATCCGGCCAGCGTGGTGTAAAGCGCCACCGCCATACCGGCCGACATGGCCGCCAGCGCGTTTTGCAGGCTGGCTGCATCAAAGCTGGTCAGTTCGCCAATCGGTGCGAGCATGAGAATAAAGCCGATAATTGTGCCCAAAAGGCCGATTTTCAAAACACTGTCAGCGGCAAACCAACCATGATTGAGCCAGCGCGCCATATCATCTTCGGCAAGGGTGCGCTCGGCATCCTCTATACGGCGCAGTAAGTGTAGCCAGCGCCCGCTCATGGCAATCCATATGGCGAGAATGAGCCAAGACAGGCGGCTTTTATCGCCCTCCAGCAGCACGCCCATCAGGCCACGGTCGAACAGCAAATAGCCGCCGAACAAAATCAGCCCAAGAACAATCAGTCCCTGTTGCAAGGCTTTGCTGTTTCCCCCAATGGTTGACTGCGACATCTCACTTCCTCCCGCTTGAGCCATAGTCTAGGCGGCGTGTCGCGCCCTGTCGAGGCCGAGATATACGCCTTTTGCGACATCTTTCCGCTTGCCATTTCAAGCGTTTAATGGTGCTGTTTTGCGTGGGAGGCAGCAATGAGCGTAACAAATGCAGACGATATGGCAGTGCCCTCGGCACGCCGCATAAGCTGGCTTGAAATATTTTGCTATGCGCTGCCGCCGGTCGGGGCGGGCTATATGTTTTGCCTTGTCACCCTTTACACGATGAAATTTTCAACCGATGTGCTGCTCATCGCGCCGGCGCTGATGGGCACGATTTACGGCCTGTCGCGCTTTTGGGACGCGATATCAGACCCGCTGGTCGGCTATTTATCCGATAAGACAAAAACCCGCATGGGGCGGCGGCGGCCCTGGCTGCTCGGTTCCGTATTGCCGACCGTGCTTTTCTTCTGGATGCTGTCAGCCCCGTCAGACGGTTTGAGCGCCGGTATGTTGGCGCTGTGGATGGGGGTTGCGATTATCGGCTTCTTCTCGGCGCAAACCATGTTCATTGTGCCGCATATGTCGCTCGGCGCTGAGCTGACCGATGATTATCACGAGCGCACGAAAATTTTTGCGGCGCGCCATGCCGGTTGGATTGCCGGTTATATTTCCGCGCTCGGCACCATGTATTTTCTCATATTGGCAGAGGGCGAAAGCCAAGAGGCAGTGCGGACACTGAATGCCGACCAGTCGCTTTATGCCGGTCTGTTTGCCGCTACTTGTTTGCTGGTTTGCGTATGGGGCCTGCGCGAGCGCCCTGAATTTGCCGATAAAGCACCCGAAAAGCCGTGGGAAGCGGCGAAGGATATTTGGCAAAACAGCCATGCGCGGCTGCTGCTTATTGTCATTTTCATTGAGAATCTGGGCGGCGCGGCGATTACCATTTTGACGCTCTACACGGCGCAATATGTGATGAATGCGCCGGAAATGGCACCGTTCTTCATCCTTTCTTATATGGTTTTCTCCTTCGCGCTGACGCCTTTATGGATGCCACTGGCCAAGCGCTTCGGCAAAAAGCGGCTTTGGCTCGGCTCCATGCTAACCACGGCTTTCGCTTTCGGCTGTATGATTACGTTGGAGCCGGGCATGGAATTGCGGCTGCTGGTATTGGCCGGTATTGCCGGTGCGGCGGGCTCTTGTGGCGGCACCATCAATCCGTCCATTAAATCCGACATTATCGATCTGGACGAATATCGCACCGGCGAGCGCAAAGAAGGCGCTTATTTCGCCGCTTGGTATTTCGTTTCCAAATCAGCCTATGGGGTGACGCTGATGATTACCGGTTTCGCGCTGTCGATTGCCGGTTTTGCGCCCAATGCGGCGCAATCGGCAACGGTGATTTGGACCTTTAAAGGGCTTTATGCCGGTGCGCCGTTCTTTGCCTATATTATCGGGGCAATTTTGTTTTCGACTTTCAATTTCGATGAGAATGAGCACAAAAAAGTCATTGCCGAATTGGAAGCCAAGCGCGGCAAAAGATAGGCAAAAAAAAGGGCGGCCATAAAAGCCGCCCGTTTCATATTAAATCCGACTTCTTATTCAGCAGCGAGACGCTGCGCATCGGCATCGCCTTGCGGGCCGCGAATAAGCTTGCCCGGCATTTTACCGGTCGGCTGACCGTCTTCATAGGTCACCACACCATCAACAATCGTGTAGCGATAGCCATCGATTTTCTGGATGAGGCGGCGACCGCCGGCGGGTAAGTCATAAACCATTTCCGGCTCACCTAATTGCAGCGCTGCAAAATCAATCACATTCATATCGGCTTTCATGCCCGGGGCAATCACCCCGCGATCATGCAGGCCATAAAGCGCTGCCGTATCCGCGGTTTGCGCTTTCACCGCTTCTTCGAGTCCGAAGCGCGCGCCACGGCTGCGGTCGCGCACCCAATGGCTCAGCAAATAGGTCGGGAAGCTGGCATCGGTAATGACACCACAATGCGCGCCGCCATCTGACAGGCTCAAAACGGTATTCTCCGATTGGAACATTTCATGGATGTGGTCATAATTCTGATCGGCGTAATTCAGCAGCGGTAAGAACACGTATCCGCGCCCATCATTTTCCATCAGCATATCATAAACAACTTCTGCCGAAGCCTTGCCTTCGACCTTGGAAATTTCGGCAATGCTGTCTTCAGGCCGTGGCTCATAATTAGGCACGCCGTTTTGAACGAGGCGGAACATATTATTGAAGCCGAGCGTGATCAGAGCCCCAATGCCTTGGCCGCTGGGCAGGCCGTCGCCATCATGCTCGTCTGTCGCCATGAAATAGGGCGCGCCATTAATGATGGCATCGCGTACTTCAGGCTTTTTCAACTCAGCCAGACGGTCACTTGGCTCCATGTCGGCATAGGGTTGATATTCCGGGTGCAGCGAGAAGGGATGCACCGTGCTTTCCCAGCCGAGAATGAGGCCTGGGGCCCGCAGTGCGATCTGCGCCTTTATATTGGCACCATCAGCCACCGCGTCCTCGGTCATTTTCAAAAGCGTGCGCCAGCTGTCTTTGTCCAGCGGATTTTGCAGCAGCGCATAGGTCACGGGAAGGCCGGTTTTTTGCGACATTTCGGCCATCCAGCCAAACTCTTTTTCGGCAGGATTGAGGTCGGAAGCCATTTCAAACACGCCATGACCGCCGCGCTGCATGCCATCGGCAATGCCCAAAAGTTCGTCCTTATTGGCGAAGGTGCCGGGCACGGGTTCGCCGTCTTTCGACAAATGCAACATGGTGCGCGAGGTAGAAAAGCCGAGCGCGCCCGCTTTAATACCCTCTTCGACAATATCGGCCATTTTTTCGATATCTTCTGGCGTTGCGGCTTCATTATCGGCACCGCGCTGCCCCATCACATACGCGCGCACCGCGCCATGCGGAATTTGTGTCGCAACATCCAGCGCGCGCGGCATTTTATCCAGCGCGTCCAGATATTCGGGGAAGGTTTCCCACTGCCAATCAATGCCCTCTGCCAAAGCGGCGCCGGGAATATCCTCAACGCCTTCCATCAGATTGATGAGCCAATCATGCTTGTCGGTTTTAGCCGGTGCAAAGCCGACACCACAATTGCCCATAACGGCAGTTGTGACGCCATTCCAGCCCGATGGGCTGAGATAGGGGTCCCAGGTTACCTGCCCGTCATAATGGGTATGAATGTCGACCCAGCCAGGGGTGACCAAATCACCGTTGGCATTAATTTCAGTCTTGGCTTTGGCATCAATCGTCCCGATTTTGATGATTTTACCGTCCTTCACAGCAATATCGGCTTGCCGCGCAGGCGCGCCTGTGCCGTCAACCAATTTGGCATTACGAATAATAAGATCAAACATTTTTGTCTCCCTAAACCAACTATTGTTTGGAGTTTGAAACAAAGCTAGGGTTTTTGCAAACAGGGAGAACAGATATGTTTAGTAGGAAGACATCCATCGCTATTCTTGCCGCTATGGCTGCATTAACAACACAAGTTTGGGCTGCTGATGCCACCCTTTTGGGTGGCAAATTTACTTCCAATGGGGCCGATCCGTCAGCCTCAGCCGACGGCATGATTCCGGCTTATTCGGGCGGCATCACCAACCCGCCGGAGGGCTATGTTGCCGGTGGGGACCATATTGATCCTTTTCGCAATGACAAGCCGCTTTTCAGTATTACAGCGGCAAATATGGAGCAGTATGAAAACCGCCTTAGCGTTGGGCAAAAGGCCTTGCTTTCTCGCAAAAAGGGCAATTATCGCATGGATGTATACCCGTCGCGTCGCTCATGCGCACTGCCACAATTTGTTTATGATGCAACAAAAAAGAATGCCACGCGGGCGCGTCTGATTGATGACGGTAATGGCGTTGCTGATGCGCGGATAGGTGTGCCGTTCCCAATCCCAAAAAGCCCAATTGAGATTTATTGGAACCATAATTTTCATTGGCATGGCCACCGATATCACGCAGTAACTAGCGGTGCCAATGTTTATAACAACGGCAGTCTGACGAAGATAGTCCGTGAAGATTGGCGTTATAATTTTTACGCAGATCCGCAGGGACCCATCTCGAAACATGCTAATGACCAGTTCAATTGGATGGGGATTTGGAAAGCGCCGCCGCGCTTTAATGGCAGCGGCTTTTCGATGATCAACACTATTAATCAATTGGCAGAGCCGCGAAAAGGTGTGATGTTTAATCCAAGCACGCGAAGGATTATGCAGGCGCCGGCAGCCGCGGTTACTTATGAGGGGCCGCTGTCTACTGCTGATGGAATGCGCCAAAGCCACGACATGTTTCTGTTCAGCGGGTCGCCTGACCGTTATAATTGGAGACTACTCGGCAAGAGAGAAATTTTTGTTCCCTATAATGCCTATAAGGCCTCAGCTAGCACGACGACGCATGAGGCTTTGATGACACCTTTCCACCCCAATCCGGATTATTTGCGCTATGAATTGCACCGCGTCTGGGTTTTGGAAGCAACTCAAAAAGACGGTTTTCGAATGAAGCAGGCCCGGCGTGTGTTCTACGTCGATGAGGACAGTTGGATCTTTTTGATGTCGGACATTTTCAACAATCGCGACGAATTAATCTATGTCCAGCATGCGTTCATTAAGAATTACTACGAAGCTCCAGCCTGTGTATTCGAGTTCGACGTCATGCACGACATGACCAACGGTAATTACAATATCGACCATATTAAGCTCGGCTTTGGTCCTGCGGACCTGGATTATGATTTGGACCCTAGTGATTTCGGATCTTCCGCTTTACGCCGGAAGATTGGTCGATAATGAATCTGCCGGTAGATTTAGATGCGGTAAAAGGTTTCCTCGACCCGTTGGAGGGTGCGGCGCTTTACGCGGGGGCGGAACAAGTGGCGGGGAAAGGGCTGATCGTTGAAATCGGCTCTTATTGCGGCAAATCGACGATTATTCTCGGCACAGCCTGCCAAAAAGCAGGCGGCACTTTGTTGGCTATTGACCATCATCGCGGCTCGGAAGAAAACCAGCCAGGCGAAGAATATTTCGATCCTGATTTGGATGATGGCGAAGGCGGCATGTCCTCTCTATTGCAGTTTCGCGCAAATATCCGTGCCGCCGGCCTGGAAGACACGGTGATACCAGCGCTCGCCTCCTCGCAAATTGTGTCTCGTCTGCCAATGGCTCCGCCGGCATTGGTGTTTATCGATGGTGGCCATTCCATGCCTGCCGCGCTGGCTGATTGGCAAAATTGGGGCGCGCGGGTGATTCAAGGCGGTTTGCTGGCCATTCATGATGTCTTCCCCAACCCCGCCGATGGTGGCCGTCCGCCGCATGAAATTTATAAACTCGCCCTGCATAGCGGTCTGTTTGAAGAAGAAAAAGTGGTGAAGAGTTTGCGGATTTTGCGGCGAGTTTAGCCTCTCGTAAGAACTCCGCTCGCGCCTGTGATCTCGAGTACCGCGTCATGTGCGAGGATGACCGCGCCGGAGGTCCAAGCAGGGCGCTCGACCGGCCAAAAGACTTTTTCTTCAACCTGCATACCCATCCAATAGGCGCCGTTTTCATCGCGAAATTGCACCAGCCAGCCGAGCATATCTTCGGCTTGCGCGTCCCGGCCATGCGCCTTTAATGCTATGATTAATTCAGCAGTTTCCGCCACCGTCACCCATGGCTCGTCTTCGACACAACGACAGCCAAAACCGTCCATCACAAAATCATTCCAGCGCGCGGCAAGGCGCGCCTCGCTTTCTTCTTGCGATAGCGCGCCTGACAAAACTGGATAATACCAATCCATCGAGTAGCGCGTCTTCGGCGGCCATGTACGGTCAAAACGGTGCGGCCTGTGGGCCAATGCATCAGCCAGCGCCAGCCGCGCCACAGTCCATCTCTCCGCCTGATGACCTAAAATGACGGCCAACTTTTCAGCGCATAATAAGCTTTTGTGTATCGAGCTATTGCCGGTCACCAGCGCGTCATCTTCCGGCGTTTGCGGATCGGGCGCAGTCCAGCGAATATCGCCCTCGGGCGATTGCAGCGCGATCACGAAATCAACCGCTGCTTTGACCATCGGCCAATTGTCGGCAACGTAATCCATATCGCCGTGCAATTTATAATGATGCCAAATCGCAGTGGCGATATAGGCAATGAAATTGGTGTCGCGGATTTTGTGCCCGTCTTTCAGGCCCTGCATGGTGAATTGGTGTAAGGTTTCATCAATCGGCACGGCGCTGCCCAATTGCCCGAACCAAGAGCCGTCCGGCGCTTGGCTGTCGCGCAGAAAAGCAATGGCGTGTTCGGCGGCCGCCCGCTCACCGATAAGGTTCAGCCCCATCGCCGCTTCGAGATGGTTCCACGGATCGATGACGCCGTTTTTGAACCACGGGATAGAGCCGTCTTTGTTTTGGACACTCAGAATAGTGTCGCGCGCGCCGTCAAAATAACCGTCGGTCAAGACGCTCATGATGAGCTATCCGGCTTATCGAAATACATGACAATGCTTTTGCCCATCAGCGGGTCGGCCAGCGCCGACAGGGCGCGCAGCGGCAGCGGGTTTTTCAAAATTTCAACTTCCAGCAATTTCTTATAGCCGCGCACCAGCAGGTTTTTGTCATTATTCACGCCCACCGCGCAGCGCAGCCACCAATAGGGGCTGTGCAGCCCGTGCTTCAAATGCTTGCCGCGATAGGTGAAGCCCAAAGCCTCGAAATCGGCGCGCAGGTCGCGGGCGCGGAAGATGCGCACATGGCCGCCCGGCGTGTTGTGATATTCTTCCGAGAACAGCCAGCAAATTTGCTCGGGCCAGCGATGCGGCACGGAAATACCGATTTTGCCGCCCGGTTTGACGACGCGCCAAATTTCGGTCAGCGCGCCTTGATAATCGGGAATATGCTCCAGCACTTCCGAGCAAATCAGCCGGTCAAACCGGTCATTGGCGAAAGGCAATTGCAGCGCGTCACCGACGCTCAAATCATAGCGCCGTGTCGCCCCGGTTTGCGGCTGCAAATCGGGATTGGCCTCAAATCCGGCGCGGGTGATTTTGACATCTTCAAAACCGAGGTCGAGACCGACCGCCAGACAGCGCTTGTGGAAATAAGCGGCATGGGTGTGGCGGCCATGGCCGCAGCCCAAATCGAGCAGCGCGTGCCCGTCTTGCAAGTCCAGCCTGTCGAGATTGATGGTCTGCATGTCTTAAAGTGAAATTCCGTGATGCGCGGCCAATGTGCGGCGATACATGGCCACCACATCGCGCGCGCAGCGTTCCCATTTGAAATTGTCGAGAATATGCTGGCGCGCCGTCACGGACATTTTCTCGCGCCGCGCCGGATCTTTCAACAGCGTGCCAATCGCCTCCGCCAAAGCCGGCGGGTTGGAATGCGGCACAATAATGCCGGCATCGCCGACAACTTCCGGCAAAGAGCCGCCATCGGTCGCCACCAGCGGCACGCCGCATGACAAAGCCTCACCGGCCGGAAAGCCGAAGCCCTCATAGACCGAAGGCGACACAGCAATGGTCGCTTCGGCATAAAGGTCGCGAATATCTTCGCCGCGCAGGCCGGAAACGAATTTCACGCGGTCGCGAATGCCCAAGCGGTTCAGTTCTTCCATGGTTTGCCCTTCGCGCAAACGTCCGACCACCAGCAATTCCAAATCAGGATGCGCGACCAGCAGGCTGTGATAGGCGCGAATGAGATAGATAAGCCCTTTGAGCGGCACATCGGCGCTGGCCGTCACCATCAGACGGTTGGTTTTGCGGGTAATATGCGGCTGCGGGGTGAATAATTCATGGTCAATGCCATGGTGAATGCGCGTCATGCGCGCGGCGGGAACGCCAAAATCTTTTTCAACATCGCGCTTGGTGCTGTCTGAGACGACAATTAGCGGGTCAAGCTGGCGCGCCACTTTGATTTGCATATTGAGGAAGCTATACCAGCGCCATTTCAAAAATTTGATATGCGGCCATTTGGCGTGGGCAATATCAATGCGCTTATCCATGGTAATCGGGTGGTGGATGGTGCCGACCACCGGCAGGCCCATATCGCGCACATCCAGCATGCCGTAACACAGCGTCTGGTTGTCATGCATAATGTCATATTGGTCAATCTTATCGCGCATATAGTCAGCCATGCGCACACCGAAAGTATAAGGTTCGGGAAAACCGCCCCAATTATGGCTCCACCATTCAAACAAATCGGTCTTGTTGGAGAGAATCTCGCGATTGAGACAGGTAATCGGGTTTTCGCGCGCATACATATCCAAAGAGGGCAGCTTAATGAGCCCGATGCGCTTATCCAAAATCGGATAGGGCGGGCCGGAAATCACATCAACATGATGGCCCAAATCGACCAAAGCTTTTGAAATCAGACGCATATAAATGCCCTGTCCGCCGGTATGCGGATCAGAGCGATAGCTGGGTAGGAGGATACGCAAGGGCGCATCACCCTTTATGGCCTCAACGGGCACAGCACCGGCGTCACCGATGCGGGTTTCTGGACGGTTCATGTGGTCCTCGACTATGTGTTTTCAACTTGGGCGCGACTATAAGTGGCTGCGCCGCATGTCTCAAGGCTTAGAGGCGGTTTTTTCAGGCGAAACGCCGCACCACCCAATCCTTAATATGCTCGGCTAATTGTTCGGGCTGTTCGTTTTGCGTCCAGTGGCCGCAATCGTCGATAATATGGGTCTCCAAATCATCGATATAGGCCGGCATGCCTTCGGCCATGCTGGGCGGCAGCACGCGGTCATTGGCGGCGCAAATCATCAGGCTCGGATGGTTGATTTTCTGTTCCATGGCCTCAAAATTCTGCCAATTACGGCTGAAATTGCGATACCAATTTATGCCGCCGCGAAAACCGGCGCGTTTGAAGCCATCGACATAATATTGAAAATCAGTGTCGTCGAATAAGGGTACGCCGGGCCATTTGTCTTCAGGGTCTTTCAGCATGTTCAGCAATTCAATGCGTTCCCAACTATCGCTTGGCAAGTCCGTCGTCTCTTCCAAGCCGCCGCTTTTGCGATACATCATGCGGAGAAGATGCGCCGGATCGGCGTCGAAAACCGCTTCGGCGCGGCCATAATCTTGAAAAGCGGCAATGTAAAAATCATCACCAAAGGCGGCGCGAAACAGCTTAATCGGGTCATCGCTGAGGCGCGGCACATAGGGGGTGTTAACGCCGATAAGTCCGGCCGTGCGGGTGGGATGGAAGAAAGGCATTTGCCAAATCACAAAGCCGCCCCAATCATGGCCGGTGAAAATCGCTTTCTCAATATCCATCGCATCCAGCAAATGAGCCAAATCGCCGGTCAAATGTGTCATGTCATAGAGCGGCACACCGCTTTCATCACCGGCATCATTCAGCGCTTTGCCGGTCATGCCGAAACCGCGCTGCTCGGGCACAATCACATGCAGCCCGGCCTCAACCAAAATCGGCACCACTTTGCGCCAGCTATAGGCCAGTTCGGGCCAGCCGTGGCACAGCACCAAAGACGGTATATCGGTGCGTCTTTCACCGGCCTCAAAGACCGCCATACGCAAATCGGGAAGGTCAAAATAAGTCGGATTGTGCCAATCAATCATCTTTAATTGCTGCCTATCGTGCCATCAGATAATCGGCTTTGCGGGCGCGCCGAATATCGCTCAAACAAGAATCGTCATCCGTATAGAGAAAGACATAAACATAAGCGTCATCGCCATCCATGACGAGGCGGCAAAACCCAAGCTCGCTATCGGGTTTGTTTTTCGGACATTCGATGAGGTCGACATGGGGAATATTCGCTTCAAATTCGGAATAGGGGACGGGACACTCAGCCGCTGCAGCCGGGGTGATGAACAGCAAAAATGCTATGAGAAAACGCATGGGTCAGCCTCCTGAACGCGATTTTGTGAACGGCAAAATGCGTGCCGGTTGGCGGCGCTTGGTTGGCGCAGTCGCGCGGGTTTCTAGCACCACCACTTTGGAACAATTGTTACGCGCTTCCCGCATGAGCTGCAAGGTTGTTTGCTGGGTTCCCAAATTTCGTGTCATGCCGATTTCTCTTTCTGCTATTAATAATCATTATTAACTAGAAAAACATGGGGAGTCAAATGTTTTGAAAAGTCGGGGCGCACTAGCACCGCGAAACAAGGGGGTGCGGGTCAACATGCCTGCTGCCCCTTTCTACCTCCATCGCGGCGAACGTAGCCCTAAACCGCGAGGGACGTACGGCGTGACATATTCGACCGGCCCCGGCTTCGGTCTGTTCTATTTTGTCACCGCCCCGACCTATCAAAGCAAAACCGACACCTGCTTTCGCAGGTGCCGGGGCGCAGAAAAACCGAAACCATAGGAACGGCCGCGACGTATTCCGCCGAGACGTTATTTCGCCGCCACCCCGGCTCAGGCAAATGAGCGGAGTGGTGGAATTTTTTCAGCAATTCAAAAAAAAAGGCCTAACGCCCCGAAGGGAAACGTTAAGCCACATACGCAATTACAAATTGCGGCTATAGTTTTGGGGTTTTCCAGCCCCATCAACGCACCATCCATGCGCTGACGAATTAACTATGGCAGATAAAGAGCGGCGGATAAAGAGCGAAGGTGCTCACCCCCAAAGGTTGCTTTCCGGCGGATAAATCGTCGACCCGTCATAGCGCAAGCCATGGGCGCGGTCTTCGGCCAGCCAAAGTGGGCCGTCCAAATCGACCAAATCGGCATGCTGCGCCAATATCATGGCCGGTGCCATGGAGAGCGAGGTGGCGACCATACAGCCGACCATGATTTTGCGGCCATCGGCTTTGGCCACTTGGGCGCAGGCAAGTGCTTCGGTCAGACCGCCCGTCTTGTCGAGTTTCAAATTGACCCAATCATAGGCGCGCGGCAATGCGCTCAGCGAGCCGCTATCATGCACGCTTTCATCGGCGCAAAAGGGCAGGTCAATATCAAGCAATCCGGCCTCTTGCGCTTCCGGCACGGGCTGCTCGAAAAATATCACGCCATAGCGCCCCAGCTGGTCGGCATAGCGCGCCAATTCATCAATCTGCCAGCCCTCATTACTGTCAACGATAAGCTGTGCATCGGGGCGCGCTTCGGCAATGGCGGCGAGGCGGGTGATGTCAGCCATTACACCCTCACGTCCACCCAGCTTGATTTTCAAGAGCGGATAAGCCTGTGCCTTTTCGGCTTGAGTGGCCATTTTATCGGCATCATCAATGACAATGGTGAAAGCGGTGGTGATGGGTTTAAGGTCTGTCTCTGCCAGTGTGGCAATGTCGGTTTTGCCCTGTTTGGCTTCGAGATCCCATAAAGCGCAATCAATCGCATTGCGCGCCGCACCGGGCAGCAGCGCGTCGAGCAGCGCATCGCGCGTCATACCGTTTGTCAAAGCCGCCTGTATGCTCTCAACCGCTGCCGTAACGGTTTCCATGCTTTCGCCATAGCGCTTATAGGGCACCGCCTCGCCGCGTCCGATATGGCCGTCTTGGGTAATCTCAACGCATAAGACATCGGCGCTTATTTTGCTGCCACGGGCGATTGAGAAGCGTTGTCGGAGCGGCCAGCTTTCGGCTCGAATGGTCAATTTGCGTTGCGTCATAATGCGGTCACTATGCCGCGCCGCAATGCTTGCCCTCAAGCCAAATTTCCGTATATTCATGGAGAAATTTTGGGAGGCTTATATGGCTAAAGTGACTTTTGTCGGTTCAGACGGAAAAGAAACAACTTGCGAAGGCAATGACGGCATGACCTTGATGGAAGTTGCCATCAAAAATTCAGTCCACGGCATTGATGCTGATTGCGGCGGCGCTTGCGCTTGTGCGACCTGTCACGTCTATGTTCGCGAAGACTGGAAAGAAGCAACCGGCGAACGCGAAGAAATGGAAAGCGACATGCTGGATTTCGCATTTGAAGTGAAAGAAAACAGCCGCTTGTCCTGTCAGATTAAAATCAGCGACGCTTTGGACGGTCTGATTGTCGATGTGCCGGAAAAACAGTTCTAAGTTTTTCTAACGCTTATCAAAAACGCCATATTCATAGGCAATTGAACTTTCAATAAGCTGCCGCCAGACCGGCTCTGCAATCTCGCGCGCCAATCCCGATTTTTCGGCCTCGGCCAAAACCAATTGCACCACTTCTTCAATGCGCGCTTCATCGCGCACCGTGTCGCGGCTGGGCTTCACCTCACCGGCGGCGGCAATCAGTTTTTGCCGTTCGGCCAAAAGCGCGACCAAGCGCTTGTCGAGCGTATCGATTTGCGCGCGAATCTCATGCATTTCTGGGCAGGGGACGGGTGCGCGCTCGGTCATTGGTCGTCGTTCCATTTTGCGTGTTTCATGCCCTGGTGCACATAATCATAGCCTGTGATGAGGGTCAGACCGGCGGCCAGCCATAACAGTCCGAGGCCGGTTTCCGGCGCGTAATGGAAAATCAGGCGACCGCTCTCATCGACCAGCAAAAAGCCAATGGCGACCATTTGAATGGCGGTTTTATATTTGGCCAGCGTCGAAACCGGCAGGGCGACTTGCAATTCCATCAAATATTCACGCAAGCCCGAAACTAAAATTTCGCGGCACAGAATAATCAACGCCGCTATCAGATGGTAATCCTTGATGATGTCATAGCCGACCAGCAAGAGTAGGCATGTGGCGACCATCAGCTTATCGGCAATCGGGTCAAGCATGCGTCCGAAGCCCGACTGCACGTCAAGTTTGCGCGCCAGCCAGCCGTCAAAAAAATCAGTGAAGCCGGCAATGGAGAAGACCAAGAGCGCCAGCATGTCACCCCAAATGCCCGGCACGAAAAAGGCCAGATAAACACCGGGTATCATCAAAATACGCAAAAGCGTCAAAATATTCGGCACATGCTGCATGTCAGCCTTCACGATTCATTACTGTTGAAGTGGTTGTATATGCGTTGCGCCATTTTTGCACTAATTCCTTCAACTTTTTCAAGTTCCGACAATGACGCACGGCCAACGGCGCGACCGGAGCCGAAATGGTGGAGAAGCGCGCGTTTTCTTAAGACGCCGATACCGTCAATGCCGTCGAGCGGGTTTTTGCGAATATCAGCGCTGCGCCGCGCCCGATGACCGCCAATGGCAAAGCGGTGCGCCTCATCACGCAAGCGTTGCAAATAATAAAGCACCGGCGAATTGGGCGGCATCATGAAATCGCTCTTGCCCTGCATGAAAAAGCGTTCGCGTCCGGCATCGCGATCAGGCCCTTTGGCAATGCCGACCAGCGGCACATCTTCCAGCCCCAATTCGACCATGACCTCATGT
>Ga0181574_10001162_pt1 | contig 24618 bp, 27 predicted proteins | sample 101ome_24_FD_145600 | JGI IMG/M metagenome (GOLD analysis project Ga0181574, IMG submission 145600) | Coastal salt marsh microbial communities from the Groves Creek Marsh, Skidaway Island, Georgia - 101410AT metaG (spades assembly) | ecosystem: Environmental > Aquatic > Marine > Intertidal zone... | reverse complement strand
ATTAGTCCAACCGAACCAGGTGATGAAACACCAACTGAACCAGAAACACAAATTGCCAGTGGACCTGTTTCTCCAGAAGGAATTACTAGTAGATTGTCTCCAGAGGCAAAAGCAGAATTTGAAGAAGCAGTTCAAGAAGAAGGAAGTTTGATAGCTGCACTTGCTTATTTTAAGAAAAGAGCTAACAATGCATTAAGATATCAGAGAGAAACTCCTCACGAATTATTTGGTGTAACAACCAAAACTGCAGGATTTGGATTGAGAGATGTTCCAGACAAAGGTGTTATTGATATTTCTTCTGTTCCGGGAGTTTGGCCACCTGTTATACCAGGTTGGAGAAACGCAGCTAATGCAGCAGAAAAACAACAACTGAAAACCGATTTTTATTCAGAATTGTTAGGTAGGGTAAAATACAAAACAATTGACGATATAGAAGAATCAAGAATATTACAATTAGCAGGAGTAGATATGAAAAAGAAATTAGACGAAGCAAGTATTAGCATCAATGGTGCTGATAGTGCGGAAGTAGCAGAAATACTCCGCATGATGCAATTAGCAGGCGCAGAAGGAGCCAAAGTAGTCGGACCAGACGATATTAATCCAGGTCCAAAACCTTGCCCAATATGCGGCAAAGTTCACGGCCCAATGCCAAAGCCAGGCGGATGCGGAAGCAAACCGGAACCAGGTATGGGCGATATGATCCGTATGATTAGTTCAGAAGAAGAAGAACTAGACGAATGGGAAAACAACGCACCAGGACACGAAGGCGATGAAGAATACATGACTTCAACTGATGCAGGTTATCCAGCAGGCAACGATATGCATAAAAAGAAAAAATCATATCCTGCAACTGCTGGTGGTGACAATCCAATGAACACAGAGTCTTTAGAGTCAGAATTGAAATCAAGACTAACACAAGCACTTGCTGAGAAAAAAGAAAAAGACAAAGGTGGTCCAGAAGATCACGGTAGGCGTCCAGATAGTCCAGATTTAGACGGAGACGGCAACACAGATGAGCCAATCGGTGATGCAGCAGAGGATGCAAAAAAAGGAAAAAAGTCTAAAGGCATCCAAGCAATGATTGATGCCGGAAATAAAAAAGCAGATGCAGAAACCAAAGAAGCTCACAAACTTGGCAAGTTTAGAAAAAGACACAAGAAAATAGATAGATTTAGATAATACATCCCCCCAGAACTCAATAGCGTCTTCGGACGCTATTTTTTTGGTTAAATACTATATGAGTAAATCATTAGACGGCGTATTAACAAAGAAAGCCAATCAACAAGAAACATTTACAGAAGCACAAATACAGGATCTAATGTTATGTATGGATCTTGATGTAGGGTATTTGCATTTTGCAAAACATTTTGCTCACATACAACACCCTACGCAGGGTAAATTGTTGTTTGATCCTTATGAATATCAAGAACGTTTGATGGACAGTTATCATAGTTATAGATTTAATATTAATATGATGCCCAGACAAACAGGTAAAACAACCTGTGCTAGTATCTATTTGTGTTGGTATGCTATGTTCAATCCTGATCAAACTATTCTAATTGCAGCACACAAATACACAGGTGCGCAGGAAATCATGCAACGTATTAGATATGTTTACGAACTATGTCCTGATCATATACGTGCAGGTGTTACCAGTTATAACAAAGGTAGCATGGAATTTGAAAATGGTAGTAGGATTATTAGCCAAACAACTACAGGCACTACTGGACGTGGTTTGTCTATTTCTTTATTATACTGTGACGAGTTTGCGTTTGTGCAACCTAATATTGCAGAAGAGTTTTGGACTTCTATTTCACCTACACTAGCAACAGGTGGTAAGGCTATAATTACAAGCACACCGAACTCAGACGAAGATACCTTTGCTACTATTTGGAAACAAGCAGAACAAAAGTTTGATGAATACGGAAATGAAAATGATGTAGGTATAAACGGCTTTCATGCATTTAGAGCTGAGTGGCACGAACATCCTGACAGAGACGAACAATGGAAAGCAGACGAAATTGGCCGTATTGGCGAAGAAAAGTTTAGACGTGAATACGGTTGTGAATTTTTAATCTTTGACGAAACACTTATTAATAGTTTAAAACTTGCAACAATGGAAGGTGTTAGTCCAACAATACAAATGGGGCAAGTGCGTTGGTATAAAAAACCCGATCCAACAAAATCATATGTAATTGGTTTAGATCCTGCAATGGGCACGGGTGGAGATAATGCTGCTATACAAGTATTTGAATTACCAACATATGAACAAGTTGCTGAATGGCAGCACAACTTAACTGCAATACCAGGACAAATACGTGTGCTTAGAGATGTCTGCACATACATTTGGGAAGAAACTAAACAACAAGCAAACATTTATTGGAGTGTGGAAAACAACGGAATCGGTGAAGCAGCCCTGCTTGTTATACAAGATTTTGGCGAAGAAAACATTCCAGGATTGTTTATCAGTGAACCTATACGCAAAGGGCACGTTAGAAAGTTCCGCAAAGGTTTTAACACAACACATAGTTCAAAAACTACTGCCTGTGCTAGACTAAAAACCATGGTAGAAAATGATAAACTGATAATTAAAAGCAAAACACTAGTAAGCGAACTAAAATCCTTTATTGCTACAGGCAGTAGTTTTCAAGCAAAACCCGGACACAGTGACGATTTAGTTAGTGCTACTATATTACTATTGAGAATGATAACTGTGATGAAAGATTGGGATCCTACAGTTTATGATACCTTTGCTCAAATTGAAGCAGAGGATGATTACGAAATGCCCATGCCAATCTTCATAAGCAGCAATTATTGATAAATACTTACATGAAAAACTTAGATACAATAGCCGAACAATTATTCAACGAAATACGTGGACGCTTTCCAAGTATTGAACTCGGCGATGCAGAAGGCAATATTACCAACGAACCTGCACTAGCACGTTTTTACGATTTTGATTTTGAATCAAATGGTAATAAACTGGGCAAGGTAAGTGTTAGTTTAGACGAAGACGACGGTGTAGTTGTTATGTTTAGTAAGGATTTTGTTGAAAGCGAATTTGGATCTATAAAAACCGATTGGTATGGGTTCCTTAAAAACCTGAGAACATTTACAAAGAAAAGATTGCTAAATTTTGAAGTAAGGGATATTAACAGATCTAACCTAACAAAAAGAGATTATAAATTTTTAGCTAGTAATCGTAGCGGAGAACAAACAATGGCTGAATCAAGAATGTATGGAAACGCAAAAACAAGTTTCCAAAAGATTGGTGGTGCAAAACTATCAATCAAGCACACAGGTGCTATAGAAGAAGGCGGAAGTCGTACTTCAAAAATTGGTGCTATTTTCATTGAAAATACAGACGGTGAAAGATTCAAGTATCCATATAAACATCTAAGTGGTGCTAGAGCATTAGCATTACATATTAGCGAAGGTGGTCATCCATTTGATGATTTTGGCAAATACATTACAGGACTAAGTGAAGAACTATCTAATCTCCGCAAGTTCAAAACTTACATGGGTCGCAGTAGTGTAATGGCAGAAAGTCTAGCTGAGCACATGGGCACAGTAAATGAAAGAATGGTAGCAGTCAAAAAAGAAATCCAAAATCTTCAAAAGCCATCATATTACGCCGAAGCGTTTGAACAGTATGTGCCAATTGAAGAAACAGAAGTTCCAAGTGAAGTTGCAGAAAACTGGATTGACCAATTGACTGTAAAACAGTTTAATGAAGAACTAAAAGATGTATTTCCTTACATTTACAACCTAGTAAGCGAAACTACAAAAACAAAAGAATTGCATTTCGAAGATATTATCAACGAACAACAAGATATGATTTACAATGTAAAAAGAGGCGATACAGTAATTGCTATTGCTAGAGCATACAATATTGCAGTTGAAGATATTATTGAAGTTAATGGACTAGACGATAATGGAACAATCAGAGCAGGAGATCAATTGACTCTTCCTGGAGTAAATCCTAATCAACAAATTGGTGCTAGTCCTACAACACCAGGCGCAACAAGAGGCATTGATCCTGCACAAAATTACAGTGCAGCAGATTTAGCAAGACTAACAGGCCAACCAGGTTATAGCGAAGCAATAGATAGAGCTATTGACAGTTTAATGGGTCAGTTTGCTGATTCTCTTTCAGAAGCTCATACAAATGAAGCAACATGTGGCTGCAAACCTAGTAGTTGCTCACACTGCGGCGGCAAACATACACTTGAAGAAGTTGGTGAAAAATGCGATTGCTGCGGTAATATGATTAAAGAAGTCAAAGCAGAAGGCAAACAGCATGACAAAGACGGCGATGGCGACGAAGACAGCGATGATTACAAAATTGCTAAAGACATTGCTATTAAAAAGGCTATTGCAAGAGCAGCAGAAGAAGAACCAAAAAAAGAATCAAAAACACCACTAGGCGAATTTATTTTAAGTTATTTTGATAGAGAAACTGGCCAGTTTCCAAAAGGTCCAACAGCCGTGCTTACTATGGTAGAAAAAGAATACGGAGAACGATTTGTAAGGCCAGCACAAAAGTTCATAGAACGCATCGACGCAAAGGTCGCAGAAGTAATGGGCTACAGAGAGGCAGATAATTTTAATTTAGATGAAGCAGGACAAGAACTAGGTAATTTAATCAAAACAGGTGTGTCTGGTGCCTACAAATATATTGAAAAAACTATTAAAGATTTTGAAGTTTTACTACAACAAAATCCTAATCATCCTAAAGCACAGCAATACAGACAGGAGTTGGATCAGTTGAAAAAAATGTTAGCAAATGCGCAAATGCAGATGGGCGAAAGTATTTTCAAAAAAGCAAAAATACTAGAAGCAAAACAAGAGATTTATAGAATAAAACAATTAGCAGAAGCGGCAACAGCAGCAGATGCAAATGCTCTTACACAGGCAGTCAAAGATTTCCAAACAGCAGCAGGATTGGAAGCAGATGGTGTTGTTGGTCCTCAAACCAAAGAAGCACACAAGGCAGCAATGGCTAACAGCACAGCAGCAATTGATAACAAAATGGGCGCCGATGCAGCAGCAACAAGAGATCCAAATAGTCCACAAGCAGCAGGAGATGCACCGGCAGCACCTGCTCAAGGACAACAGGGCGATGCACCTGCACCAAATGCAAAAACAGCAGGACAAGGTCAGTTTGAAAGATCAGTTCGAGTAGGCGGACAAGTGTATGCTAACGATGCAGATGCTATTTCAGCACTGATGGGTAAAGGCGCAAGAACACAAGAAGAAGAAACGTGGCTAACAGGTAAGGCAAGAGAATATGGTTTCTATGGTAACCAAGCTGCACTACCAGGTATATTAGATAGAATAAGACAGGGTGCAGCAGCACAAGATGCAGCTGATGATGCAGCAGCAGTAGATGGTGATCCGGCAACAGCACAGCCAAGAGCACAAGGCGCTGCTAATGCAAATTATCCAAGTATGGCAGCAGCAATGCAAAATGTTAACTATTGGGAACCGGGTGAACAGGTCACTATTGCTGGACAACCACATGTTAGAGATGTTGACGCACAAGGAAATAAAATATTCCGTCCTGTAAATCAACAAGGAGCAGCAGCACCAGCAGCAGCACCATTGCCCGGAAGCGGCGGTCCACGCACAAGAGGCGGACGTAGAGGCACAAGATAAAATAAAGTTAGCCGGTTTAAGATAATCGGCTAACTACTTAAACAAATATTAATAGGCATAATATGGCAGAACAAATATGGCTATTTGGTGATAGTTTCGTCGAGAAATGGCAAGATCCAGAAGTTAATGGAAAACCTGCCTGGCCTATTATGTTAGAAAAAAAATTTAACGTTTCTAATTTTGGCAAAAGTGGATCGGGTCCTGATTTCCAACTTGATGTTTTATACAAAGAAATTGAAAAACATAAACATAATATAGAAGATTTAAAAAATATAAATCTTATCTTTTTCATATCTCATAATTCTCGTATAGATTTTTCTTTTTTAGCAAGCGAGCATCATCAAGTTTATGCGGCAAAATTAATCGATGGTTATAAACAAACTTGGAAAGATGAAACTCCTGAAGTTCAAAAAATAATGCGTAAATATAGTAAACATTATGAGTTTTTAAATAATTTTTATAGGTATTACTATTTTCATCAAAATTACGAAATTGACTTTTGGAAACGTGTGTCGTTATTAAAAGATATAACTCAGTTATTTAAAAAAGTAATGGTGGTCCCAATTTTTGACGATATACAAGAACACAGATTATATTCAATGGTAAAAAATCCAAAAAACTTTTGTATTGCAGAAGGCAGTATTGGAATAAATTTGCATTCTCCTAATTTTTCAGATCCAAATCATTTATCGGAAGAAAATCACTACGAACTTTATGCGTTGATAAAACGATGGTTAAAAACAGGAAAAACAATTAATTTACAATTACTTACAAAATATACTTGACAAGATAAATAAACATGTGTAGTATAATAACTGTGCTGCACATTTAAGGCACAAGCACATAGGCATAACATAAGGAGGCATTACTATGGCATCATTAGCAGAAATTAGAGCAAAGCTCAAAGAACAAGAAACACGTTCAACAGGTGGTTCTACAGGCGGCGGCGATAACGCAATTTACCCATTTTGGAATATGAAAGAAGGTGAGAGTTCAACTCTACGTTTCCTTCCTGACGGTAATCCAGATAATACGTTTTTCTGGGTAGAACGTTTGATGATTAAACTTCCATTTGCTGGTGTAAAAGGTGAAACTGATTCACGTCCGGTTCAAGTGCAAGTTCCGTGCATGGAAATGTATGGCGAATCTTGCCCAATCTTGCAAGAAGTGCGTGGTTGGTTTAAAGATCCATCATTAGAAGATATGGGTCGTAAGTATTGGAAAAAGCGTTCGTATATTTTCCAAGGTTTTGTAACAGACAATCCACTTACTGAAGATACGACACCAGAAAATCCAATTAGACGTTTCATTATTGGTCCACAGATCTTTCAGTTAATTAAACAAGCACTTATGGATCCAGATATGGAAGAACTACCAACAGATTATACTGCTGGTGTAGATTTCCGTCTTAACAAAGGAACCAAAGGTGGTTACGCTGATTATGGTGCAAGTAGTTGGGCACGTAGAGAACGTCCGCTAGGCGATGCAGAAATGAACGCAGTTAATACAAACGGATTGTTTAATCTGTCAGACTTTCTTCCTAAAAAGCCAAGCGAAGTTGAAGTTAAGGTTTTGACTGAAATGTTTGAGGCAAGTGTAGACGGTGAAGCGTATGATCCAGATCGTTGGAGTCAATACTTCCGTCCAGCAGGTATGCAAGCAAGAACTGGTGATCCAGTTGCAGCACCTGCTCCACAGCCAGCAGCAGCACCAGTAGCAGAAACAACAACTGATACTGGCTGGCAAGATCCCGCTCCGGCAGCAACGCCAGAACCTGCACCTGCACCTGCTCCAGCAGCAACACCAGCAGCAGAAGATGCAGGTGGGGCTCAAGACATTCTTGCAATGATCAGAGCACGTCAAGGTCAATAATAGAAAGGGCTTCGGCCCTTTCCTTTGCTTTTTAGAATAGGAGATACGTATGGCTACAAAAGCATTCGATCCTAGTAAGTTTCGAAACTCATTAACAAAATCTATTAAAGGTATGAGTGCAGGCTTTAACGATCCACAAGATTGGATCAGCACAGGCAACTTTGCACTTAACTATCTGCTCAGTGGTGATTTCCGTAGAGGCATTCCACTAGGTAAAGTAAGCGTGTTTGCAGGCGAATCAGGTGCAGGCAAGTCTTACATTGTGTCTGGCAACATTGTAAAGTCAGCACAAGAACAAGGCATCTTTGTAGTGCTTATTGATTCAGAAAACGCACTAGACCAAACATGGCTAGAAGCATTAGGTGTTGACTGCGATGACAGTAAACTACTAAAACTTAACATGGCAATGATTGATGACGTTGCAAAAACTATTTCAACATTTATGGATGACTATCGTTCAATGAACGAAGAAGATCGACCTAAAGTGTTGTTTGTAGTAGACTCATTGGGTATGCTTATGTCACCAACTGAAGTAAATCAGTTCGAAGCAGGTGATATGAAAGGCGATATGGGTCGTAAAGCTAAAGCACTGAAAGCACTGGTTACTAACTGTGTTAATATGTTTGGTTCATACAATGTAGGTATGTGTGTTACTAACCACACTTATGCATCACAAGATATGTTTGATCCAGATGATAAAATTTCAGGCGGTAGTGGCTTTGTATATGCAAGTTCTATGGTTGTAGCAATGAAAAAGCTAAAACTAAAAGAAGATGCAGATGGCAACAAAACTTCACAAGTGCATGGTATTAGAGCAGCGTGTAAGGTAATGAAAACACGTTACGCTAAACCGTTTGAAGCAGTGCAAGTTAAGATTCCATATGAAACAGGTATGGATCCATATTCAGGTATGTTTGATTTGCTTGAAGCAAAAGGACTGCTTGAAAAACAAGGCAATCGCTACAAGTATATTGATAGCGAAGGAAATGAAACACTAGAATATCGTAAGAATTGGACAGGTGAACTACTCGAAATGATCATGGCCGATTTACCGGCAAAAGAAGAACAAATGGTAAATATCGCTAACGCTGACGAAGAAGCAGTGATTGATCATAACGAGGAGTTTGCTGAAGAATGAACGACGAGTTCTTTGCCGATATATGGATGTTATTCAAGGAATATTTCGACAAGAAACATATTGAATTAGCAGCAGAAAAATTTGTAGATATGTTAATCGACTACGGTGTTGATGATACACGTTTACAAGAATTACTAGGAACTGATAAGCACTTAGATGCTGCTATTCAATATTACTTGGAAATGGATGACGATTATATTGATGAATGGGATGACTAATGGGATGGTATAGTCAGGTTAGCCGAGATATAAATCAAATACCGGCAGCTATACAATATTTTGAAAATGAAATAAACCAGGCAAAGACAGAAGTAAAGCTGAAAGGCAATGTTGAAAAACAAGCTTCTGAGATGCCTGGTATTGTTGAACATCGATTTAATCAGCTTCAAGAAATTGAAGCAATACTTGAATACTTAAATATAGAACTGCGCAGATTGCGTAGTAAATTTTTTAGACAATATCTTGAAAACTATCAACGAGCTCTGTCTAGCCGTGACGTTGAAAAATACGTTGACGGTGAAGCAGACGTTGTTGATTATGAAAAAATCATTAACGAGTTTGCATTACTACGCAACAAGTGGTTAGGAGTCTTAAAAGCATTGGACCAAAAGCAATGGCAGATAACTAATATAGTAAAGCTAAGAGTTGCTGGAATGGAAGATGCTACGTTATGAAAAAAGTTTTTGATTATTGGATGCCGGATAGTGACAATCATTTTGAACGTCTTATTAACAAAAGAGTGAACAACGGTGGACCACCCCAATATCAAGACGATGTAAGAGACGAAGCATACAAGTATGTTACAGATTTTGATCTTGCAATTGATGTAGGCGCTAATGTTGGCTTATGGGCAAAACCATTAACCAAAAAATTTAGTAAAGTTATAGCATTTGAACCTATGCCACAAGTGTTAGAATGTTTAGAAAAAAATGTGCAAGGATTACCTGTAGAAATAAATCGCTATGCATTAGGCAATACACAAGGTAATGTTGAAATGCAATGGGATCCTGTAAATACTGGCAACAGTCATATTACAGAAATTGGTTCAGGCACTATAGAAATAAAAAAATTAGACGATTTAAATTTACCTAAGTTTGGTATGTTAAAAATAGATTGCGAAAGACATGAATTACAAGTGCTACAAGGTGCGCACGAAACTATTTTAAAATACAAACCAATTGTAATTTGTGAACAGCATCCTGACACTGACTACAATGCAGGTGCGTATCTAAAAGAAGTGTTAGGAGCAGTTGAATTAGGTAATGTGCGAAAAGATTATATCTTTGGATTTGGAGGATAGTATGGGTGTAACTGTAATAACTACATATAGTCCAAATAATTATGCAGACTATGCAAAGCATTTTGTAAGCACATTAAAACGTTTTGCTGATCCTAGTATAAAGGTTGTAATATATACAGATCAACCGCAAGAATTTAGAAAAGAAAATTGGCATAATTTAATCTTAAATGATGTGTGTCCAGATTTGGTAGAATTCAAAGCACGTAACGGACACAAGCCTTTAAAACCAGGAAAACGTGGTTTTATTAAAGATGCTGTGAGATTTTCACATAAAAGCTATGCAATATGCCATGCTGCAATGAATTGCACAACAAAACAGTTAGTATGGCTGGATGCTGATACAGTTGTGTTAAGTCCATTGTCTACAAGATTTTTTAAAAGGAATTTGCCACAAGGTGCGTTTTGTAGCTATTTAGGAAGAGAACCTAAATATACCGAAACAGGATATTTACAATTCGACATGACAAATCCTTTTGCAAAAGAGTTTTTTGAAATGTGGAAGATGTATTATGATACAGATGCAATTTATAATTTACGCGGTCATTTAGATTGTCATGTGTTTGATATATGCAGAAAACAATTTGAAGTTAACGATGATATAATTGGACATAATCTTGCTAATGGTATTGATAAAAGTCACTTTAATAAAGTATTTAAAGGTAAAATGCGTCATAATAAAGGCGAATCAAAAATTTCATGGAAAAGTATTTAATTACAGGATCACATGGCTTTATAGGCAGTCATTATTACAAATATTTACAAAATCAAAATTCGTATGTTGTTCCGTATGATAAAAAAATACGTGGTGAAGATTTAGCAGATAAAAATACTACACAACTGCTGCCCGAATATGATGTTGTAATTCACCTTGCTGCAACTAATGGAACGAAATTATTTTACGAGCAACCTACAAACGTTTTAATCAACAACACGTTACCAACAATTAATTTAATCGAAAGATATAGAAATACACATACAAAATTTATATTTGCAAGCACCTGTGAAATATTTAATGGAGCAATAGATGCGGGTTATTACCATATTCCAACTGATGAGCAAGTACCGGTTATGTTTAACAACATTACGAATCCAAGATGGAGTTATAGCATTCCGAAAGCTCTCGGCGAAAACCTAGTTGCAAATAGTGGCTTAGATTATTTGATTATACGTTACTTCAATATATACGGTCCTGGACAAATTGATCATTTTATAAGCGAATTTGTAGAACGGTGTAAACGTGGCGAGTATTATATTAAAGGCGACGACACTAGAAGTTTTTGTTATGTAGATGATGCAATTGAAATGACCCATAGATTAGTAAAATCTACTTCAAATAAAACAGTTCATATCGGTAATGATCAAGAAGTTAAAATTAGTGTAGTTGCAAAACTTATAATGGGTATAATGGGCATCAATCCTGAACGTTTAGAAATACACCCAGGTCCTGCAGGCAGTGCAAAGCGTAGATGTCCTGATACAACACTTGTACAAATGTTAACCGATTTTAACAATTATACATCTTTAGAAACTGGGTTAAGAAAAACAGTTGAAAGTTTAATATGAAGATAGGTATTATAGGATTAGGTGCTGTAGGCACAGCAAACAAAGAAGGGTTTGAACATGTAGGACATGAAGTGTTAATACATGATATTAAATTTAACACAAACATTCAGGATGTATTTCCAGCAGAAATAATTTTTGTATGTGTGCCTACACCAAAAGCAGATAACGGTAGCTGCAATACAACTATAATAGAAAATATAATTAGAGAATTAAATTTATTTAATTACAAAGGTATAGTTGCAATTCGTAGCACTGTAGAACCAGGATTTACAAAAAACATAATAGCAAAATATAAAAGAATGAACTTGTGCTTTGTTCCAGAGTTTTTAAGAGAACGTTGTGCTAGTGATGATTTTATAAACAATCATGAATTATTAGCAGTAGGAACAGACTGTGTTTTGACATTTAGAAAAGTGGTAGAAGCACACGGCACACTTCCAAAAAATGTTATTCATTTAACACCAACAGAAGCCGAAATATTAAAATATTATAATAATCTTTATGCAGCATTACGCATTACATTTGCAAATATTATGTATGAATTGTGTGAAAAATATAATACAGATTATACTGTTGTAAAAGATGCTTATATTAAAACTGGCAAAGCAAAAGATATGTATTTAGATGTGACTGATAATTTGAGAGGTTATGGTGGAATGTGTTTACCTAAAGATGTTTCTGCTATTAATCATTTATTTAAAAAATTAAATTTAGATTATACATTATTAAACAGTGTAGAAGAAGATAATAAAAAATTCAAAACTACTGTTTTTAATGGTATGCGTGATGACACATAGTCAGTCATATCAAGATTTATTTGCATTACAAGTTTGCAAAAATAAAACCTATATAGAAATAGGAGCAAATCGTCCTGTCAAAAGAAATAATACATATCTTTTAGAACAAAACAATTACAAAGGATTTAGTATTGAATTTTCTAAAAAATGGAAAGATAGTTGGAAAAACAGCAATAGAAAAAATCCTATATATTTTGCAGATGCTATAAATTTTGATTATAAAAAAGCAATACAAGAAACAGGTATAACAAATCAAATTGGTTATCTAAGTTGCGATATAGAACCAGCTACTGCAACATTCTCTGCATTACAATCAGTAATTAATTCAGGTGTTGAATTTGAATGCATAACATTTGAACATGATTTGTATGCTGCAAAAAAAGATATACGTGAAAATGTAGATAGGTATCTTGTAAAAAAAGGTTACAGGGTTGCTGTATCAGATGTATACTTGTTGACAGATAAAACAAAATTATATGAAACTTGGTATGTCAAAAACAATGTAGAGTTTGAAACTTGCAGATTTGAAGAGTATATCAAAACAATCAAACAATCATAATAGTAGCATATAAATACCTTATGAAGGTAGTATTGGTTACAGGTGGATTTGATCCACTGCACTCAGGACATATTGAATATTTCAAAGCAGCACGAGCGTTAGGTGATCACCTTGTAGTAGGTGTTAATAGCGATGCTTGGCTTGAACGTAAAAAGGGCAAAGCATTTATGCCCTTTGAAGAACGTTGTGCAATTATTAAAGAATTAGATTGTGTAAATGAAGTCATTGGGTTCGATGACGATGACGATACTGCCTGTGCTGCAATATTTAGAGTGCTGTCTACAGTAGGCAGTCAAACGAAAGTTATATTTGCTAACGGCGGTGATAGAACCAAAGACAACATTCCAGAAATGATATACAATGATGTAGAGTTTGTGTTTGGCGTAGGCGGTGAAGATAAAAAGAATAGCAGTAGTTGGATACTTAAAGAATGGAGCCAGCCTACTACTGAACGTGCCTGGGGCAAATACACTATACTAGACAAAGGCAATGGTTGGCAAGTAAAGCAACTTGAGTTTTATGAAGAACATGCACTAAGTGATCAAAGACATTTTAAACGCAGTGAACACTGGCACGTTGTAGACGGTGTAATTAATATGTTCTTAGAAGACAAGTCTGGTCGTAGAACTAGTCATTTACTTGTGCCAGGAGATAGTATTGATATACCAAAAGGGTATTGGCACAAGGCTGTAAACTTGGACAACAAAAGTGCAAAAGTAATTGAAGTATGGATGGGCAACGAATTAACTGAAGATGATATAGAAAGAAGAGATTAATGAAAGTATTTGTAGGCTACGACACAAGAGAAGATATTGCATATCAAGTATGTAAACATAGTATCGAAAGTAAGAGCGAGCTGGCCGATGTGCGTCCGTTAAAACAACAAGAACTACGTGACGCAGGATGGTATACTAGACCAATAGATAAACTTGCAAGCACAGAGTTTACATTCACACGTTTCCTAATACCAGAACTTACCAACTTCAAAGGTTGGGCATTGTTTATGGATTGCGATATGATCCTCACAACAGATATAAAAGAACTATTTGACCAAGCAGATCCAAAGTATGCTGTAATGTGTGTGCAACATGATTATACACCTAAAGAAGGCACAAAGATGGATGGGCAAAAACAAACTATCTATCCACGCAAAAACTGGTCAAGTGTAATGTTGTTTAATTGTGGTCATCCTAGTAATGCAAAACTCACAATGGATTTAGTAAACGATCCAGAAATAAACGGAGCATATCTGCACAGATTTAGTTGGTTAAAAGATGAAGAAATTGGAGAATTGGATCACACTTGGAATTATCTTGTTGGTGTTTACGATGACATTGATAAACCCAATTTGATACATTACACAGAAGGCGGTCCTTGGTTTGAGAATTATAGAGACTGTGAATTCAACGAACTTTGGAAACAAGAACTATATGATATGTTTAAGTAAAAACAAATCAGATGAATATATTAATATGTTCGCAGAAGGAATGCAATTTCCTATATACGATTATAATGAAAATTTTCCTAGCAAAGGAGACTTGTTAATACGCAGCATTATGAAAAAAGAAATAATGCATGAGTGTTGGAATACAGGTAGAAATTTTTATTATATGGATAGCGGATATTTAGGCAATCACAAGTATCGTTTGAATCCTGCAGGACACAAGTATTATCATAGGATTGTAAAAAATGGCTTACAACACGATGAAATAATAGAACGTCCTAACGATAGATGGAAAAGATTAGGATTAGAAGTCAAACAAAATAAACGCACAGGTAAACATATTTTACTTGTATTACCAAGTGCAAAGCCTTGTAAGTTTTACGACATAGCATTAGACGAATGGACTGAAGAAACAATATTCAAAATAAAAAGATTTACAGACAGGCCTATAAAGATAAGAGAAAAACAACCAAGACATGTTAGGTTAAATAACTCTATATACGATGATTTAAAAGATTGTTGGGCTTTGGTTACATATCAAAGCATAGCAGCAGTTGAAAGTGTTATTAGTGGAGTGCCAGCATTTACGTTAGCACCTACAGCAGCAGATCCAGTTTGCGATAAAGATTTGCGCAAACTAGAAAATCCAACACTTCAACATAAAGATAAATTGCATGCCTGGGCACATCATTTAGCCTACGGACAATTTCATATAAGTGAAATAAAAAATGGCACTGCATATAGGATATTGATGAATGAAAGTAGTTAGTTATTTAAATAGTGTGCCAGCAGGTAGTTTAGGCGTTAACAGTCAAAAAGAATTATTGTTACGATATTTTGTAGCAGGTATAAAATACCCTGATAGAGGATTTATACATGCTGGCAGAGATCTTGATGTTAATGCAGACGTTGGTGTAATACAAGGATGGGTGCATGAAAATACAAAAGCACCTCATCTACAGGTTAGAAAAAATGTAATCCGCATGTATAAAAAACAAGAGAAACATGTGATTGCTTGTGATGCTAACTTATTTTTATTTCACAACAAAGAAAATCCTTGGGGATATTTAAGATATAGTTACGACGGTGTGTTTCCTAACACAGGAAATTATTGTGATACAGAAATAGATCCTAAACGTTGGTTGCGTATTAGTAACACAATAAAATTAAAATTGCACGAGCCAAAAAAAGGCGGTTCACACATACTGCTTTGTTTACAACGTAATGGAGGCTGGAGTATGGATGGATTGAGTGTAACTGAATGGATTGCATCCACTGTAAAGAAAATACGAAAATACAGCGACCGTCCTATATTACTTAGAGCACACCCAGGTGACAAAAAAGCACCTGAATATTTGCTTGACAGATTTAGTAGGATTAGAAAATTAGATAATGTAAAGGTAAGTACATTTGGTAGACGTTTGGAAGATGATTTGATAAAAGCGCATTGTGTTGTTAATCATAACAGTAGCAGTATTGTTGGTCCATTGATTTATGGATTCCCAGCATTTATTACTGATCCTGGAAGAAGTCAATGTGCAGAAGTTTGTCATCACAATTTTAAGCATATTGAAGACCCGCAAAATTTTGACCGAGAACGTTGGTTACAACGTATTAGTATGTTCCATTGGAATTTTGACGAACTTAAATCAGGAGAGGCTTGGAGCCACATGAGAGGATTTATATAATGAAAGTTGTAATGAAAGGTTTTCAACCACCTGTATCAAAAACATATTATCATTGGGAAAAAGGTATAGAAGCGCACGGAGATCAATATATTACAATAGAAGATCCGAATTGGGCAGTAAGTTATGCTGATTGTTGGTATCAAACAAACATGCTAAAAAACAAATTTTTACACGATGATAATGCTGACAACATAGGTGCAAAATATTTACATATAATAAAAAGTGGTAGGCCTTGGATTGTAAGTGAGAGTAATCCATTTAGAGAGTTTGGTGGATATACACGCTTTGGCTGGCATAGTTATTTGTATGATGGTAATTTTAACAACCACAATGTTGGAAGAGAACGTTGGAAAAAGTTTGAAAAAGACACAGGAATTTATTTCAAAGATTGGGGTTCACGAGGTGATTACATTTTAATCATTGGACAAAAAGAAGGTGATAGTAGTTTAAGACATTTGTATGCAGACGGATGGGAATCAATGTATTCATGGATGGCTAAAATTATAAGAGACATTAGGCGCTATACAGATAGACCTATACGCATTCGTCCTCATCCAAAAAATCTCACTAGAGGTATGAAACATGCACACAGGATACAAAAAGAATTAAATTTACCACATGTTTACATAAGTGACAATTTTACAAGTTTAGGAAGCCAAGGCGGCGAAGGATTAGATAAAGACATCAGCAATGCCCATTGTGTCGTTACATGGAATAGTAATAGTGCTATTGAGTGTGCAACTAGAGGTATTCCATTTTATAGTTTAGATCCATTTTCGTTGACACAAGAAATATCTCAAAAAGGTTTTGAAAATATAGAAAAATTAAATTTAGATATACCTCTAGAAAATTGGCAAAATAAAATAGCATATACTATTTGGAACAAAGAAGAAGTACATACAGGAGAGGCGTGGGCACATTTAAGGCCTGTATATTTTTGATGAAAACTATGATTATTAGCCAACCTAAGGCTGGCACTTATTTGTGTGCTAATTTATTAAAAGAATTTGGATTGACACAGTTGCCAATGCATTTCAATGAATGGCGTTACCATCTATATATAGATGGATATCCTAAAGGCAAAAAAATTGACAAACCGTTTGTTGAAGCAATTGATAGAATTAAAGACAATCAATTTGCTGTAACACACATACCAGCTAAACCAGATTTGTATAATGCATTAATAGATTTCAAAAAAATTGTTGTGCTGAGACCATTAGAAGAAAGATTAGAAAGTCACAAGAGATGGCGGTCAATTGGTGCTGGTAGAAAATTTTGGGCTTATGAAAGCGAATGGAATTTACATAATGGAAAACATCATTGGAAAAATAAAAAGGGTTGCTTTGTAGTTGAATTCAAAGATTTGAAAGAATATAATATTGAAAAAATTGATCAGATGCAAAGATATCTATTTGGAAGAATACATTATGATAGTAAAGCATGTTTAACAGCAGCAATGGACAAAGATAGTTTAACCAAGTTTACTAAAAAATAATCCGTTGTTTGCAACAAATCTATGTTTATCAACTGTTGTTCCATCTTCTAAAGTTTTTACTTTACCCATGGTGCTTGCTTTTTTTACAGTTTGTGTAGTAACATCATCATACTCAAAGCCGTAGTTTGCAAAAACATCTATCCAGTATTCTGCTGTTTGACAGTTCACATGATGATGTCCGCCTTTACCAGGAGGAGCAAATGTTACTAATGCCCATTTGCCTTTTGCAAAATCTGTCATATAATTTTTTTGATATTGTTCGTCAACATGTTCTAAAAATTCAGTGCTCCAAACTAGATCATACTTGCCGCCAATCTTACTAGGACCTTGTGTATAATCATGTATGTGTATTTTGTCTTGTAAACTTGCATCTCTTTCAACAAGCCAATCTCCGTCAATGCCTTTTGCTTTTAGACCTTTATTGGAAGCTACACTAACCATACCGCCTGGGCCGCAACCTATATCTAAAAATGTTTTAGGTTTGAATTTTTTAATAAGGTAATCAATAGCACCTCCGTCAAGATGTGTTTTGTTTTTATGCCCGCCTAAGTGACTTGGTAATTCATCCATTCCAGTAAGATTCCTTCCGTTTGACAATTATATCTTTGTCTAAACTCTTTCCTTTATCCTTACGAGCACCTTTCATATGATCTATCCATGTACCCAACTCAGTATTTATTAATGGATGTCCTCCACCTCCGGTTTTGGCGCTTTTTATATACATATCGGCACTATAATCTAAAACATTGTTGTCTATAGGTGTCAATTGATTTAATATGTGTCCAAATACAAAACTATCGTGCCATTCTTCTAATTCAAATATTCCGTTTTCAGCGTCTTCATAAAATCTTTCAAATTCTTTAAGAAATTGTATACACATAGGATGTTTCAAATTCATTCCATAAAATCCACACTCGGGCCAAGTTTGTGATCCTTTGCCTCTGCCTACATATGTAAGCCATTTGTCATTTGGTAACAACTTTGCAAATTGCTTGTATGACCAACTATTATGCACAAACGTATCTGCATCCATCCATACTAACCAATCAGTGCCACAAGTTTCTGCTGCATGAAAAACTGCATAAACTTTGTTAGCAAATCTGACAGCGTCCCATTTGAATGCCTTGTGCCAATCTCTTGGTCTACGTGCTTTGATATCATCAGGTGGTGTTCCGTTTGCTTTAGGCACATTGCCCCAGCGTTCTTTGAAAGCATTGAGTTTTGTAACTTCTTTTGCATCTATAATTTTTATTTGTTCAGGATCTTTGTTGCGTGGATTACAATTTTCTGCATATACTAACATGTTAATATTTTTATCAACCATGTTTGCAAAACTATCTAAAAAACGTTGCCCATATTTTTGCATGCCTTCTGGATGAAACGTTGTTACCACACTTATACTTGTCATAGGTTATCCTTGTTAAATACACTATAGGTATTTAAGTATGAAGTTTAGATTATGGAAAGAATTTGGAGCTAAAAATGCGGAACCTGTTTTTGATGCTTTTCGTCACAGCGTTCTCGCTGCCGGCTATAATATTTGCGATTCTAGCGATATCCACGATAGCGATTGCCACGTTATTTGGAGTGTTCTTTTTAATGGTAGAATGGCTCCTAACCAACACATTTGGAAGAGTGCTAAAAAACATAGAAAGCCAGTTATCGTCCTCGAAGTCGGAGGAATTAACAGAGGCAAGACGTGGAAGGTCGGACTCAATGGAATCAACCGTGATGCCAAATTCGGTGATACAGGAAATGATGCGTCAAGAGCGCAAGCTCTAGGACTTGAATATAAACCTTGGAAAACACAAGGCGAATATATACTTATTTGCGGTCAGCATGACAAAAGTTTACAATGGCAGAACATGCCACGTATGAGTCATTGGGTTATGGATACAATAGACACTATACAACAGCATACTGATATGCCTATAATTTTCAGACCTCATCCAAGATGTAAATTAGAAGCTATAGAGCATCAATATAAAAATGTATATAGAGACGAGCCACGACATATAGAAGGAACTTATGATGATTTTAATTTGTCATTTACCAAAGTTCATGCTGTTGTAAGTTATAGCAGCAATCCTGGTCCTCAAGCAGTGCTAAACGGAGTGCCTGCATTTGTTAGTCCTAGTAGTCTTGCTTATGATGTAGGTAATGACATTGATTTTTTACATGATATTGTGGATCCTATAAAACCTGACAGACGCCAATGGCTTAACGACTATGCTTGGACTGAGTATACAATAGATGAAATAAAAGATGGCATGCCATTGAAAAGATTGACAAACTATCTATAGTTTGTTAATATTATACTATGTATTACATAGAAGATTTTTTACATCATTACGTTGAAGACATCGGTGTTGTTGACAACAATAGACAGATACTTGAAAGTATTAATTCACAATGCAGAAAAGGCATTGCGTTGACTGATAGACAGTGTGCTCTTGTAAAAGAAAAATTACTAGAAAAATTAGAAGAATTTACCGGAGACGAGCCTACACGATTACCGTTGCGTCAAATAGACCGTAGCAAATATATCAAATTTGTGTCTAACAATGATATAGATGGCTTACATACATCTAATGCTAAACAAGATTGGGTATGGTTAAAAGTAAGATTTCCGTTTCATAAAAAATTAATTGTAAAAATTGATGATTTGAAATTTAAAATACGAAATGGTAGCACGAGCTATTTTCATAAAAAAGGTTCTCATATTCATTACTTTAGGGTTTTGAATGATTCTGTATATCTTGTAGTTAACACTTTAATAGATAGCAACTTTAAAATAGACACAGAAGTTTTAAATTATTACAAAAAATGTAAGAATATAATTGAAAATAAAAACGATTACATATCTATGTATGATTGTGGATTTACGAATGTATCACCACAAGTTGAAAATGCTTTGAATGAACGTAGTAATTTAATTATTGCAGATAGAAGTATAAGATATCAATATCATTGTAAGACAGATATACCAAAAAACTTAACAGAATCAATAGCATTTAGAAAAACACAAGATTTTTATGTCGATCCTGGAATTTATACTTTAAATGAAATGGCACAATCATTAAAACAATTAGAAAGATTACCATTGTTAGTGCTAATAGATGCTGGCGATTATCTTGATCAAGTAAAACAAATACACAATGCTTTTGATTTTGTTCCAAATAATTTACAAAGTGTGCTATTTAGAGACGATTCAAAAGATAATTATAACGTAAATGATTACATAAGAGAACATAAACTTAATAACTGGGTTGACAACAACACACAAATAGTGTATATTAAAAAGAGTCAGTTACCAAAGATCATTTTTGATAGTGGTTTTGCACCAATTACAACACTTGGATTAAACAGTTATCGTTCAAATACAAATGTAGACAATTATTGTAAGTTCAATTGCGACTTAATGATATTTTACGACGACAAGCCAAGCATATTTAATAGAGGATATTCATTTTAGTGGCAAGCTGTAAACTTATAATCGAAGATGAAGTAAACATCAAACTAGAAGGACTAGACGTAGATGTCAGACGAAAACTCTCCAATGCTCTTAAATTTGAAGTGCCTTATGCTCGATACATGCCCCAGTATAAATTGGGACGATGGGACGGTAAAGTTGCTTTCTTTGGTATTGGCGGCACAGGCTACGTTAATCATCTCGATGTTATTACTTCTGTATTGGAAAAGAATCGTGTCCAAATTGTTGACATCGAAGATCGACGACATCCAATAAAATTAAATTTTCCACAAGTTACAGAACGTTACTGGGCAGATCAAGGTGTGCGTTGGCCTAAAGGACATCCTGCAGAAGGCGAAGAAATCATTCTGCGTGACTATCAAGTAGAAGCAATCAATAACTTTGCAAACAATCCACAGAGCTTGCAACAGATTGCAACAGGCGCAGGTAAAACTATTACCACAGCAACACTTAGTCATATGAGTGAAAAGTATGGACGCAGTTTAGTTATTGTGCCAAACAAATCTCTTGTAACACAAACAGAAGAAGATTACATAAACTGCGGACTTGACGTAGGCGTTTATTTTGGAGATAGAAAAGAGTTAGGTAAGACTCACACCATCTGCACTTGGCAAAGTTTAAACATACTTGACAAGAAGCACAAGGACGGAGAAGCAGTATTATCATTAGCGGAGTTCTTAGATGGTGTGAGCACGATTATTGTAGACGAAGTGCACCAAGCAAAAGCAGAAGTGTTAAAAAACTTGTTAACACGTAACTTAAAAAATGCACCGATACGTTGGGGATTGACTGGAACTATACCTAAAGAGAAGTTTGAGTTTGAATCGATCCACGCAAGTTTAGGTCCAGTAATTGGCGAGATTACAGCAAAAGAATTACAAGACAAAGGTGTGCTATCAAAATGTCATGTAAACATTGTGCAACTTATTGACACAGTAGCACACAGAGGTTATCAAGAAGAATTAAAATATCTAGTTACAAATCAAGACAGAATAAATTATTTAGGCAAATTATTAAACACAGTAAAAGAATCAGGCAATACTCTAATACTTGTAGATAGAATTAGTGCAGGCGAAATGCTACAAGAACTTATACCAGGATCAGTCTTTGTAAAAGGAGACGTAAAACTAAAGGATAGAAAAGATGCGTATGACGAAATCAACGAAGGAACTAATCATGTGGTTATTGCCACTTACGGTGTTGCTGCTGTTGGCATTAATATCCCTAGGATTTTTAATCTCGTTCTTATTGAGCCAGGCAAATCTTTTGTAAGAGTTATTCAAAGTATAGGTAGAGGCGTTAGAAAGGCAAAGGACAAAGACTTCGTGCAAATATGGGATCTTACAAGCACTTGTAAGTTTGCGAAGCGGCACCTTACCCAACGTAAAAAGTTTTATAAGGAAGCAGAATACCCATTCACAATAGAAAAAGTGGATTGGAAATAAATTGAGAATTTTAACATTAGAAAACAAAAGTTTTAACCTAAATGCTTTGCCAGATGAAGTTGATGATACAATGAGATTTAGTGTGCTGGATAACAGCAATCCACAAGATCCAGATTTTTATTTTGTGCCATTAATATTTTTAGAATCATTTAATTCTCCTGCTGTTGTTTTATCAGTAAATGGAAACGAAGTAACAATGCCATTAGATTGGTGTATGGCAGTAGGATGCAGCGAGTCAGGCAGTGATTTAGAAGTATTACCGTTGACAAGTTTAAATGAGAGAGGATTTGAAGCATTTCTTTTCAATCCGTTAGAAAGCTACAAACCAGATTTTGGAACTATTGAAATAGTAAATTTTTACAATGATGTGAAATGGTATTTTCCAAAAATGAAAAACGGACAATTACTAAGTGTGCCAATAAGTGATAACGACAATCCGCTGTGTGCATATTTTGTTAAAGATATCAGTAGACAATGTGAAATCATTGACTTCGGTAAGTTACTATAGGAGACTAAAATGAAAGCAGGAAAGATTTGGGGACAAACTGAACTTATCCACGCTAACGGTGTATTAGAGTTTCACCGTATTGAATTCAAAGGTGGCTACAAATGTAGCGAACATGAACATAGATTTAAATGGAATGGCTTCTTTGTAGAGTCAGGCAAAATGTTAGTTCGTGTATGGCAAAAGGATTATGATCTAGTTGATGAAACTATTTTAGGTCCAGGCGATTTTACACAAGTCAAGCCAGGTGTAATTCATCAGTTTGAAGGACTAGAAGATGGTGTAGCATTTGAATTATACTGGGCAGAATTTAATCACAACGATATAGTGAGAAGAAGTGTTGGCTCCGCCACATAAAATGATACCAGGTGCTGCGTTGATATACGAACGTGCTGATGGCGTAACTTACGCTAGATATAGAGATCCACCGTATAACTCTCAGCCTAGATGGATCGTAGGTGGTGACCCAGAAGGTGTTAGCAAAGCACAAGGTAATTTGTTTAGTTACAGTGAATGGCAAGAAATGATGGATCTAGCAAAAGAATATCCAACACTAAAAAGTCAAATGCAGAAACTAGTCACAACATATTACATGTTAAAGGATACAAAATGAGAATTATTGCAGGACCGTGTCAACACGAAAGTTTACAACAAAGTTTAGATATCGCAACGGTGTGTAAACGTATTTGTGATAGATACAATATTGATTACTATTTTAAAGCAAGTTATGATAAAGCAAATCGCACTAGTATGTCAGGTGAGCGTGGATTAGGTATTAGCGAAACACTGCCTGACTTCCAAAAGATTAGAGACGCTGGTTTTAAAATATTAACCGACTGTCACACAGTTGGAGAAATAAATCGCTGTAAGGGTGTAGTAGATGTTATACAAATACCTGCATTCTTGTGTAGACAAACCGATTTGATAGTAGAAGCATGTAAGTCAGGTTGTATAGTAAATATTAAAAAAGGACAATTCTTAGCACCTTGGGATGTCAAAGGCATACTAAGTAAAACAGAAGGGGCAAAAGAAGTTTGGATTACAGAGAGAGGAACTAGTTTTGGATACAATACTCTTGTTAACGATTTTACTGGCATCCAGTATATGCTTGACAATTTTTCTGTTCCTGTGGTATTTGACGTCACACACTCAGTCCAGAAGCCAGGAGGACAAGGTGACAGCAGTGGTGGGAATAGGAATTACGTTCCAGCTCTTGCTCGTGCTGGCGCTGGCTTGGGTGTTACTAACTTCTTCTTAGAAGTGCATCCTGATCCAGATAATGCTCCTAGTGATGGACCTAACATGTTAAGGTTAGAAGATTTTGAAGCAGTAGTGAAACAAATAAAAGTAGTAAGCGATGCAGCAAATGGATGGACATGGTTATGACAACAGCAATACTAATACCCGCAAGATATGCCAGCAGTAGATTTCCTGGTAAGATGATGGCGACACTAAATGGTGTGCCATTAGTCGAATATGTTTACGATAAGTGTGCTGCTACAGGCCTTGATACTTATGTGCTAACTGATCATCAAGACATTTACAACTATATGGGTGCCAATAGATGTCTCATGACACGTGAGGCAGAAAATGGCACAGAACGTTGTATGCAAGTTATTGATGAAGTATTACAATATGATAGATATATTAATGTTCAAGGCG
>Ga0181574_10001155_pt1 | contig 24660 bp, 16 predicted proteins | sample 101ome_24_FD_145600 | JGI IMG/M metagenome (GOLD analysis project Ga0181574, IMG submission 145600) | Coastal salt marsh microbial communities from the Groves Creek Marsh, Skidaway Island, Georgia - 101410AT metaG (spades assembly) | ecosystem: Environmental > Aquatic > Marine > Intertidal zone... | reverse complement strand
CAGGACAGCAGCGCCTTTCAAAGTGAACTGAGATCAAAGATGGCGGGTTATATGCGTCACGAGATCGACGATGACGCGTGGCAAAAGTTCAGTTCGCGCATTGTTTACCTTGCTGCCGATTTTTCTCAGCCGCAGGCATTTGAAGAGCTTAGGGGGTGGCTGGACGACAGCCGAGTCAGTTTGTTCTATCTGGCGACACCACCTTCCTTGTTCGCGCCCATTTGCGCGCAGCTCAGTAGTGATGGCTGCCTTACCGGGCCGAGACGTATTGTGCTCGAAAAGCCCATTGGCGAAGACCTTGCTACATCTCGCGAAGTGAACGAGACGATCGGTCGCTTCTTTGATGAGTCGGATATCTACCGCATTGATCATTATTTAGGAAAGGAGACGGTGCAGAACCTGCTGGTGCTGCGTTTCGCCAACCGATTTATCAACTCTCAGTGGGATCAGAGCTGTATCGATCATGTGCAGATTACAGTCGCGGAAAAGGTGGGTATTGAAGGCCGCTGGACTTACTACGATGGTGTAGGGCAACTGCGGGATATGGTGCAGAACCACCTGATGCAACTTTTGTGCTTGGTTGCTATGGAGCCTCCCAATTCCCTCGAAGCCGAGAGCATCCGCGATGAAAAAGTAAAGATTGTGAAAGCACTGCGCCCTATAGATTCGGCGACCATCAAAGATCACGTGGTGCGTGGCCAGTACAGTCAGGGTGTTATCGGTGGAGAGTCTGTGCCCGGTTATCTGGACGAAGAGGGGTGCCAGAGTCCAGACAGCGATACCGAGACGTTTGTAGCGATCAAGGCATATGTCGATAACTGGCGATGGTCTGGCGTGCCTTTTTACTTGCGGACCGGCAAACGCATGCCCGACAAGGTCACCGAAATTATCATTCAGTACAAAGCGTTGCCGCACCATATCTTCGGGGAAGGAGAATCCGCCGAACCCAACAGGTTGGTGATTCGCCTGCAGCCTAACGAGGGGATCGAGATGGCCATGGTCTCCAAGCGGCAAAGCCTCAAAGACAAGTTGTCACTACAAACTCACACACTCAATTTCGATTTTCGCGGGGATGCGGATAGTGATCGCATCCCTGATGCCTATGAACGTTTATTTCTCGATGCGATCAACGGCGACCCCTCGTTGTTCGTGGGGCGTGAAGAAATTGAGGAGAGTTGGCGCTGGTGTGATCAGTTGATTCGGGCGTGTGACGATGCGGGGCTATCGGTGAATAGCTACCAGGCGGGCAGCTGGGGACCCACAAAGTCCGAGTTATTGATTGATCGTGATGGCCGCACCTGGCATGCCTGAGTGGCGTGCACATGCTGATCGGGAGACCTTGGATCAGGCGCTCGCCGAGACGGTTGCCGATTGTTTGAGGGCCGGTATTGCTGATCGCGGTAATGCCTATTTGGTGGTCTCAGGTGGGAGTACACCCGCTAACCTGTTTGCAAAGCTTGCCCGCGCACCCCTAGATTGGAGTCGCGTCCTGGTTACGCTTGCAGATGAGCGATGGGTCGCCACCGACCATGAAGACAGTAACGAACGGCTTGTGCGAGAGACATTGCTGACCGAGCAGGCCAAAGCCGCAGCGTTTCTATCTCTGGTGCAGATACCCAATGACGCAAGCCGTAACCTGTCGCAGGTTTCCGAACCCCTCGCTGCCTTACCCGAGTTCGACGTGGTGTTGCTGGGGATGGGCGAAGACGCACACACTGCGTCATTATTTCCCTGTGCGCCAGAGCTTGAGCGGGGTTTGACCACCGCAGAGAGTATCCTGATCACGCATCCAAAAAATGCGCCTTATGAGCGGATCTCTCTATCCAAACAGCGGTTGTTGCGCACGCGCTGCGGCATGATCCATATCGTGGGCGATAAGAAGAAAGCGGTGTTCGAGGCGGCATCGGCAGTGGGCGACGAGACAACCCATCCCATCAATGCCGTTTTGGGCCCCGCCGGATTTGACTGCTGGTGGGCACCATAAAAAAAGGGGGCGTTAGCCCCCGAAGCACTCACCGGTAGAAAGGTCGCCTTAGGCGGCCACCCCCATGTTCTGTTTAAGCGCGGTTGCGGCCATTGCCAGGCCCGTATCCAGCATGCGATTGGAAAATCCCCACTCGTTGTCGTACCAAGCAAGCACCTTAACCAGCTTGCCCTGCGCTCGCGTGTGGTTGGAATCAAAATTGCTCGAATAGCTGTTGTGATTAAAATCAATCGACACCAATGGTTGGGCGTTATACCCGAGCACACCCGCTACGTCGGCATGTGCGGCCGCGAGCATAATGGCATTGATTTCCTCGACTGAGGTGTTTCGTGCCGCGGTGAAAGTGAGATCGACCAGTGACACATTGAGGGTAGGCACGCGCACCGCCAGTCCGTCCAGCTTGCCGTTTAGTTCGGGCATCACCAAGCCAATGGCTGCAGCGGCGCCTGTCTTGGTCGGGATCATGCTGTGCGCTGCCGCGCGGGCGCGATAGGCATCACTGTGATGCACATCAGCCAGGCTCTGATCGTTAGTGTAAGCGTGTATCGTGGTCATCAGACCCTGCTCAATACCGATCTTCTCGTGCAGTGGTTTTACGATCGGAGCAAGGCAGTTTGTGGTGCACGAGGCATTCGAAACAATCAGGTCGGCCTCGGTGAGGGATTCATGATTGATGCCGTATACCACTGTGGCGTCCATGTTTTTTCCCGGTGCCGAGACAAGCACGCGCTTCGCGCCAGCGAGAAGATGTTTGCGGGCAGATTCGCGGTCGGTGAACAGCCCGGTACACTCAAAGACGATATCCACAGACAGCTCGCCCCAGGGCAACTGTGCGGGGTCACGTTCGGCGAGGATGCGGATGCGGTCGCTTCCCACCACCATATCGCTGCCCTCTGCACTAACGGGATGGGCAAAGCGTCCATGAGTGGTATCGAACTGCGTCAGGTGCGCGTTCATCTCGGGCGAGCCCAGGTCATTGATCGCCACCAGCCGCATGGACTGGCGTAATTCGGGCCGTTCGTAAAAGGCGCGGAGGACGTTGCGACCGATGCGGCCGTATCCGTTGATGGCAACGTTAATCATCGTGTTTATCCCCTCCTAGACGCCTGCTTTGGCAGGTCACGCTGTTGACGGTAGACCGAGACTGCGCTGATTTAGGGGCTATAATGTAGTTTTATTACAAATAAAACAAGTAAATGAAGCCAATTAGAGCTAATAATTTTGTTTTATTACATAAAAAATCGTTAGAATCGGTTCCACCATCCGAAATGCCCACGCAATTTCGCAGGCCGGACAAGGCGCGAGTTGGGAGCGACGCGACGATCATGAATCAGGAAAATAACCTGCTGACACAGTTGAGCGCGGCGCTGCCCGATCTGAATAAATCGGAGGCGAAAGTCGCCAACGCGATTCTTGAGGATCCCGAAGCCGCGACCCGATCCAGCATTGCCGTACTGGCAGCCGCTGCGAACGTCAGTGAACCCAGCGTGAATCGCTTTTGTAAACGATTTGGTGCGTCGGGCTTCCCCGATTTCAAGTTGCGTCTCGCGCGCTCTCTGGTGTCTGGTGTCCGTTATATCAGCCGTGCGGTGGAGATGGATGACGACATTGAAACTTACCCGCGGAAGCTATTCGACAACACCATCACTGCACTCATGCTCGCCCGGGACCAGTTGCCGTTGTCGGCGATAGAGAGGGCGGTCGATTATCTGGCCCAGGCGCGCCACATTTATTTTTTGGGATTAGGGACGTCTGCCGCTGTTGCGCAGGACGCAGAGCATAAGTTTTTTCGTTTTAAAGTGCCGGTCACGACGTGCACAGACCCACTGATGCATCGCATGCTGGCAGCCGGTGGGGGAGTGGGGGACGTCTTTTTCTTTATTTCTCACACGGGTCGAACCGAAATTCTGGTTGAGACAGCAGAGCTGGCCAGAACCACAGAGGCAACCGTGGTGTCTCTCACCGCCGCCGGGTCACCACTGGCGGCTGCCAGCCATTTGAGTATTGGCTTGAGCGTCGCAGAGAACACCGAAGAGTATCTGCCTATGACCTCGAGAATCGTTCAACTGGCTGTGCTCGATGTGTTAGCGACAGGGATGACGTTACGTCGGGGCGAGAGCATTTTGCCGCATCTTGCGCGCATCAAAGACAGTTTGAAATCGACGCGTTACCCCTCCACGGACTGACAAACGAATTCGTTCACAATTTGAGGAAAGACCATGGTCGAGGTGGTCGACACCGCCCCGTTACGCGCTCATGTGCGCTTACTGGGTGACATACTGGGAAATATTATCCGGGATAACGCCGGTCAGGCCTTATTTGATCGGGTGGAGCAGATTCGGCTGAGCTCCAAAGAGGCCCAGGAAAGTGACACCTGGGACTTGCTAGACCAGCTTTTGGCGTCGTTAGAAGAGAGCGAGTTCCTTCTCATTGCCCGCGCGTTCAGTCAGTTTCTCAACCTTGCCAATATTGCCGACCAACAGCACACGACTTCCGTTCATACCGAGAGCCATTTCTCCGCCAGCGCGATCCTGCAAAGAACCTTGAGAGTCTTGCAGACCAAGGCGAAGGACACGGAAATTCAGGAGGCCATCGAAGCGCTCCATATTGATTTGGTCCTCACGGCGCACCCAACTGAAATTACCCGACGGACCCTGATCCACAAGCATCGCGCCCTGAGCGAATGCCTCAATGCACTCGACAGTGCGGCACTGACCGACATGGGTAGACAGCGAACGCAGCGACGCATCGCAGAGCTGATCGCACAGATCTGGCACACCGATGAGTTCAGAACGGAACGACCCACGCCAGTCGACGAGGCCCGGTGGAGTTTTGCCGTGATAGAAAACTCGTTGTGGCATGCCGTCCCTGATTTTCTCAGGCAGGTGGATTACGTCTGCGACCTGTATTCACTCGCGCTCCCAGATCCCACGTGGTGTCCCATCAAAATCTCCAGTTGGATTGGTGGGGACCGCGATGGGAATCCCAATGTCACTGCGAACGTGACGCGCGAGGTGCTTTTGTTGGCCCAGTGGCAGGCCTGCGAACTTTTCATTGGTGATATCGCGCTGCTCCACGAGGAGTTGTCGGCCTCTACGGCAACCGAGGCGTTCAAGGACAGAGCCTCGGGAGCCCGGGAGCCATACCGCGCGGTGCTCAAACCGCTTTTGATGACATTGCGCCGGCAGCAGCAGTTGCTTGAGCAGGCCTTGAATCAGGGCGCTCCCGCGCCGGCACCGCTCGCACCGGCGGTTCTGATCGAGCCGATAGAGTCCTGCTTCGAGAGCTTGATGGCCTCCGGGCTGATTGAGTTAGCGCGCGGCACGCTGACAGATACCATGCGCAGAGCCTACTGCTTCGGCCCTTATCTCATCAGACTCGATATTCGTCAGGAGAGTGGCCGTCACGCGTCCATCCTCGGGGCGATCACACAGATGCTCGAAATGGGCGATTACACGGCATGGCCAGAGTCGCAGCGTGTGGCTTGGTTGCAGCACGAATTGAGTAGCCCGCGGCCACTTATTCCCTGGGACAGCCCTTTTGTGGCGGGAGACCAGGAGGTGCTCGACACCTTCAAAACCATTGCTGCCACGCCCGAGGAGGCACTGGGTGTTTATGTGATCTCCATGGCGTCATCGCCCTCGGATGTGTTGGCAGTGCAGCTGCTGTTGAAGTCCACAGGTTGTTCCGAGCGAATGCAAGTGGTGCCGCTTTTTGAGACTTTGTCCGACCTCGACAATGCTTCGTCAGTGGTGGATACCCTACTGGATGATCCCGCGTACCGGGCGCGTATCGATAACCAGTTAATGGTGATGATTGGCTACTCGGACAGCGCGAAGGACGCCGGCATGTTGGCTGCGGGGTGGGCGCAATACAGCGCGCAGGAAGCCTTGCTGCAAACCTGTGCGCGGCACAACGTGCGCCTGACTTTGTTCCATGGGCGTGGCGGGACCATCGGCCGAGGTGGCGCGCCCGCGCATCAGGCGCTGTTATCCCAGCCGCCCGGTTCATTAGCGCAAGGCCTGCGTGTGACAGAGCAGGGGGAAATGATTCGTACCAAGCTGGGAATGACACCACTGGCAGTCAATACGCTCGGTCAGTATGCGAGTGCCATCTTGCAAGCGAACCTACTCCCGCCCCCCGAACCCAAGGCGAATTGGCGGGAGCTCATGGAGCAGCTTTCAGCGCAGTCCTGCGCCAGTTACCGCGGGTGGGTGCGCGAAGACCCCGAATTCGTGCCCTATTTCAGACAGGCCACGCCGGAACAGGAGCTGGCTTCGCTACCCTTGGGCTCCCGGCCGGCCCGTCGACAGGCAGATGGGGGAATAGAGAGCCTGCGCGCCATCCCTTGGATCTTCGCCTGGATGCAAAATCGGCTCATGTTGCCTGCTTGGCTGGGTGCTGGCGGGGCGCTGCAGGTGTTGCTCGAAGAGGGGCGGTTAAATGTGCTCAAGGAAATGGTGAGCGAGTGGCCTTTCTTCCGCGCCCGTTTATCTATGCTCGAAATGGTGTTTGCCAAATCTGATCACACGCTGTCGGCGCACTATGAGCAACTGTTGGTGGATCCTGAGTTGGCGGCGATCGGAGAGCGTCTGCGCCGGCAGCTGCAAAAAGACATCGAGACGCTCTTGAAGATTATTGATAGCGACGAGCTGTTGGAACACGATCCCTGGGGCCAACAGTCCATTGGCTTACGCAATATCTACACCGCACCACTCAATCTGCTGCAAGCTGAACTGCTGCGCAGAGTGAGGACGGACAGTAAACCCGAGATCCAACAGGCGCTGATGGTGACGATGGCAGGGATCGCCGCGGGCATGCGCAATACCGGTTGATTTTCGGTCGTCGCCAGATTCCCCTCACTCGGATTACGATGGGGTATGGAAGCAGTGTCTCAAACTGTCGAATCGGAGAGCACGCGGATGACCGAGGAAATTCCTCTTCACGTCATATTGTGGGAACCAGAGATTCCGCCCAACACCGGTAACATCATCAGGCTCTGTGCCAACACGGGGTCGGCACTCCATCTCATAGAACCACTCGGATTCGAGTTTGACGATGCTCGTTTACGGCGGGCAGGACTCGATTATCGAGAATTTGCAGACGTGCAGATTTGGCCTCATCTCGAAGCGTATCGTGGAGCCCATCCGGAGCGACGGATTATCGCGATTGAGACCACGGGGCTTAATTCCTACGGGGCCTTTCGTTTTGCGCCGGGCGACGCTTTGCTTTTCGGTTCGGAGACCCGGGGTCTGTCGACTGAGATTCTGGCCACGCTTCCAGTAGATTTCGTACTCAGATTACCCATGATGCCCGGGAGCCGCAGCCTCAACTTATCCAATGCCGCGGCGGTTGTGGTGTACGAAGCTTGGCGCCAACTTGGTTTTTACGGAGCGGTATGACTCTTCACCAGTCGCAGTCGCACTGCAACAAGTACTGAACGCATAGCCATTTAAGAAGCTACCCCAACAACAGGTCGCTGGCGGTTTCCCGCCTGAGAATTCACCCACTCGATTGGTTTGCGTCGCTGTCGGTCCACAACCCATAGATCAGCGCACAGAGCATAAAGGCCATCACCGCGGAGAAAGGCAGCGCACCAATAATCATCACAGAGCGGAGCGCGTCCATGCCGCCAGCAAAGAGCAGTGTGATAATTACTAAGCCCAGTAGCACGCTCCACAGCACGATGTGACGAGGGCGAACGCCGTCGGGTGCACCCCCGGAGACGATTGTATTGATGACCAGCACGGCGGAGTCTGCCGACGTCACTAAATACGTGATCAGGAGCACTACACATAATGCTGCAACGGGTAACAGCCATTCCGCGGAAAAGAGACTGTCCACTGTGGCGAAGAGTTGCGCAGAGAGATCCGCGTCCAAAATTGTGCCTCCGGCAATGCCACGAATTTCTAGATCGAGCGCGGTGCCGCCGACGATACAAAACCAAGTGAAGCACATCAGTGATGGCAGGATTATCGCACCGACCACGTATTCTCTGATGGTTCTGCCGCGGGAGACGCGCGCAAGGAACAACCCCACGAAGGGCGTGAAAGCGATCCACCAGGCCCAATAAAAAACGGTCCACGCGGACTGCCAGCCGCTGAGCGCACGTGCCGTCTCGGTGCCAGTGCTGTCCCAAACCGTAACCGACATGGCAGGGATCGATTTTAGATACTCTATGAGGCCGACGATAAACATTTCCCCTGCAAATGCAGTCGCGCCAAAAAGAACAAAAATAATCAGTAACAACCAGGACAGCGCCATATTGAGATTGGATAGCCAGCGAATGCCACGCCCAATGCCCGACAAAGCTGAGAGCATTGCAGCGAGCGTCAGAAATATCACCGACAAGGACAGCGCGATTAAGCTGGGTTTACCGTCCAAGATGAGCCAGGACCACCCGGTAATTTGGTGGACGCCAAACGTCAGTTGGTTGACGCCGTATCCAATCGTTACGCCGATGCCAATGATTGTTGCGAGTATCGCGGCTGCATCAACGATCCCGCCTACCCGTCTACCCGCCTCGCCGCCCAATACCGCGGTAAATGGAGAACGAATGGTCAGCGGCATGTCTCGTCGGTAGGCAAAATAAGCCAATGACATGCCCACGATCGCATAGCACCCCCAAGGCGTCAGGCCGTAGTGGAGTAGCGTCCACTTATAGGCGGCGGCCAAGTTATCTCGATCCAGAGCGGTGGTGGCTCCCATGATGACATCGGGGTTGTTGGTAAAGTGAGCCAGCGGTTCGGCTGTAGAATACGTGAGCATGCCCACGCCAATCCCGGCACCGAACATCATTGAAAACCAGGCAAATCGGCTGAACTCCGGGGCACTGTGGCCCGACCCCAGGCGGATGTTGCCTATCTTGGGAATCACGGCCAGTACTAGACTCATCGCCATAAAGCTGGCTGATGCATAGATGTACCAGCCACCGAAGTAGTCGATAGTGATGGACTGTATGTCTAGTAGGATGCTACCCGCATCAGATGCGAGAGAAGCCCAGAGCACAAGACTCACCACAATCACTTTCACCGAAATCGCGACCCAACGATTCTGCCCTGCATAGAAGCCGGTGCTCTCCACTCGGGTAGCAAGTTCTGTCATGGATTCTCCGTTGAAGCGCCCAGAAGCGCGATTTCAGGGTTTGGCGCCTGAGCCAGACGCAGGCTGATTGCTTGCAAGCTGTCTCGTAACGCGTCTGCAGACGCGAGGGCAGGTGCATTGGCCCAGGTACTTAAATTCTCTGCAAGAGATGGGTTTTGAGTGTTGTTGGCCAGAGCCTGCTTCGCTTTCCGAAGGATCTCGTAAAGTGGCGCCGTCGACTCACGCAAATCGGGTGCTGACCGAAGCAACTGGTCCAGGTACGCCAGGCTGATTACGGGCTCTGTCGGCCAGCTCACCGGAAATTGCTGTTGTGGATTAAACAGCGCCCCCTGATTTGCCAGCTCTGCTGCGGCAATCTCATTGGCGGTGAGATGTTCGCTCGGTATCAAAGCAAACACATCAATTCCGCGCGTAATTTCAGTACCGTAGATGCGTCCTTGGTACCAATATGTGGACCAATAACCGCCGGTAACCAGATCCTCGGCATCGATTGGCCCGCGATCGAAGTAGGCGATTTCAATCGGGTTTGCAGAATCGGTGAAGTCGATAATGGACAAACCGCCCTGATACCAAGCTTGCACAAAGATATCTCGACCCGGTACCGGGATAATCGATCCGTTGTGCGCCACGCAGTTCTCAGTCTCGCGCTGCGGGGCGGGCATCTTAAAGTGAGATCTGAATGCCAGCTTGCCATCGACGATGTCGTAGATGGCGTCGGCCCCCCATGTGAGCGGGTCGTAGGTGCGGCATCGAGGTCTGGAACCGCCACCCCATTCATCGGTGAACAGGACTTTGGTGCCGTCGTTGTTAAATGTCGCGGAATGCCAATAGGCGAAGCCCGTATCGCTCACCGCATCCAGCCGCTCCGGGGATCCTGGATCGGTGATGTCAAACAAAATACCGTTTCCTGAACACGCGCCTGCGGCAAGATTGAGGCTCGGAAAAACCGTAATGTCGTGACACTCGTCCGTGCGACTGGTCTCCTGAGTATCGTCTCCGTGATCCCCGCCACGCCACAAGCCGGCGAGGGCGCCTGTCTCGGGATCAGCAAAAACGGTCGGACTGTCGATGATGCGCGCCGCGCCTGGATTTGCCATCGGGATTTCGATGACATCGATTCGGAACAGAGCCGTACGATCGTCTCCCGGGGATTCATCAAAGCAGCCTGGCAACTCCTCCTCATCCCGTACCCGGGAGATGCCGGAGTTGTAAACGATGAGCTTACCGTCAGCATCGGGGCCCGACACCACGGAGTGGGTGTGCGAACCGCGGCAGGTCTGTACGGCGCCTACCTGAACGGGTTGCCTTAAATCACTGATATCAAATATGCGTAATCCCCTGAATCGCTCCTCACTGATTTTGTCCGAGACACCCTCCAACCCGCAGTCCAGTCGTCCGCGAGTCTCCTCGACAGACATGATCAACAGGTCCTCGATGATCGATACATCTCCTTGCCCCCCGGGGCAGACAACCGACGCGGTCAGGGTGGGAACGCCGTCCTGGCCAAGCGCATAAATATTGAAGCCGTGATAGCTCCCCGCGACCATGATGTCATCCCGGAACGCCATGTCTGTATTGGAAAAGCTCAGTAGTGGTGCCCGCGGCTCGGGTTTATCAGTCTCTTCGGTGTCCTCTGCATCGCTCCGTGCCGCCGATCCATCTTCTGACTCGCGCTCGTTAGCGGCGCCAGCATGACCGGCGTGGTTTGCCGCGTTCGGCATCTGGGTAACAGTTGACCCATGATTGGTGGAGTCGTGTTCCGGTTCAGTCTGCTGGTCCGCCTCGTCTGGTGACTCGGCATCCTCACTGGCGCCAGAGAGAAATCGTTCAGGCGGCAAATCTGCCGGATTGGCCGGATCAAAAAACCCCGCGGGTCTGGGTAGTACCGCCACTTTGCGCAGATTCCAGATCGCCTCCTCAGCATCAAATAGCCCCGCTGACAGGTTTGCTCTCGGGTCTTCCGAGAGTGTCAGCAAGAGCTCGTGCATGCGCTCGATCTCCTTACTCTGATCGTTGGTGATGTCGTTGGTAAATTCAAACAGTGTCGGGTCATAGGCGGACCCCGGCTGTTCAGTCAGATTCTCGACCATGTCGAGCGCGCCCTCGTGGTGCGTGATCATCAAAGTCAGGAACTCGCGGTCAAAAGCCGCCCCCGTCGCGTTGGCCAGGGCACGCATTTGCTCGGGTGTTGCCATGCCGCGCATGCCTCGATGGTCATGGGTGTTCGAGGATCGTGTCAGCGCTTCACCCCGTTGCGTTAGCCACTGAGTCATAAACGCGATTTCATCTCCCTGAGAGGCTTCTATCCGCCCCGAAATTTCGAGAAGCGCAGGAGAGTTGGTCCGAGTTGGTGCCAGCTTCGACATCTCCAGCGCCTGCTGATGATGCGGAATCATGTCCTGCATGAAATGAACGTCGTTGAGGGTGTAGCGAGTATCCGCGATTTCTATCGCTTGCTCGGGGCTGAGTAGACGGGAGGCGTCCCCGGGTGCACCGGGCTGAACGATGGGACTGCTGGCGCACGCCACCGAGCTGAGAGAGTAGACAAACGCCGAGCAGATTAGGCCCGATACAAGAGAGGAGCTGGATCGCATAGTGGTGGGGGGGATCAATCAGTGAGGGGAGAATTTAACAGATTCGCGGGTGAAGCGCTTTGTGGCTTTGTGGCCCGAGGTTGGGCGAATAAAAAGTGCGGAGATTCATCCCAACCTAATCGAGTGTCGACGTTGGGCAGTCTATTCTGAAATCGGAGCGCTACCTGAGTGCTCAGTGAGCGGTCAGCACGTCAGCCATTGCTCCTTAAAGCAAGTCGCAAATCGGCAGCGTGTGCCAAGCCGGCCATACCGAGCGTTGCGGCAACCATCAGAGTCGACACCCCGCTGAGTGCAAGCTTCATGGCAAGCAGCAGGAGGGCGCCCGAGACGAGGTGCAGCAGCATCGGAGGCGGATTCGGATGCCCGCTCCGACGCCGATGACGAAACAGCCATATGGCTTCAAGAGCCATCCCAAGGAGGATGAGGTCGATTAATCGCGGAAGGGACAGCCACTCGGGCACGAGTCAGGCTCTCGCCAATCCCAGTAGCTGTGCCACGTCCTTAAAAAACACTCTGATGTGTGCTACGGGCCTTCTGCGCACCAGCTTCTTGGTGGTGTAGGACTGCCAGGTCAGCGTCTGCACATCCGGGTCGCGGCACATCGCGACGAATTTCTCGCGGCGCTTATCGGTGCCGTACCAGAAGCGTTGCAAGAGACCGAGCGCCCAAAAAACCTTGCCATGCAATTTCATAAAGCGCTTGCGTGCCTGTCCCAGCGCCTTGGCGTCGCCCGTCTCCAGGAATGTCTGTATGGCGTCCGCAGCGAGTCTGCCGCAGAGCATGGCGTAATAAATGCCTTCCCCAGACGCGGGCGCGACTACGCCCGCGGCGTCACCCGAGACCAACACTGCGCGACCATCGTCCCAGCGTTTCATCGGTTTCATGGGTATCGGCGCGCCTTCTTTTCGTTTGGTGACCGCGTCGGTCAAGCCGCAATCCTCCCTCAGTGTGGCGACTGATGCTTTGGCAGAAAAATCCTTATGGGCGCTGCCCACGCCAATGCTGGCATTCTTGCCGTGCGGAAAAACCCAAGCGTAAAAGTCGGGGGACAGGCGGCCCTGGTACCACACGTCGCAGCGATCCGGGTCGTACGCATCCCAGTTTTGGTCTTCAGGCACTTCGATAATTTCATGGTAGGCGAGTACCCAGGGGGTTTTGTCCGCATCGGGGATGGTGGCCCTGGCCACTCCCGAGCGCGCGCCGTCAGCGCCGATCACGCTTCGCGCGGTGACCGAGACGGTGCGGGGATCGTCATCTTTTGTTTGGTATGTCAGCGCAACGGTTTCTCCCTCGTAACGCAACGACTTAAAGACGCCAGGCATGACATGCGCGCCGGAATGTCCTGCGCGCTGTCTTAGCCACGGGTCGAACTCGTCGCGGTCTACCATCCCCACAAATGTGCCATCAATGGGCATATCAACGGACTCGCCTCTGGGCGAGACCATTCGCGCAGAGCGAATCCTCGCCTTGATCAAATGCTCGGGAATCTCGAACTCATCCAGTAAGCAGGGAGGGATCGCGCCGCCGCAGGGCTTGATACGAAAGCCGCGTTCGAGCAATAGCACCCGATAGCCTTTTCGGGCCAGATCGTTCGCCGCTGTGGCGCCAGATGGGCCTCCACCTACCACAATGGTGTCGTAGTCCGTCGTTAACGTTGTCATCGCATGCCTCCCTCTCCAACTTCCGCCAGAGCGATGTCGCCAAAAGAGGGCAGGTGGTCATGCTCCTGAGATCCCCAGTTGGCAATTTGAATATGGCGTGCCAGCGAGGCGGCGATCAGGAACAAAATGCCCTCACACGCGAACACCAATCCGTAGGAAATAGCCGGTTCATTAAGCCAGTAACGGGTCACATCCACCGCCACTGTGCCCAGGAAGCCGCCCAACGCAAAAGCAATCGCCTGAGCCGCGCCCCACAGTCCCATCCGTATGCCTTCCCGTTTTGCTTTGCCCGCGCTGGCCAACACCATCATGGCCCCAATCGCAGCAACTGCGAATCCGCCGTTAGCAGTGCCCAGCAAAAAGACGTTGGCTTCCAGTGACCATGTCGGGCTGGTCAGTCCACCCCAACAGAGTAAAAAGAGCGCTACTGCGGAGAGCAGGCAGCCGCCGCGAATCCAGACTCGCAGTAATGCTGCGCCCCTAGACTTAAACACCAGCGTGGAGATCGCCATCGCCGCCATGCCCAGTAACACCCCGCCGTGTTGTACCCCAGCTAATTGGGTGGACTCGCCCGGGGTGCGGCCAAAAACCAGCCCCGCGAAGGGTTCCAAAATGAGGTCTTGCGCTGAGTAGGCCAGCATGGATACAAAGACGAAAATTGTAAAAATACGCGCCTGCGGTTCTTGCCAGATATCGGCGAGGGCGAGCTTGAAGGAGCCCTCAGCTGGCTCGTCGATAGCAATTGTCGAGGAGGGTATGTGTGCGTCTTGGGGTTCAATGCCCCGAACAACAACTAAGGTTATGAGGATGGCAAGCACCGATACGGTACCTGTGACAGTCATTAAGCGCTCCGGGGAATATGGATCGAGGAAGTGCCCCGCTACCCCCGCCGTGACCGCAAAACCGATGATCATCATGAACCACACCAGCGCGGCCGCGGCCGGTTTGCGTTCGGGTGCGACTTGTTTTGCCAGGAGTGCCAGCAGAGAAGTGCCAGTGGCGCCAGTTCCGACCCCGATAGCAAAGAAACCCAGTGCTGACACGGCAAGGCCCAACCAGTATTGGTCGGGTATGAGTGTTGTGCCCAGTGCTGCCAATACGCCCCCGAGACCAAGAATCAGCATGCCGCCGATGATCCACGGTGTCCGGCGGCCGCCAACGTCTGAGCCGTAGCCAATTCTGGGGCGGGCCAGTTGCACGATGTGGTGGATGGTCACGAGAAATCCGGGCAGAGAGGCAGCGAGAGCAAGCTCAACGACCATAATGCGATTGAGTGTTGAGGTCGTCAGCACGACGATGCCGCCCAGTGACGTCTGAATCAGACCCAGCCGAATGATATGCCACCAGCTTAGTCCGGCACTCGATCCCTGATTGCTGTAAATCAAGTTAACCAGCCCCCCAATCCAGCGGCAGTGCTCATCATGCCCAGTACATAAAGTGTTACGCCGGTGGCGTTGTACCAGGGTGCGAGACCCTTGGGGTCAGAGAGTAGCCGTTTCATGCACAGGATCTGAGCAACGAGCACGATGCTCACGATGAGCGCGGAGAGCTGGAGCTGCCAATGCAATAGGAGCCCGATGACCACACATTGCGGGAGCAGCATGAACACGCATGCGACGCGAGCCGCGCGTTCCGGCCCAAGCTGCGCGGGGAGTGAACGGATGCCCATCTGCAGATCCCCCTCCACGCTTTTGAAATCGTTCAGGGTCATGATGCCGTGGGCGCCAATACTGTAAAGGCCGGCGACTACCAGAATGGGTGCCGCAGGCAGATTGCCACCGATTACAATGGCCGCGCCTGTTATCCATGCCAGTCCCTCATAGCTGAGCGCGACGGCGCTGTTACCCCACCAGCCATTGAGCTTCAGGCGGAGTGGCGGTGCACTGTAGGCCCACGCGAACAGCAGTCCTGCGAAGGTCGCCGCAGCCACCCAAGGACCGAGGAGCAATGCCCAACTCTGGGCCAGCAATGTCCACATCATGGCGAACCAGAGAGCGCCGTTGCCCGGTACACGCCCGGATGGAATGGGTCTGTGGGGTTCGTTGATTGCATCGACCTCGCGGTCGTACCAATCATTAATGATCTGACTGGCGCCGCAAACCAGAGGCCCGGTGAGGATTATTCCGGCAAGCAATGACCAAATGCCAGGACCTGCTCCGGGGCCGGCTGATACCCATCCACACAGGAACGCCCACATGGGCGGGAACCATGTGATGGGTTTGAGGAGTTCAAGCAGTGCGCCCGGTGACGCCCTGCCAACTGCTACGCTGACCGGGGCAGACTGATCCATTCGGCCATGTTGGCCGCGAGCAGAGATCAAGTCAATTTAAATTTACATTACCAATGTAAAGTTAGATTTTCTTTTTTGGGTCAGGCAACCGTATCCTCAGAGTCGCCAATATCAAAACGCCGGAGCTTGGTGTAGAGGCTTTGGCGACTGAGGCCCAAGAGTTCAGCGGCTGCTGCCCGGTTGTCCTGTGTCAGCTTCAGCGCAGCTTCAATACAGAGGGCTTCAATGACATCGGTGGACTCTCTGACTAGCTGCTTGAGCGGCACGCGACCAACCCGCCCGGTGATTTGCTCGATCGACCTGGGGAGGTGGACTTCGGTGCTCTCCTCGCTACCGATGCGTCGGCTGACATCGCGAATAAACATAAGAATCAATGGCCGCCCGGAGCGCTCGGTTTGCACGGCGGCGAGCTCAATATCGAGTCGTGTTCCGAGCTCGGTTCTGAGCACCGAGCTAAAAAGTTGTAACGGCCGGTCGGGGCGGATATTGGTTAGCAGTACGTCGAGATCGACGATGGAGCGCCCCAGCCAGCGATCAGCGCGGCGACCGGTTGCCTGCTGCTCGTCCTGAATACACGCCATATCTAGGTAGGCGGCGTTGGCAGTGACAACCACGCCTTGCTGATCTGTGATGAGGATGCCATCGGGGGAGGTTTCGAAACAATCAGCGCCCAGCCCCTGGTCGCTGGGCCGCTCTGCCATTGCCGCGAGCCGGATGAGCAGTCGTGTCTCGTTTCCTTGTCGCACACAGGTCACGCCGGTAGACAGCGTGTCACCGGCATTTGTGGTGATCTGACCTTGCACTACGGTGGTGGTGCTTCGCGCTTCGCGCTGCAGTTCCGACAGCGCTCGTGCTCCCTCAGTGTCAAGGCCAATCGGGAACACTCGGCCTACCAGAGATCCTTCCTCGATTTGCAATAAATTGGTGGCCACGCTGTTTGCTTCCAGCACCCGGCCTGATAAATCGTCGACGACCAAAAAGCCCTCGGCAACCATCTCGAGCATACGGCGATACCGCGCCTCCAGACGCCGGTTGCTCCAGTAATCCTGTTCTAGCGTGCGCTGCGCATTGACGAGCTGTTGTCGAAGGTTGGTCTCACCTCGCAAATCGATACAGGCTATCTGAATGGTGCCGTCCTCGAGATTGGCGCTGAGCCAGCAGGTGACGGGGATAGGGTCTTGATCTGGGCCCACTAGCAGGGCGGCGTCTACACGCTGGGAGCCCCCGGCATCGGTTTGCGCAGCGCGAAGCGCAGTTTCAGCAGTGGTTTTATCCGCCTCCCTAAGCAGTTCCTGCCATGGACGCCCAATCAATGCATCGCGCGGCAGGAGCCGGAGCACGCTGGTATCACCCGTGATTTCCTGCACAGCCTGCGAGTCGTTGAGGGTGAAAAGCACATCCGCAACACTCTCAAGCAACTGTTGCGCGCTCATTTCGCGCTCACTTTGATTGAGCTTGACAACTTTCTGGCCTCCAAATGGTAAAGGTGTCTCGAATACTTGACACCTTGGGTCAGATGAGGCGCAGTTTGGCATACCTTCCGCGCCATAAAAAGCCCTTTAATGGGGCTTTCCGCCCTGTTACCACAGGCGCTAAGTGTCTAAAACTATTAAGTTTAAATTTGTAAAAAATGTTTGACAGTGCAGGGGGGTAACTCTACTCTGATCCTCACTATTACTGCCGTAATGCCTGTTGCGGTTGGAGGTTTGCATGGGCTTAGATCAGTCGGCACCCAGTCGGCGGAGACAGACGCTATATACCCCGGCAGAGCGTGCACGTCGCGATGCCACTGTTTGGACTTTGGTTCAGGGCATTTTGGCGCCACTGCAGTTTTTGGCGTTTGCTGTCAGTCTGTGCCTGGTCATCAATTTTCTGTTGAACGGAGTGGGGTTCACCGCAGCGACAGTCTCGGTGGCAATCAAAACCTGTCTGCTTTACGCGATCATGGTAACCGGTGCTATTTGGGAAAAAGTGGTTTTTGGCCGGTATCTCTTTGCGCCTGCCTTTTTCTGGGAGGACGTAGTGAGTATGTTGGTCATGGCGCTGCATACAGCCTACGTCGTCATGTGGATGGCTGGGTGGGGCACACCCAATGAGCAGATGTGGGTGGCTCTGGCGGCTTATGCAAGTTACGTCGTCAACGCACTTCAGTTCTTACTCAAATTTCAGGCGGCTAAACAAGACTCTAGCTTCGATCTGGTCGAGGCGTCGCCCGTACTGGGCCCACGTGGAGCCCTCGAGTCATGAGCCAGGTGATCGCGCGGGCAGAGACTCACAGCATGCCTGCCGTTGCAACGGAGCGCGGAGAGCGCGCCGTTTTCTGCGGTTTGACTTCGATTATCTGGTTGCACCGGCGCATACAGGATGCGTTTTTTTTGGTCGTTGGTTCACGCACCTGCGCACACTTACTGCAATCGGCGGCCGGCGTCATGATTTTTGCTGAGCCACGTTTTGCGACGGCTATTCTTGGAGAGCGAGATCTCGCTGGGATGGCGGACTGTCATGAAGAGCTGGATCGGGTCGTGTCGGAGTTGCTTGCGCGCCGGCCTGATATTCGGCGGCTGTTTTTGGTCGGTTCATGCCCGTCAGAGGTGATCAAGCTGGATCTCGCCAATGCGGCTGCCCGTCTGCAGGGCCTGCACGAGAATCGGCTCAGGATTTCGGCTTTCAGCGGATCGGGAATTGAGACCACCTTTACTCAGGGTGAGGATCAATGCCTCGCGAGCATGGTGCCCGATCTCCCCGCGGCACCCGAAGCGGATCAACGGCTGATGGTGGTGGGGACCTTGGCGGACATCGTCGAGGAACAGTTCCGGCGCCACTTCTCATTACTCGGAATCGATGAGGTGGACTTCTTTCCTGCATCGCGCGCGGACGATTTACCCAGCGTTGGCCCGGGTACCCGCATATTGCTGGCGCAACCCTATCTGAGCGATACCGTCTCGGCGCTCACCAAGCGCGGCGCCAAGCTCATCGCGGCGCCCTATCCGCTGGGCGTGCAGGGCACGCTGGGTTGGTTTCAAGCCGCCGCGGCAGAGTGGGGGAGCGCACCCGATGCTGTTCGGGAAGCGCTTGCTATTCCCATAGCGCGGGCACACAAATCCCTCGCGAAGGTGAAGGAATCGCTGCAGGGACGATCCATTCACTTTCTTCCCGATTCTCAACTGGAGATTCCACTGGCGCGATTTCTGCGTGACGAATGCGGGATGTCGCTACTGGAGGTGGCAACGCCTTACCTCGATCAGTCGCTGATGGCAGATGAGCTTCGGCAACTCGGGGAAGGAGTGTCTCTCATTGAGGGGTCAGACCTCGACTCGGCGCTGTCGAGAGTTCGTGCCAATCGCCCCGACCTCACCGTATGCGGCATGGGTATCGCGAATCCTTTGGAAGCGGAAGGTCTGAGAACAAAGTGGTCAATCGAGCTGATTTTTACGCCCATTCAGGGGTTTGATCAGGCGGCAGATCTTGCCGGTCTGTTTGCCCGCCCGCTGGTGCGCGAGCGTCAACTGGAGGTCGGTTCATGGAGTTGACGCTGTGGACATACGAGGGTCCGCCTCACGTTGGCGCGATCCGCATCGCGGCCTCTATGCGCGATGTGCATTTGGTATTGCATGCCCCTCAGGGCGATACCTATGCAGATCTGCTGTTTACCATGATCGAGCGAGATGGGCGGCGTCCACCCGTCACCTGGACGACATTTCAGGCGCGTGATTTGGGCAGTTCCACAGCCGAAATGGTGATCGAAACCCTTCGCGGGGCTTGCGAGCGGTATCAGCCCCAGGTGCTATTGGTCGCCGAATCTTGCACGGGTGAACTGATTCAAGACCAGCCTGGCGCTTTGGCCAAGGGCGCGGGCTTGTCGGCTCCCGTGATACCCATAGAAATGGCTGCGTATACGCGCAAGGAAAATTGGGGTGCGAGCGAGACCTTTTATCAGTTGGTGCGAGGGTTGCTTGCGGGGCGAGTCCCCAAGCCTGGAGAGGAGGTCGCTGCTCGATCGCCAGAGCGACCACCCTCGGTGAATTTAATTGGCCCCACGAAACTGGGTTTTCGATGTCGCGATGACGTGATCGAAATAACCAGACTGCTGGCAAGTATGGGAGTTGACGTAAACGTCGTTGCGCCTCTGGACGCATCACCTCGCGATCTGCTGCGTATTCCCGAGGCGGACGCCAACGTGAATTTGGCGCCCGAGGTGGGTGATCTCACCTGCGATTGGCTGCGACGACAGTTCAAGCAGCCGACCATTTCTACCGTGCCCATGGGTTGGGGGGCGACACAGGATTTTATTGCAGAAGTATCTGACACGCTGGGCTTGGAGATCGACCCCAAGAGCATTGGAGGCAGCCGGTTGCCATGGTACAGCCGCTCAGTGGACTCAACCTATCTGACGGGTAAGCGGGTGTTCATTTTTGCGGATGGAACGCACGCCCTCGCAGCAGCACGCATGGCTCGGGATGAAATGGGATTTGAGGTGGTGGGCCTGGGTACCTATAGCAGGGAGCGGGCCAGGGATGTCAGAGCATTGGCCGACGAGTACGGGCTACAGGCGCTCATTACCGACGACTATTTGGCCGTCGAGCGTGCGGTCGCGGAGTTACAGCCCGAACTGGTGCTTGGCACCCAAATGGAGCGCCACATTGCCAAGCGTCTGGGCATCCCCTGCGCCGTAATCTCTACGCCCGCTCACGTTCAGGATTATCCCGCGCGCTATTCGCCCCAAATGGGGTTCGAGGGCAGCAACGTCATTTTTGATACCTGGGTGCACCCTTTGATCATGGGTCTCGAGGAGCACTTACTGACGATGTTCCGCGATGATTTTGAATTCAATGATGGCGCGGTGCCGTCCCATTTGGGCGCTGAGGGAGGTGGATCCCAACAGCCCGAAAGTGTGGTTCCCATGATCGCGCCCGAGCCAAGTGCTGTGGCCTGGGCGGTGTCAGCGGAAAAGGAGCTCAGAAAAATTCCCTTCTTTGTTAGGGGGAAAGCGCGGCGAAACACTGAACATTTCGCCATGGAGCAGGGCCTGACAGTGATTGATGTTGAGACGCTGTATGAAGCGAAAGCGCACTTCAGCCGCTAGTACCGAGCATCCGTTGCGGGTGGTATTGGTCACGCTTGATAACCACGTCAGTGGTGCCTGGTCGCGTGCGGCAGATGCGCTGACGAAACGCGCCCCTGCCTTGAGTGTGTCCTATCACGCTGCGACGGAATGGGATCGAGATCCGACATCATTGGAAGTAACCCGCGCGGCGATCGGTGAAGCCGACATAGTGATTGTCACCATGTTGTTTCTGGAGCCGCATATAGAAGCTGTTCGCGAGTCGCTTGCTGCGCGTCGAGAGGCCTGCGACGCCATGATCTGCTGCATGTCAGCTCCTGAGATCATGCGTCTGACTCGCATGGGACGGTTTCGGATGGATACCGAAGCAACCGGGGCGTTGGCTCTGCTCAAGCGATTGCGGGGCGGGGGCGATAAAACGGGTCGCTCAGCGGGGGCCCAACAGATGACCATGTTGCGTCGTTTGCCCCGGTTGCTGCGATTCATTCCCGGTACCGCCCAGGATGTGCGGGCATATTTTCTCACGCTGCAATATTGGTTGGCGGGTTCCGAAACCAATCTGGCGCGGATGATGGCGTTTTTGGTTAATCGTTACGCAAACGACCGGCATCAGGCGGTTCGGGAAACGCTCTCGTATGAACCGCCGCTGGAGTATCCCGATACCGGCCTTTACCACCAGCGATTACCCGACAAGATCACGGACGACCCGCGCGTTCTGGGTAAAACCGCTCGCAAAGGCAGTGCGGGGACGGTGGGTCTTTTACTGATGCGCTCCTATGCTCTGTCTGGCAATAGCGCACATTACGATGCGGTGATCGCTGCGCTGGAGGCGAGGGGCCTACGCGTGATTCCGGCCTTTGCCTCGGGCCTTGATGCGCGTCCGGCGGTCAATGCGTTCTTTATGGAACGTGGCAAACCCATTGTGGACGCTGTGATTTCCTTGACCGGCTTTTCTCTGGTAGGTGGGCCCGCCTACAACGACACAGACGCTGCACAGGAACTGCTTGCATCGCTTGATGTGCCGTATTTGGCTGTGCAGGGCTTGGAATTTCAAAGCCTGCAGGATTGGGAATCCTCGTCCATGGGGTTGATGCCGGTTGAAGCCACGATGATGGTGGCGATCCCTGAATTGGACGGCGCTACGGGGTCCATGGTCTTCGGAGGACGCTCCGAAATTTCGTCCGGCGAAAAATTCGATATGCAGCCCGCCCCCGAACGGATTGAACGGCTTGCAGACCGCGTTGCTCGGCTGGTGGCGCTGCGACATAAGCCGGTAGCCGAGCGCAAAGTGGCGATTGTCTTGTTCAATTTCCCGCCCAACAGTGGTGCGACCGGGACAGCTGCTCACCTGAGCGTTTTTGAGTCGCTATACAACACGCTGACCGCAATGCGCGAGGAGGGCTACCAAGTTGAGTTGCCTGACTCCGTGACGGCGCTCCGGCATGAAATTCTCGATGGTAATGCGCAGCACTATGGTGCTGAGGCCAATGTTCATGAACGAATCCCCGTAGACGATCATGTGCGGTCAGAGCGCTGGCTTGAGGAGATTGAAGCGCAGTGGGGACCTGCTCCGGGAAAGGAGTGGACAGATGGCCAGCACCTGTTTGTGTTGGGCAAGTCTTTCGGAAATGTGCTGGTGGGAATTCAACCGCCCATGGGTTACGAAGGTGATCCAATGCGGCTTCTGTTTGAGGGAGGCCTCGCCCCCACTCATGCGTTTTCGGCCTTTTACCGGTGGTTGAGGGACGGCTACGGTGCGGACGCGGTGTTGCACTTTGGTACACACGGATCGCTGGAGTTTATGCCCGGGAAACAAGTTGGCTTGTCCGGCGAATGCTGGCCAGATCGTCTCATTGCAGATTTACCCAATGTCTATCTCTATGCGGCCAACAATCCGTCGGAGGGGTTGATTGCCAAGCGTCGCGCTGCGTCTACGCTGATCAGCTATCTGACACCGCCGGTCACGCATTCTGACTTATATCGACACCTCGTGGATTTGCGAGCCGCTATCGACCACTGGCGTCAGCGCCCCACTGACATTGATCAGGGCGCCGAGAAGGCGATGATCGACGCGATATGCTCATTGGCTTCACGTTGTGAGTTGTGTGATGAGGACGCCATGTGGCCGCCGGAGGAATGGCAGGCTCAGATCAATTTGCTCCGAGACGGTCTCGATGAAATAGAGCAAGCGCTGATTCCATTCGGATTGCATGTGGTGGGCGAACCCATGAAACCTGAGGACCGGTCTGAGCTGCTGTTAGCAATGGCAGAGTCAGGTGGAGCGTCCAAGCTAAATCCCGATGCCTTTGATCAAGCGCTTGCCGCCGATGATGCTCAAGCGTTGGTGACGCTATTGCGGAAACACATGCCCGAGAGTGAAGAGAATGCCCCAACAGCTCTCGCGGAAACGCTACTCCAGGCCCGCGATACCCTCGGAGAAGATCATGAGTTGAGGGCGATTTTGCGGGCCCTCGACGGCCGATTCATTCAGCCCGTCAAGGGTGGCGATGTGCTGCGCGCGCCAGAAATCCTCCCCACTGGCCGAAATGTTCATGGATTTGATCCGTTTAGATTGCCAGCGAGTTTTGCGCAATCTGAGGGCTGTCGGCAGGCGGAGCAGCTGCTGGCGCGGCATCAGGCTGATTCTGGCGCCTTACCTGAGTCAGTCGCATTGGTTCTCTGGGGTACGGACAACCTCAAAACAGAGGGCGTGAGTATCGCTCAGGCGCTGGCGCTACTGGGGGCTGAGCCCAGGCACGACAGCTACGGGCGGGTGGTCGGTGCGCGGTTGTTACCACTGGAGCAGTTAGGCCGGCCCCGTATCGACGTATTGGTCACCCTCTCGGGTATTTTTCGCGACTTACTGCCGATGCAAACGCAGCTTTTGGCGGAGGCAAGCTGGCTGGCCGCCAACGCAGAAGAGGATATCGAGCAAAACTTTGTTCGCAAGCATGTGCTGGCTTATCAGGCCGAGCACGGCTGCGACCTCGAGCACGCCGCGCTAAGGGTATTCAGTAATGCAGAGGGTGCTTACGGATCAAACGTTAACCATCTGCTCGACAGCGGGCGCTGGGAGGATGAAGAGGAGTTAGCCGATTGTTATACGCAACGGAAAGGATTCGCTTACGATCGGCATGGTCACGTTACGCAACAGTCCGAGTTGCTGAATCGGGTGCTCGAAGACGTTGATCTTGCCTACCAGAATCTGGATTCCGTTGAGTTGGGAGTGACCACGGTAGATCACTACTTTGGCACCTTGGGAGGAATCAGCCGTGCGGTGCAGCGTGCGCGTGGCGAGCGAGTTCCGGTTTATATCGCCGATCACACTGCCGGGGGCGCGGGCCGCGTTCGCACCCTCAATGAGCAAGTAGCGCTCGAAACCCGCACCAGACTCCTGAATCCCAAATGGTATGAGTCCATGCTGGACCACGGCTATGAGGGCGTGCGTCAGATTGAGGCGCACATCACCAACACCATGGGGTGGTCGGCCACTACGGGCGACGTTGCTCCATGGGTGTATCAACAACTTTCAGAAACATTTGTGTTGGACGAGGACATGCGTCGTCGTCTCGCTGAATTGAATCCGGTATCTGCTGCGCGTTTGGCAAACCGGCTTATCGAAGCGCAGGAGCGTCAGTATTGGGGTGCCGATGAAGACAGCATCGATGCCTTGAGGCGGGCAGGAGAAGATCTCGAGGATTTCCTCGAGGGTGTCACGGGGGAGGTGGCGGCATGAATTTACCCAATCAGCATATTCCGATCAATCAGATTGACCCGGGAAAAAATGTAGGAGACGGGGAGGGCAGTGTTCAGGTTCACCTCGAAGAGGACTTGATGCAGGTCAACGCCAAGGTATTTGCTATCTATGGCAAGGGCGGCATAGGCAAAAGTACGACGTCCTCAAATCTTTCCGTTGCGTTCTCTAAATTGGGGAAACGAGTTATCCAGATTGGCTGTGATCCCAA
>Ga0181574_10001152_pt1 | contig 24700 bp, 12 predicted proteins | sample 101ome_24_FD_145600 | JGI IMG/M metagenome (GOLD analysis project Ga0181574, IMG submission 145600) | Coastal salt marsh microbial communities from the Groves Creek Marsh, Skidaway Island, Georgia - 101410AT metaG (spades assembly) | ecosystem: Environmental > Aquatic > Marine > Intertidal zone... | reverse complement strand
GATCGTACGTTATTATAAAAACGAAAGCTGCTAAAAAAATGAGTTGCCAAAACATTTATAATAAGTGGCTAAATTAAATTTAATTGTTTAGTTGGAATACATCAAACCACCCATACCATTTTCGATGCGGAGGATGTTATAGTTGACGGCATATAAAGTTTTATCGAATATTTTGTTATCGGAAACGAGTCTCGCCGAATCGAGTCTACTAAAGTTGAGGGACCCGGTTGGTTGGAGCTTAGCCGTATTGAGACAGAACGGAATTCTTAAAGCATCGGTGTCCATATTTGTGTAATCTACATGGTAAAAAGACATGGCATTTGTAAAATGTGGTACTACATTTTTGAAATCGGTGACATCTACGCCGTTTATTTGGAGTTTGAGTTTTGTTAAATTGAAGTTAGGTGAAGTTTGTAAATCGTTCATATCAGTCGAAGATTTTGCGACTAAATATTTTATTGGGTGATTAAATGGTAATTCTTGTATTCTGGAATTCGAAGAAATGACTTTTTGAGTTTGTGTAATAAGCATGTTTTGTGGTGTAGACGATAAAGCTGAACGTTCATCCGTATCGAGGTGAATGAATTGGGCATAAACTTCCGCATCAGCGGTAGCGGTATCACCCCACGTAATTCTTAACTCAACGTCGTGGTATTGGAGTGCAACCAATGGTAAAGCCGACTGAACGTCTTCGCAAAACGAAAATCGGAGTGGGTAAAATCTATCGTTGACGTGATCATGAAGGTGTTTTGTAAAAGTTTGGTTACCTACATTTTTAAAGAGTTCTCTGGAAAATTCGTCAGTATGTTCATCAATAACTTGACCACCGATTAACAATTCAACCTTTGAAATGCGATCTGCCCATGATACACCATTTGGATTTCTGTTAGTAATGTAGACGTATCCGAGCATGTCGCCTTTTCTTTCGAAACGAACGGTGGACATACCATTCGCAGTTGGGTTGCCCTGGATAACTTGTCTTTCGACAGTTTGGGCGAAATTCGTGTGACGTTTGTAGTTAGATCTAAAGAAGGAAACTTCGGGTTGACCGACAAGGTGCGCGTCTTGTGCGCCTATAGCAACGAGTTGAGCAATACCTCCAGACATGTTTTTATATTATAGTAAGGTTTTATTTTTTTAAATTAAGAAAATCCGATTGCATTCATGTAAATGTTTCCGTAAAGGTTCGATAGGGTCATGAGTGCGTGTTTATCTTGGGCGACCGAAACGTCGGATGTCATGGCGTAAAAATTGACGTTCGTCATGGTAGACGAAATGTTTATGGCACCCCCGTCTGCGAGTATAGGAATAACGATTTGTGCGCCTGTTATGAGATTGGAGAATACAAGATTGGAAACGTCGGTTGTAGAAACGACGAGTGGTGCCGTTCCGTACGTTTTTTCTTTTGCGTCTACCGTTATTGTACCTGAAGTTACCGAAGCCGTTATATCCGTATTCGTTAATTTTATGTTTTGTGAAGTTGTGTTTCCTGAAACGGTTATGTTGTTTGCTGTGATAACGTTCGATTCTATACCTTCAATTTGAAGTACATTTGAAGTTACATTTGATCCTGATGCTGAACTTACAATATCGTCTAATCCAAACGGTGATGCCGCTATGGTTAATGCACCTAGAGTAATGTTATTCGCGGAAATGTTCCCTCCAACCGTGAGTACATTGGAACCGTACGTATTTATTATTAAGTTTGAACCTATGAATACATTTGCATCTTGTTCGGTTATGTTATCGAACGATGAACCACCTTGACCTCCTGAATCGTAAATTTGACCGGTTGTCGTATCGTAGGATAAAACGTTTCGCGTTGGGGACGCGTAACTTGGATCGAGTTGGATTGTATCTACTACAAAAAAACCGTTTTTGGAGCCCGGTGTTAAAGATTGTAATGTAATCTTATCATCGAATGCAATGTTTGAAGCTATTTTTATACCAGCTGTTGCATTTGAAAACTGGACGACGTTGGATGTTACGTTATCAACATTTACTACATCGTGTAAGTTTGGTGTTGCCGTTTGTATACCTGTAAGTTGGGAACCGTTACCGAACAAATAATTTGCTTCTACGTTACCGTAAACATTTAAAGTAAAATCTTCGCCCTGTTTTATAGTTATATCGGAATCACCTGCGTGATTATCGGTAAAACCTATAGCAAATTCCGTTCTATTTTGGTCGTATCCTACGTATACATTGTCTGTACTGGATGGACGTGCGAGTAACAAACCGGAATCGACTGACGAAGATGCATCGCCAAGTTGAATAATTGGGTCTTTAACAACGAGATTTTGGGTATCTACGGTTGTTGTTGTTCCGGCTACTCGTAAATTACCCATTATTTCCGTGTCCCCGTCGACGCGTAATTCCCAATCACCGAGTGCTGGTGAACCTGTACCTACATAAATAGTGGAAGCTGTAACGGTATTTTGACCTGCAATTGCACCATAAATACCATTCGTAGCAACGACATTATCGGCAACAACGTTACCATTCAATGTAATCACACTTACGTTATCACCAACGACATTACTATTCAAAGTAATTGCACTTACATTATCAGCAACAATGTTACTGTTTATGGTTAATGCGCTTATTGTAGAAGCATTTATAGTGTTTGCACCCGCAATTGTTCCAAACATGTTCGTAGTAATGACACCATCCCCAATGACATTACCGTACACTGTTGTTACACTTACATTATCCCCGACGACGTTACCGTTCAAAGTAATTACACTTACATTATCCCCGACGACGTTACTGTTTACGGTAATTGCCGTTAAATCACCAGACGTAAGTGTTAAGTTGTTTTGTGTGATGATATCACCTAAAACTCGGAACGTGATAAGATTTGCGTCTGTATATAATACATGGTTATCCGTGACGACATTATCTGTGTATCCAAGCACTAATTCGTGTCCGTAATTATCTTGACCATCGGGTTCGCCGTGGTGTATAAACGCGACGTTATGTTCGGGGTGTCCCATGATTATACCAACGTCGAGTGAATGAGACACGTTGTTATTTGCGATACCCAAAACGCGATCGTTAATAACTAAAGAGTTTGATTCAATAGTGAACGTGTTACCTAGAACCGATAAGTTACCGGTGATTTCGACATTTGATGATATTGTAGTTGTATCACCACTATATTCTATGACGGAATCTTCTAAAATGTTATCTGAACCTACGATTGGTATAAAACCTGACGTTAATCCCGAAATTTTTACCGTAGTAGATTCAACGTTATCGGTTATGACGTTACTTTCAACGTGTAATATACCCGTTGTAACATTCGATGCCGAAATCAAGTTAGACCCAGCTATGTTACCATAAATGTTACTGTTCGTGAACAGATTACCGACCGTGATATTCGATGCCGAAATCAAGTTAGACCCAGCTATGTTACCATAAATGTTACTGTTTGTGAACAGATTACCGACCGTGATATTCGATGCCGAAATCAAGTTAGACCCAGCTATGTTACCATAAATGTTACTGTTCGTGAACAGATTACCGACCGTGATATTCGACGCTGAAATAAGATTTGAACCCGATATTTTACCGTACATTGTGTTCGTCGCAACGACGTTATCTCCAAATACGTTACTGTTTACCGTAACCGTGGTTATATTACCGGATGTGAGTGTTAAGTTATTTTGAACGATTACGTTACCGTAGACGTGTAAATCTATGACATTCGCCAAATCGGGTGTGACTTCAGTATCTAATGAATTGTTTAGTGTATACCCAACCATCATTTCTTTTTCGTCACCACGGAATGTTATGGTTGGACTAGCGTCGTCGTTTGGTTGTTTCATGATAATACCAATATCCGTAGTCGATATTTGGTTATTGTTTGCAAGACTTATAATGGCGTCTTCGAACGTTGTATTTGTCGTATCTATTGTTGTTGTCGTGCCTTCTACAAGAAGGTTGCCTTTTATATGAGCATCTTTTTGTACCGTAATATAATCTGTTTTCGTATAGTTAGAAACGTTTACGTTACCAGTAACTTCGACAACGTTTGAACCTAGCGTATCCATAACAAGATTGGAACCAACTAAAGCTTTTCTAGAAGTAAACGTGTTTCCCGTAACTTCGACGACATTAGACCCTAGTGTATCTATAGTAACATTCGACCCAACTAAAGCTTTTCTAGAAGTAAACGTGTTTCCCGTAACTTCGACGACATTGGATCCTAATGTATCTATAGTAACATTAGAACCAACAAGTACCTTTCTAGACGTATACGTGTTCCCCGTAACTTCAACGACGTTGGAACCTAACGTATCCATGACAAGATTCGAACCAATTAGAGCTTTTCTCGAAGTAAAAGTGTTCCCCGTAACTTCAACGACGTTGGAACCTAACGTATCCATGACAAGATTCGACCCAACTAAAGCCTTTCTCGAAGTAAATGTGTTCCCCGTAACTTCAACGACATTGGAACCTAAGGTATCCATGACAAGATTCGACCCAACTAAAGCCTTTCTCGAAGTAAATGTGTTCCCCGTAACTTCAACGACATTGGAACCTAACGTATCGATAGTTACATTTGAACCGACTAAGGCCTTCCTAGATGTATACGTATTACCGGTCACAACTAATATATTTGAACCTTTATCGTCTATGAACAAATTTGAACCAACATCTAACGTGTGTATGGGTGAAGTGTTTAGTATACCAACGTTACTACTGGTTATAAATGCCGTAACAGGTGTATTGAATTCTACAGTTTTAGTCGCAGCAGCATTACCTTGTGTAATAATATTATCTAGAGTCAGATTTGATAAAAAGTAACTATCCCCGTGGTAAAATGCAGCACTAACATTACCGGTCGTACTAAACGCGTTTATTGAACCGGTTGGGTGTTGTAAAAACGTACTCGAACCTAAACTTAAACCTGTTATGGTTGGATTATTGTTAGATAGACCAATATGGTCTAACGTAATCGAATCCGTATCTATTCTACCCGCAACTTGAATTTGATTAGTTACACTAGAGTCTATTAAAACGGAAGGACCTATGCGTACTTCACCTCCTTGAGTTACGTGAAAGTCTGAACCTATATCGAGTGCATGTGTAGGGTTAGTATTCTGTATACCGACATTACCAGTTGTTACAAACGCGGTCGTTGGATTTATAAATTCTAAAGTATTCGACGTAACGTTACCTCTTTGAGACACGAACTGTAAATTTGCGTTAAATAAATCAGCACTCGCCGTGTTAGAGTTGACTATTTCTTTCGTGACTGTGTTATAACTCAAAACTGTTATTTCTGGTACAGATGGATCGACTGTTCGCATAGGTGTTATGTAAACACCCCCTGCAGTTGAAGCATCTATGGCTACATTAGAGGCATTGAAAACGATGGTATTTTCAGCCTGGTCGTCCGTAGCGTGTTTACCAAACCGGATTTTGGTAGACCGCTCGATGGTAGGTATGTTTTTAACCATTTAATATAAGTGTGTATTTTAATTTGCGTAAGTGAGGCCGGCCATGCCATTTTCGATACGGAGTATGTTATAGTTAACCGCGTATATGGGGTCGTTAATGGTCATGGTCTCACTTATAATTTTTGCTGAATCTAATCTACTGAAATTAAGTGTTCCCGTTGGTTGAAGTGAACTTGTTGATAAGCAGAAACAGTGTAAAAAGAAATCGGGTGACGTAACAAACGTCGTGTGATAATAATTGGGTATTTCCATGAAATGAGGTTTGCCAAACTTAAAATTGCATATATCGAGTCCGTTTATTTCTATTTTTATCTTGTTTGTATCGGATGTGAGTGCACCACCCGTTGTCGTATCCGAACACGCGAGATACTTTACTGGGTGGTTAAACGTGAGTTCTTGTGTAAGTTCTCTCGAAGGAATACTTTTTTGTACCTGGGTAATGATTAACTCGTGATTTCTAGAGGCAAAATTACCACGTTCTTCGTTATCTAAGTAATAGTAGTTGGAATAACAATCAAATTCATAATTACCTGCGTCTGGTCCCCAGTAAATTCTAATTTCAACTTCGTGATAATGCATTGCTATTATTGGTAAAGCACACTGTGGACCTTCACAAAAGAAGAAACGTAAAGGGTAGAAGTAGGAACGGGCGCTTACACCTGGGTGTGTACCTAAGGCGCTTTTCGATATGTTGTTTGCAAACGTATCTATGGCGATCTTTTCCGTAAAAACGGCGTCCTGTGTATCTATGACTTGACCACCTATGAGCAGTTCGACTTTGTCTATGAGGGTATCCCACCTTTGGATATCGAGTGCTTTTGTGTTATTGTGTATCGTGAAATACGTGTATCCTAAAAGATCACCGGACCTTGTAAACTTGACCGATGACATAGCGTTACTTTTCACAGCTCCTTGTATCGTTTGTTTTTCTATGGATTGTGAAAAGTTAGAATGCCTTTTAAATGTTGAATTAAAAAACGATATTTCCGGTTTTCCCATAATGTGTTCGTCTTGAGCACCTACGGCAATGAGTTGAACTACACCAGAAGACATTTATAATAAGAAAAGGTTAAAAAACGTCCTGAAATTATTCATAGGACAAATTTCTTTTTTTGCATACAAATCTAAAAACAAAAACTGCATCGCCACAATCTGCCGCTGTACCATCTTGTTTATCTAAATTGAACGTCAATCTATCGATCTTTCGAATGGGATTATAGTATTGTTGAACGATTGGATACTCGTTTCTAAAAAATACGGCTTTTTGACCACCCGAAGCCGCGTGTAATTTGTGTTCACACACGATCGTACCGAATATACCGTTTAAGTGATTATCTGCGTCATCGAGATTGTTTTTACCACGTTGACTGAAGTACGTTTTGAGTTCTTCTATGCCTACGTGTATACACCTTTGAGTATCACCGGTAGTGTTAATACTTGCAGCTAATAACTGTGCCTGGACAACGTTCTCGAGTGGGGTTGGTAAATATAGAGTAAAGTCGGTATCACTGACAGTATCCAGGTTATCGAGTACAACTGTATGGTGTTCGCATTCGAAATCAGGTAATGTTGATTGACTAGTCACTAAAGCCATTTATATATACTGGAGATTTTACTTCATCTTATAATTCAATTGTCCGTTGACCATTTCCTGTCCCCCGCAAACACCACCTCGGCTATCCGAGTAGTACGACTTACCGAGGCACTCTTCCTTGGATTCGAGATCGAAGATAGAACCTTCGTTTACAGTCTCAATTTCGACTGGGCTGTAATAACTTTTCTTTGGTTTCAGTAGCTGAAGAACCCACAAGAGTACGAATATGACGACTATCGCCCTGAGAGCATTTTTATTTGTGTTGTTGAGTTTCATTATTTGTTATGAACTGAGATTTTTTTATAAAGTGCGTTAAAGAAATTATAATAGTTTCAATATAAAGAGTAATGGACGGAGAGATTATTCTTAATCGTGGCGATACCAACGTTATGAAACTAGATGATAACGAACAAGCACTCATGAACGAGATAGAAATAGAAGTTCCCAGGCCTCAATCTGTTAGAAAACAAATGCCTAGACAAAAAACACAGTTTGTTCCGCCACAGGCGCAGTATTTTCAGGAAGATATAGACTCGTTTGCGAACCCAAATAAACAAAACCCACCATCCGCTCCACCCCCAGAAGAACCAGTCGATTACGGTGAATACGACAATGAACCTGATATGGACTACGGTGGAGGGGGAGGAGGGTACGTTATGGAAGAGGAAGAAGAAAAACCTTCACCTGGGTACAAAACTATCGACGAAGAAAAAGCGGACCTCGTGAACAAACTCGGGCGTTTGGAAAAAAAGGGGTTTACTGTGAACAAGCGTTTAAATGTTTATTCCCCTATAGATGAACTTCGGAATGAAGTTAAGCGAATAACGTATAGCATAGACGTCGATAAGTCTATAAAGTTCTCGAGACGCATGCTTATTGCGTGTACAACAGGTCTCGAGTTTTTGAACAAAAAGTATAACCCGTTCGAGATTCAACTCGACGGTTGGTCGGAGAATGTTATGGAAAACGTTGACGATTACGATGAAGTTTTCGAGGAACTTTACGTAAAGTACAGGACAAAAATGCACGTTGCACCCGAAGTTAAGCTCATAATGATGCTTGGTGGTTCGGCAATGATGTTCCACTTAACGAACAGTATGTTCAAATCAGTCATGCCTAATATGAATGACGTGATTAAACAAAACCCAGGACTGGTTCAGAATATGATGTCTGCGGTTCAGAACACAGTGTCTAAATCTCAACAACAAGGTACGTCGAACGATGTTTCGAACGAAGGTGGTGGGAGACACGAAATGCAAGGACCAGGATTTGACATTTCGAGTCTCATGGGTAACATAATGATGCCTCCACAACCACCCATGAATACAACAAGTTTGGAAAGAAGAGAAGAACCCGAGATCGATATTGAAGACGATATTTCGGATATAGCTGAACCACCCGTATCAGAAGACGTCGCTGACGAAGATGGTGAAGTTCGAGAAGTTAAAGTTACTCAGACCAAGTCCAAAAAAGGTGGTGGTCGAAAGAAAAAGACGGTCGAAATTAATTTGTAAACATAGTATAGTATAGATGATAGCTTATTGTCCTCTAGATGAAGAACCCTTCGAAAGACCAATCCCCACCAGGGTTCGTCCGACGATGGAGGTTGTTACTAGTAGAACACCACCACCAAAACACAGTAAGGTTTTGGGTAGAGACAATACAGAGTGTAACTACGTTGTTATGTTTTTCATAGCGGGTGTTGTAGCCCTTGCGTTAATAGATTCGCTTCCGAGAAAGTAAAAGTAAAAAACTTTCTACCATTGTGTTTTTTTCCAGAATGGTAGAAAATAAGTATTAAATTAAACGTTATCCGTGAACGTTTCGTACCCTTTTTTGAGTTCGGTGTATAGTTCAGATACTATGTTAATGTTTGAATCTACACTGATGTTAGAAACGGTAATAAGCTGATAATCAATCGGCATTTTACCTTGTGTTTTTGCATCTTTATTAACGTGGTGTTCGAAATAACCCGTTATGGTATACGTATTTGAATTTGAAGAAAGTTCAATACTCACGTGTTCTCTATTACGTTTACGTATTCCTACGTAAAAATTAGATAATTCTACGCCTGTACTACCAATTGTTTTAGTTTCGTTAACCTGTATTCCCATTTTGTATTTGCTTTACTTTAGAAAAATATAATTATTTTAAGTTTTACACTCACTTAATTTATTTCCAAGTTCTTTTATTTTAGAGTTAAGTTCTTTTATAGCTTCTACGAATATACCTGCCATGTTTCCATAAGCTATACCATACCCTAATTCTTCTGAACCAGATACAGCTTCTGGTAACACTTCGAGTAATTCTTGGGCAACTAAACCTGTATATGCTATACCATCTTTTTCATACGTGTACCCATTTATTTTTTCTATTTTAGAAACTGGATCTTCTATAGTTTTAAGATTTTTCTTACTTCTCAAATCGGAATACGCGGTAACGTTTCCAGTTGCATATATATCACCCGCGACGTCGAGTTTATAAGATGGTGACGTTGTTCCTATACCCAAATTACCGCTATAACGGTCTAATGTCATTTTTGTATTAGATCCTACATCCCCCCAATCACTACTCCATTTAAATTTGTGATTATCACTAGTATCTACGCCACACGCCCAACTTGCCCAGCCATTTATATCAAAGGCTATATAAGCATCACCCGCGGATGAACCAGCCACTCTTAAGGTTAGTATAGCATCTTGTCCAGCACTATTGTTTGGATTATACACGTATATAGCATTAGCCGTTTGAGTAGAACCTGATGGTTCTATATACAATTTCCCATTGGATGAAGATGTCCCTATACTTACGTTACCCGAATTATAGTATATGTTTGAACCCGAGGTTGTCCATACACTACTTCCACCACCACCACTAAACACTGAACCGTTTTGGTAGAGCGTTCCCGTAAAGTTTATATCACCCAAGACATGGAGATCATAGGTTGGATTCATTGTTCCTATACCAATACCGTCTATATCGATCGTTAATGCATGTACAACACCAGTTGTGAGACTGTTGTTTGACGTACCGTTACACACGTAAAAGTCTATACCATTATCAGTAGTTGAAGAATTATGTCGTGTTCGTATAAAATGACTATATTGGGATGTACCATTCCAACCAAACTGTATTTGTGGCCAAGAACCATTTGCTGCCTGATTGGAATCACCGTTTCTTAAAAGCATACCGCCATACGTACCTGTAGTACTTACGTCAAGTAATCGGTAAGGAGATGATGTTCCTATACCAACATAGCCCGAATTATAGTATATATTTGAACCCGATGTTGTCCATACACTACTTCCACCACCGGAAGCCGCCTGCCAAGTTGGTGCACTTGTTCCATTTGATGTGAGTACATAACCAGCTGTACCTGCACTACCATTTGCACGTAATGCACCTGTAAAGTTTATATCACCCACGACGTGAAGGTTATAGTTTGGACCTGTTGTTCCTATACCGACATTACCCGTAGGAGTTTCTACAAAAAGACCTGTGGTACCTGAAATTGAAGTTCCGGGGGATATCCTGAATCCGTTAGCGCCTAATTGTGTGTAACCAATAGTCATATAATCAAAAAAACTATCATTCCAAAACGTTAGTGAAGTATTGTAATAACCTCGTATTGTTACATGTCCATCATATCCACTACCACTGGATGCACTAAACATAGCGAGTGGAGATGAAAAATTCACACTAGCATTTTTATAAACTTCAAATTGTCCGGACGGAGTCGTTGTTCCTATACCGACATTACCCGAATTGTAGTATATGTTTGAACCCGAGGTTGTCCATACACTACTTCCCCCTCCACTAAACGCTGAACCGTTTTGGTAGAGCGTTCCCGTAAAGTTTATGTCACCCACGACGTGAAGTTTATAGCCTGGTGATGTTGTTCCTAAACCCAAATTACCAGTTGTTAAATTTAAATTAAATACATCGTTAGCCGAAAAAGTAGAAGACCTTTTTATTATACATTGACCAGCAATACCATCTAAACCCATAGTACAGTCATAACCACCGGTATAAAATTTCATATAAGGTTTTGCAGAAGAGCTGTCATATATTGATAAACCTGCTTGATTATTACTCACTATATCCAATTTGTGCCCACTATATGGTGCTGTTGACATTCCTATACCGACATTACCCGAATAGTATATATCTGAACCCGAGGTTGTCCATGGACTACTTCCACCGGATACTGTTGTCCAAGTTGGTGCACTACCCGTTCCACTCGATGTGAGTACTTGACCAGATGTACCTGCGCTACCATTTGCGTATAATGCACCTGTAAAGTTTGACGTACCCACGACGTCAAGTTTATAAGCTGGTGACGTTGTTCCTATACCGACATTACCCCCTAGGTCAACGTAAAAGTATGGGTTACTTGTAAGTGTGTTACCCGCAGATATTACGAATCCGTTGACAGAAAAGTTTTGTTGATAACCTATAGTAAAATCAGATCCAAAATTATGACAATAAAAGTTTAATGCACTATTCTCCCAACCTTCTATTTGTGTATATGCATTATATCCCCCATTCGTTGTAGCAGCAGTAAATTTAGCGATTGGATTTGAAGCCGAGGATGTACTCGAGACTTTAACTTCAAGATTTGAAGACGGAGTCGTTGTTCCTATACCAACACTACCCGAATTATAGTATATGTTTGAATTTAATGTTGACCATGGACTACTCGCTATTGTTGTCCAAGTTGGTGCACTACTCGTTCCACTCGATGTGAGTACTTGACCAGATGTACCTGCACTACCATTTGCGCGTAATGTACCTGTAAAGTTTATATCACCCACGACGTGAAGTTTATAGTTTGGACCTGTTGTTCCTATACCGACATTACCCAAACCATTGATTCTGATCCTTTCTAAATTAGACGTGTAAACTACAAATGTATCATTTAAAGGAAACCCAAACTTTGCAATGGTATTACCCGTGTGTGTGATATAATCGGCAATATCACCGGTAAATCCGGGAGCTGCCTGCCAAGTTGGTGCACCTGATCCACTCGATGTGAGTACTTGACCAGATGTACCTGCACTACCATTTGGGCGTAATGCACCTGTAAAGCTTATATCACCCGCGACGTCAAGTTTATAAGATGGTGCTGATGTTCCTATACCCACGTTACTACTTGTTACCAATGAAGTTGACGTATTTGTAAACTGTATAGTATTAGAAGTCGTATTACCATTATTCGCAATATCTTCTAAAGTGAGTGTTTCCAAAGTACTTATCCTCGACGCGTTACTCGTCATATCAGTTTCCAAAGTACTTATCCTCGACGCGTTACTCGTCATATCAGTTTCCAAAGTACTTATCCTCGACGCGTTACTCGTCATATCGGTTTCCAAAGTACTTATCCTTGAAGCGTTACTTGTAAGATCAGTTTCCAAAGTACTTATCCTCGACGCGTTACTTGTAAGATCAGTTTCCAAAGTACTTATCCTCGAGGCATTACTCGTCATATCGGTTTCCAAAGTACTTATCCTCGACGCGTTACTCGTCATATCGGTTTCCAAAGTACTTATCCTCGACGCGTTACTTGTAAGATCAGTTTCCAAAGTACTTATCCTCGAGGCGTTACTCGTCATATCAGTTTCCAAAGTACTTATCCTCGACGCGTTACTCGTCATATCGGTTTCCAAAGCAATTCCCGTGAGTGTAGTACCATTACCGTAAATGTTACCTAATACTTCTAAATCTTTGGATACTGTAAGTCTCGAATAATAATTTAAACCCTCGGTAAAATGGTAAGTATGAACAGAACCAGACGACGTGTTACTATAATAAGTTTCTTCATTCGCTCCTACTATACTAATCGCACCATCGTAAGATGCGGAAACTGAACTACCAAAAAAACCATTGTTTTGTGCATTAAGTGAAGATAATATCGTATGATCAAACCATTCTGTTCCTATACGTACGTATACATAAGTTGTTCCATCGTTTGTATATATGTTTGGATTTGAGTTTTGTGGAGCTGATACTAAAGCAACGTTACCGTTTCCTGATAAAGAAACGCTATAGGCACCAAATTTTGGAGTACTAGAAACATTTCCCCAAGGAACTAATTTATATTCTTCCGACCAAGTTGTTCCTGAACGCGTAAACACGTAAACTGTATCCTTACTAAAACAACCTACGAGGGCTGTGTTACCGTCATCTGAAATAGAAACACGAACTCCAAATTGGTTAAGAAATCCTGCATCGGACGCTGTTAGTATTCCCTCTTCTGTCCATGTTGTTCCCGAACGTGTAAATACAGTAGCTGAACCCGATTGAAGTATAGAGTTTACAGTATCACTTTTATTTCCAATAATAACTGTATTACCGTCGTAAGAAATATCAACTGATTCACCAAACTGTTCACCTCTATCTACACCCGACCCTATTATTTTAGCTTCTTGAGACCAAGATGTCCCCGAACGCGTAAACACGTAAGCTGAACCTGAAGGGTATCCGGGAGTGATTGACGCTTCACGATAAGCTCCAACAATAGCCGTATCACCGTCTCCAGATATAGAAACACTAAGTCCAAATTCATCGTTACTTTCTACATCTGATGATACAAGTTTAGCTTGTTGGGTCCAAGTTGTTCCTGAACGCGTAAACACGTAAGCTGAACCACCGTTGGTAGTTGAGTTTGGATCTTCTAAAAAAGCTCCTGTTATGAATGTGTTACCATCGTGTGATACCGATACGGATATACCAAGATGATCATTATCGGCTACATCCGAAGATGTTAATTTAGCTTGTTGCGTCCAAGTATTTCCAGAACGTACAAAAATGTAAACCGAACCACCATTGGATATGCTATTAGCAACAGTATACGGTGTTCCTATTACCGCAGTGTTACCATCTCCAGATACAGATACAGAAGTCCCAAAACCATCGAATACATCTATATCCGATGATACTACGAACGAACTTTCGTAATTACTGGTTCTATTAATAAAGTTAACATATGCATTATTACTCGTATAAACATTATTTGTTTGTTGTGTACTGAACACATTTATGTTACTCACTTGTAAATCACCAATTATGCTTACGTCACTCACATATAAGTCATTACTTATATTTACATTACCTACAATATCAAGTTCATAATTCGGAGAATTTGTTCCTATACCAATAGAATTAATATAATTATTACTCGTATGTATCCATTGAACATCGGAGACAATTTTAAGTTCACTTATCGCTAAAAAGGCATTGCTTGTCGAACTTATTTCTTGGCCAACTAATCTAAAATGCGTATAAGCATTTGTATTGGTAAACGATATATCTGTGTATTCTCCGGTCGTATACGTTTGATTCGCAAAACTATGTATTTCTGTCCAAGTGGATCCATCGTTACTTCCCAAAAGTTTACCAGTTTTGGCACAAAAAGTAGTAAAACTATCATGTGGTGCAATTTTTATTCGAGTTGTAATTATACTCGTTGGAACCTGTAGTTGTATCCATTCACCGTTTACTGTTGAACTTCCATTGTACGTTGTAGAATTAGTACCAATATAAGTTCCTCCTGAATAGTCTACACCTGATAACCACCCTTCCGTTCCTATTATATGATTAAATGCTTTCCATGATTGATATGAACCACTATAATAAGTGCTAGACGATGCTGTATACCCACCTGAACTTGCTGAAGTCATTGCCGTTATAGGGTATAGGTATGAGAATAAATTGGTTTCCCATGGAGAAAGAGGAAGTAATACTCCACCTTGGTAAATATTACCGGAAAAGTTTATATCACCCGCGACGTCTACATCACCACCAACTACCAATCTTTGTGTAGGTGGACCCCATAAATACATATCTTGAGCTGTTGGTACATACGCATTCTGTGAACTATTATACTGATCACCGAATGCTATCATACCAATATAACAATCTGTTATGCTATCACCAAGTGGTGAACCTATATAAAATTGTTTAGCAAAACCCGAAAAAGTTATAGTACCGTTCCCAGCCCAAGGTATAGCAACGTTATTTATATATAAAGAATTTATAAGAGAACTTTGAGATGCAATCCATATGTGATACCATTTGTTTGTTTCAAATAACACTGGATCTGTGGTTTCTGTTGTAATTGTACCAAAGTTTATAATAAGTTTTGTACTTGTTAATTGAATTCTAGCACCAGTACTGTTTGTATTACTCGGTGTACCAAAACTTATAAGAGTAGCAGGTGATGTAAGGGAAGATTGTGGTGATGATAGTTTAAACCAAAAAGAGACTGCAAATCCACTATTGCTATAAACAGTTGGGTAATTAGTATTTTCGGAATAACCGGATGAGGAATCAAAGTAAAACGCACATTCATCTTCGCTATATAATAAGTTATTTATACTACCAGATGAATAAGCTCTATATTTACCAGTCCACGGTGTATTATTAATTGCGATTACATTTGAGTGTATTTGATTTGAACCTTCGAAATTATATACACGGGGTGAACGTGTATCATATAAAATTCTCCAAGACCATTTATCCGAACCGAATATATTTTGACATTCGGGCCAACCAATGTTAAGTCTACGTCTAGTAAAACAATCGCCTTCTATATCTAAAAGCGCTTTCGCGTTACACTGCATTTCCGACGTTGAATGAACACTTGTGTTATCTGGTAGATGCATTTCGGCGTTTAATTTAATGAGACCTTGTTGATTTACGGTTATAACAGGGTGATGATCATAATCACCATCACCTCTAACATAAGAGTCTACTCTAAATTCGTGTGTTTTGAAACGTATCATGTCTTGAGCTTCGCGTTGAGACTTCTTAGAGAATATGAGTTCGGAGTACCCTTGTTCCCATTCACTAAAATTTGTACTATCGTAATGGTATATTCTATTTTCAATTTGTGTTTGTTCGTAGGAATTGTCTCTATAGGTACCACCAAATGCGAGTTTTTTAGGGTATGAATTGTTCGTTGTACCATCGTTAGGTCCGATAACTAAAGTATCAGCCGCTAAGTAACCACCAGAGAGTGTATTACCGTCTATGGTTTGGGTTAGTTTAAAATAAAAAGAAGGTATAATACTACCGTTTACACCGCTTACCGACAGTGTATTACCTCTTGATATACAAATAGCACCAAGTAATCCATCAGTGTTACCATTTTGACCTATAGTATCGGTGATTTCAGTAGTCGTTTCGAAAAACGCTTGACCGTTAAAGTCATAAACCATTATTCCACCTTCGGTATTTCCATAAGGTGTAGCGTATGAAGGAGGTGCTTTTAATAGTAAACACGCTATGCGTTTACCCGCAAAATCTATATCAAAATATTTACCTAATCTATCACCCGGTTGTTGTCCAATTACTCTACCTGGAGATAACTCCCAATCATTACTAGAACTATTATATTTCCAAGCTTCAATTTTACCCCAGTGTGCACCACCTTGTGAGCCAGAAAATCCGTACCTTGGTGAACCACCAATAACATAATCACCATCCGTCGAAATTTTAACTTTTTCACCGCACGATGGAAAATCCCACGCGTACGGTGGATTATTTGTAGCTGTCGATAAATCCTGTTCCGAGTTACCTGTTATAAAAAGAGTTGCTCTGGCATTACCTGCTTGCCATTGTTGGGTTAAATCGGGTCTAATCCATACCTGAATATGACCTAACATAGCTGTATTTTGTAAGTAATCATCTAAGATCCTGTTAACACTACCAGACCAGGGGTTACCCGTAGTTACGTGTTGTGTATTTGAACTATTTATAACAGGTACAGGTGTACCTGGAGCACCTATAGCTAAATATTGACCATAGGGTGACATACTTACACTATGACCAATTCTATGTCCGGAATCTGTTACGTAATAGTAATCAGTTCCGTCTTTAATTACGGGGTAAGATGCCGTAAATGGATTTGAAAGTGGTATATCATACCCGTCGTAATTATAAGTTGGTTGTGCGTAATAGTTAATTCCAATATCATGACCACTGGGAGGTGCACCGAGAGTTTGCACAATCCATGCTTCTCCGTGATCACTCGGTGTACCATCTCCAGGTGCGCCTATAGCTAAATATTGCCCTGTATTTTTTGATAAAGATACAGAATACCCAAAATTGATAGATGGTGTAATGTGACTTTTATATTTCAAAATTAGTGCGCTTGGTTCTATTTTTGTTAGTACAGGGTTTAACCATATATTCGAAGCTTCTGTGTTTGAATTATATACGTAAACGTTATTTTCTAAAGGTGAACCGACTACAACTAAATCACCGTCCCATGTACACGAAACGTCTTGACCGAACCCACTCGGACCAGTTGTTGAATATTCTTGTGTCCATACATTTGCTGATTCGTGATACATGTATATTTTAAAAGTATTTGTAACGTTAGATGTTGCAAATAAATACGTTTCATCGAATGACATATCCAAAGCTGTAGCTTGGAAACCTGAAAGAACAGGTCTTACACGACTACCGGAATCGTACGACATCTATTATACTATAAGAATTAATTCAAGTTTATATTTTTCGGTGGTCTCTCTGCTACGACTACAGTATCCTTTATATTTAAAGACCTAACTAATATAGTATCCGCTTGTATATATCCACCAGTTGGTGATGTTATTACACCATTAACATACAAACTGTTTGAAAGGTATGTATTACCATTTTTTACTATGAGAACGTCAACGCCTGAAGTGTTATTAACAACACTGAGTACTTCACCTACATCGAGTGTACTTGTAGGATCCATATTTGCTATACCCACATTACCATCGGTAACAAAAGATACGGACGTGTTCGTAAACTGAACCGTATTAGACGTTGTATTACCCGTATCGGTAACTTGTTGTAAATTGGGTTGATAAGGTGCAGACCATTCAAAGTCATTACCACTACTATTTACGGTTAATACATCACCAACCGTCGTACTTACAGGTAATTTTGTAAGTTGATTTGTGTTTGTACCAACGAGTAAATCGCCTTGATTGTACGTATTGAAACCTGTTCCTCCGTATAAGTTAGATAAAACACCAGAGTCTATGTTACTCGCGTTAGAACTTGTTATACCCGTACCATCGCCGTAAATGTTTATTGCGTTTACGTTTGATACGAATATGTCACCTTTACTATCTCTTGCAACGAGTTGGTTAGCAAAGTTTTGTACATTTGCTACTACGCGAAGGTTTGCATCTGTTATACCGGACCAAGGTCCACCTGTTATATAATCGTCCGTATATAAATTGGCTATGGTACCCGAAGCCGTAGAAGACGGATTTTCCCATGTTGGTGCACCGCTTGTTCCGTTTGTTGTTAAAACATAACCAACTGTACCAGGTGAAAGATTTGATAAAGACGTTGAAGTATCTGCGTATAGTATATCACCCACGTTATAACTTGTTAAACCTGTACCACCATGATCTACCGCTAAAGTTCCTAGACTTATGTTACTCGCGTTTAAATTCGTTATACCTGAACCATCACCATTTAAAGAACCGTTAACGACCGTAAAATTATTTTGAACGAACAAGTTACCGTATACTTGTACCTTAAGTTCTTGATTATCCATGTTTAAAACATGGTTATCGGATGTAGTATTTTGTGTATACCCTAGCGATAGTTCATGCGTAGGTGGGTGGTATATTATACCTACGTTTGCGTACGTACCACTGTCATCGTGTTCCATGATTATACCCGTATCGAGATCGTGAACGGCATTGTTTACACCTATACCAAAAATTCGATCTTCAATAACAACATTATTTGACGTGAAAACTGTAGTATTACCAGCTAAAGTTAAGTTACCACTTATTTCAGCTTCGGCGGCGTTTATTATGTATTTACCAGATACTGGGTCGACGTACGTAGGTGCATTTTTCAAAAACCCATCCGTTCCAACCATAGTGAGGTGTTGTTTGTTTGTATCTATGAGACCGGCTATACTTACGTTACTACCTATGTTAATATTACTCGAAGTGACTAAAGATGTCGTTGTATTATTAAATTGAACTATGTTGGTTGTCGTGTTTCCCGTGTCGGTAACATCTTGTAACGTTTTTGTTTTGGTATCTAAAAGTGAAGGTTCTATTTTTTTGAGTTCGTTACCTGTACTGTTTACGTAAATATACGACGGTTGTGAAGTTACAATTTCTGCGTTTGGTATATCGTTTGCTCTACCAACACCCGTAACAAGAATTTTACCCCCCGATTTAACACAAATACCGACGTTTTGAATTTTATCCGTATTACCGAACGGGGTCGTGTTCATTAACCCTCCTACAACGGTATTACTTACGTAAAGTATTTCACCTACCTGAAAATTTGGGTTTAGTGAAGGCATGCTAAAAACACCGAACGTAACGACGTGTCCGTTATCGTTTTGATTTATGCTACCGTCCATAACCACACCAATGGCCGGCATTTTCGTAGGATCGGATGAATCTGCTTTGTGTACTATGGGTGTATCTCCGGTTGCTCCGGAAACGTACACGATATCACCTTTTACGAGATTTTCTCCCGCTTTAACTTCGACAGATGTAAAGTCTATGTAATCGTCTATCCAGTTACCCGAATTGTATACGAGACTTTTATGATCATTTGGATCCGTTATTATGACGTTAGAGAGTTGGTCGAGTTTTACTAAAACATTTGAATTGAGATCGGTCGTAAACGCGGTATGTGCATTTGTAAATCGAACAGTGTTTGAAGTTACGTTACCGTTATCGGTAACTGTTTGTAAAGTACCTATAGCTGAACCCAAATTTATATTTGATAAACCACCACCATCGCCTATAAATATACCTGGTGATTGTAAAACAATATCTAAAGTAGCTACGTTACCATTTTCTAAAACATTTTGTAGATTGGACGTGGTTTCTCCTCCAGAACCTTGATACTTTTGTATGTTACGACCTGAATCACAACAGGGCATTCTTACAAATACAAGTGATTATTTTTAGGGTAAAATGAGGCATTTGCCCTTTTTAAAAAAGTCTGGTTCTTCTTCGTTTCTTACACGTGGTATTTTAAAACCACCTTGCCTGTACACTTTGAGACGTTTGTTATACATAGCGTGACAAATAGACCATTGATCGAAAATATCGTAAATGTGAGGGTTATTCTTTTTACCGTGTGTTTCACGCATGATTCGTCCTATAGATTGAACTATATCTGACTTAGGCGTAGCAAGTATAACCGTATCGAGCGAAGGTATATCGAGACCTTCGTGTGCTTGACTAAACGTCGCGAAAATGATTTGTTTTTTACTCGATTCGGTTAACTCGGCTTCTTTCATACCACCCATGTATAAACCCGACGTTTTCTTAAAACTTTGGTGAAGTACTTCACAGTGGTGGCGACGATCGCTTAATACGAGAACTTGACGCGTTCCCTTAACGATATTTTTTATAAGGTTTAGTATGACGATATTTCTTGCGCGATCTTCGGTAAGTTCGGTAATCATGGTTGCTAAGGATAGTTTACCAAAACGCGTACACGGTGGTGGTTCGCTATAACGATGACACGAGTATTCTATGGGGAAAACCTCGACTTGTTGTTGATTTTCGCGCTCTACGGCAAAGAATGTTGGTCCCATGAACCAGTGTAGAACCTTCGTAAGACCGTCTTTACGCGTAGGCGTTGCCGAAAGACCAAAAATGTGTTTGGGACACATTTTGAATAGAGATTGGGAAAACACTTTCGCGCATATATGGTGTGCTTCGTCAACAATCAAAGTCCCTATCGTATCGAAATCGTTAAACGAGTACTCTTTGAGTGATAAGGATTGGAGCATGGCAATGACGAAATCGCATTCCGTTTCTTTTTTGTCTTGTTGTACTATACCTATGGATGCCCCGGGACAAAACTGTTGGATACGTTCACGCCACTGGTTTGCTAAGAACTCTTTGTGAACGACAATCATGGTTCGGTAACCGAGTTTACACGCTATAGCCAAGGATACGGTGGTTTTACCAAAACCGCACGGAAGTGAAAGAACCCCGTGTCCGGCTTTGAGTGCAGCCGCCAAAGCATCGTTTTGATGTGTTTCGTCGCGTAATTTTCCATTAAACTTGGTTGATATTTTAACTGGTTCGGGTCGACGATCTTCTTTTGCTTTACCAAACTTTTCTTCACCGTAAAATCGGGGAATACATAAACCCGTTTTCGTTTTTCTGAATACCTTAAAGGGAGGCGGAGGAAACCCAAATTCCGTATTTACAACGGCACGAACCGTAAGTTCGTTTTTGATTTCCTGTGTCTCGCCTGTGAGATATCCCGAACGTGTGAGACTCATTTACTGATAATGATTTCGTTTTTTTAATTAAGATTATTAAAGATAAATGTACATAAAAGTATATAAAATGACGGTTATGAAATTAGAGGAAAATATCAAGAAAATGAGCGAAGAACTCGAGAAAATGAAATTAGAAACGTATAGATTGGAAGGTAGTTTGAAGATGTTAATTGCCATTAAGGAAGGTGGTATTGAAGAATTGGATTTACCAAACATTAAAGAAGAGGAAAAGGAAAAGGACAAGTAATTACGCTGTACTTTTGATATATTTTAAAACCCACGAATACCCACTGTGTTCGTGAGCATTCCAAACACCGTTAAACTGAAGTTCAGTTTCTATGGTATCACCTTTTACAAGTGATTGCACGGGTTTATCACCTTCGACGTTACACATGACGCGACGGTACCTGAACGGAACTTTCACTTTTAAAACGTTACCTTCGAGCGGGTCGTCGAGCTTATCCGGAAAGAGTATAACATCTGATCTGTTTATATGTAGAGCGAGTACACGTTCTCTAAAATTATCGGGTACGGTAATCCTAATATACTTTTTTTCATTATATTCATACATTGGTTCATAGACGACGGCTTTAACTGAATACAACATTCAATCTTATATATATCAATACGAGCACCAAAACTATAAGTATGAATAGTATGTGCGATGTTAATAACAATTGTTTTGGTTTTCTCGAACCATATTCTTTATGACAAAACGATCTACCTACTTCTACGGCGGATTCTAAACTTGCAAAGGGTGTGTTTCTTTCAGACATCATACCACAAAGAGCTACTTTAGAACATTCTCCGTAAAATGGGATTTGTCCTTTTAAACCAAGAACACCGGAAGACTGTTCAAATACCCATTTACCATCTTTCCACGAAGAACCCCACGCTATTCTTACGTTTTTAGGTTTTGGTAAGTCCAATTGTGATAAAACTCTCACTTTTAAAGTTTCTGGTTCTGTAGAAAGTATTTCTTCGGTTAAATTACACATTACACACGATACGGTTTTTTTATCGCTCAATACAACTGGTTGTATATTATATTCTGTTTCCATGATATACTCGATATCAGGTTTATTTAACTGTATTTCTTGGTCGTAATCTAAGAGTATGTTTATACACTCATACGCACTTTCTTTTATTTTATCACGAGCATCTTTACCCCAATTGTCACCTATAAGATCAGCTGCTTTGTTATTATCTATACACATAACGAGTATACCATCGTTTAGTATATCACCATTGCTTAATTTTGCCAAATATTGATCTTTGCCATATTCAACACTTTCGAGTTCTGTTTTAAAAACAAACTTAACACCACGTTCTTCGAGAGCTTTTTGCATGGCGTCACACATGACTTTACCCGAAACTTTTTGTGTGTATTGTTTGGATATTGCAACGTGATCAAAACTCTTGACGAATTCGTAAGCCGACATTTTATCCCACGTAACACCGTCCATGACGAGTGGAAAAGCTTGTATGAGTTTTTTTCCGGTTTCTGATAAATCACCTAAAGCGTCTTTGAGTGTTATACTTTTATATTTCGACGGTTGTGTTAAAACTCTAAAAGATAAGCTTAACAGCGTTATATAATCTTTCGATTTGAGATATTTGAATAATATACTATAAAGTTTAGAATCAACCTTTTCAAAAAAATCGTCCCATTGTATACCCATTTCTTTGAATAAACTATCCGTGTTTACGAACGCGTTATCAAAAACTATTCTATGTGCATGTAGATCTCTTTCTTTTAAAGAAGGTTCCCACCAAGACCCTCCTGCTGATTTTTTCCTGTCGTATATTATAATTTCGTGATTTGTCATTTTGAGAGTTTCCCAAGCGACCGACATACCTGTTGGTCCTGCACCTACGATATGAACTCGCATTTATATAAACACACAAATATTATTCGGAGATTTATTTAAAGAATTATAATGTCATCTATAATAAGATGGTGGTGGCATGTCTCGCAAAAAATACACCCATAAGAATATTACCACAAAGACAAAAACAAAAGACGTGGAAGTTTGCGGCTGAATTTTTATGGAAAAGGCAGTTCGAGAAGGATCAGGTTAAGTTTGGGAAATGGACAAAAGATCAACTTATTGATTTAGGTCCAACGTTTATAAAGTTGGGGCAAATAGCATCGACGCGCGCTGATTTATACCCCATCGAATTTATTAGTCAATTGGAATCTTTACAAGATAATGTACCTCCTATCGATAAAGATTCTATAGAAAACATAATTAAGGATCACGTCGATTCTGAAGTTTTTTCGAGTTTTGATTACGAACCATTCAAATCGGCGAGTATAGGTCAAGTACACAGGGCCGTTTTAAATAATGGTCACGAGGTTGTCGTAAAACTCAAACGACCTGATATATACAATATAATGAAACGTGATACTGACGACGTTAAGGATATTGTAAACTTTCTCGAAAAAGTGGGCGTTGATACAGGTGCAACTTCAGGATACGTTCTCGACGAGTCTATAGATTACCTTCTCGCCGAAACCGATTATAATAAGGAAATAGAGAATGCTGTAAAGTTTCGTAAATCGTTCAAAAAAGTAAAGTGGATCAAAGTACCGAAAGTTTACCGGGAATTGTCTAATAACGATATGATCGTAATGGAATACGTCGAATCCGAAAAACTTGGAGAGATAACGGATCCGAAAGTGAATGGTAAGAAAGTGTGCGAAGCGCTCATAAACTCGTACGTGATTCAAACGATGGATTACGGATTTTTTCACGCCGATCCACACCCTGGTAATTTGGGGTTTTCTAAGGAAGGTAAACTCGTATTTTACGATTTCGGACTCGTCATTGAACTTACGGACGAGATAAAAGAAGGGTTCCAGAAGATGTTCATATACATAATAAACAAGGATACGAAAGGTATAGTTGATACTCTGATAGATTTGAAAGTTATTTTACCAACAACGTCTGATACATCGGATATAGAACTCTTTTTCAAAACAACTTTGAATTACCTCGAAACGCTCGATGGTAAGAATTTGAGAAACGATATCATGCAGGACGAGCTTTTAATGTCATTAGCACAAAAGAAACCGTTTATTATACCTACATCTTTCATATACCTCGCGAAGGCGTTCTCTACTGTGGAAGGAACGTGTGTGAATTTGGACCCTAAATTTACATATTTCGATTACTTAGAACCATTGATTAGAGAACAGGTTTCGGACGTGATAGATATAGGTGACATGTTTTCGACGTCGATGGAAATGCCTAATAGGATAAGGAATATAAGTACAGCTGTTCTCGGTTTGGAGAAATCGAGAGCATCTATGAAAAGAAGTATAGAACGATCTAGAATCGCGTCTAG